>Ga0209591_10001811_pt1 | contig 26043 bp, 23 predicted proteins | sample MAT01_FD_187207 | JGI IMG/M metagenome (GOLD analysis project Ga0209591, IMG submission 187207) | Freshwater microbial communities from Lake Fryxell liftoff mats and glacier meltwater in Antarctica - MAT-01 (SPAdes) (version 2) | ecosystem: Environmental > Aquatic > Freshwater > Ice > Liftoff... | reverse complement strand
ACCGCTGTACTGGCCACCCTCAGGGGTGCGAACCGACAGCTGCGGCACGAGCTCGCCGACACGATGACACGCGCCCGCGACGGTCTACACCGAGCCCTGGCCGAGCACGCGGAAGACAAGAAGCTGCCGCGCGAATGGGCTGACGCGTTCTTCCGCGTCGACAGCGAGAGTCACTCGCCGCCCTGCCGACCCCATCCGTCCCACCGACCTGAGCAGCCGCCACGAGCCGCGCCGACCAGAACGAGGGTAGCGCCACTTCCAATGTGCGAATGTGCGGATCGGCGACTTCAATCGCGTCATCGAGGGCCAGCTCAGCAACCTCGAGTAACATCTTCAGGCGCCCGGCGAGGTCCAGACGACCAACCCTTCGCGGTCCGCCGCGTCCGCCAGGCGCGCATCGAAGGTAACGAATCCAAGCGTTGCCGGCTCTCCGTCTGCAACCAGGAGCGCCGCGGCGAGCTGCAGCGCGTCGGCCGCACGCAACGGGTGGCGGGCAAGCAACGACAGCGCCGCCTTTCGCACGACCACCAGGTCCGAGACCTCGCTTGCGCTCGCGACGAAACGCTCGGATTTCGAGAGTGCCAGGCGGCGCGCATCTCGGCTCAAGTGGCCTTCGCGCGAGCGTCGCTCGACGGCCGACACGAGCTCGACGCGTGTGAGACCCCAGAGCGCGACCTCGCCGTCATCAATGAGCCACATGCCGACAGTCTCGCTCATCGGCTCTTGCACCAGGAGCGGCACGATGGCGGAACTGTCCCAGAACCTCATCGCTCGCCGCGGTCCTCGTCGATGGCGCGCCTCAGCTCGGCCGCCGGCGCAACGATGGGTGACTCGGCGAAGAGCCAACTGAAGTCTCCGGAGCCACGTCGCAGGATGCCCCTCGCCTCGAGACGGTCGAGGCGTTCATCCGTCGTCTCGGAGCTGAGCCGGTCGAGCCCCACGAGGCGTGCAACTGGTTTGCCACGGTCGCGCACCACCACTTCGCCACCTCGCTGCACGAGCTTCAGGTAGTGGGAAAGGTGGGCTTTGAGGGCACTGACCGAAACGGACTCCGCCATGTGACCAGATAGGTCTGATGGGTCACGCGAGTCAAGCGGGAGGCCGTAAGGGGGTGTTGTTGTGAGATGGAGGGGATGGCCCCGGGAGCGGGGCGGCCCTTGGCAGCGCCCGTCGCTGTAAGGCTCAGTCGTTTTCGAGCGGCTCATGGAGGTGGCGGGGCCCGTCCATCTTGTTGCGCTCGCCCTCTTTGCCTTTCATGCAGGCGGGGCGCTTGTCGCCAAAACGCAACTCGAACGGGACGTAGACCATGCAGCTGCCCGAGTGGCAGAAGACGTCGCACGGCTTGAAGAGGGCCGTGTGCTTCACGGCGTAGGTCTTGCCGGTGCGGGTGTCGGCCATGCGGTTGTAGGATTCCTTGCGCTGGCCGGACAACGGGTCATCGGGGTCCTTCTCGTCGATCGAGTGCACGCTCGTGACGATCGCCTCGGGGATGCCGAAGCGCCACATGCCGCGGCGCTCATTCTGGGCCTTCAGCATGAGGGTCACGAGCTCGGGGTCGGGCTCCTCGTCGCCGTAGGCGTACACGTGTGCGTAGCCTTCGGCGATCATCCGGCTGCGCAGCTCGGGGCAGACGACCAGGATGCGGCCGTAGCCGTCGACCTTGCCCTGCGAGGTGCAGACCCACTGCTCGCTCTTGGCGAACTCGGTGTCCTTTTCGTTGATGCGATAGAGGTCCCAGCCGTTGGCGTCGCCCCAGAAGTGCACCGGACCGTAGGCCTCGAGCGTGTTGAAGCCGACCAGGCGAGCCTTCTGGCCCTTGCGGTTGCCATCCAGGATGCGGAACGAATCGCCGTCGTTGAAGAAGACGCGCTCTTCGACGCCATCCAGGAGGATCGTCACCTTCTTCGGCTTCTTGTTGTCGTCGTCGCCGGCCGCCGCGTCGCGGCTCGCCAGGGACAAAGCGGCGGCGAGGGTGGCGGCGGCGAGCAGAAAGACGGTGAAGCGGTGTTGGGCCATGGCGAGGTGCTAACAGACCCGAGCCCAAGACTCCATTCCCGGCGCGGCTTTCATGCATGAGCGGTTGACGGGGCCGAGCCAGGTGCCTATGAATGCCGGCACTCGACGGCCCCGAGTGCCAGGGTCGCCGTCAAAACCGCAGCAATTCTGAAATCTTGGCGCCAACCAGAACCCGGCGCCAGAGTTCTCCCGGAGGAACCACATGAGCTTCAAGCCCCTGTACGACCGCGTCCTCGTGAAGCGCGTCGAAGAGGAATCCCGCTCGGCGGGCGGAATCATCATCCCCGACAGCGCTAAGGAGAAGCCGCTCCGCGGCAAGGTCCTCGCCGCCGGCCAGGGCAAGCTCCAGGACGATGGCAAGATCCGTCCCCTGGCCGTGAAGGAAGGCGACATCGTGCTGTTCGGCAAGTACGCCGGCACCGAGATCAAGATGAACGGCGAAGAGCAGACGATCCTGCGCGAGGACGACATCCTCGGCATCGTCGAAGGTTGAGGAGGAACTAAACATGGCCAAAGAAATCTACTTCGAGTCCGATGCGCGTAAGCGCGTGCTGGCGGGCGTGAACGCGCTGGCGAACGCCGTCAAGGTGACCCTCGGCCCGAAGGGTCGCAACGTCGTGCTCGAGAAGAGCTTCGGCGCCCCGCTCGTGACCAAGGACGGCGTCACCGTCGCCAAGGAGATCGAGCTGGAGGACCCGTTCGAGAACATGGGCGCCCAGATGGTGAAGGACGTCGCGTCGCAGACCAGCGACAAGGCCGGCGACGGCACGACGACCGCGACCGTGCTGGCGCAGGCTATCTTCGAGCAGGGCGTAAAGCTCGTGGCGGCGGGCGTCGACCCGATGTCGCTCAAGCGCGGCATCGACGCCGGCGTCGAGAAGGTCGTGGCCGTGCTCAAGGCGATGTCGAAGCCGGCCGAGGGCCGTGGCGACATCGAGAAGGTCGCGACCATCTCGGCCAACGGTGAGACCCAGTTCGGCACCATCCTCGCGGACGCGATGGAGAAGGTCGGCAAGGACGGTGTCATCACGGTCGAGGAAGGCAAGTCGATCGAGACGACGCTCGACCTGGTCGAGGGCATGCAGTTCGACCGCGGCTACCTGTCGCCGTACTTCATCACGAACGCCGAGACGATGAAGTGCGAGATGGCCGATCCGTACATCCTCTTCTACGACAAGAAGATCTCGAACCTGCGTGAGTTCCTGCCGCTGCTCGAGAAGATCGCGCAGTCGGGCAAGCAGCTCTGCATCATCGCGGAAGACGTCGAAGGCGAGGCCCTGGCGGCGCTCGTCGTCAACAAGATCCGCGGCGCGCTGAAGGTCACGGCGGCCAAGGCCCCGGGCTTCGGCGACCGGCGCAAGGCGATGCTGGCCGACATGGCGGCGTTGACGGGCGGCCAGGTGATCTCGGAAGAGCTCGGCATGAAACTCGAGAACGTCGGCCTCGACGTGATGGGCAAGGCCGAGAAGATCGTCCTGACCAAGGACGACACGACCATCGTCAATGGCGGCGGCAAGGAAGCCGACATCAAGGGCCGCATCGCGCAGATCAAGGCGCAGATCGAGGAGACCACCTCGGACTACGACCGCGAGAAGCTCCAGGAGCGCCTGGCGAAGCTGGCCGGGGGCGTGGCCGTCATCAAGGTCGGAGCCGCGACCGAGACCGAGATGAAGGAGAAGAAGGCCCGCGTCGAAGACGCGCTGCACGCGACGCGCGCGGCCGTCGAAGAGGGCATCGTTCCTGGCGGTGGTGTGGCGCTCATCCGCGCTGCGTCGGGCCTGGACGGGCTCAACTTCGGTGACGACCGGGACTTCGGCGTCAAGATCCTCCGCCGCGCGCTCGAGGAGCCGGCCCGTCAGATCGCTGGCAACGCCGGCGTCGACGCGTCGGTCATCATCGGCAAGATCAAAGAGGGCAAGGACGGCTTTGGCTACAACGCCCGCACCGACGTCTACGAGGACCTCCTGAAGGCGGGCGTGCTCGACCCGACCAAGGTCGCGCGCACGGCGCTCCAGAACGCGGCGTCGGTCTCGGGGCTCTTGCTCACGACCGGCGCGATGATCGCGACCTCGAAGAAGAAGGCCAAGGGCGGTGGCGGCGGCGGCGCTGACTACGGCGACGACGATTGATCGATGACGCGTTCGAGCCGGGCCGTCGCAAGGCGGCCCGGGGTTGATTGAAGTTGTCAGGTGTCCAGGTTAGGGGCGCGGTGCGCGGGGCCTTCAAGGTAGCTCGTGACCGCGCCTCTTGCCGTTTCGGCGTCATTGTAGTTGAGGGATTTCAATGAGCACCAACGTACCAAACGAGCAGAACGCGGTTGCAACCGAGGCTGACGAGGTCGAGGCGACCTTGGAGCCAGCGACGTCGGACACGGCGCAGTCCCAGGCGCAGGGCGATGACACGCAGAGCGGGCAGAGCGCCCAGTCCAAGGACGCGCGGCCCGATGCACCGCCGCCCGACTACCGCGAGATCCGGATCCTGACGCTCGAGCGGGCGCTGCAGGACCGCGAGACGACGCTGCACAGCTACATCCGTGCGCACAAGAAGGCTGAGGCCGAGTTCGAGGCCTACAAGCAGCGACTCGAGCGCGACCGCGAACGTGAGCTGGTCGCGTCGAAGGCGAAGTTCGTCGAGCGGCTGCTCGACGTCGACGACAACCTCGAACGCACGATCAGTGCCGCCAAGCAAGGCACGGGCGGGGTCGCGGCGTTGGTCTCCGGGCTGGACATGGTGCATCGCCAGTTTGTCGAGCGCCTGGGCGAGCTCGGGCTCGAGCGGGTCGATCCGATCGGCAAGCCGTTCGATCCGACGTCGATGGAGGCGCTCGGCATGGTCGCGGTGAACGACCCGGCCAAGAACGACACGGTCGTGGTCACGCTGCGAACCGGGTACCGACTGGGGGATCGCGAGATCAGGCCGGCGCTGGTCCAAGTGGGCAGGTTTTACTCGTAATTTCGCCGCAGAGACGCGCGGGGCCTTCGTCGCTGGTTCCTCGGCAGCCTATGAGGCTAGCCTCGTCTCGGCTCCTTGACCGCGCGCGTCTCGCTGGCGAAACTCTCTCAATTATGGCTGTCAGCGTGCGATGAGCGCGCCGAGGAGGCCGGCCATGAAGGCGCTGGCGATGACGAGCCAGGTCTCGGGCTGGGCAATACGGGCGGCCAGACGCTGGCTGACGGTCGGTGGTGGGGCGACCTTGGCGGTGCGCGTGTGTATCAGCGCGCGACGGAGCTCGGTCATCGAGGCGTAGCGCTGGTCGGGCTGCTTGGCGAGGCAGCGCGAGAGAAACCGCTCGAGCTCGGGACGGAGGCGGGGACGCCCATCGTTGTCGACCGGGCGTGGCGGCGTGACGCTGACGTGTTGCCAGGCGAAGCCCTCGGTCGTGGTCGACTGGAAGGGCGTGTGGCCTGACAAGAGCTCGTAGGCGAGCACTCCGAAGGCGTAGATGTCGCTGCGCGCGTCGGTCGGCTCGCCAAGGACCTGCTCTGGGCTCCAATAGCGTGGCGTGCCGTGCATCGGGCCGGTGCGGGTATTGCCGGTCATGTCGCCATGCTCGCTTGGCTCGCTGCGAACGAGGCCGAAGTTCGTGAGCTTCACGACCTCCTTGCCATCGCGGGCCTGGCCGAGCAGCACCGTCTCGGGCTTGAGGTTGCGGTGTACGAGGCCAACCGCGTGCACGGCGCCGAGGGCGCGAGAGAGCTGTTCGAGAATGCGCAGCGCCCGCTTCTCAGGGAGGCGCCCCCAGCGGGCAAGGGTCTGGCGAAGGTCGCGGCCTTCGACGTGCTCGACCACCATATAGCGACGACCGTCGGCGGTGCGGCCATAGCCGAGCAGGCTCGCGACGTGGTCGTGCGAGACCTGGGCGAGCGCCCGGGCCTCACGCTCGAAGCGGCCACGGGTGCGGGCGTCGGCGGTCTCGTGCATGAACTTCACGACGACCAGGCGGCCGAGCTCGCGGTGGCGCGCCAGGAACGAACGACCCGTGAGCGAGCTGCCCAGCGGCCCGAGGATCTGATACTGGCCGTCGATGTCGTAGGCGGGCGCCGCGGCGATGGGGTCCAGTGCGCGGCGGGTCGGCTGGGCGGACGCTGACATGAGGCTCCTTGATTGTGCAGGACTCGACCGACGGTCAGACACCATGCACAGAGTCAGGAGACGATGGAAGCGCGCGGCCGCAAAGCCCGCAAAGCCGCGCAAATCGGGTTCGAGCCAATTGCCCGCGGACGCAAATTCATTAAACAGTGTCGCCTGGCTTCGGATCCAAACCGTGATGCAGCGTCGCTCCTTCGGTCGCTTGCGCGCCGTACGATGAGTACGGCTTCGCGCTTCCTTCAGTCGCTCCTTGCCCCCGATTCGTCTCCTTCGCCATCCGACACTGTTTAGTCGTCGAGGCGATCGTCGCGGGCTCCGGGGGTGCCCTCGTCCCAGGCTCGAAGCACTTCGGCGGCGCGGCGCGGACAACGCAGCTTGAGGAGGGCCTTGGCCTCGATCTGGCGGATGCGCTCGCGGGTGAGCTCCATGTCGCGGCCGACTTCCTCGAGCGTGTACGAACGGCGCTCGCAGATGCCGAAGCGCTTGGCCAGGATCTTCGACTCGCGCTCCGACAGGGTGCCGAGCAGCTCGCGCGTCGAGGCTCGCAGCGCTTCGCGCTCGGCCATGCGCTCGGGGTCGATCGCGTCCTCATCGGCGATGAAGTCGCCGAGTTCGGAGTCGTCCTCGCCGACCGGTGATTCCATCGACACCGGCGAGCGGGCAAGCCGCAGGGTGCGCGACACGACCTCTTCCGGCATTTCGATGGAGGTGGCGATCTCGTCGTTGGTCGGCTCGCGCTGGAGTTTCTGCTCGAGCTGCACGCGGGCGCGAGCGATGCGGTTGAGGAGTTCGACCAGGTGGATCGGGATGCGGATCGTGCGGGCCTGGTCGGCGATGGCGCGCGTGATGCTCTGGCGGATCCACCAGGTCGCGTAGGTCGAGAACTTGTGGCCACGCCGCCACTCGAACTTCTCGACCGCCTTCATGAGGCCGATGTTGCCCTCCTGGATGAGGTCGAGCAGCGGCAACGAGCGGTTCATGTAGCGCTTGGCGATCGACACGACGAGCCGCAGGTTCGCAAGGATCATCACGGCGCGGCCCTGCTCGGCCTTCACGTGGCCTTCCTCGAGGCGCTTACTGGCGGCGAGGAGCTCGGCGCCCTCGAGCCCGATGAGGGTCTGGACCTGGTTCAGCGTCTCGACGATGGCGAGGATGCGCTTCTGGGTCGAGGCGCCGATCGTGCGCGGCAGGGCGCCGGCGCGGGCCTTCTCGATAAGAACGTCCACGGTGAGGCTCGCGCCGGATGCGAGGCGGCTCAGCTGGCGGTGGGCGCGGCGCATCTCCTCGGCCTGCTGGCGCACGGTCGAGAGCGCCTTGACCATCACCCGGAAGCCGAAGCCGAACTCGCGGAAGAGCCGGAACAGATTGCGCTGGGCGGCGCGCCAGGCCTCGCGGTCGGCCTCGGTCGCCTTCTTGAGACGCACCTTCTTGCCGGCGCGCTCCCACTCGAGGCGGGCCGCGTCGAGCTGCTGCGCGAAGCGCTCGAGGTCCTTAGAGGCCGAGGTGTCCTCGTACTCGTAGCCGTCCTCGCTCTCCATCACCTCGCAACGATAGGTAACGTCCTCGAGCAGGCGCTTGCCTGCGTCGAGCAGCTCACGGCGGCCGAACGGCATCGTCAAGAGCGCCTCGAACACCTCTTCGGTGCCCTCCTCGATCTGCTGGGCGACCTTCTGCTCGCCGAGGCGGTTCAGGAGGCGCACGTCGCCGATGCGCTGGAGGTAGACCAGGATCGGGTTGAGGTCCTCGATCGGCTCCTCGGTCGCGGCCGCGTTCACGACCGGCTGGAAGCCGTCGTCGGACAGCTTCTCGTGCTGCTTCTGCTGCCGCATGAGCCAATTCGCCTCGCGCGAGCCCGTGCTCGTGCGCTTGGTTCCGCTCTTCACCCGCGTCGTCGTCTCGAGCTGAGTCGTCATGAGCTCCCCAGGTTCGTCGTCGCTCTTCCCTCCCACCTCGGAGTCCGGAGCGGGCGCGGGGCACTGTGCAATGGCCGATCCAGCGCGAGCGAAAGGCGCGCGAGGCTGTGAGGCTGACGCGGTGCGGCAGGGACGAAGCGAGGCTCGGCGCGGTCGAGCGCGGGTTGCACCGGACGCGAAGCAGGCGGCCAGGGCGTGTGCCGGGTCCGGCAGGGGGCCGGCGTGGCCCGGAGACCGCGACATGGTTGTCACGGGGGGTGGCGACAGACTCGCCAGCCGCAGGCGGGCCTCGGCCAAGGCAGCCGCAGGCGATCCTTAGGCCTCACTTGGGCCTGGCCTGGCTTCGCCTTGCAGCCCCACGCCTACGGGTTATGCTGCGGCCGATGTCACACCGTTGGCGCCCGCATGCGCGGCCCGCACGTGGGCGTCATCCAACGCAAACGGGGGTTCCATGCTCTGGGTCGGGCTCGTGCTGCTCGCAGTGGCGGCGCTGCTGGTCTTTCTATCCAAGCGTTCCGAGAACAAGGTCCACCACGTCAAGGCGACGGAGACCTCGAAGATCGGCGCCATCGAGAAGCTCGTGGCCGAGGTCGCGGCCGACATGCCCGACGGGGTCGCGACCGGCTACAAAGAATACATCGAGGTGAAGGGCCGGGTCGTCTGCGACGAGCCGCTGCGCGGCGAGATCTCGGACCAGGAAGGGGCCATCATCGAGACCGAGGTCGTGCGCGTGTCGGAGCGGCGCGAGGAGATCCGCGACGCGCAAGGCAACATCCGGACCGAGTGGAAGAAGCACGAGGAGACGTTGTCCTCGAACCGACGCGAGTCCCCGTTCTGGGTCGATGACGGCACCGGAAGGCTGCGCGTGAAGGCGGTCGGCGGCAAAGGGGTCGAACTCGTCAAGGTGGTCGAGCGCTTCCAGCCCGCCACCGCGAACGATGGCGGGAGCGGCTTTGGCGGCGGCCAGGTGACGTTGTCGATGGGGCGCTTCCAGATGTCGCTTGGCAGTGGGCGTTGGGACCCAACGAGCTCGCGCACGCTGGGCTATCGCTTCGTCGAACGGGTGCTGCCGATCGGCAAGCCGATCTATGCGATTGGCGAAGTCGCGGCGACCGAGGACGAGGGGCTCCTTCTGCGACCGCCGACCGACGACGACAAGAAGAAGCCGTTCATCGTGTCGCCGCGGACCGAGGAGGAGATCGTCAAAGGCTCCGAGAAGAGTGCGAAGATCCTGAAGATTGTGGCAATCGTCGTCGCGCTGCTGGGCGCCGGCCTGGTCGTCTTCGGCATCGTGAAGCGATAGGGCATTGTTTCCGAACGGTCGGCCCAGGTAGCTTCGCGCCGTGCCCACCCCGCCCGTCATCGCGATTGCCCTCGTGGTCCTTGTCGGCAGCCTGTTTGTGGGCTGTCCGAGCCCGCCCGAGGATGGGCCCGAGGTCGAGCTGCAGGTCGATATCGATACGTTCGAAGTGGAGCTACCCGAGGCCGAGGCGACGTTCGATAGCGAGACGGCGAACGACGAGGAAATCGGGCCGGCGCTGGACCCTGACATCGAAGTCACAGCCACCGAGTGCAGGCCTGGCGCGGCCGAGCGGCAGTGCGACGACGGCAACGGTTGCACCGATGATGTGTGCCGCCCGAACGGGGCATGCGTGCATACGCCGAACATCGGGCTCTGCGATGACGGCGACACCTGTACCTCATTCGACCGCTGCGTCGGCGGGAGCTGCAGCGGTACCGCTCTCGACTGTGACGACCGGAACGCGTGCACGGAAGACACGTGCGATGACGGTGAGTGCCGGCATGGTGAGGTGGCCGGGCCGTGCGACGACGGGAGCCGGTGCACCGCGGGCGACCACTGTAGCACTGGGGTCTGCGGCGGCACGCCGGTGGTGTGCCCTGGCGACGGCCCGTGTGGCAGCGCCACCTGCGAGCCGCGCACGGGCTGCGCCGTCGTCCCGTTGGCGCAAGGGGAGCCCTGTGACGACGGCAACGCCTGCACGCAGGCGACGGTGTGCGCGGCGGGAGTGTGCAAGGGGCTGTTGGTCGCGTGCTCCGACGACAATCCGTGCACCGACGACTACTGCGACCCTTCCACTGGCTGCAGTTCGCGAGCCAATCACGCGGCCTGCGACGACGGCGAACGCTGCACCCTCCTTGACGGGTGCTCGGCCGGGGTCTGCGTCGGCATGAGCTTCATCGACTGCCGCTCGGACGAGGAGATGTGCGGAGACGGCGACGCATGCACCGACGACCGCTTGCAGGGTTCGGGCTGCGTGCACATCGCGCGGGCCTGCGATGACGGCGATGCCTGTACCCGCGACGGCTGCGAGGCGGGGCAGTGCGTGAACACGGCCTGGCTGGCGTTGCCCGAAGAAGGACAGACATTCGGGGACTTCGAGGGGGACGACGGATGGGCTGCCGGGTGGACTTTCACGTCGTCGAATGCGCTCGTCGGCTGGCGCGCGAGCGAGAGCTGGGCAGCTTCTGGTGCGGGTAGCCTCTACTGCGGCGACGCGGCGGCAACGGGCTACGATCACGGCGCGACGCGAGCGGTCGCGAGCACGACGGTGTTGGTGCCGCCCGCGAGCCCGAACTTGCACTTGAGCGTCAAGAGCGACGTCGACGAGCTCGGGAGCTGCCTCTATGACGCCCTGACGGTGCTGGTGGATGGGGCCGAGGTCGGCGTCGTATGCGGGTCTGGCGAGGGCGAGTCGATGTTCTCGCTGGCGCCATTCGAGGGTCGCAGTGTTGTGCTCGAGCTCGTCTTCGATACGGTCGATGACGTGAACAACCGAGGTCTCGGCGTCTGGGTGGATCGGCTGCGACTGACCGCTGACGCTTGCCGTTGAAGGTCGGCGGCGGGTTCGGCGCAGCGCTGCGGAACGGTTCGCGCGCAGCTCGCGAACGTGATTGTTTCGGAGGCGGAGCGGGAATAGGATGCGCGCGCTCTGCTGGCCGTGTGAGGTGTATCGTGCGCAAGGGATCGCTGCTCGTCGCTTGTTGGATCGCTCTGGGCGGCCTCGCCGTGGGCTGTGCTGATCCGGGTGGAGGCAACGGGGTGGCGGCCGACGCCGGGCCCGAGGTGCTGTTCGACATCGGCGCGGGCGATGCGGATGCGACGCCCGCCTGCTCGAACGGGGCGCGGCAGTGTGCGGGGCAGGTCGCGCAGCAGTGCGTCAACGGTTCGTGGCAGACGAGCTCGGTCTGCCGTAACGAACAGGTCTGCCAGGCGGGTGCATGTACGTCGGGGGAGACCACCGGCGAGACGACCAACGAGGTCGTGAACGAAGTCGCCAACGAGGTCATCGCGCCAGACGACCCATGCGCGACGCGCGAGTGCGGGCCGGATGGGCGCGGCGGGTCGTGCGGGACGTGCTTGAACTCGGAGACGTGCAACGCGCTGGGCCAGTGCGTGTCGCAGTGCGTGCCGGATTGCGGGGGCAAGGAATGCGGCTCGAACCTGTGCGGCGGCAGCTGCGGCACCTGCAATGGGGCGTTCGAGCAGTGCGTGCAGGGCACGTGCGAGCTGACCGAGGTGTGCGACTGCGAGGGCGCCGTGTGCGGCCTCGACAACTGCGGCAACAGCTGCGGCACGTGCACGGGGCAGACGACCTGCTCGGGCGGCTCGTGCGTGTCGACCGAGACGGGCGGCACCTGCGTCGACCTCATCGACTGTATCTATGACGAGACGGTCGGGTGCATCACGGCCGCGGACGACGCCGCGTTCAACCTGTGCGTCGAGGACTGTTACGGGACCGCGAGCGTCACCGGCGCCGCCGAGTTCGACGCCTATCTTGGCTGCCTGAACGAGTGCCCAATGCCCGACGACAACCCCGCGACGACCGCTGACGACCTCGCGTATGCACGCTGCACCTATCAGTCATGCAGCGACGAGGAGGCGTACTGCGTGCTCGAGACCGCGGGCTCCGGTACCTGTATTGGGATCTTTGATTGCTTCGACCTGTGCGCCGATGGCGACAGCGACTGCTTTCAGGGCTGCTACGAGGACGCGACGCCAGCGGCCCAGGCGGCCCTGTGGGGCCTCAACAACTGCCTCGCGGTCGAGTGCCCGGACGACACCGACGCGACCTGCGTCGACCTGGCTGTCCAGGATCAGTGCTCCGACTTCGTCATCGACTGCCAACTCAACTGATGGCGCAGCCGGGAGCTCAGCCGCTGGCGGAAGACGTGCAGCGCCTCAACGCGCAGGCGCTGGTGCGGCCGGGCGACCCGGTCGTGCGGGCGCGGCTGGCGCTGGCGCTGGACGCGGCGGCGAGCACGGAGGCGGGCGACGCATTGCAGCAGGCGATGGGGCTCACGCGTACGTGCCTCGAGCTCGGCATCGTCGAGCCTGCGAGCGAGGCGGCCGAGATCCTGTTCAAGCAATTCCGGGGGCGGGCCGGCATTGGCACCGAGGTCGCGCTGCTGATGGCCGATGCGACGTTGCAGCGCGATGGCGGCAAGGACGTCGACGCGGCGCGCAAGCTGTTGGAGGCGGTCGTCGCCGAGCATCCGGACGCGGTCGGGGCGCGGCTGCGGGTGGCGGCGCTGGCGCTCGGGCTCGGTGAGGCGGAGGCGGCGCGGCGCTGGATCGAACCGGTCGCGAGCAGCACGACCCAGACGCGCACGCTGTTTGTGCAGACGCTGCTGGCGCTCGATGCGGTCGACGAGGCGGTGAGCGAGGCGCGCGCGGGGGTCGAGGCGAGCGGCGAGAGCACCCGCGAAGCGAGCGTGCTCTACCAGTTGATGGGCATCGGGGAGCTGTCGCGGGGCGACGCGGACGCGGCCATCGCCGCGATGTCCGAGGGCGTGCGGCTGGCACCGGACGATGCGGTCGCCTACTACAATCTGGCGCTCGCATTCGAAGCATCGGGCAGCCGGTTGGCCGCGCTCGGGGTGTGTGACGCGGGGCTCGACCTGGCGCCGGCGGATGCGCGCTTGGGCGCGCTGAAGGTGCGGTTGGCGTCGTAGGTGGGTGCGGGCGTGGGCGTGGGCGTGGCTTGCGCCGGCGCGGTGGCGCGCCTATCCTCCGCGGCTCTATGGCGTACTTCCAATTTCTCGGTACCGGACCTTCGACCCCGATCACGGACGCGACCGGGCGCAACCATCGGCGTCGCACCTCGGCGTTGTCCCAGCACATCTCGACGTGGATCCTCATCGACGCGACGCACGACTTCGATGAGCAGATCGAGCACGCGCTGTCGGTGACCGGGGTGGTCGTGACGAACGCGTCGCGCGATGCCGCGGGTGGGCTCGGCAACCTCGACAAGTGGCTCGATACGAAGACGCCGCTGTTCGCCCCCGAAGCACTCTGGGACGACCTCGTCGCGCGCTACGGGCCGTTCCAGAAGCTGGTTCACCACAAGATCCAGGTCGGCAAGACCTTCACCGCGACCGACATGGACATCGTCTGCTTCGCGGTCGAGACGTCGTCGGGGGCCGCGGCTGCTGCGACGTTCGGCTACCGCTTCGACAACGGCAAGAAGAAGGTCTGCTACGCCTCCGACGTGAAGGTGATCCCGCCCGAGTCCGAGATCTACTTCAAGAACAATGACTTGCTGGTCGTCGACGCCGCCGGCTGGGACAAGGATCTGCCGACCCATCGGGGCGCCCTGAACCACCTGTCGACCTACATCGGCTGGGGTAACGATCAGGTGATCTTCACCCATATCGGGCGCGCGGCGCCGCCGCACACGCTGGCCGCTTCGGCGATCAAGAAGATGTCGCACCGCGCGGATGTCGCCTACGACTATATGAAGGTCCCGCTGGGTCGCTGACGTTGGCGCGTCCCGCTCCCCAGAGAGGTTCCGTAGGCCATCACGAACCCATCGCGGTGCGCGTCGAGCGGGCGTTGCAGGCGCTGTGGGTGCGCGTGCTGCTATCGCTGCTCATCCTGGCGAGCCTCCTGCCTCACCCCGCCGATGACGTCACCGACCTCGTGTTCCTCGCGATCTTCGGGCTCGAGCTGGCGCTGCGGGTGCTCGTGTTTGTGCGCACGCGTGCCAGCGACGACGATGATCCACGCACGCGGCGACGGCGGGCGCTGACCTGGCTGTCGCTCACGCTGGATCTGGTGGCGCTCCTGACGTTTGTACCGTGGGCCGGCCTCACCGGGCTCGCGGAGGCGCGCTGGCTGCGGCTCGTGCGGCTCCTGCGCATGCTGCTCTTGATAGGCTACTGGTCGCCGATCCTGCGCGATACCTGGCAGGTGCTGACGCGCCACGACCGCATGCGCCAGGTGTCGCTGCTCGGGCTCATCGTCGGCTTGCTCGCGTTCGCGGGCGCGACGGTGCTGTCGCACATCCCGGTCAACGGCACCGACTTCGACGGCAACGCGATCGTCGACGCGGCCGACCAGCACTTCTGGGCGCGCCTCTGGTGGGCCTTCCGCCAGGTCCAGGACCCGGGCAACATGATCAACGATCCCGGCGAGATAGCCGTGGTCGTGGTGTCGCTGCTATTGACGGTGGCGGGCCTATTCGTCGTGTCGTTCCTCATCGGTCTGGCGACCGACATCGTGCGCGAACTCGTGACACTCGCGCGCAATCGGCCGGTCGGATGGAAGTCCCACACCGTGATCGTCAACGCGACGCCGGGCCTGCCGCGGCTCCTGTCGGAGCTGATGGCCTACTACGAAAAGCTCTTCCGGCCCGCGCAGTTCGTGGTCGCGGACGAGGCCGAGGAGGCGCCGCCAGTGTTGCGCACGGGCGAGCTCGCGCGCGTGAGCTGGCGCCAGATCGACGAGCGCGGCGAGGGGCTGACGCTGCAAACCGACCTGCCGAAAGCGCGCCGGGTGGTGGTGTTGGCCAAGCCCGACGCGCCGTTCCCGGATGCGAGCGCGGCGGCGACGGTGCTCGACGTGCGTGAGGCCAATGGCCAGGCATGGGTGGTGGTCGAGGTGCTCGACCCGAACAACGTCGCGGCGGCGCGGGTCGCCGGCGGCGCGCGAACTGTGGTGGTGTCGAGCGAGAAGCTCTTGGGGATCTGGGCACTTGCGGCGATCCGGCGGCCTGAACAGATCCCGCTCGCCTGGGACTTGTTGGCGACGCGTAGCGGCGCGGAAATCTACACGTGCTTCTTCGACGCCGACGGCCTCGAAGGGCCAGGTACCCCGTGGCTGCCGGGCGCGGGCGCGTTCGCGGACCTCACCGCGCGTGCGTTGGCGGTGCCGCAGGACGCGCACGAGCGGCGGCGGCGGCAGGGCACGGTGGTCCCGGTAGGGTTCGTGTATGCGCACCCGGGGCGCGAGTCGGGCGCGCCGCACGATGAAGGTGAGCTGGCTTTGGCTCCGGCACGCGTCGAGGCGCGGCCCGTGCGCGCTTTGATAGCGATCGGCGATCGATTCGGGGCGGTGCAGCGGCTCGCGCTGAAGCTTCACTCCGGGGCGCTCACCGCGGCCGCGCTGAGCGGGGGTGGCGGCGAAGCGGCCCCTGAAGTCGAGGTCGGCCTGGCGACGCGCGAGGTGATCCCAAAGAAGGTGTTGATCTGCGGGTTCCGGCCGGGGACCGCGGTCGTGTGCGCCGGGCTCCTGTCCCAAGGGGCTGGCAGCGACATCGTGCTCGTGATGCGCCACGAGGAGAGCGTGCGGCAGGCGGCGCAGACGTTCCGCGAGCACGGCCTCGGCGAGACGCGTGGGCGCTGCTTCGCGGGTCGCTTCGAGGGCAGCGAGAGCGAAGCGCGCTTCACCTGGGTGCCGCATGAAAGTGGGCGCGCGGGTGAGATGGGGAACGTCACGCTGGTGCGGGCGGACTGGACGTCAGAGCGCACGCTGGCCGGGCTGGAGCCGGGCATCGAGCACGTGAGCGCGTATGATCTGGTGCTGTTGATGGGGGCGCACCCGCCCGAGTACGACGGGCGTAATGCGATCACCTGCCTCAAGATCGCGGACCTCGCGCGCCTGTCGCCGGGGCGCTTCCCGGCGTCGCATCGCGTGATCGCGGGCATCGCCGACACCGAGCTGGGACGCCGCCTGGAGGTGAGCTTCGCGCGTGCGACGGCTGCGAGCGGGCCGAGCCTGATGGTCCTTCCGACCGAGAACCTGCGCGCGTTGTTCGTGTTCCAGTCGATCGCCGTGCCCGGCTGGGAGTCGATCCTGCTCGAGCTGTTGGGGCCAGGCGGCAAGGGGTTCATCCGGCTGGCGCTGACCGCCCCCGTGGAGCGGACGTGGACGTTCGCCGGGCTTGCGCAGGCGTTGGCGGGAATGGGCGTTCTTTTCGGGCTCGAACTCGCCGACGGTAGCCGGCTGTACGCACCGGCGCCGACGGCGGGGCCTTGGCGCGAAGGGGAGCTCCAGGCGGTGTGGCTGCTGGGCGACGAAGGGTAGCTGGGCGTGGGCGCGGGCGACTCAGCGCCCGAGACCGCTGCTTTGCGTGTCGCTCGCTCACGTCCATGCGGGGCCCGATGTCGCCAAGCGTGAGACCCACATGAGAGCGGGTCAGCGGGGGCGCCGCGCGCTGGATGCGGGGGGCCGACCTTTACGTGACGGCACCCGCGGGCGGGCCGGGGCGGCGGGCTTCTTGGCGGGCACTGTCGAGACCGGCCCCGACAGCGGGGCGGTGGTGTTCGGCGGCTGTAGCGGCACGTCAGGCCGGAACAGCACGGCGGTCTTGCCGACGCGCTGCACGAGCTGGCCGCCGGTTGCCCAGGCGAGCTCGACGGCCGAGTCCTGCTTGTCGAGGCGGGCGCGCGGGGTGAGCTTGGCCTTGACCAGGCCGTGGCGCTCGAGCGCTTCGCGGGCCGAGGCGATGAGCCCTTCCGAGAGGCCGTCGCGGCCGATCAGGATCGAGGCCTCGAGGTTGTGCGCGAGGCCGCGCAGCTCCTTGATGCGCACGCGCGACGGCTGCGGGCGGCGGAGGCCGCGCAGGAGAATCGTCGGGTGCTCGCCTTCGGGGCCGGCCTCACCGTGCACGTGGTCGAGGTCGAACAGCGGGCCGAGCTTGTGCGCGACCGCGGCGGCGTTGCCGGCGGCGTGGTGCACGATGACGACAACGATGCCGCCCGGGGCGACGCGCTTGACCAGCTCGCGCGCACGCTCGGGCACAAGGGGTGCTGGCGGACCGCTGATCTCGACGACACCGGCCGGGGCGATCTCGGCGACGATGGTGGCGCCGGCTGAGCTGACGAGGCTCTCGAGTGAGGTCACGAGCTCGGGGGTCTCGAGATCGATCGCGAGCTCTTTGCCTGGGGCGAGCTCGAGGAGGCGGGCGACGGTTCGGGCGAGGCGCTGCATGAGGACCTTTGGCAGCGGCTCGGGCCACTGCAAGCGGCGGTCGCTAACGCGTTCGCGGGGCCTTTGCAACGACGGAGCGTGTTGCCGCTGTGCGCCGGGCGATGCTGCCGTCGCCGCGCACGTGCAGGATCTCGTCGGCGATGGCGACGAACGGGGAGGCCTTCAGTCCAGGCTCCGCGATCCCTGCGAAGGCATCCGGCTCCCGGGTGTCGATGCGTACAAACACGAGGCGCAGGGGATTGGGGCGAGCGGCACGAGCAGCCTGGAGACGTGCGAGCGTGCTCGGGTGGAGGCGGCCGAGGCCATCGCTGATGACGACGATGTCGGCCAGCGGCAAGGCGGCGCGGCGACGGTCGAGCGCCCAATCGAGCGGGCCGTCGAAGTCGGTACCGCCATGGTAGCTCGTCATCAAGAGGTCGAAGAGCGGCTTCATCGATCGATTGCCCGGCGAGAACGCGAGCGACTTCTGTGAGTCGACCCCGCCGAACAACACGACCTCGGCACGACGGCCTTCGCCGAGGATGCGCCTCAAGAGGACGAGGGTCGCGGCTTTGGCGAGCTGTTCGGCAAGGCCTATCATTGAGCCCGACGTGTCGATGCAGACGAGTGCTGGGCCGCGCCGCTCGGTGTCGCGCGGGTCAGCGAGCGACTCGCCTTCGAGCTCGAGCGAGAGCAGGCGACGCTCGGCGAGGCGCATCAGGAAGAGGTCTTCGGTGTCGGGGTCGGAGAGGAGCGCCAGCTCGCTCGGGAGCACGTCGGCGAACTCACCGCCGAGGGTGACGCCGACGATCGATTCACGCCCTCCCCGCTCGGCGCCGCGGCCCTTGCGTTGGGAGGCAGCAAGGCGGCCGACGAGATCGGCGATCGCGGCGATCGCGGGCGCGCGAGCGAGCAGGCGCTCGAGCTCGGCGAGGCGGTCATGCACGACCGGCGCGAGCGTCGAGCCCTCGCGATGCCAGCCGATGTCGAGCCAGGGGGCGAGCCGCGCGATGTCTTCCTCGAGGGCGAGGATGCGGAGGACGACGTCCTGAGCGTGGGTGAACGAGAACTCGGGCGCGGGCGCGGGCGTGGGCGCGGGCTCGGGCGCGGGCTCGGGCGCGGGCGCGGGCGCGGGCGCGGGCGTGGGCGCGGGCGCGGGCTCGAGCGCGGGCGTGCTCTCGAGCGCTTCGGCGAGCGCCTGCGCGGCCGCGGCGGCGCGGATCGGGCTGCCGTGACAGAGGCGCCGGAGGACGTCGAGCTCGCGATGGGTCGCGAGCCAGGACAGTTGATCAGGGAGCGCGGCGCGGCCTTCGAGGAAGGCGGCGAGTGGGTCGATCATCGGACGTTGGTGTCCGGCAGGCGTACCTCGGGCAGCGGCGGGAGGCGCGGCATGCCGGCGGAACGAAGGTGCTCCGACAGGGCGCGTAACGCTGCAAGCGCGGGGGAGCCGGGCACGACGCCGCGCTCCGAGGCGAAGCGTTGGAGTGCCGGCCAGTCGGAACCGATGGCGAAGATCGCCGCCTCGTCGAGGTCGAGGGTCGTTACCGTCGTGTACCAATGCCCCGTGTCGTCGAGCGGCCGCCCCTCGGCGAGCGCTCTATCGAGCAGCTTTCGTTGGACCCGTCCGGCGATCCGTGGGGCCGCCTCAAACAGGAGCCAGCCGGTCGTAGAGAGCGGGATCCAGCCCTCGGGCTCTTCCCCCGGCGGCACGAGCCACAAAGCGACCTCGACGTCGCGTGACCTGAATGGCCCGATGCCATCATCGACGGCGGTGGTCAGTGGACCGGCTTGCGCGAGCTTCAAGCGCTGGAGCAGCGCCCCGTGCAGGTCGAGCCCCGACAGTTCGTCGCGATGACGCCGTGCCGCCGCTGCGTAGGCGTCGATCTTTCGCTGCGCGTTGACGAACACCGCCAACATGCGTGCCGGCACCTGCACGAGCCAGGGGCTCGACTCGACCTCGCCGAGCGCCGCGACGCGCACCTCACCGAGCGCCGCCGCGGCCCCGGCGAGCACGCCCTCGAAACGTTCGAGGGCCGCGAAGCGCTCGTCATAGGCCGCCTGCACCGAGCCGGGATCGACCTTGTGGTCGGCGACACCTTGCCACGCGGCCGCGAGGTCGACGCCTGGCACATGCTCGCCATCCGCTTCGAAGCCCACGGCCGGCGCCAATGCGAGGTCCAACGCGCGCCGCACGATGCCGCGCACGACCCCTTCGTCCGCGGTCGGGTCGCCAAAGCAGTGCCCGAGCAACATCACATCGGTCAGCCCGACCGCGCTCCGCCCCGCCGTCCACGCGGCCACGCGCAGGAGCTCGACCGCCTGCCGAAAGCGCCTATCACTCGCGGCGATGCCCGCCTCCTGAAGACCGGCGCGCAGCGCGACCAACGCCACGCGGGCCGTCTCTGGCACGGCGGTCGCCTGGGCTTGCACCCGCAGGGCCCGGACATCATCCCCCGTGAAGCGCAGCTCCGCCGGGATGTTCACCTCGGGCAGCTGCCCCAACGCCACCTCGAGGAAGCGATCGGTCGCTTCGATGGCCGACACCTCGAGGCGTACGAGAAAACGGTCCCACAGCGCGCCAAGACCACCTTCGGGATCGGGCGGCTCGTTCGAGGCGCCGATGAGGCCCAGCAGCGGCACGACCTCGCGATGGCGCCCACAGTGGAAGATGCGCTCGTTGATGATGCCGAGGAGGCTGTTCAGGATGGCGGAGCTCGCCTTGAAGATCTCGTCGATGAACGCGATCTCGGCGCGTGGCAGGTAGCCCTCGGTGAGGCGGCGATAGTCCTCCTGCTTCAGTCCCGGGATCGAGATCGGGCCGAACAGCTCGTCTGGGTGCGAGAAGCGCGTGAGCAGGTACTCGAAATAGCGAGCGTCACTGCGGGCGGTCGGATCGGCCGCGGTCGTCGAGTCGGTCACCGACGTCGCGAACGCTCTGCAGACGGCGCGCGCGAGCAACGACTTGCCAGTCCCAGGCGGACCGAGAAGCAGGACATGGTGGCCCGCGAGCAACGCCAGCAAGAGGAGCCGCGTCTCTTCTTCACGCTCGGCAAAACCCGCGTCGAGGGCGCCGAGGATCGCATGTAGCTTTTCACCGATGCGGGACCTCAGCTCCGCCCCCTCGCGGTCAGCGCGCCCGCCCCCTGTGCCATCGGCGCTGCCAGGGGGTGGGGTCATGGGATCGGCGAGCATGGCGGCACGGTACTCCGAAGGTCGGGCCGGCAGAAGCCGTGATTCTTTCTGAAAGCCGGTTTACCTTCATCGCGCGGCGGGTCCCCACCCGCGGAGGTCGCTCTATGTCGCGTCAGAAGATCGTCGTCATCGTGGTGCTGGTTGCGTTTGTCGCCACCGGCCTCGCGTATGTGTTCGTCGGCCCCCAGCGACCGCAGGTCGAGAGCCGTCCCGCGGGCGCTTCGCTCGCTGGCGACGCCGATGTCGCCGCGACGCTGTGGCTGCGCCTGAGCCGCCTCAAGGCGTGGCTACCGACGTTCGAGGAGGCGTTCACGAATCCTGAGCCCGAGGCGCGCACAGTCCTCGCGGCGTTCGCGGCTCTAGCGGAGAAGATCGGTGGGCCGTCGGGCTTCTGGCGCGACACCGTCCCCAATGAGCTTCTCGCGTGCCACAAGGATCCCGACCAGGCCGTCTGTCGCCGCCTCATGGAAGCGCTGCCGGAGCTGACCGACGGCGAGTCGATCGCACGTTCGATCGGGCGCCTCGACGCGTCCCGCGCGCAACTCTTCCTGTCGCGCAACGCCGACGCGATGTTGCAGTGGGTGCAGACATTCGCCCCGAGCGAACCGACTGCCGCCGCGATGCGCCTGACGTCGTTCTGGGAGCAGAAGCTCGCGCCCGCCGTCGCCGGTCAGCAATAGCGTCTTCGTCCCGGGCGAAAGGGGGTCGAGGTGTCTGCGCGATACAGGATTCGAACCTGCGGCCTTCGGCTTCGGAGGCCGACGCTCTATCCAGCTGAGCTAACCGCGCACTTTCAATGACCCGTAGCGACCTCGGCCAGGCAGCCGACGGGCGATACTGAGGCCGTCGAGCTACACCCCGACCGACGTTGTGTCAACGAGTGAACGAGCGAACTCTTGAGGTCCCTTCCCGAATTCACAGCGCGTGGCCAGGCCAACAAGCTGCAAAAATTGCGTCTCCGGACCGTCGCAGCGGGGTGCGAAACACCCTGCTGTTTACTGGGGGAAGACCTGAGAGACGTCGAGATGACTTGCGCCACCTCAACAGGGGGAAGATTCAGGTGCAGCGAGATGCCCCGGGCCGCTACGTCCGATCCGAGACGCAAGAAGGAAACCTGTAGTGTTTAGACCACAGCAAACCCCCACCTTGCAATCCCCAAGCGTGAAAATTTGACGCTTGCGAGAACGCTCGCTGTTGGGACCTAATTGTTTCCCACTCGCTGAGCCATCGGCGCGTGCGCCAGGGGCCGAAGCGGGACCGCGGCTGATGTAGCCGTTGTGGACGGTACGCGTCCAGCACAAAAGTCGGATCTCCGGCTGCCCGTATTCTGAGAGAGGTCGCCGCCGGCCCTGCGGAAGGCCACTGCGGGTGGCCCAAGGACAGCTTTGTTGGCCGCGCCGAGTGCGGCGAGTAAGGTGCCGCCCGTGAACGAGACCCGCGCCAACGCCCCTTCGTCCCCGACCCCACGACCGGTGCACCTCGCGGTGCTCACCGTGTCCGACACACGCACGCTGGAGACCGACACGTCAGGCCAGTTGTTGGTCGACAGGCTCGCCGCCGCCGGCCATCTGCTGGCTGCTCGCGATCTCGTGGTCGACGATCGCGACGTGTTGCGCGCGCGGGTGCTCGCGTGGTGCGGACGGCCCGGAGATGGACCCGCGCCAGGCCCGCAGGTCGAAGCGATCCTCATCACGGGCGGGACGGGGATCACCGGTCGGGACGTTACGGTCGACGTGCTCGAGCCCCTCTACGACAAAGCGATCCCAGGCTTCGGCGAGCTGTTCAGGATGTTGTCCTACGCGGACATCGGAGCCTCCACGATCCAGTCGCGCGCATCGGCGGGCGTCATCGGAGGTCGTGTGGTCTTCGCCTTGCCGGGATCGACGAACGCGTGCCGCCTCGCCTGGGATGCGATCCTGAGCCATCAGCTCGACGTGCGCTCGAAGCCCTGCAATCTCGTCAAGCTCCTCCCGCGGCTCACCGAGGTGTGATGGTGCCGGACCTGCTGACCCGCCTCGCGACAAGAGGCCACAACCTGTGCTTCGGGGTGGTGCTCGGTATCGCAACCGCGGCTTTCTCGTTCGATGCAGATGCCGCCGATCCGCGCACGCGCGGTCCCGACGCAGGTATCCCGCGACTGGAACGCACTAGCGCCCGCGAGGCCCAGGCTGCATGGATGGCTGTGAAGGGCATCTCCGGCGCCGGGCCTCAGGTCGAAGCGGTCGCGAAGAAGGGCCTCCTGCGCAAGGCCTGCGACGATCTCGTCGACCTGCGCGAGCTTGCCGACTCGGGAGTATTGAAGGGCTTCGGCTTCCGCGACAACGTGCGTGGTCGTAGCTGGGCCCGCCCTACCCTTGCGTTGGTGCTGTCCGAAGCGATGCAACGCTTCCAGGCCGAATACCCCGGGCGCTCCGTCGCGATCGGTGACGTGAGCCAGCCCGGGTGCGGCCAGCTCGCACACGGGGTGTTGGTGCAGGAGGTGAGCGGGGCGGCTGCCGAGAAGCTCATCGCGGCGGCGCGGCTCGAGCTGTCGGAGCGAATCGTGGTCGAGGTGAAGCAGGCGAAGGACTTCCCGTGGGAGGCCGATCGTTTCGGACCGCCCGCCGAGAAGGTGCTGGTGACGACGCGGCTCGTCGCGCAAAAGGGCACGGGTGACGCGCTCGAGGTGCGGGTCGCGCGCACGCGGCATCGGGAGCTTCCGGCGCCGACCAGCGACGAGACCCAGGCTTTCGAGGCGAGCCTCGGCGCGGTGATACACGGGACCCGCGTGGCGCAGCGAAAGGTCGAATCGGAAGACGCGGCGGGGGTGAAGTCCTCGCTCTGGCTGACCCATTTCGTCTTGCCGGACGCGAAGAAGCAGGCGGTCGTCATCACCCGCAAGCGGCCTGGCAAGCGCCTCGACTGGGCGGACGTGAGCGAGGTGCGGCTGTCCGCCTGGCAGGACAAGAAGCCAGGCAGCTTCCCAGACGAGGTGCGTTGGGTGGTCGCAAGCGTCACGCCGACGCCGCCGGTCCCAGGGAAGCAAAGCAAGAAGAAGGTCGCACCCGTGACGCTGATCGCCGCCGTGCGGTTCGACCGCTGGGCGCTCCTGTACGAAGCCGGCCACATCACGCATCTGTCTGGAATCGATGCGGATCTGAGCTACGTGATGATCGGCGACAAGGGGCAGTTCGCGGTAGATCTGCCGGGCATCGACGTGCCGGCGACGCTGCGTTGGTTCGAGATCCTGGAGGCGACGGGGCGTAACCTCAGCACGCCGGTCGACGCGATCCTGGTCGATGGCACGGTCAAGCGGCACTTCGAAAAGACGCTGCCGAAGACGGGTCCGGTGTCGCTCGCGCAGCAGAAGAAGACGAAGTCGTGGCGGCTCATCGCCCTCGTCGGCGGACACGATGGGCATCATCATCTGCGCATCGTCGAAGGGTCCAACGCCCAGGAAGCGGCTGCGCGCAAGCGCCTCAGGCGCTGAGCTGAGGCCAACGGGCTACTGCGGTTGGCCTGCATTCCTGGCGGGCAATAACCTCCCGAATCGCCCAAATCGCCGACGCACTTCACGGCCCGCTACACTTCGACTATCCTTACGGCGCTCTACCTCTTCACTCCTTGGAGAGTGCCCTCTGCCCTACGCGACCGACGCATTTCCTTTTCGTCTCGGCAGATGGGCGCTAGCGTCTCGGCGACCGTTTTTCGCGCCCATGACAGTCAGCGCGGTGAGGAAGTCGCGGTCAAGATTTTGCACAATCCCAGCGACTCGACCTCCGACCTCAAGCGTGAGTTCAGGCGCGCGGTAGGGCTCGCACATCCCCACGTGGTGTTTCCGCTCGACCTCATCGAGGCCGATGGAGTCACCTGCTACACGATGCGATTGATCGACGGGGCTGACTTGTTCTCCGCCTTCGCAGCGGGTGCTTCCATCGACCCCGCGCGCTTGCGCACCGTCGTCGCCGACCTCCTTTCAGGCCTCGAAGCGGTGCACGCCAACGGCCTCACGCACGGCGACATCAAGCCGGCCAACCTTCTCTACACGCGCGACCAGCGCCTCGTCCCGGTGGATCTCGGCCACGCGCGTTCCGCCAACGAGGTCCGCGAAACAGGCGTCGGAACTTGGATCTACGCGGCGCCCGAGGTGTGCCTCGGTGGCCCCGCCGACGCCGCTTCCGATTGGTACAGTGTTGGTGTCGTGCTCTTCGGAGCTGCTCGTTGGGCGATTGCCCTTCACCACCGAATCGCTTGCCGCCATGGTCGCCGATAAGCAGCGTGTCCCTTCGATCCCTTCGATCCCTTCGATCCTTTCGGACCTTGGCCCCGAGCTGCGCAGCTTACTCGCAGTCCTTCTCGCCCCGCACCGCGAAGAGCGCGGCAACGGCGCATCCGTGCGACAGGCCTTCGGCTTCGATGGTGGCCCCGAGATCGGAGCGCAGCGTCCGACCCTCGTCCTCCCGTTCATCAACCGCGACCATGAGCTCTCTCGGGTGCTCGATGCCGTCGGCCGCGCCCGCGAAGGACGTCCGGTCGTGGTCCATGTGCGCGGTCCATCTGGAATCGGCAAGTCGCGCCTCCTGCAGCGCGTCGAGCTCACCCTTCGTGACCTGCCAGCACACGCGGTGATCACTGGCACTTGCCACCGTCGTGACCAAATTCCTCTGCGCGTCCTCGACGAATGTGTCGAGCAGCTCGCCCAACGACCGCGCACCACGCCGGGGCGTTGGGAGCAGTCACTCACCCCGTTAGAGCGTGCAGCCTGCTCCCATATCTTCCCCGGTCTGTTGCCCGAGCTCGCAGCAGACTCCAGTCACACGCGCAACTCATCGGCGCCCCCGCGAGGACCGCGCGAGCCCCACGCCGATGAGGCCGAGCCCCGCGAGAGACGCCGCTTCGGCTTTCGCGCGCTGGCTCGGGCCGTCACCTCCCTTTGCCAGGTTGGCACCGTCGTCATCATCCTGGATGACCTCCAATGGGGCGACGAGCTCAGTGCGCGCGCCCTGCGCGAAGTTCTCGTCGATGCCAGTGCTTCGTCCATCGCTTTCATCCTGTCCTATCGTGTCGAGGACAAACCCGGCGACCAAACCTTCCTCGCAGACTTCCTCGCCTGGGAGGACGGCACGCGATCCCATGAAGTCGTCGATGTATCCATCGGCCCCCTCGAGTCGGGTCACGCTACCGAGCTCGGTCGCTCGTTGTCGCTCAGCGCCGATGAGGCCGACGAGGTCGCTGTGCATTCCGGCGGATCGCCCCATCTCATTGAGCTCTGGGCGCGCGCAAAGGCACTAGAGTCCAAGCCTTTGGAGGCCATCAGTCCAGAAGAGTTCATCGGACAACAGGTCCGAGCGATGCCCCCTCTGGCTCAATCTGTGCTCGGGTTGAGCGCGTTCTCGAACGAGCCATTGTCGCTTGCGACGCTCTCGTCTCTGACTTCCGCCACACCCGTCGAAATCGAGCTCGCCGTGGCGCGCCTGGAGACGAAAGACTCATCACATCCAAGGTTTACAACAATTCGCCTCAGCGTGCGCCGACCGTCAAGGCGCTCACTGAAACAGGGTGTGATCGAAATTGCGGGGGGACGGCCCTGGGGGCGGGTCGGCCCTGGCAGCCGATGCGGCGAGGAAGGGTTTGCGATGGCAG
>Ga0209591_10001810_pt1 | contig 26047 bp, 21 predicted proteins | sample MAT01_FD_187207 | JGI IMG/M metagenome (GOLD analysis project Ga0209591, IMG submission 187207) | Freshwater microbial communities from Lake Fryxell liftoff mats and glacier meltwater in Antarctica - MAT-01 (SPAdes) (version 2) | ecosystem: Environmental > Aquatic > Freshwater > Ice > Liftoff... | reverse complement strand
AATCCCCAGTTCGTGCAACGTCGCCGCTTTGCCTTGGACATTACCAATGCGTTCAAATATTTCCAAAGACTGATTGTAGAGTGCGATCGCTTCATCCACATCCCCTTTGTCGGCGTAGATACGTCCCAGTTCGTGCAACGTCGCCGCTTTGGTTTGGACATTTCCAATGCGTTCATTTATTTCCAAAGACAGATTGTAGAGTGCGATCGCTTCATCCACTTCCCCTTTGTCATCTTTCAGCATCCCTAAATAATGATAAATTGATGCTAATTCTGCTTCGTCTTCTGCGGGACAAAGATTTAAAGCTTGTTCGTAATAGTTTAATGCTCGATCAACCTCACCCATTTGGTGTTCACAATAAGCAATTTCTTTGAGAACACTATGGTTTTTAGTAATTTCTAAGGTTGATTTGCACAGATGTATTGCTTCCCGAAATCGACTTTCATGCCACAAGCGGTTAGCCAATGAACTAGCTATTTTCCCCGCAATTTCTTCATCCTTCCCCAACAACGCCAAGCGATGAATTTCTAACCTTTGCGCCTCCGTCGCACCTTCCGCCTCTTCCCACCACAAGCGATACAAAATTTGTGCAGCTTGTTTATACAACCCTTCCTCATAAATTCCTGTTCCCCTCCCTGCTTGCGGGGAGGGGTTAGGGGTGGGGTTCTCTAGCAACGGTGACAAAATCCGGGGAACCCGATACAACCTCTCTCCGTTGTTGGTGAGCGTAACTTCCAACAAACCCAAAATTTCAGCGCGTTGCTTATGACTTTCCCAACTTGAGATATCCTCACAAATCGGCGAAATAGCAGCTTGAACAACAGGTAACTCATACACCAACAACTTACCCAGCATTTGACGCAAAGCTGGAGTTTGCTGCTTCAGCAATTCCTCAGCCAAGATATTCTCACGAAATTTTTCTTCTGCCACTTCCATCTTTATTAAGATTGTGGCGAGATTATCTGCAATGTTTTCAGAAAGAATTTTATCCAACCATTCCAACAGCCGAGGATTTCCATCTGCTGCTTTTTTGGCGAGTTTCTGCAATTCTGCATCAATCACCAAACTGCCATTAAACGAATTGAGACGATTATACTTTTTAATTAAATCTGCCCCACCCAAAGCCCCCAGAGATTCGCGGTACAGACGATGATTCAGTTCCGACAATTGGAAATTGTAGCGACAGGTAATAATTACCTTGTGGGGAAGTTGGGAATTTTGAATCGCCTTCAGCAACGCCAGCAGTACATTCACAACTTGTGGTTGCAACAGATAAACCCCATTTCGTAATTCCAAATTGGCCTCAAAGTCATCCAGCACAAAAGCAAAGCGCTGTTCTTTGGTATTCAGTCCTTCAATTAAAAACTTGGTGAGGCGCTGCATCAACGGTAACTTGCCATTGAGAATTTCATGCCCCCGTTCTAAAGTACATTGTTCAGCAAGGGTTTTGAGCAATTTATCCTCATCCAGTTCCCGAAAGTTCACCAGCCTGTGATAGCCAACCATCCTTTCTAGAAGTCGCGCAGTCACAGTACTCTTACCCACACCCCCCAGTCCGTGAATGAGTACCCCTAATGAAGTGCGAATAGCTTTGAGACAACGTTGCAAAGTCCGCCGTCTCCCAACAAACTCAGAGGGTTTCGCCACCCGCACCAGTTGGGTATCGGGATCTAAAAACAGTTCATAAGCAGGTTCCGGCGCTGAGGGTGGCAAATCTCCCAACACTTCCACCAACGCACCGGGACATTCTCCCTGAATATATAACCGCAACAAATGCCAGTCACGCACATTCTGTTTAAATAACTGCTGATAAGTGCTAGCGAGTGCTTCAGCTAATTGATATCCGGCTGCCAATTTGCCGTAGAGGTGTGCGGCGGCGGCTGTAGCTGTCCGGTCTTCCACAGGCCGCCCCCAACTTAAAACCGCCCTAGCCCCTTGTGCAATTAGTGCCTCAGCCATCGAAGGGACAGCCCCTTTATCTGGTGCTTGTCCAGTCCGACACCCAGATAAAAACACCAATTTGGGAAATCTAAACCGGAAGACTTCGGCTAATTCTGCGGCTGTGGTTTCGTGGCGATCGCCAATTTCCGTCTCAGTAACAAAATAAGGCGTATTCGCCTCCAAATCTTCCCCCCTCCTCGCTTGCGGGGAGGGGTTGGGGGTGGGGTTCTTCTCCGCTTCAGCAGGAGTAATTGAGGCGTGTCCTGTGAGGTGAAACACATCAAAGTCATTAAAATAGCGACCCCACACCTTACCCAACTCGCTAACGCAACCGCTTTCTTCCACCCGCAAATCGACAGCAAAATCTCGCGTATCAGCCAGAATTTTCGCTTCTTCCTGTTCAAACTCTAACTTTGGTTGCACATCTTCCGGGTCGGTTGCCATAAACAATACTCGCAATTGTCGTGCTTCCACAGAAAACAGTTCCGTTTCTTTCTCAATCCAGCGCAGAGGCAAAACCACCGGATTAACCCGCTTTACCAAAAAATCCTGACCATCATGCAGCACTTCCCAAGGTAGATGCGCCAGTTGTTTATCAGTATCAATGGCAATTACCAACCCCTCACCGCGACAGTCAGCAATACCCCGACTCAACCAGCGTCCATCGCCATCCAACCAAAAAAATAACTGCTGCCCGATTCCTGGTAAATTGGGCAGCAGTTTATAGTAATCTCGTTCTCCTTGGTTGAGGAAATTAGCAATTTCTGCTAATTTCAGGCGACGTGATTCATAGTGATTTTGTTGAGGTAGCAAATACCTGAGTTCAACTGTTTCCTGCGTACATTCCCGAAGTTGAATGCGGATAGTTTGCACTTTATTTGCTGAGAGATTGGAGGATTTCCGTGATTTCCTCTATAGTAGCTTCTTCCAGTAAAATCCTGTTTCCAGTATCAGAGTCAACAATTACCACATCAAATTGCTTCCCTGGATGGGATTTATGCCATTCTTGATACCACTTGCGGATTTGTTCAGCCAAAGTTACAACACCGCCGACAATGCCGATAATAGTTGCGATCGCTGCCAAAGTCCCCTCTCTTTGTGTCGGAACTTCGTAGCTTCCCGATATTCCAGGAATTTCTAGCAAAGCCTCGGCTGCTGCTGGTGCGCCTTCACCCTCAATTCCGATTTGAATTTCTGCCATAAAGTTACCTGCGAATTTATACAAGATTCTGTATATTATCAGTTGAATTGGGGATAAGGTTCACGCAGACGCACAGAGAGGATTGTAAATTATTGACTTTGTGTTGTATCAATTGTCTAAAATAAGGCAACAGATGCAAACCTGGAAACCCAGATTGAATCTGACTTTCAAGAATTACGAATTATATTAGTATGTCTCTTGCTCCTTGGCGAAGTGCGATCGCTCATGCACTCCATCGCAACCGCAGTCTTGTTTATGCCCGTTACCTCCAACTAGCAACGGTGCAGCCGAACGGTCGCCCCGCTAATCGTACCCTAGTCTTTCGCGGCTTCCTAGAAGATACAAACCAGCTAAAATTTATTACTGATACCCGTAGCGCTAAAGCCGACCAGATACAGCAACAACCTTGGGCAGAAGTTTGCTGGTACTTCCCCAATACACGCGAACAATTCCGAATCACTGGCTGTTTGACCCTGGTAGGTAATGATGATTCTCATCAGGATTTACAGCCAGCCCGCATTTCCATTTGGCAAGAACTGAGTGATGCTGCACGTTTACAGTTTGCTTGGCCCCATCCTGGTAAACCCAGAATCCAAGAAGTAGGAGCTTTTGAGCCACCAGCACCCGATTCTGTTGAGCCAGTGCCTAATTTTTGTCTATTGCTACTCGATCCGATGCAGGTTGATCACTTAGAATTACGCGGTGAACCACAAAATAGAAGACTTTATCACCGCGATGAAAATCAAGAGTGGTTTTGTGAAGAAATTAATCCTTAATTTTGTCCGTTAGGAGTTATGAATTCAAAGGTGCAAAGATAATTTTTATTAATCATTCATTGATGGTAAATAGATGCGCGTCGTAGGGGCAATTCATGAATTGCCCCTACGACGGATCTGGTTTTCCAATCATCTATACTTGGTCTTTTCTGTCAATGCGTAAGTCCTAACTCCTAACTCCTAACTCCTAACTTTCTTTAAATACCTGCACCATCGAGAAACTGCTGTATTGCCTTATCTTTAAGGCTGCATACAGGAGCATCTTGTAATAAATCAGTTTGGTTAGAAACTACACAACCTGCCAACACAGGAGTTTTTTCTGAAAAACTGGTGCGCCCAAGAGCTTGTATTTGTTCTTCTAACGCCTCAATCCTGTCAACTAAAGCACGAATTACTTGGGCTTCTGAATCTGGTAAGTTATTGTGTTCAAGAGGTGCAACCCGAACTCCAGAACGATACATAATGCGCCCAGGCACGCCTACCACAGTACAGTCTGAAGGGACATCCCTTAGAACAACAGACCCAGCGCCAATACGGACATTATTACCAATTTGGATATTGCCCAGTACCTTAGCTCCAGCCCCAACTACGACGTTTTCACCTACAGTTGGATGGCGCTTACCACATTCTTTACCAGTACCCCCAAGGGTGACACCTTGATAAATTAGAGCATAGTCTCCCACGATCGCAGTTTCACCAATTACTACACCCATCCCGTGGTCAATAAACACACTTTTTCCAATTACTGCACCAGGGTGGATTTCAATTCCAGTCAAAAACCGAGCCAAGTGAGAAATCAGGCGGGGAAAAAAGGGAAGACCAACAGTGTACAACCAGTGAGCCAGCCTATGGAATAGCAGGGCTTGCAAACCAGGGTAACAAAATAAAACTTCCAACCAGTTACGAGCAGCTGGGTCACGTTCAAATATGATACGAAAGTCAGCACGCAGTATAGATAGCACGAGATAGCACCCTCGGAAAGCACAACAAGCTACTCTCCCATATTATCCTCTCAGACGTTATACCTCAAAATTGGGAATGGGGAATGGGGAATTGGGCATTGGGCATAAATTCTTTACAATACACAATACCTAATCGCTAACTCCTAACTCAGCACTCCCCATCACTGCTGCTCCACTTGCAGAGTGTAATCGCGCTTGGCCCCAGGATTAAATGTACCCACCCAAATCCGATATGTGCCCCTTTTCCAGTTGCGATCGCTAATGCTAGCATCTTTACTTTTACCAGTGTCATCGCCGCAACGAATCGTAGTTTGGTCTGGCCCTTGGATCAGTAAAGTGGTATCGTTGCCGTTGCTATCAACTTGTATTGTCATCTGGGGAAAGTCTTTTTCCAAAACCATAATATGATCTGGATTAGGATCGGCAAAACCAATACATGCTTTTTGATCGCGATCGCGGTTACTTATGGCAGACAATGAGTAAGAACCACGTGTAAACCCCTGCACTGTTCCTTGTGCTGGATTAAAGTTTGTTGATAAGTTGAAAGTACCAAAATTCGCCGTCTCTGCTATTACAGGGGTAGCTGTGATGGCGGTAAGTATAGCCAACAACCAGCCACTGCTAAACTGAAGTCGGGGGCGACAGTATTTCATAGTAGCCCTCCAACAGGCTTTTAAATTAGTGATGATATATACATATTCTACTGAAAAAATTCCAGTGAAATTTCAGTTGCTTGTGCCACATTAAAATGTGCCACAATAAAATATTTTGAAAGCAAGCAGATAATTGCTAGGCTGTTTCTTGGTATAAACAGCAGCTACAATTCTCCAATTTCTAATTTGGATGTGATTACCTCTGTTGGACGCAGCGTTTTTTCTCCTAAAGAAAACCCCCGACGGACAATTTTAGTAATTGTTTGGTCTGCTATATCATTTCTGACTTCGCGATCAACAACACGGCATAAATTAAAATCTGGCTGTGTATTTTGCAGTTCTATTTCTATAGGTAAGACTTGGCGCTTTCCTAGTACACCGAGAAACTTACGATTAACCGCCCCCACAGACTTGGGTAAACGCTGGATAAATTCTGGGCTGAGGTTGGGGTTCTGTTCTAGATAGTTTAGTAAGGCTTCTAATGCATCACCAATTTCTAGCAGTTCTAAGAATAAATCTTCACTGTTTGCTGCGGTTTTATTTTGCTGTTCTCGCAAGGACTGTTGTAGTAAAACTTTGTCCTTTTTGAGGTTGTTAATTTCTTGTATGGTCAAGTCGAGCTTTTCCTGACTGATAATAGAATTAAACATGGGAAACCTCCTTTGATAACTTCGGTAAAGTATTAGTTGCCCAAGTTTGCACTTGCGGATGGGTATGCTTACTCAAAAGCCGACAAAGCGCGATCGCTCTTTCTAACTGTCCAACTATTTTATACACTTTAATCAGCCACATTTGGGCTTGAATATAATCTTTACTATTCCGGTCTGTAGAGCGTTGGCAGTAGTCTTCGAGATATTTGATCGCTTTGGGGTAACGTTCCTCTTTACAAGCTATAATGCCCTTGGTGAATAACTCTGATAGGGTCATTGGTAAAGGCTCTCGCTCTAGGCGTTCTTCTTGGGTAGATTGAGCGATCGCTTCCTCTAATCCATCGAATTTTGGCAATAACACCAGTGTAGGTGCTGGCTGAAGCAAAGCCGATAAATCACTATATTTGAAATGCTTGATAGTCGGCAGTATCGGACGCAAATAATCGGCTATGATGCGTTCTTCTGCTTTTAGTAAGCTTTTTTGAGCTTTAGCAATGATATCCACAGGATGTTTTTTATGCTTCATTGCCATTGCTACAGCTTTTGCAATTTCAGTTTTAGATGCTGCTGGGGATACACCCAGAATGTCATAAGGATTATATTCCATAAGATACCTTTAATTAACTAATTTTCAGGCTGTGGTAAATTTCTTTAAAAGCAGGTTCGGCTGGACAAAGTTCATAAGCCCAACGACCTAATTGCTGAATTAAATCAAAAGATAAATCGCGGTTTTTGATACCTTTAAGCAAGGTATTAATAAAAAAGTCAGCGACATAATAACGAATAGAGTCATGTTGTGAGTATTTGGCACGATGAACGGCTTCATCAAAGCGATCGGATTTCATCAGATTTTCAATATCCTTTAGTTCTTGGCTTAATCTATAAACTTCTTGGATATTTGGATCATCTGGACAGAGTTCATAAGCCCAATTGCCTAATTTATAAATATCTTCAAATCCTAAATCTCGATTTTGGAACCCCTTGATTAATATTTTTACGTAAAAGTCTGACACAATATTACGTAGACGTTGATGCTGGGATTTTTTAGCACGTTGGAAAACTTCTTCAAATTTATTACTTTTTAATAAATTGTCAATTAATTCTAATTCTTGGTTAAATTCAATTCTCTCAATTAAATCAATTACAATAGGATTTTGATTGTCAATTTCTTTAATTTTTTGTAGTTCCCTCAGTCCGGTTGCTGATGATATTTGCTCATTAGCAATTTTTTCGCGTATTTCTTCCGCCTTATACTCAGCTAGATAACTTCTAGCGTCTCTACTTCTTAAAAGATCATACCAAAATTGGGCAAACTCTAAATGCTCTTTAAATTCTGATATTGCTTGACGTTGCAATCCACAAAGTCTGTCTATTTCTTCTTGCCAATCCGTACTAACTTTAATTTCTGGCTTTGCTTGCTTCAGAGGAATAATTGCCTCTCGCCATTTTTGTTGCTGTAGCTGATAGTAACCTTCATGGTAAGCAACAAATTTCTGAGCAAATGCTGCGATATCAGAATTATCTGTGGTTGAGGGTTTAAGTTGAATTGCTCTTTGGTAATCTCCTTCTAAACAAGCAGCCATAGCTAATCCCCAATTTGTATAAAGGGAATTTAAGATTTTTTGGTTAGCATTTATCCTATTATCGAAAATACTTTGCCATTGAGGAAGGTATTGCTGATAACAACCAGGTGTGATAAATATATCGTTTATTTTCATTCCCCATTTTGACGGCTCACCCATGAGGTTTAGAGATAGTACTTCTAATCGGTAGCGATCGCGCAAATTCAAATATTCAATAATATTCGTATCTTTCCAAGTATCTATTAATGCTGTTATTCGGCGTTTTAACTCTAAAGAGACTGAGGCAAATTCTACAGGTTTATTTTCTAGCCAAGGCACATCTTGAAGGCTAGGATCTTCAGTTATATTTGCCAACGCTGTTGATAAAGAAAATATCAAATCTAACAGCTTTATAGGATAAGCTTGAGCTAGATAATAATTTGCTATTGCCCAATTATGTAATGTGGTAATATTAGGTTGTGAAATCCAGCTTCTTTCAGCTTTATCGGCAATAATTCTCCAGTTTTTGTCTTGCCATACTTCCAGTTCTAAACGTGGCTGAATATGTTCATTGAGATTTTTCTCTACTAATGGATGAGAACCAAATTTTTGGATAAATTTTCTACTCTCCGTTTTTGCATTCTCCCAATTTTCAGCCTTTATCAACTGCTCTATATTCTGTAGTCCTACTAGGCGTTGACGTTGCGAAATATTTTTGAGAATCTCTCGCTGCTTGGTAATTTCAGTAGTAGTCAGCCCAAGCCATTCTTTATAAGCTACCTGTAAATCTTCTTGTTGCGCGTAGGCAAATCCCCGTAAGTAAGCAGCTTGTTCTCCAGGTATAGCTTCTAGGTGAGTTAGTGCAGTTGCCCATGCTTGAGTTTTAATTGCCACAAGTCCTAACCGGATTTGGCAGTATGTATTGGGCAAGAGCAATTTAGCATTTTTATAAAGAGATGTAGCCGCCTTAAAATCACCCGCTTTTTCTGCTGCTAGCCCTTGGCGAAACTGTTCTTTTCCTTTAAGTGTTTGTTGGAGTTTGTGTAGTAAATCAAGTCCGTCAGAGCGAGAAAAGTTAGTCAGAGCATTTTTTAAAAGTGCGATCGCTCCTTGTAATCTTCCTTCACTTTGAGCTTGTCGCACCTTTTGGAGAGTGGCGTTGTAAATTTCTTCTTGTTGGACTTGAGCAAAACTTGCAGCGATCGCCTGTTCTAGAGACTCAGTAGAATAAAGCTTTTGTGCCTTTCGGTAAACTGCGATCGCATTTTTATAAAACCGATTTTCTGCCTGAAATTGTGCCTGTGTCACTAAAGTCAAAAACTGCTGTCGCCGTTGCAGTTCTTGTTGGCACTGCTTGATTACCCGCGATATGCGATCATCGTGGAGAATTTTGGTACAGCGCTGATAAATGGCGATCGCATTTAAAAGTATTTGCGTTTCTAAAGGGTCGCCCGTATCTTGCTTGAGAATGGTTTTGGCATTAGCAGCTAGTTTATCAACTTCTGCCACTTGATAGCGCCACTGCTTTTGTTGCTGAATAAGATTGTCTAACAGCTTACCCAGTAGCAATTTACGAATCAAACGCTCCCAAAAACTTGGTTTTCTCGACCAGACAGCGAGAGCTTTTTCTACAATAATTAGTGCTTCTCGCAGGTGTTTCTTTTGGGCTAATTGTACTGCTTTTTCGCTGGCTTCTTTAGTCTGTGGTGCTTGCTTCCAGACATCAACAATACCCACTCCCAGCAAAGTTTTAGTTAAAGCGTTCAAGCTATCAAGGATGCTCATCAAGCGCTCTCCTTGCACTTGAGGATTTTTAACACATCCCCTACGTTTATATGATCTTCTCGCCCTTTGAGTTGCGGTTTGGCTTTAACCATTACTTGCCAAGAGGTTCCCTTACCACAAAATTTTTGGGCGATCGCACTCAGGGAATCTCCCGATTTGACAGTATAGGTAATTGCTTTTGGTAGTTCTTTAGCTGTCACAGGGGCATGATTAACTGGTAATTTTAGGCGATCGCTACTAACTGGATTGGGAGAAGAGACGGTTAATGTGTGTAACTGTGGTTGCAGGAATATAAAGCTCCCTATTGTTCCCAAGGCAATGCCGATAATCAGCAGGAGTAAAGCAACTCCTAGTTGCCATTTGGCAATTTTCACTTGTCGCACAGGGTTTTCCACCTGCGGTAATTCTTGGAGCATCCGAATTACAGAAAGGTCAGTATCACAGTTAGGGCAAATGTCACCTTCAATTTCTTGGTAATCACACACAGGACAGTTCAGCTTAATCTTCATCGCGTTAGTCCTGTGACAATGCTGTTGCTGGGTAACTCCTGATTTAGCCAACGCTCGATATCTGGTTGTAATTCACTCCACAAGCGCTTGGCTTCCTGTACATCATCACTTTTCATAGCGCCAAGCATCCGAGAAAGTTTGTCAGACATGGCATTTGCTTGAGTCGGTGCAACCGCGTGGGCTTGACGGATTGCTAAAAGACAAGCTTCAATAAGATGGACTTCATTAGGTAGATTATCAAGTTCTCGTCTTGCATCTTCACTCTTAGACTCCATCTTAGAGAGGTTATTGGTGTTGATGGCATCTTGCAATTCTTGACTCAGTTTTTGTAATCGTTCCTGCTGTGGTTCGGGAATTATCGAGCCGCAAAGTTTAACTACGCGATCGCATCCATTGACAAGAGACTCTGCTTCTAGGCGTTCCTTAGACATGGATACCTGGAGTTTTTTCAAGTTTGCACTAGCGCGATCGCGTAAATCGCTGCGTTCTTCTCCAGTCTTCGGATCGATGATTTGGTTACTTAGTTGCACCACTGGTAACGCTAACTTCAGCGCTTCTTCTACGCCGAGATGAGTTAGGTTTTGGTCGTTGAGTTCTGCGATCGTTTCTTCTAATCCCTTATATATTTTCTCGTCTGATCGCCCCCGCGAAAAAGTGCAACTCACCCTCTCTGAAGGATCGTTTTTCAATGTGGCAGTCATCCCTAGATCGTTATTTTTTTCATCTAACTCCAAGTTGACTAAAACTTCTGTCCCTCTTGGATAGGATTGGTTTAAACCCAACCAAATATCTCCAATACTGTCATCTTCATATATCCCATCCAAATCTTCCCTTACTTGATCGGGGCTGAAAAACTTAAAGTGAATCAACCGTTGTCCATCAGCAGCGATTTTAAAAGTGTGGGATGTCGTCACTGGTAAAATATCACCCCGCTTAATTACTTGCTCTCTGCCATCCACCAGCTTGATAAAATAATCACGGGATACTGTTGTTACTTTGTCTGTTAGTCCAGCAGCGACAATTGCTGCACCCTCCGCCACCGCATACATTGGGCGGGGATGCACTACTACTTTATCGGCTCCAAAGGCTTCTCTGACTTTGCGTTGGACTACAGGAATTTGGCAAGAACCACCAACCAATAACACTACATCTACCATCTCTAGGTGATGTTCAGCGTCTTCTAGTGCTTGGCGGCAAATCTGAATCGATCTCTCTACCAAATCAGAAATTATTTCCTCAAATTGCTCACGAGTGATTTCTACTTCAACAGGAATGGCAATTCCTAATTCATCTAATAATTGAGTAGCAGGAGCAATGCGAGATACTGTAGCAGTGCTTAATTCAACTTTGGCGCGTTCTACTGCTAACTTCAAATCGGCGTTAAATCGCACCCGTTGATAGTGCGGCATTTTGGCAATCAAGCTATTAATATCAGCAATTCCTTCTTGCTGGGCAAATTGCTGTTTAACAAACTTGATGATCCGAGAGTCAATGTCATCTCCTCCCAACCATAAATCCCCAGCTTTTCCCAGTTCAATAAATGAAGTTCCTGCTGCTTGAATCACCGAAGCGTCAAATGTACCACCGCCAAAATCAAAAACTAAAATTGTTTTAAAATCATCCCCAGTTGGAGAAAAACCGTAAGATATGGCCGCGGCTGTGGGTTCCGGTAGCAGTTCTAAGGGAGTGATTCCAGCTTTGAGTGCAGCTGTGCGGGTAGCATGACGTTGTTTATCGTTGAAGTAAGCGGGGATGGTAATAACTGCTTGATCTATGACTTCGCCTGTTTTACCAATTCCTTGGCGATAAGCTTGGGCATTTTGCACAACTTTTTTGAGAATTTCAGCAGAAATATCCTCTGGCTGATATTCTTTGCTTCCTAGCCAGACTGCAATACCGTTGTCTGTTCCCTGACTCGGTTGAGCAATTTTGTAACCAAATTCTGACTTTTGTTTTTGTACGGCTGGATCGCCAAAACCTCTTCCTATTAGGCGCTTGATAGAAACAACCACATTTTCAGGATTAGCCCTGAGTTGGTTATAAGCTTGATCTCCTACCAAAAATTTATTTTGCTCATAAGCAACGACCGATCGCGTCAGTTTCCTGTCTGGGGGCGTGTTATCGTTAGCTGTCACCACTTCCACTTCTGCTAACTTAAAAGCGGCGACAGAATTAGTCGTTCCTAAATCAATGCCAATTGCCTTGCCCATTACCGATCGCTACCTAAGTAGCGTGTATATTATTTCTGATGTATTTGAGACTCACTGCCACATCAAACCTAAATTTCTAGGTTAGCAGTCAGTACCTATCCAAAGATTACAAATACAAATAGTAAAGGCTACAGAAAATCTACGTAAATATCATGGGACAAAAAAAGGCAGAAGGCAAAATATCACATGACGTAAGAATTCAGGAGTCAGAATTCAGAACTCAGAATACTTAAAGAATCAGACAAAGATTTAATGAATAGACTTCTTGCATAAATCAAAAATAAGAACCCCACCCCGCCAAAGCTACGCTTTGTCTCCCCTCCCCGCAAGCGAGGAGGGGATTAAGCCTGGGGTGTTTAGGACTTTTACAAGAGGTCTAATGAATATCCAAATCATACTAAACTCCTTATAAATTCGGACTTCTGACTCCTGGGTGCTGAATTCTGATCACATGATGTACATCATAGCCCCCTCTCGAAGAGCGGGGAGGGGGTTGGGGGTGGGGTTCTTGTACTTCGCGCTATACCTTCTACACTTTGACTCGTTGTGAAAATCTCACGAGTTATGGAGTTTGAAGAAAACGCCACCTTTAAGCGATCGCGTCTCAGTTCCATAACTACTGACTGTGAGCGATCGCAGATTATCAAAAAACGGTTTCCCTAAAACTTCCACTAGTTTGAGAATCGGTACTTGACGCTCTAACAAATTCTGGCTCTTTGTCCAGTCAAGATATATATAGCCTTGGTTTGGTAAGGGAATTGCAGCAATACTATCTTTGAAATTCGGATTGTCAATTATGGAATTATCCTTAGTTGTGAGAATTTCATTCATCGTTTCTAAGTCAGACGTGAAAATTTCATAATTTCCTAAAGTTGTATGCAATCCCAGTACTTTTGTTTCAATACTGAAGGATGTTCCCTCTTTAGCATCACTTTTTTTTGTAGCCGTAGTTAACTCTGTCCAAGCAGAGATTTTTTGCTTGTCTATAGTCAGGGGATTGATACTGAGTCCATTTGATGAAGCGATCGCATCTAATCGAGCAATACCTTTTTCCACACTCTCGGATTTTTCCACCGCAAAAATCCAATGAGGGGTTGTTTGCTCTTTCGCAGGTAACAATGCGATCGCATATTCTCCCTTTACCCAGCTAAAAATATCCTCTGGTAAATTTATCCCCCAGCGTTTTTGAACATCCGCCAAAGGTTTTGCTAACCGAGAAACCACATCTTCCTCAGAACCATATATTGTTGCTGTCGCTTGTCTCCAGAGTTTGGCTAAATCACTGTTACCCAAATTACTTAAATTCGAGCCAGAAATTGCCAAACCTGCGGACGCTGGAATATACTGCAATGCTCCCACAGGTTTAGATAGTGGTGCAGATGGGGAAACAATTTCCGATGAAGTTAAAAAGCTGGTTTCTGCTAGTAAACCTTTGGGGTTCAACGCCAGGGAAATAATTTCGCTGTCGTAGGTTTGTTCTGGCAATTGTAAACCTTGCCATTTTGCCACGATCGGAAGATTCAAGAAAGCTACAGCTAAACCCCCTTTGGGTAGTTGTTTTGTCGCTTTTTGATATTCGGGGGAGCTAGTCAAATTCAGATCGGGCGCTTGGACGTTATTGATGGCATCTCGCAGCACCTTCGGATCGTTGGCAAACAACACAAAGCCTTTACCAACAACAGCACCAGCTAGATAATTTTGGATTTTGGATTTTGGATTTTGGATTTTCTCTTCTGTGATTACTTCCTGATTGTCAGAAATCAGCTTTACGCCTTTGTATTGTTCAACAGCTAAGTTTGCCCCAGCTAACGCCCGTTTGGAAAACAACAACTCGACAAACTCGCGGCTTTTCTGTGGTTGCTTGGTTGCTAGTGCCAATAGATACCCTGGCTGCTGTCCGTTTTCTCGATCGCGATCAATATCTAAGGTGGTGATAGCTAAGGTAATTTCGTCCCCTAACCAGGGTTGAACGTCTTCTTTGTAATCTATGCCACTTTTGGCGAATAAACTGGTTTTGAGTTTAGATAATTCTCCTTCACGCTCCAACGCCTGCAACCGATCAGGATTCGTCAGCAATGAAACCATTACAGGCGACAGTTTCGACACGAATATGGCTGCATTAGGTTGGGAGGTAGAAGCAGTGAGGTTAGCCGGATTTTTGCCGAAAAACCAGTAAAAACTAGCGATCGCAATTACTAGCAGTGCGATCGCACCTGCGACGATAAAACCAATAAATGAACGTTGCCTATTCACATTAAACCTATTAAAAAAGACGGTTTACAGCCATTTAAGCAGAAAGCTTACAGAATTAATCAGCCCTGTTGAGAATGGATGCTCATGCCAAGACAGGGATTTTCTGTCACCATAAATAGTATTAGGATTGTTCACAGAAACCTCATGACAGGGAATTCTTTTAGTCAACCCATGAACCATATTAGTGTAAAAGAACTGGCACAACGTCTATCTTCTAGTGATCCAAGTATTCAGCTAGTAGATGTGCGTGAACCAGAAGAATTGGCGATCGCTAGCATTGAGGGCTTTGTCAATCTACCTTTAAGTCAATTTGCCGAATGGGGAGATCAAGTACCCAATCTCTTCAATCCCCAAACTGAAACTTTTGTGCTATGTCACCACGGCATCCGCTCCGCCCAAATGTGCCAGTGGTTAATTGCTCAAGGTTTTACAAATGTGCAAAATATTTCGGGTGGTATTGATGCTTACTCCCTATTAGTTGATCCCTCAATTCCCCAGTATTAATTTCTGACTGAATCCATGACTCATACCAATTCTATATGAGCCTGCGCTTTATTCACGTAGGGGCAATTCATGAATTGCCCCTACAGCCTGTAGTTTTGTATCAGTCTTATGGGCGCATCTTCAAACATAAATGGTATCATCTGGGATTTACTCTTCCAGCTGGCTTCTGCTATCCTAAAAATAGGACTGCATCAACTTAAAGTTTTGAGGGAAAACTTTACACCTTTTGCTAGTGAGTATATATTCACCGACTTTTTCGACCCAAATATATCAGCTATTCTAGAAAATTACGTATTCAATAATACTGTTATTAGTTTAAAGGTATGCAAAAATACTGCCATCAGTAAAGGCAGCTTTTGCAGTACAAACCTAGCTCCTATTTCAAGCGTACTCTCAATAAATGTTGAACGTAAACTTTAAAAATAGTTATCATTAGAGAACTGGATAATTTGCTATCTTAATTAATTATTAATAATCTTTGTTTGCGATCAAATCTAGAAATTTTTTCAGAGTTTGATTAAAATTTGCCTTCAGTAAAACATGCCCTATGGAAGTCCAGTTAACAAATCGACAACAGCATATACTTTGGGCAACGGTACGTCACTATATTGCTACAGCAGAGCCTGTTGGTTCAAAAGCCTTGGTTGATGAGTACGACCTGGGTGTAAGTTCAGCTACAATTCGCAATGTGATGGGCGTTTTAGAAAAGTCTGGGTTACTTTACCAACCACACGCCTCCGCCGGACGAATACCTTCAGATTCAGGCTATCGCATTTATGTTGACCAGCTAATTACACCTTCCGAAACTTTAGGACGAGAAGTAGAGGTGGCATTGCAAAAACGCCTCCAGTGGGAAGATTGGAGTTTAGAAACCCTACTGCAAGGAGCGGCACAAATTTTAGCCACCTTAAGTGGCTGCATTAGCTTGATTACTATGCCGCAAACTACCACAGCGCTATTGCGACATCTGCAATTAGTGCAAGTTGAAGCGGGGCGGATCATGTTAATTGTAGTTACCGATAGTTATGAGACACATTCCAAGTTGATGGATTTGTCACCAATACCAGAGGAAACACAACGGGATTCAGAGGTAATCGATCGCGAGTTACAAATTGTTTCTAACTTTTTGAATACCCACTTGCGGGGGCGAAGCCTGTTGGAATTAGCCAACCTCGACTGGAGCGAACTAGATCAGGAGTTCCACCGCTACGGGGAATTCTTAAAAAATTCAGTTGCCGAATTGACTCGTCGCACTCATGCACCGACTGCAACCCAAATTATGGTTCGGGGTGTGTCAGAAGTTTTGCGTCAGCCAGAATTTTCCCAGTTACAGCAAGTACAAACAATTATCCACCTGCTGGAAGAAGAACAAGACCAACTATGGCGATTAATATTTGAGGAACCAGAACTTGAGGATGTGGGTAAGTCAAAGGTAACGGTTCGCATTGGCGCAGAAAATCTTCTAGAACCGATACGCACCTGCACCTTGATTTCTTCCACCTATCGCCGAGGTTCAATACCAGTAGGAAGTGTGGGAGTTTTGGGGCCAACGCGTCTAGATTATGAAAGTGCGATCGCAGTAGTAGCATCTGCTGCTGATTACCTCTCAGAAGCTTTCAATTATTTCAATCCTTAAGGAACAATGCGATCGCAGGCAGATAGCCCAATTTGTAGCGGCAAAATCAATAATTAATCCTGTCTCTAGCTTCCCTCTCCTTTATAAGGAGAGGGATTGAGGGTGAGGTAAGCCAGGGACATAAACTATATGTTATTTAATTCTTATTGCTTAAATCTTTTATGGTTAGAAAAATTGCCTTTGGCTTCCTGTGGTTAGGATTCACTACCTATGCTTTTTTCCTCGCTCCTCCTGAGCAACCTGGTACATTCGACTTAATTAAAAACCTTTCTACTGGGCAGTGGCAAGGCGTTAACCCATTAGTCACAGCACTATTCAACCTCATGGGCATCTGGCCTCTCATCTACAGTGCAGTAGTATTTATTGATGGTAGAGGACAAAAAATACCTGCTTGGCTATTTGCTACTGCCTCTTTTGGAGTCGGGGCATTTGCCTTATTGCCCTATTTAGCCCTTAGAGAACCAAATAATAAGTTTGTTGGTGAAAAGAATGCCTTGCTGAAGCTGCTAGATTCTCGTGTGACTGGGGTTGTCTTGACAGTAGCCACGGTTCTTCTAGTTGCATACGGTTTAGCAGGAGGAGATTGGGGTAATTTTGTGCAACAGTGGCAAACTAACCGCTTCATCAATGTCATGAGTTTAGATTTCTGTCTACTTTCCGTATTATTTCCAGCTTTGCTAGGGGATGATATGGCGCGTCGTGGTTGGAAAAATCCACAGATGTTCTGGTTAATAGCGTTGATACCGCTATTCGGGCCATTGATTTATTTGTGTGTGCGTCCACCTCTACCAGAAGTGGGTGAAGAATGAACGTAACAACATAATTCTTAATCATTATATTAATAATCGGGAAAAGTACAAACCTCTTCTGATTTTTGCAATCGATGTCATACACGCAATTGCACTGAACAAACTGTTTACGGATAAAAAAATTAATTCTGATTATGTTGTATCTTCAGTTAAAGATTTAACTACAGGTGCTACAGTTTCTGCCAAGGAAAACTCAGAAAAAATCAAAAAATTCAGAAATGGAGAGCTTGAGGTATTGATAAATGTAGAAATGTTGACTGAGGGAACAGATTTACCTAACCTACAAACTGTTTTTCTCACACGACCAACCACTTCTACAATACTAATGACACAAATGATTGGTCGGGCTTTGCGTGGGCAAAAAGCAGGCGGTACAGAAAAAGCTTATGTGGTCAGTTTTATTGATAACTGGGAAAACAAAATTAACTGGGTGAACCCAGAAAAACTTCATTTTGAAGAAGATGCAGAATTTATTGTAAAAGGAATTCCATCAAGTAATAGAACTGCTCGGCTGATATCTATTGAGATGATCGAAGAATTCGCTCGTATTATGGATAACTCAATTGATACTACTAGTTTAGAAAAATTAGACTTTTTGAAAAGGATTCCTATTGGAATTTATCATTTTTCCATTCTCGAACCATCCGAAGGATATGAGCCTAATCCTAGACCTTTGAAACATATACTTTGCAGATTTTGCAAGAATACTAAAATCAAAACAGTCTAAATTGAACAACTCAAAAATCTACTCATCGTCCACGTCTACAAATATAGATTTTAAATCCCGATAACCGCTAACTACTCGCACAATCACAACACTATCTTCAAAAACTCGATAAAAAATAATGTAGCCATCTAAAGGTATTCCTCTAAGGCTTGGGTAAAACTTGGCATAACTTCGTCCTATATTCGGAAATTTAGCTATGTTTTCGCACTTCTTATTAAATCTTTGAATAAATCTTTCCCCTGCGTTAATATTGCTAACTAAAAAATAATCCAAAATTTCATCTAAATCTTGGCTTGCTTCTTTGGCAATAAAATATTCCATTATCCTTGAGTCTCACGCGCTTTGCGTAATTTCTCTGACAGTCGCGCCATCACCACTTCACCATTTACTACGTCTCCACGTTCAATAGAAGCAAGCCCAACAGCTATTTTTTTCTGGGTTTCTTCTTCCCATTCCTGATAACCCTTCTCCCATTCTTCCAGCAGTTTCAATGCTTTAGCAATCACATCTTCAGCATTTTCATATCTACCTGTAGCAATTCGGGTTTGTATAAATTGCTCGTATTCCGCTTTAAGCTGGATGTTCATAATTTTTTTGAAATTAGCCCTAAAATAGCTTGATGGAAATAGTGAAACCCAACATTATATTAGGTTAACGTTGGGTTTCACTGTATTCAACTAGCTTGATTCGGTGGTATTTCTTCAGGTGGCATTTCCGCCGGGGGAGCGAGTACCGCATCCGGCGCAATTTCTTCTACGGGAATCGGTTGCTTCTCCTCAATTTCAAAATCTGGTTGCGCTGCTTCCACCAATTCAGGAGATGGGGGATGTGGTGGAATCGCTTGCGGTACACTCTCGGTTTTGGCTTCGGTGTCAGTAGTAACTGTCTCCTCTGCTGGTTTTTCTGGTATGGCAATAGTTTTGTCGATAATCTCAACATTAGGTTTCTCTGCTATTACAGAGGTAATGTTTTCAGGTTTGGGGGTTGTGGGTGTTTTTTTACTCCCAGTTTGTTGCACCTTGTCTTTCACGCCACTGAAGGTGCTAGCAAGACCTTTTTGCAACTGGCCCAGCCGTTCCTGAAGGGAGAACTTATTTACCTGTTCCTGAATGCCAGTTTTCACAGTCTCAGGACTGGGTACTTGGGTTTGTTGTGGCTGCGGGGTCAGTTGGCGACGTAATGATAGAGTTTGCCAGCCAAACCAGACCAAAAGAGCCACACTAGCCACATGACCCAGCAACAAACCTCCAGTAATGCGGGGTGCAAATACCCATAAGACTAAAGCGTAGAAAAGCCCTACACCACTCCAGATAAAATCATTCTTACGGTGGATTTCTGGAAAAAAGAAAGCTGATATGTAAATGGCTAAACTACCAAAACCGACCACCAAAGCTAGGACAAATGCCAGCATTATTTGGTTACTCCTTACTGCATCCTTTGACTATTTAAATTTTGCAAATTTTGCCAGTCAATTGTTGATTTAGATACAAATTAAAATTAATTATCCATGCTAGTTGTGGATTTTTGTCATTTATTCAAGTCTTAAGGTCTTCTTTAGGAGAGAAGGGAAAATATCGGACTACCCTTAAAGTAAAAGGATCTGCAAGAGTTAGCCAGAAATTTTTTATGACACTACAAAGCTTTGGTGTGATTGGATTAGCCGTTATGGGTGAGAACATCGCTCTAAACGTGGAGCGCAATGGCTTCCCAATTGCAGTTTACAACCGCTCCCGCGAAAAAACGGATGCGTTTATGGCGCAGCGCGCGCCAGGAAGGAACGTCAAAGCCGCCTTTACTCTAGAAGAATTCGTTGCTTTATTGGAACGTCCCCGCAAAATTCTAGTAATGGTGCAAGCTGGTAAGCCAGTGGATGCGGTGATTGCTCAACTCAAACCCTTGTTAGAGGAAGGCGATATCATTATCGACGGTGGCAACTCTTGGTTTGAAGATACTGAACGACGCACTCAGGAATTAGAACCCGCGGGGCTTAGATATCTTGGTATGGGTGTCAGTGGCGGTGAAGAAGGAGCGCTAAATGGGCCTTCACTGATGCCTGGAGGTACAAGAAGCTCTTACGAGTTTCTATCACCAATTTTCAACAAAATTGCTGCCCAAGTCGATGATGGCCCTTGTGTAACCTATATTGGCCCCGGTGGTTCTGGTCACTATGTCAAAATGGTACACAACGGCATTGAGTATGGCGATATGCAGCTAATTGCTGAAGCCTACGACTTGCTGAAAAATGTCGCTGGATTAAACCCCAGTCAGCTACATGACGTGTTTGCTGAATGGAATACCACCGATGAACTCGATTCATTTTTGATTGAGATTACGAAGAATATCTTCCCATATATTGACCCAGAAACAAATAAACCCCTGGTAGATTTGATTGTTGACGCAGCAGGTCAAAAGGGAACTGGACGCTGGACTGTGCAAACTGCGTTGGAATTGGGAGTTGCTATTCCCACAATTACAGCAGCAGTTAATGCCCGGATTATATCTTCGATTAAAGAAGAGCGGGTTGCAGCATCTAAAGTCCTTACAGGCCCCAGTGGCAAGTATGATGGGCAAACTAAGGACTTTATCAATAAAGTCCGTGATGCTCTCTATTGCTCAAAAATCTGTTCTTATGCTCAAGGGATGGCGTTGCTATCTACAGCTTCAAAAACATATAACTGGAATTTGGATCTGGGCGAAATGGCGCGGATTTGGAAAGGTGGTTGTATTATTCGCGCTCGCTTTTTGAATAAGATTAAGAAGGCTTTTAGCGAAAATCCAGCTTTGCCTAACTTGCTGTTAGCTCCCGAATTTAAGCAGACAATTCTCGACAGACAGACTGCTTGGCGGGAAGTAATTGCGACAGCTGCAACACTGGGAATTCCAGTACCCGCATTTAGCGCATCCTTGGATTATTTTGACAGCTATCGCCGCGATCGCTTGCCTCAAAATCTAACTCAAGCACAACGCGACTACTTCGGCGCACATACCTACCTGCGTCTTGATAAGCCCGGAAGTTTCCATACTGAATGGGTACCCATTGCTGAAGCTAAGAAGTAAGCTTTCGCACATCTGTATCAGGATATTGTGAAAGGTTAGTCAGTTTCAAAATACAGATTTAGCAGTGGCTCTGAGTTTCAGAGCCACTTTTTTTAATGAACCGCAGAGGCGCAGAGAACGCAGAGGAAGAGAGGAGGATAATAGTAATTCCAATACTGTTCGGTTAAGGCAAGAGACGCGATAAATCGCCGTCTTTACAATAATCAGTCCTTCGTCCTGACGGCGATTTATCGCGTCTTTGGGATCTGATATATATAGATTCTGAAATGGTATTAGGGGTTATTATTACCAAGATATTTGGCTTTTAATTCTTCTAATTCTTCATCTATTTTGCTTTTAATAGGAGGCTGAGATGTGGGTTTTGGTGGTTGTATTTTATTTGGTTGAGGTTTGTTGCTACCCAAAAATTGGGTTTTCATTTCCTCTAATTCATTCTCCATTTGACTAGGAGATTTCGATACAAAAGGAGGTGTAAAAATAGGCGGAGGTTGAGGAACATGTTTTGCTGATATCGCTGGCTTGGCTGCTACTTGCGAGTGTTGATTTAAGTCGTTGAGAACTTCATCTACTGTTTGATAACGCCGAATGGGAATACTTTCTAGCATCTTGTTGAGAATGCGACTCAACTGATTACTGATGGGAGTTTTCAAGTATTGCTGCCAAACCCAAGTATCGTTGTGGGTATCATAAGAATCGAAAGGCGATCGCACTGTTAATAAATTAATACAAGTCGCACCCAAACTGTAAATATCGCTGGCAAAAACAGCCCTACCTCTCATTTGTTCAGGGGCAACATATTCTGGGCTACCAATACTAGTACCAGTTTTATTTAAGGCAGTACCAATGGCAGATTTAGCAGCACCAAAATCTACTAATACTAGTTTGCGTTGGGCATCGCTCTCACGAATGATATTTTCTGGCTTAATATCGCGGTGAATTACGTGTCTCCCATGACAAAATTGCAAAACTGACAATAAATCATTTAATAGCTGCCGGATTTGCGTTTCATTCAAAGCACCTCTATGTGCCAATTCCTGGGCTAAGTTTTGCCCGTCGATAAATTCTTGTACAAGATATTGTCGGTCTTCTTGGGTAAAATATGCCAGTAGTTCGGGAATTTGGGGATGTTTGCCCAATTCATCTAACTGCACCGCTTCTTGGTTAAATAATTCTACGGCTTTTGCAAGAGTGTTAGTACCTTGGGATTGGGGATAAAATTGCTTAATTACGCAGCGTGGTTTTGAGGGTTTATCTTCATCCACAGCTAAGAAGGTTTTGCCAAAACCACCTTGTCCGATTGGTTTGATAGCACGGTAACGTTCTTTGAGGAGTAACTTAGTACCACAAGTCCGGCAAAACTTGACATCATCAAGATTTTTAGGCTTGGGACAATGGGGATTAAGGCAGTAGCTCATATAGGCGATCGCTCTTATATCTCTTTATTTTACTGGCGTTGAGAATGCGAACTTCCGCGAATCCATATAAACTATGAGCGATGTCTACGACGGGCTACGCCTACCCACTACTAACTAGTACAGCGCTACGAAAATCAAGCTACCATTTTAAAACTTGCAAAAGCCTTGATATACAAAGCTTTTGACTTTTAACTTTTGATTTTTGACTTCCGCCTTGCGGTACTACCCTATACCTTCGATAACTGGATGGAAGTAGAAGGCAAAACCCAATACTGTATAAGCAGCTAATAATAAAGTGCCTTCCAGCCAATTAGACCTACCATCAGAACTAATACTGTTTGCAATCAACACTGACACAACCACAGCGACTAATTCAAAGGGTTGGAAATCTAAATCCATTGGTTTACCCAATATCCGCCCCGCTATAACTAACACGGGTGCGACAAATAGGGCAATCTGCATACTTGATCCCACAGCTACAGAAAGGGAAAGATCCATCTTATTTTTCATCGCCACGCTGACTGCTGTGGCGTGTTCAGCCGCGTTACCGACGATGGGAACCAAAATTACCCCTGTAAACAGCGCCGTCAAACCTAGCTGAGATGTTGCCACCTCTAGAGAATCTACTAGCATTTCTGACTCAATTGCTACTAGCAAGGTACATACTAGCAACACGCCAACCCATAACTTTATATTTGGTTTAGCATGAGGGGTTTCCTCTGCTTCTGTCTCCACTACACCCACATCATACAGATAGGAGTGGGTTTTCATCGAAAATAGCAGCGTTAGAGCATAAACCAAGATTAACACCACAGCAACAGCAATAGAAAGATTTTGTACTGTTTGTTCGTTAATTCCTTGAGAGGTGTAATTCATCGCCGTTGGCATCAAAATGGCAATCACCGCCAAATTCATCGAATCAGCATTCACCCGCGCCACAATTGGCTGAAATGTCTGTTCTTTGTAGCGCAGTCCTCCCAAAAGCATGGAAAAACCCATCACCAGTAGTAAGTTGCTAATAATCGATCCGGCGATACTGGCTTTGACTACATCGATTAACCCAGCATTCAGCGCCACTAGGGCAATGATTAGTTCTGTAGCATTGCCAAAGGTGGCGTTTAACAAGCCCCCCAATGATGGCCCCACTACCACAGCAATTTCTTCTGTGGCTGTACCCATCCAAGCTGCTAAGGGCAGAATTGCTAATCCAGCTGTAATGAAAACTGTCAATTCTCCCCACTCCAGAAAGTGGGCTGCTAGGGAAACTGGGATAAACAGTAACAAAACCAGAAGAATAATGTTTTTAGTTGACATTTGTTGTTTTGAGTTGAGGGTATCATTCACAGCGAGTAATCCTAAATTTTAAATTTGGAGTGTTGAATTAAAAATTACTTTCACTCATCACTCCCATAGGATACTCTCAACCACCTGTAGAGCAATTCAGGAATTGTACTGTTTTCAGTTCACTGCGGTGTATGTAAAATAAGATTGCGATATAATGAGTTATTGTAATCTTTTGTTGCAAAAGTATGAATTTGAGCCAAAATATTACATCAAAAATGGGGTTTAATTATTAAAAGACAATTAAAATTTTGATTGTCGCCCAATAAGAGAAAACCCCTAACTGAGGCTTTGTTCAATGGCTAATTACTTTAAGCCTTCAGGGAAAGGGCTGTGCGATAACGCAGATTTCCCACTCCAATAAAACCGCCTTGTCAAAAATTTGTTTGGATTCCATAGTTGTTGTTTATACCGGATTTTGTGTTCAAACCATTGGAGAAAGGTTTACGCACAATGTTTTCGGTGCAACTGCAAGTTTTTTGTTTTGGATAAATATACATGACTTCTGCTGCCGAAATGCCAGCTAGCTCTGGCTCAACGTTAACATTACATTCAGATCCCAATAACACCAAAGAAACCGATCCCCTGAGAAAGGCTAATGGTGTTTATGTGACGGTGCATGGTCATTTTTACCAGCCACCAAGGGAAAACCCTTATCTGGACGCAATTGAACGCCAACCGAGCGCTGCACCTTTCCATGACTGGAATGAGCGGATTCATTGGGAATGCTATCGCCCAAATGCCTTTGCCAGAGTCTTAAATGACCAAGGCGAAGTGGTGGGGATCGTCAATAATTATGAGTATTTTAGTTTTAATATTGGGCCAACGCTGATGTCGTGGCTAGAACGCTACGATGTGGAGGTTTATCAGCGAATTTTAGAGGCGGATGCCAAGAGTAGCGATCGCTTGCATGGTCACGGCAATGCGATCGCGCAAGTATACAATCACATCATCATGCCTCTGGCGAATGAACGCGACAAATATACCCAAATTCGCTGGGGTAAAGAAGACTTCCGCTCCCGCTTTGGCCGCGATCCCGAAGGGATGTGGCTGGCAGAAACTGCTGTAGACTACGCAACCCTAGAAGCTCTTGTAGCTGAGGGTATTCGCTTCATTGTCCTTGCACCGTCTCAAGCACTGCGTTGCCGTCCCCTCCCCACTCCAGATCATCCCCATCCTGAATGGATCGAAGTCGGCGGTAGTCAGATTGATTCTACCCGTCCCTATCGTTGTTATTTGAAGCCCACACTAGACACTTCATCTTCACCTTTAAGTGCGATCGCTACTAGCCCCAACGATGGTAGTAAAGAAGAATTACCCTACATAGATATCTTCTTCTACGATGGGCCGATATCGCGGGATATGGGTTTTAGTGATGTCGTTTATAATTCCAGTCACTTTGCCGGACGTATTGGTTCGGCGGTGCGTGGGGATCATCGTCTGGCACAGTTGATTTCTGTGGCGACGGATGGGGAAACCTTCGGACACCACAAAAAGGGAACTGAGAAAACTTTAGCTTACGCCTTTACCAAAGAGTTTCCTCAACAGGGTTGGACAGTAACGAACTTCGCCCACTACCTGAGCTTAAATTCTCCCAGTTGGGAAGTGGAATTGAAGTCAGTCACAGCCTGGAGTTGCGCCCACGGTGTCGGCAGATGGGAGGATGACTGTGGTTGCGGTGGAGAAGGCTCAGTTTGGCATCAAAAATGGCGTCGTCCCTTGCGGGATTCCCTAAATTGGCTGCGGGATCAGCTAACTGAGGTGTATGCAGAACATGGTAGGCAGTTATTTCGCGATCCCTGGCTAGCACGAGATGAATATATCCAAGTAATGCGCGATCGCTCTGCTACCAATGTCAACCGTTTCCTCGCCCGTCATCAAACCCACAAACTAACAGCCATCGAACAAGTTGACGCCCTCCGTTTGTTAGAAATGCAGCGTCACGCTTTATTGATGTTTACTAGTTGCGGTTGGTTTTTTGAAGAAATTTCCCGTCCAGAAGGGACACAAATTCTCCGCTACGCCGCCCGTGCTTTGGAATTGGCAGGGGATGTGG
>Ga0209591_10001809_pt1 | contig 26060 bp, 19 predicted proteins | sample MAT01_FD_187207 | JGI IMG/M metagenome (GOLD analysis project Ga0209591, IMG submission 187207) | Freshwater microbial communities from Lake Fryxell liftoff mats and glacier meltwater in Antarctica - MAT-01 (SPAdes) (version 2) | ecosystem: Environmental > Aquatic > Freshwater > Ice > Liftoff... | reverse complement strand
AGTAATACACTGACCGGAGGCGCCATGCGCACCATTTCACTTCGGCTCGACGCCGAATCAGACGCGATGTTACAGGGACTCTGCGATCGGCTCGATGCCACGCAGACAGATGTGGTGCGGCAGGCCCTCGAGGTGCTTTCAGACAGCGTGACGCCGACACCGGGAGTCCTCGGGATGGAGCTCGGATTGGTTGGTGTCTTCGCGAGCGGCGGTCGTGGGAACGCGGCCGGACACTCTGACGTCGTCAAGGCCCGACTCGCTGCACAGCGCCGCGATGAACAGCGCCGTGAGGAGGGGCCTGCGTCGCCCGATGAGACGGGCGCCGGTGACGCCAAACCTGGAAAGCGTGCGCGCCGCGCGCCGAAGGCATGACCGTGCGCCGAGTACTGCTGGACGCCGGTCCGCTGGTGGCATGGCTCGATCGCGATGATGCACATCATGCGACGGTGCAACGTTGGATGGCGGCGTATCGCGGTGAGCTGATCACCACCTGGCCGGTGATTACCGAGGCGTGTCATATGATCCCTGCGTCAGCAGCGCCGACGCTCCTGCATTGGATCGAACGCGGTGGCGCGACGCTCGCCGGGATTCCGGTGTCATCGTTGCGCGCGATCGCGACGCGAATGGACAAGTACGCCGACCTGCCGATGGACCTGGCCGATGCCACGCTCCTCTGGGTGGCAGAGCGCGAGGGTGTGATGGATGTGCTGACACTCGATCGGCGGGATTTCGGGATCTACCGCACCACGCGCGGGCGGATGTTGCGTGATGTGTTGGGTCGGTCGTCGTGAACGAGTCGGCGAAGGCGGTCCCACGTTCGGGTGCGCGTAGCGTTTACTCGCGCAATTCGAATCGACGTTCGCTTCGCACCGCGACGCTCGCACCCTTGCGCATTTCGACGGTCATCACGTACGCGCCGGCGGAGAATGCCGCGAGGTCGAGCGTCAGCGATCGTCCGATGATCGGTTTCCACGCCGACAGCACCGTGGTGCTGCGGCGAGCATCGGGCTCCGTCCAACGCACCGTAATACTGTCGCGCAACGACGACGCCAGGCCGAGTGCGGCGGCCGCGATGCGGGCGGAACTTCGCGCGTCGTCGCGACGCACGCCGACCGACACCTGCACCGTGTCACCCGGAGCCAGCCCGTAGCTTTCCCAATACACGGCCACCGGCGCGGAGCGATCGAAGGTCAGCGAGCCCGCCATGTAGCGTGCCGCGGTTTCCGGATCGTGTGGCGGCGCCATGGTGCGGTCGGGCAGTCGCATGAGCAGCAGACCGGACAGGGCGACGTCTGCCGGTCCCATCGCGCGCACTGTCGGCGGCGGTCGCACTCCGTAACGATACCGTAACGCGTGCGTGGGCTGCGTTCGCAAAAACACCTCGGCGCTGAGCACAAGAGGCGTCGACGGCAGTGCTGCGGCCGACCGCGACGGCTGGTTTGGATCGTCTGCAAGCGAATGGGGAATGTCCCTCTTTCTGGACCTTCTCCCACGCTTTGCGCCACACGTCCCCGAACGCACCACTACGCTGGCGCAGGGCACTGTGCAGTGCGCCGGTATCGCCCGTCGCGGCCGCGCGCACGCGGGCGGGAGAACGAGCCGTCGCTGTACGGCCCGTGAACGGCGCAGCGATCGCAGTCGTCATCTCCGACAACGGCCATTGCGCGCCGCTTGGCGCAGCGACCAGCGACGACATCAACACGACGCAGAGAAACGGGTTCATCGCCATCATCCGGACCACTCGAACGGACCGTTTCATTGCCACGGTTGCCGTTCACCCTTGACGCGATGACGCTGAGACCGCTTTATCCACGCGGGTAGCCTGGGAAAGCTGTCGGTGCACGATCGTTTGGCAAGGGTAGGCATGACCGTACTGAACTGATATCCGGAGCGTTGATGTACAACATTGCCATCCCGCGTCGCCGAATTGCGTCCATCGCCGCGCTCAGCCTCGTCACGATTCTCGTTGCTGTGACGCGACCGCACGACGTCGGCGCGCAGGTACGCGCCTCAGAGCGTTCGACCATCTCGCAGACCGCTGACGGCACGATCCTCACCATCAACTACTCGCGCCCCCAGTCGCGCGGGCGCACCGAGCTCTACGGAAAAACCATCCACTGGGGTGAGATCTGGACGCCCGGCGCCAACTGGGCGACTACGCTCGACGTCTCGCGCGACGTGACGCTCGACGGGCACCCGGTCAGGAAGGGGAAGTACTCTGTCTGGTTTATCGTAGGCCAGAACGACTGGACGGTGATCCTTGATCCGAAGGCCGCACGCTATCACACCGAACCACCGAAGGCGGCCATTGATACGCAGCAAGTGCGCTGGACCGTTCGTCCTACAGAACAGGCCGACCGTGCGCTCCTCACCTGGTCTTTCCCCGAGGTCCGACCCGACGGCACGCAACTCCAATTCGAATGGGGCACCAAGCGCGTCGTGATCAATGCGACCGTCGCCGCATCGCATCCCTTACCGATCGCCCGCGCCGACGCCGAACCGTTCATCGGCACGTACGAGTGGCGATGGAGCGGCGGCGACACCCCGCTGATGCGGTTAATCGCGGCGAGCCAGCCCGCGATACGTATGGAGCTCTTTTACGAAGACGGGAAACTTCTTCAGCGGTACACGCCGACGCCCGAATGGTATCCGCGGCTGCAGGGACAGGCGATGGCGCGCATTAACGACACCTGGTTCATCCCCGCCATCGTGCGCGACGGGAAGCTGTGGGAGATGGTTGCCGACATGATCTTCGAGTTCACGCTCGCCAACGGCAAGGCCGTCTCATTTGAGTTGCGTGACGACCGGGATGAACTGCTCGGCTCTGGCAAGCGCGTCACACCCTGAGCAGCACCTCCCGACGTCGTGTCAACGCGACGTCGGGCTTCTGATATTGATCGCCGCGAGAACTCCTGTCCATGAAACACATAGTCTGCTTCGGCTCACAGTTGGTGTCCGTCTTGATGCTGGCATCAGCGTGCACGCCGGCGCCGGCCGATGAGGCCACGCGCGCGCCCGTGGTGCCGCCACCAGTCGTCGTTGCGTCGAGCGTCGTACCACCAGCGCCCGCTGAATTCAGCGCGTTCGCGGATACGCTGCACGGCGTGGTCGTTCCCGACCCGCTGCGATGGCTCGAAGACACCCTCGCGCCGAACACCCGCGCCTGGGTGCAGAGTCAGTCAGCGTACACCGACTCCGTGCTGGCACGGTTGGTTGGTCGCGATTCGATCGCCGCCGGGATCGAGCGCGCGTACGCCGCGATGCCAACAATCGGAACGGTTGTGCATACGCCACCACGCACATTCCTCACGCGGTACCTCGGCGAGAGGCCGTCGATGATGGTGGTCGACGCCGGGCAGCGTGTCGAACGCGAAATTCTTTCCGCAAGCGACCTTGAGCGCGTTCATCCGGGCGCCCGCATTCGCACCTTCGTGCCGTCGTGGGACGGCCGATTCGTGGCGTTGGGCACGACGGCGCGTGGCGACGGTAAGGCGGCGATTGTGGTGGTGGACGCCATCAACGGGGGGCTGTTGCGAGATGGCGTGCCGGATCTGTTCACCACCCAGTCGGATACCCAGTACGAAGTGACGTGGTTGCCCGACGGCAGCGGCTTCTTCTACCCGCGACTGTTTCCGACGTCGAGTGGCGATCCCACGGAACAGCTGAATCGCGGACGGCAGTTCCTGCATCGGATGGGCACGCCGCAGTCGGCCGACATCCCGATCTTTGGCTTTGACGTCTCGCCTGCCGTACCGATCGACAAGGTTGACGTGTCATCACGCGTGGGCACGTCGGCGAATTCATCATGGATGTTCGGAACGGTGTACCGCTCGAAACAGAATGCGACCGACTATTACGCGTCGCCGCTGCCGAATGGCAATGCCGTGCCGGCGTGGGTTCAGATTGCCAGCGGCGCCGATCGCATCACCGCGCTCAAGCTGCATGGTGATACGGTGTATGGCCTGGCCCGGAAGAGTGCCGACCGTGGCATGGTGGTGCGACGGGTACTGCGGTCGGGCGCCGCTGCGTTGTCTGACTGGGAGACGGTGATTCCGGAACGCGACGCGGTCATCACCGGCTATGTCGTGCTGGACGACGGCATCTACTTCACGGAACGGGGCGCTGGCGCGATCACGTTGCTTCGACTTGCCCCAGGTGCGACCAGCGCCGTGCCCATTGCTTTGCCGGTCACGGGGAACGTGAGGTTTGCGCGCGCACAGTCGGGCGCCGGTGCCACGGTATCGGTCGAGTCGTGGGCTACCGTGCAACATTGGATGATCGCATCGGGTGATACCGCGCGTGCCCTTGGCATTGATGACGGGTACTCGGCAATGGCGGCCGCCGACGTGATCACCGAACGCCTTCAGGCGCGTTCGAAAGACGGCACGATGGTGCCAGTGTCCGTGGTGTACGGCAAGGCGGCCGTGCGAAACGGGCGCCTCGATGGCACCGCGCCACTCTTGATCGAAACGTACGGCGGGTTCGGACAATCCACTGATCCCGGGATGGATCCGCTCATCCAATACCTCGTCGAACAGGGCGTCGTGTATGCCTGGGCCCACGTGCGCGGCGGCGGTGAACTGGGGGATGCGTGGCATATGGCGGCAACGCGCGAAAAGAAACAAAACACTTTCGATGACATGATCGGTGCCATCGAGCACCTCATCGCCAAGCGGTATACGTCAGCAAAACGCGTTACCCTGTCCGGGATGTCCTTCGGAGCGACCGTCCCCGGCATGGTGATGGCGCAGCGACCCGATCTACTTGGGGCAGTGTTGTATGAAGTGGGCGAGCCCGACGAGGTTCGCGGAGCCAGCACCGACCCCACTGCCGCCCGCAATATCGCCGAGATTGGCGATGTGGACACGCCAGAGGGCATTCGACTCCTGATGCAGTCTTCTGCATATCATCAGGTACCAGACTCGATCGCCCTGCCCGCGGTGCTCGTGCACTCTGCGTCTGACGACTACAACTTCAGCACGGGAATGCTGGCCGCAAAGTATGTCGCACGATTGCAGCGGGCCAACCCGTCGACCGGTGCTGGGGGTCCCCACGGAAGGCGGGCACACCGTGCTGTTCGGCGTATCGCCACAATGGGCGGCGACAGCGATCTCCTTCATGCTTTGGCAGACCGGCGATCCGCGGTATCAGCCGCGACGATAAGACTCGGGTTGGGCGCGACGACGCGCATCGTGGGCATAGTCACGCGCGCACCCCAAACAACTCCGCATCACTCACCACCAACGGCGGCAGCGCACCATCGGGCGTCCACGTGATCCCATCACGAAACGTCTCCGGAAACTCCGAGGCCGACGTCCAGCGCTCGATGGAACGGGTGTGCTGATCCACCAGCCACACTTCGCCGACACCATGCGACAGGTACGTGGGACGTTTCCGATGGCGATCGCGACGTTTCGTGGACGGGCTGAGTATCTCAACCACCAAAAGCGGCGGCGGCATTTCACGCCACGACAGGTTGGCGGACTCGGGTGCCGCGTACACCGCGAGATCCGGCTCCAGCCACGTTGTTTCGCTGATGTGCACGCCACCGGGCGCGAGCACCGTCCAGCCGGTGTGTGCGCGACACCACATGACCGTCAGGACGGTCAAGCGTACGGCAATTCGCTGATGCCCTGTCGATGGCAGCGGCGTCACGAGTAACTCCCCGTGCAAAATCTCGTAGCGGTTCCCGTCGTCGGGGATGGCTTCGAGATCGGCCACCGTCCACACGGTGCGATCGGGACTGGGCGAGCGATACGGTCGCGTATCTGGCATAGCCATACGGTCAGCTCGGCGAGGGGGTCTGCGCAAGGGGCGAACATCCGCCGAGGATAACATCGGCAGCGGCCGGAGCCGCCACCAATTCATTGCCAGGACAATCGCGCGAACGCGAGCCGGTGCAGCTCTCCGCAGGGAGGACGTGGTGGCGGAATTTACGCCAATCGCGCCAACGCCTGGGTCGGCGTGAGTGCGGGGATCGGAGATTTTCGAAAGTCGCGCACGTTGCGCGTCGCGATGAAATCCGCCGCGCAGGCGGTGGCCGCGGCGACCTGCATGGCGTCCTCGAAGTCCTTGAGCGGAAACGTGAGGGCGCGGCGCAGGTGCTCGCGCGTCGTCGGCGCCACATCGAGGAAGCGCGTGATGGCCTCGACAAACTCCAGCGTACCCGCACGGGCCTGCCGGGCCGAGACGAGATGGTAGAAGTTCGAGATGCTGTGCCAGGCGATGAACCCTTTGGAGGCACCACGCTCTAACGCGTCCAAGAGCGCCGCCGCATCGTCGGCGAACGGCGCGCGGTCGAGTGCGACATCGATCAGGACGTCGGTATCGACGAGAATAATCACAAGTACTTTTTCGCAAGCGCCTGGTAGCGCTCGTCGCCGTTCCCCGACGCCGTGAACTTCCCGCGCCACCGCGCGGAGAACGAGGCGGTATCGGCCTCGCCGCTGATCCGCCGCAAGCTTGCCTCGATGAGTTCTGAGAGTGAAACGCCGCGCGCGCGCGCGTAGCGTTTGGCGACGGGCACGAGGTCGCGATCGATCGTCACGGTCAGTTTTGTCTTCATTGCCTGCGGGGTGACAGTGTACACGTGTATATCATGTAGTATACGTGTATCTGGCCGGGACGTCAATTCGATCGCTGCTCCCCCGCGCTGCGACTGCGACCGCCCTCTGCACCCAGTCGCGCCGCCGCCGTGGCGCCGCCTCTGCCGTCCAGCACGAACCCACGTGCTCGGCTAATTTCCTCAAATGCAGCTACAAACCGAACGGAGCCACCGCTGACCGCCACCGCCCTCCACGACCAACTGCAGCGCACCCTCGGCGACGCTTACGTCGTCGAGCGCGAGCTCGCCGGCGGCGGCATGAGTCGCGTGTTTGTGGCGACAGAAACGGCGCTGCGTCGCGAAGTCGTGATCAAAGTGCTGCCGCATGAGATGACGGGGCAGCTGTCACTCGACCGGTTCCGGCGTGAGATCGGCCTTGCTGCGCGGCTGCAGCACGCGCACATCGTGCCGTTGCTGAGCGCCGGTGAAAGCGAGGGCCTGCCCTTCTTCACGATGCCCTACGTCGTCGGCGAATCGCTGCGGGCACGCATCGCGAAGGGTGGCGAGTTGCCGCTGCATGAAGCGATGCGCGTGTTGCGCGAGATCGCGAGCGCACTCAGCTACGCGCATGCGCAGGGCATCGTGCACCGCGACATCAAACCGGAGAATGTCTTGCTGTCGGGTGGCGCGGCCATGGTCACCGACTTCGGCGTGGCGAAAGCGCTCAGTGAATCGACATCGGCCGGCGGCGAGGGGCTCACGTCGATCGGCGTCGCACTCGGCACGCCGGCTTATATGGCCCCCGAGCAGGCCAGCGCCGATCCACTGGTCGACCAGCGCGCCGACCTGTACGCGTGGGGCGTCATGGCGTACGAGTTGCTCACGGGGCAAGCGCCGTTCGCCGGGCGCTCACCGCAGGCCATGCTGGCCGCGCATGTCAGTGAAGCGCCGGAGCTCATCACGCGGCGCCGCACATCGGTGCCGCCCGCGCTCGCGCAACTCGTCATGCAGTGTCTGGAAAAACGGCCGGCCGATCGCCCACAGTCGGCCGACGACCTGCTGCGCATGCTGGATAGCATCACCACGCCGAGTGGTGGGTCGACGCCGGCGGACAGACCGCGGTCAGCCGTTGCATCACCAGCTCGTGCGCCGCGTCTCGCCCTCGCGCTCGGCACGATGGGCGTGGTGTTTGCTGCGTTGTTCTGGTGGCGCGGCCGCGCGCCGATGTCGGCGAATGGCGGCGTTGCCGTGGCCGCTGACACCGCGTCGGTAGCGGTGCTGCCTTTCACTGAACTCAGTCAGGACAAGAGCACCGGTTACTTCGGCGATGGCATCGCCGAGACGCTGATCAGCGCGCTGGCCAACGTGCCGGGGCTCAACGTGACGGCGCGTACATCGGCGTTTTCGTTTCGTGGCAAGAACACCGACGTGCGTGAGATCGGACGCCAACTGGGCGTAGCGACCGTGCTGGAGGGCACCGTACAGCGCGCGGGCGACAAGCTCCGTATCACCGCGCAGTTGGTGAATACCGGCACCGGCGTGAATATCTGGTCACAGACCTTCGACCGGAGCGCGGCCGACATCTTCGCCGTGCAGGACGAAGTGGCGCGCGCCGTCGTGACGGCGCTCAAGGGACGGCTACTCGTCGCGCAGGCGCCCGCCCGCGCGACGGCGCAGACGCGAGATCCCGTGACCTATGATCTGTACCTGCAAGGCCGCTTCTACTTCCGGAAGCGTGGCCAGGAAAACCTCGAGAAGGCCATCGATTTCTTCAAGCAGGCGATCGCTCGCGACTCGCTGTACGCGGCCGCGTGGTCGGGGCTGGGCGACGCGTATTCGGTGCTACCGAATTACGCGCCGACGGCCGACGCTGCGAAAACGGAACGCGAGGCGCGGGTAGCCGCCGCGCGGGCCGTAGGATTGGACCCGACCCTCGGCGAGGCGCAGGCGACGCTCGGCGAGGTTTTGTCGGAGGACTGGCAATGGGCGGGCGCCGACAGCGCACTCCGACGCGCCATTGCCTTGAGTCCCGGGTATTCGACGGCGTATTCGTGGTACGGCGAATTACTCATCGCGGTTGGACGGTTCGACGAGGGGCTCGTGATGGCGCAGCGGGGGGTCGATCTCGACCGATTGTCTCCCATCGCGCTCAACACCGTCGGCCGGGCGTTACAAGCGAACGGACAGATCGATGAAGCGTATCGCTGGTTCGAGAAGGCGCTGGCCCTCGATCCGGATTTCGCACCCTCGAATCAAAACGCCATGATGATCGATTTAGATCGTGCCGACTCGGTTGGGTTCTTCAACCACTTCCCAGACAAGTCGATGAAGGACGGCTTCCGACAAGTCTGGCAGGCGGGCGGTCGTGACGCCGTGCGACGCGCTTTCATCGACCAGAGAACAGTTCCGCCCACGATGCGCGCGTACCAACGGGCGGCGCTCGGTGACCTTGACGGCGCCTTTCGCGAACTGGACACCGCCATTGCCACGCGCGACGGGCTTATCTCGTTCTGGTATCCGATCTTTGTGGGTCCGATCCTCAAGGATCCGCGATTCGCGGCGGTGGCGAAGCGCGCGGGATTGCCGGCGTTGTCGCGGTGATCAGGGTCTATCTCGCCGATTCGTTGCGGTACCACCGAGCCTTCAGGAGCCAGACGCCTTGCGCGTCGCCGTGAACGGATAGCTCCCCATGGGCTCCGGCAGCGCAATGATTCCGACCATGCTATCGCGTCCTTGCCGCATGCCGATCACACAGACCTCGCCCGGTGCTCCCTGCATGGTGAGCGGGAACGTCAATCGCACGGTGTCGCCACTCACCGTGCCGGTCAGCCTGGACGAGCCCACCTGATCGATCTGAATGTCGCCGAGCAATGACGCCGCCGACTGGGTGAGGCGCAGGGTCGACGCCACCGGCCCGCGCGGTGAGACGCCGGACACTTGCCACCTGCCGGTGAGGTCGACCGACGTCAGGTTCGACTTCACGGCCACGGCCATCCGCACGTACGTCGCAAACGTCACGCCCGTGGTGGTCCCGGTCGTATCCTCGCGCATGTAGATCACCGCGATCGTGTTGTGGTCGGGCGAGAGCACGTTAGTGAGCCGCTGCGTGACGCGCGCATTTTGTTTGTTCACGATCTCGTTCACGAGCGGCGAGACCGCGCGCACCGCCGCGTGCGTTTGTCCCGCGTTGCCCGTGACCGGCATATCGCGGCCGTCGAACTCCGTCGTATACCACCAGCGCGTCGTATCGCTGCGCGCGTTCACCGCCTCGATCGTGACCTTCATGCCGGTAGCACCGAACGGCGCGTAGGTCATGATGTTGCTCGCGGGCGCGGGCGCTTCGCTCTTGAGCAGCCAGCGGCCGAAGCGTGGGTTGGCGTTCTGCGCTCCCAGCACGGCGGGGGCAAGCGCAACCAGCGCGATGGCGAGCGCCGCCAACGGGCGCGGGAAACACACAAGGGCAGGCAGCGACATGAGAGGCTCGACAGGTGGGAGACGTGGGGACTACGGCACATCCGGGAGCGCACGGCATCGATCACCGTCGTGCGTGCACGACCCGATAGAGATTCTCTCCGTCAGCGGCCGTCCGTCAAGTCCCGCGTGGCGGTGGGGTTGCTCAGGCAGGAGCCAGGTCCTCTGAACCCAGCCGGTCCCCGAGCACGTAGGTGAGTAATCCTCTCTCCCTACGCACATGCTTGATATTCAGGCCCTGTCCAAGACCTACCCCGGCGGCGTGACCGCGCTGCACGGGATCTCCCTGCACATCCCGCGTGGCATGTTCGGCCTGCTTGGACCGAACGGGTCCGGCAAGACAACGCTGATGCGCATCCTCGCCGGGCTGCTCGAGCCGACGAGCGGGCGCGTGCTCCTCGATGGCGAGGACGTGGTGTCGCACCCGGAGCGCATCTGGCCGCGGCTGGGATATCTGCCGCAGTACTTCGGGTTCTACCCGGGGCTGACCGGCTCGGCGATGCTGATGCACATGCTACGGCTCAAGGGCGTCGAGCATCCACACGGTCTCGGCGTATTGTGCGCCGAATTGCTCGAGCGAGTGAATCTGGCGCATGCCGCGGGTCGTCCGGTCAAGTCGTACTCAGGCGGCATGCGACAGCGTCTGGGGATCGCTCAGGCGATCGCCGGCAAGCCGGAACTGCTCATCGTCGACGAGCCCACGGCCGGACTCGATCCCGAAGAACGCACGCGATTCTACCAACTGCTGGCGGAACTGGCGGAGTCGTGCACGGTGTTGCTATCGACGCACATCGTCGACGATGTGGCGGTGTTGTGTCCGCGATTCGCCGTCATCCGACATGGACGCCTGCTGACCACGACCACGCCGCACGAGGCCCGCGCGGCCATCGCGGGGACCATCTACGAGGGTGAGGTCGGGCGTCATGATCTGCGCGCCATGACGGAGACGTTCGAGGTGACGCAGGCCTATCTGGTGGAAGGTCGCCATCGCGTGCGCGTGCATGCGCCACAGCATGATGTACCCTCACACTTCGCGCCAGTCTCGCCGACGCTCGAGGATGCGTACATGCTGCTGACGCAGCGCGATGCGCGGGAGCGCCCGTTGATGGCGGGGGCAGCGTGACCCGTCGCCGGACGGTGATGGTGCACGAGTTGCGTACGCAGCTCACGAGCGCGCTATTCGGTGCCTTGCTGCTGCTGCTGGTCGCCGCGACCAGCACGCTCAACCCCGTGGCGATGATCCCGGGTGGCGCAGCCGCCGACGTGCCCGTCCGCGCCGTCGCCAATTCGGTCTTCGCGCTGGCGCCGACGTTCGCGATGAGCGGGTTTTTCGTCTATCCGTTCTTCGTGGCGCTGATGGCCGGTCTGTCGGTGTTGCGCGACGATGAAGCGGGCATGTCGGAGCTGCTGCGCAGCACGCCCCTCACGACCGCCGAGTACACCTGGACGAAGTTCGCTGGTGTCATGGCCGCGTTATTGGTTGCGGTTGTCGTGCACATCCTGATCGTGATCGTGTTTCGGGAGGTCGGCGTGGGGAGTGTTGCACGCGGGCCATTCGCGCTGTCCGCATACCTCATGGCAGCGGGACTGTTCGTGGTGCCCGGCGTGCTCTGGACAGCGGGACTGACGTTCGTGATCGGCGCGCGCACGAAAGCGCCGATGGCGGTCTATGCGCTGCCGGTGTCGTTGTTCGTGCTGGAGTTCGTGCTGCTCTGGAACTGGCATCCGCGTGGAATCAATCTCACACTGGATGCGCTGTTGATGGTGGTTGATCCCACGGGCCTCCGTTGGCTCACGCATTCGCTCTTCAGCGAGGATCGCGGGATCGTCTGGTACAATACAGCGCCATTCGCGGGCGATCGTGTGCTGATGATGGGTCGTGCCGTCACGATATTGACGCCACTCGCGGCCGTTGCATTACTCGCGCGTGACGATCGACGCGCTGGACTGGATACACCGCGACGCGCGCGATGGGGCCGCGTGATCAATGCGGTCCGCAATGGAATGCGTGCGCGCGGCGGGGCCGCTGTGCTGGCGCGCACGAGGATGGGTGGTGCAGCGGTATCCGTCGCGTCCTCGGCATCTGCTTCTGCTTCTGCTTCTGCTTCTGCTTCTGCTTCTGCTTCTGCATCGCCCACCACCACGACGGCGCCCGCATTTGGCAACCTCGAAAGCCTGGCGATGCGACGCCGCGTGCCCACGGGACTGCGCGCGACGGCGACGGTCCTCATGGCCGAGTTGCGGACGCTGCTGCGGCAACCGTCCGGCTACCTGTTCGCCGCATTCCTGTTCGCCGTCGTGACCGAGGTTGGCAGTGCCGAGGTGGATGCCTATGGTTCGATCGCGGTGCTGACCGCAGGCGGCATCGCCATCCATGCGCTCCCGGCGGTGACGGTGCTGACCTGCCTCTTCCTCCTGTTCGTGATCGTCGAGAGCCTGCATCGCGATCGCGCGACCGGGTTCGACGCGATTGCGTTCAGCAGCCCGGTCCCGACGACGTCGTTCGTGATCGGCAAGGCACTCGCCGCGTTGGTGTTGATCGCTGTATTCACCGTCGTGTGCATCGTCAGTGGCGGCGTGCTCTTGCTGGCTCAATCGGGCACAGCAGCATCATGGTGGCCGTTGGCGTTGGTCTTCGGAGCGGTGCTCGGGCCGACGTACGTGCTCTGGACGGCGTTCGTCACGGCGGTGATGTCGATGGTGCAATCGCGGACCACCGCACTGGCCATCGGATTCCTCGCCCTGTTGCTGACGGCGGCACAATTCATTCGCGGGTCGATGACGTGGGTCACGAACTGGCCACTCTGGGGATCGCTGCGTTGGACGGAGTTTGCGCTGTTTCCGTTGGACGGAGAGGCGCTCGTGCTCAATCGACTGCTCGCGATGGGACTGGCGCTGGCGTTGTTCGGTGCCGCGCGACTGTTGTTTGTGCGCACCGAACGTGATCCCGCCGCGACCCGCGCACGTCGTACGCCGGCGGCGATCGGACGACTCGCCCTGCGCGCCTCACCACTGGTCGCGCTGCCGCTGTTCACCGGCGCGTTTCTCGCCGTGCGCGTGCACAACGCGTACGACGGACCGGTCGTAGAACGGGCGGCCGCAGCGTACGAAGCCTCCAATCAGCGCCGATGGGGATCGGTCGTTCCCGCCGTGATTCAGCATGTCGATGTGATGATCGACGTCGACCCGACGCAGCGCACACTGGCGGTCGATGGTGCGTATGATCTGGTCAATCGCACGGCGACGCCGATGACGACGTTACCCTTCACCGTACCCATCTCTTTCGGGCGCGTGCAGTGGCAGGTGCGTGGTGTGTCGGCGACGCCGATCGCCGCGAACGGATTGCACCTTCTTGCGCTGGCCGCGCCGCTCGTGCCCGGTGATACGGTGCGCGTGGGTTTTCGCTACGAGGCCCGCATCAACGACGGCGTGTCACGAAACGGCGAACCAGTCAACGCCTTCGTCCTGCCGTCGGGTATCCTGCTGTCGACGCATCGTGGCGACTTCCTGCCCATTCCGGGCTATCGCGGCGGGACGGCGGCGGCGGTGCGGCCAATTGCCAACACCGATCACAACACGGCTAGCAACACGGCTAGCAACACGGATCGCAACACAAATCGCAACGCAGATCGGAATGCCGATCGGACTGCCGATGGCAGGGCGAACGTCGCAGCAGACGGCACCTCGGACAACCCGACGGACGGGAGCGCGTTCTTCAATCGCGGATGGGCCTTCACCGCGACGATGCGCGTGCGTGCGCCGAGCACCCTCACGATCAACGGCGTCGGGCAGCGCGCGTCATCGGTGACGCGTGGCGGCGAGACGCTGACCATGTGGGAGACACGCGAGCCGGTGTCCGCACTCAACCTGGTTGGCGCCACGTACGCGGTGCGTCGCGCAGAAGGTGTGGCCGTGTATTATCACCCGGCACACACGCGCAGCGTCGACGTGATCGTACGCACGCTCGCGGCGGCGCGGCAACACTACTCGGCGTGGTTCCATCCGTATCCATGGGATGAACTTCGACTCAGCGAATACGCGGACCTGTCATCGCAGGCGACGTCCTATCCTACCAACATCGCGATCTCCGAGGGGCTGGGGTTCCTGACTGCCGACGGCGAGCACGGCGGTCTGGCGTTCGCGGTCACCGCTCACGAAGCGGCGCATCAATGGTGGGGACACCTGCTGACGGCGGGCGCCGGGCCCGGCACAGGCATGCTTGTGGAAGGCATGGCCGATTATGCCACGCTGTTGCTGTACGACGCCGATCGTGGCGCATCGGCGCGCAAGGCGTACGCCGTATTGCTGGAACAGCAGTACCTGGACGGTCGTATCGGATCGCGTGAGCAAGCGCTGGTGGAAACGCGCGAGGCGAGCAGCGCCGATGAGGCGGTACTGCAGAAGAAGGGTGCGTGGGCCATGTGGATGCTGCACAACAGCCTCGGCGCCGAACGGACATTCGCTGGGCTGCGCGCGTTCATGACCGAGCATCGCGCACCGGGTCGATTCGCGACGCCGGAGGGGTTGTTGCGTACGCTGCGATTGCAGGCGTCTGATACGATTCAGTTCGACGCGCAGGTGGCGCAGTGGTTCCGCAGCACGCGGCTGCCGGCGTTCGCCATTGATGGCGCGCGATGCGAGCAGGTTGATCGCGCGTGGTCGTGCACGGCCATACTGCAGAACGTCGGCACGGGTGACGCCACGGTCGATGTCGCGGCAATGCGTGGAGACACCGTCATGGCAGGCGGTATGGTGCGGGTCGGCGTTGGTGCCGGGAAGTCTGCGAGCGTGCACTGGACGCTGCCGACACGGCCTGAGCGCCTGTTGGTCGATCCCGACGTGATGGTGTTACAGGCTCGTCGGGAGCAGGCCGTCGCGCGACCAGCCCCAGACACGTGACCCCTTTCAACTGCTGCGGGCGTTCAATCCGTGAGTCGCTACAGATGTTGGTGGGCGCAGCGTCAGCCGTACCCTTCGATTCCCGCGACGCGTCACCACATCGACCTGTCGTCATCCATCAGCGCCCAGAAACACCACACGTGACCGGACCGGCTCAACTGCGCTGGTCCGCAACACTGGCCACCGGAGCGACCGCCGCAGACGAGTGCTCCCGCACCCCCACGCTCCGCCGGAAGCGCGACAAAAATGCCTCGCGCCACTCCTCGAGAATCTCGTACACCGTCGGAATGACCACCAGCGTCAGCACCGTCGACGCAATCACGCCACCGATCACCGCACGACCCAGCGGCGCGCGAAAGTCGGCGCCTTCACCGTAGCCGATCGCCACGGGAATCATGCCGGCTACGAGCGCAATCGTGGTCATCATGATGGGCCGCAGCCGAATGCGCCCCGCCTCGATCAACGCCTCGCGCAGCGGCGTACCCTTCTCCTTGTGCGACCACTTTGCAAAGTCGATCAGCAGAATGGCGTTCTTCGCCACGATCCCCATCAGCATCATCACGCCGATCAGACTCATCACGTTGAGCGTGTCGTTGAGTGCGAGCAGCGCGATGACCACACCGATCAGCGACAACGGCAGCGAGAACAGAATCGCCAACGGATCGATGAATGATCCGAACTGCACCACCAGCACGAGGTACATCAGCGTGACCGCGATACCGAGTGCGGTGATGATGGCCATGAACATCTGGTTCTGGCTTTCAACCTGACCGCCCTGCACGATGCGATAGCCGGGAGGGAGCGCAACAAGTCCCACTCGGCGCGTCACTTCCTGCGCCACATTGCCCACCGATGCTCCAAGCACGTTGGCACCAATGGTCACCACGCGCTGGCGTTGGAAGTGGTCGATTTGGGCGGGCCCCGACTGCGGGCGAATGGACGCGATCTGTTCGAGCGGCACGAAGCGTGGCAACCCGCCCGCGGCGGCCATGCCACCACCCACGATGATCGGCAACTGCCCGAGGTCGCCGGTGCGTGTACGCGACTCCGGCGCCAGTCGCACGCGTACGTAGCGCGACGCGCCCGTGGGATCTACCCACGTGCCCGCGTCGACGCCCGCAAAGGCGAAACGCAACGCGTTGGCGAGCTGCCCGAGATTCACGCCGAGCGCGGCGGCCAACGGACGATTCACGTTGACCGCGAGCTCAGGCTTCTGGCCGCGCGTAGACAGCCCGACATCCACGACGCCCGGCACCAGCTTCGCCGTATCGGCGATCTGCTGCGCCAGTGTCGCGAGCGTATTGGCATCCAGCCCCTGCAATTGCAACTGCAGCTGCTTCTGGTTGCCACCGAAGCCGCCAGCGGCGAAGGTATACACGTTCGCGCCAGAGATGCGCGCCACTTCAGCACGGACTCGGCGAGAGAAGTTGTCCTGGCTGATGTCGCGCTGATGCTTGGGCACGAGCTTCACGTACACGGTGGCCACGTCGGTGGCACCCGAGCCCGCTGCGTTGCCGACAGTGGTGTAGGTGTACAGCACTTCCTTGTGCGCGCGCACCATTCGCCCGGCTTCTTCCGCGCGCAATGCGGTGTACTGCAGACTCGATCCCGGCGGCGCTTCGATGGCGACGTTGAGTTCGGCATTGTCACTGAGTGGTTGAAAACCAAAACCGCCGTACGACACCTGCAAGACCAGCGCGGCAACCAGTGTGGCGAACGCCATGCTCACCATCCACCAGCGATGATCGAGCGCCCACCCAATCACCTTGGTGTACCGATCGGCCTGGTGGTCAAACCACGCGTTAAACCGGTCGAGCGTGCGCGTGATCACTCCGCGCTCTGAGGGCGAGCGATGCGGATCCGCCCAGTAGGCCGAGAGCATCGGGTCGAGGGAGAACGACACGAGCAGCGAAACGAGCACCGCGCTCGCGATCGTCAACGCAAACGGTTTGAAGATCTGGCCGGCAATGCCGTCCATGATCCCGACGGGGATGAACACGGCGACGATCGCAAACGTGGTGGCCGTGACCGCCAGACCGATCTCGTTGGTGCCATCGTGCGACGCCAGGAAATGGTCTTTCCCCATCTCCACGTGGCGCACGATATTCTCGCGCACGACAATCGCATCGTCGATAAGAATGCCAATCGCCAGCGACAGCCCCATCAGCGACATCACATTCAGCGTGAAACCGAACAGTTGCAGCGGCACAAACGCCGCCATCACCGAGACCGGCAGCGCGAGCCCGGTGATGACCGTAGATCGCCACGAATTCAGGAACACGAACACCACAAGCACCGTGAGGAACGCGCCTTCCAGCAGCGTTTCCTCGACGTTCCGCACCGAGTTCGCCACGCGCACACCGGCGTCGCGCACGAAGTCGATGCGCGTTCCTGCTGGAAGCGTTTGCTGTACCTCCGCCACGCGCGCGCGGACGGCGTCACTCACTGCCGTCGTGCTGTATTCCTTGCCCTTCACCACATCAAGACCAATCGCCGTCGCGCCGTTGTACAGCGCCGCCGACGTCGGCTCGGCGAGACCGACCTCCACCTGCGCGAGTTCGCCAAGCCGCACCGACTGCGTGCCGCGCTGCGCGACCACGATCTGAGCGAACTCTTCAGGACTCTCCACGCGTCCCGCCAACCGAATGGTGCGCTGCTCGAGCTCCGACGACACGCGGCCTACGGGCGCCGCAAAATTCTGCGTGCGCACGGCGGTAACCAACTGATCGATCCCGATGCCCGCGGCGGCCAGTGCGGCCGGGTTCACGTTGAGGTTGAGCTGGGCACTGTCGCTGCCCACCACGTTCACCTGCGCAACGCCAGAGATCGAACGCAACTCGCCAGCGATGCGCGTTTCAGCCAACTGACTGAGCTGCGCCACCGACAGCGTCTTCGAGGTGAGCGCAAGCGAAACGATCGGTGATGCTCCCGGATCGAATCGGCGAATGCTCGGTTCGATGATCTCAGCCGGCAGCTGGCCGCGCACCGATGCGATCGCATCGCGCACGTCCTGCGTGGCCTGATCCACGTCGCGCGAGAAGCCGAACTGCAAGACGATCTGCGCGAATCCGTCGGTCGACGAGGAGTTGAGCTTTTCGACACCGTTGATACTCGCGAACTTGTCCTCAAGGCGCGTGACCACTTCCCGCTCCACCACGTCGGGCGACGCACCAGGATACGCCACGCCCACGAACACGATGGGCTGCGCAAAGTCGGGGAACTCGTCGGTGTCGAGCTTGAGCAGCGCCAGCAGACCGAACGCCACCAGCGCCAGCATCGTGACGATGGTGATCGTCGGGCGCTTGATCGCAAAATCTGAGATGAACATCAGGGACCTTCGCTCATGTCGGGGGGCCGGACTGTTGAAGCCTGTGCGGCTCCTCCCAGCCCAATCTATCCGGCGTCAGACCGGCACGCCGAACGGCTCTGCGTCGGTCATTACCAAAGGCGGCAGTGCCTCATCAGGCGTCCACACAATCCCGTCGCGATGCGTTTCCGGAAACCCCGACGCCCGCGAGCAACTCCCCGTACAAGATCTCGTAGCGGTTGCCGTCATCCGGTAGTGCTTCGAGGTCGGCCACCGTCCACACGGTGCGGTCGGGATACGGCGGCGGGTACGAGCGAGTATCTGGCATGGCGGCGATAGGGCTTAAAGCCAGTCGTAGCGATGGTACACCGCGCCGATCTCCTTCTGCACGAATCGGGCAACGTTCACAATCTTGAAGCTTTGCGCATAGGTCTCGAGAACCGAAGCTTCCAGCGTGCGCCGTTCGCGGGCATTGGCGTCACCCGCAAGCGCTGCCGCCTGTCGCTTGAGCACTGCTGCCGACTCATACGCGCGATTGAGGCCAGCGAACCAGCCGCTCAGTGCGTGCAGCACGCCGTCCCGATCAACAGTCAGAGGGCGACTGGCAACGAAGCGTTGCGACTTCCACATCAATTGTACCTGCGACCCGAAGAGGGTCTTGAGCCTGATCGCGCTGTTGGGTGACCCGTCACCCTCGGCTTGGCTGTCGGCGCGATTGGCGGCCGCCGGCAGGACACGCGTTTCAGCAAACGCCTCCTTGGTCTGCAGCTGCAACTTGAGCATCTGGCCGCTGGTGGGCGTTATGAGATCCCAGACATCAAGACCATTCACCTTGATCGCGCCAGGCACCAGGTGCGCGGCCTGATAGCCATCGCCCCCCTGTCGATCCTGCACGCGCGCGGCGACGCACATCACCGCCGCATGCTCGCCGTGCGGCTTCAGGGTATGCAGGCTGCGGATCGCGGCAAGATGGAACATGAGCGCCGAGACAGCGGCGCCGCGAGCGATCGCGGCGTCCTCGACGAGCGCGACAAGGCGCGCAGTATCCCGCTCAAGGTCCAGCGTGATGCCGGTCGTACCGTGCTTGATTTCGCGCGACATGCCAGATCCGGGAAAGAGGCAACGACCGTACAGTGACCCTCTTCGTAAGGTGAATACCGCGGCCGCAGCTGGCAAGGAACCATCGTCTTTGACAGGGGCGCAATGTGGCGGTGCGTGCCGTTGGCTGGAAGCGCTTTCGCTGCTCGGAAAACAGCACCTGCCCGCGGTGCGTGCAGCGATGAACGAGGAGCACGCGCTGCGCCGCACGGGGTGAAGCGGCGAGTCAACGCCTCATGAGGTGATGTCCTTGTTCGAGCGCCCGGATTTGCCGGGGATATCGCCTGCGTGTCCTTCTTCCATCGAGATGATCAATGTGTCGGCCACGTACAAACGATCGTACGACGGCTTGACGTCCTCGTACACTGCACGGTGGTTTTTTCGTTCACTCCCTTATATTGAGACGACCGGAAGAGATGCGTCACCCTGTACTGTCACGAAAGACCAGCCAATGATCCCGCGATGCCGTTCGCTCCCCACGTACCTGTTCTTCCTCTCCTGCTGTACGATCGCGCCCTCGCTCGTCGCGCAGCCTGCACCGGCGGCGCGTCCGCAGCGCATCGCGGTGTTCAACTCACGGGCCGTCTTTGATTCGATGCCCGAGCGAGCGGCGGCAGAGTCGAACTTTGCGCTGGAGCAGGCCAAAGCACGTACCATGCTCGCCGAAGCAACGGACTCTCTTCGCAAGGCCGTCGAAGAGTTTTCGCGCGCCGAAGAACGGCTGACGCCCCGTCAGCGCGAAGCGACAACGCTGCATCTGCGCGCCCGCGAACTCATGGTTGAGGAGATGGTCGCGAACCTTGATGATGTGATTGCACGACGCAACGAAGAGCTGCAGGCACCCTTGCGCGCGCGGCTGGTGGCTGCCGTGCAAAATCTGAGAAAGCGTGAAGGGTACGATCTGGTCATTGATATCTCGCAATTGGCATTCGTTGTCGATGCCGACCCGCGCATCGACGTCACGAGTGTGCTCCTCAAGGCACTGCGCGCCACCGAACCGGCGCGCAGCAAGCGACTCCCCTCGCCAAGATAGCGCTACTTCTTCCCCGCGACCTTCACCCAGCTGTCGCGCAGCCCCACGATCCGGTTAAACACCAGCGCGTCTGGTCGTGAGTCTTCCGGATCGCGCCAGAAGTAGCCCACGCGCTCAAACTGATAACGCGTGTCGACCGCGTCATGGGCCACGCTGGGTTCGATCTTCGCGGCACGCATCTGCACCAACGATGCCGGGTTTAACGCCGACAGAAAATCCTGGTCATCAGGCACGTCATCGGGGTCGGGCTGAGCAAACAGCCGATCGTACACACGCACCTCGCAATCCAACGCGTGCGACGCCGACACCCAGTGAATCGTGCCCTGCACCTTGCGACCATCGGGCGCATCGCCACCGCGCGTTGCCGGATCGTATGTGCAGTGCAGCTCCACCACGGTACCGTGTTCGTCCTTGATCACCGATTGACAGGTAATCAGGTACGCGTAGCGCAATCGCACTTCGCGACCGGGCGAGAGCCGATAGAACTTCTTCGGAGGATCTTCCATGAAGTCGTCACGATCGATGTACAGCTCGCGCGTGAACGGCACCTTCCGCGAGCCGGTGTGCGGGATGTCGTTGGGGTAGTACGACGTATCCAGCTCGTCGACGTCGCCCTCGGGGTAGTTGGTAAGCACGACCTTGATCGGATTCACCACGCACATGACGCGCGGCACCAACATGTTGAGATCGTCACGCACTGCGTGCTCGAACATCCCGATCTCCACACGCTGCCGATTGCGCGTCACACCAACGGCATGCGCAAAGGCGCGAATCGCGTCGGGTCGAATGCCACGCCGCCGCATGCCGGCCATCGTCGGCATGCGCGGATCGTCCCACCCGCTCACATGCCCATCGTTCACCAGTCGCAGCAGCTTCCGCTTGCTGAGCACAGTGTAATCCAACTCCAGCCTCGCAAACTCGATCTGCGTGGGCGGACTGACAAACCCCGCCTGCTCCACCAGCCAGTCGTAGATATCGCGACTGTCCTTGAACTCCAGCGTACACAAGGAGCGCGTAATGCCTTCAATCGCGTCGCTCAGTCCATGCGCAAAGTCGTACAGCGGGTAGATGCACCACGCGTCGCCGCGTCGATAGTGATGCGCGTGCCGGATACGCAGCAAGAGCGGGTCGCGCATAATCATGTTGGGATGCGCGAGATCGATCCTGGCGCGCAATACGTGCGCACCGTCGGGAAACTCGCCGGCCCGCATGCGTCGAAGTACATCCAGATTCTCCGCCACACTGCGATCACGATAGAGCCCCGGCGTGCCGGGCGTATTCACCGTGCCACGACCCACACGAATCTCTTCTTCCGACTGCGAATCGACGTACGCCTTTCCACGCTCGACCAACGATTCGGCGATCTCGTACAGCTTCTCGAAATAGTCGCTCGCGTAGTACTCGGCGTCCCACTGAAAGCCCAACCATTGGATATCGCGCTTGATCGCCTCCACGTACCTCACGTCTTCGGTGGCGGGGTTGGTGTCGTCAAAGCGCAGATTGCACGTGCCCCCGAACTCCTGAGCAATGCCAAAGTTCAAGCAAATGGACTTGGCGTGCCCCATGTGCAAAAACCCATTGGGCTCGGGCGGGAAACGCGTGGCCGGTGCACGGCCAAAACGACCGGTGACCACGTCGTCGGCGACCAGTTCGCGGATAAAATCGCGCCGTGAAGTCACGGCATCGGAATCGGAGGGAAGGATATCAGACACGTTGGGGTACAGGAGAAGGTGCACAGAAAGCTAACTGCGTGTCATCCTTCTTTCATGGCTCGCGTCCAACACTCGTTTCTCAGATCGCTCGCACTCGGCACGCTGTGCCTTGCCGGCGGCTGCCGAGCGGCGACCTTGGCCTATGGGCCAGATTTCGCGTCGGCGCGTGCCAACGCCGACGCGTTGATTGGCGCACTGGAGCAGCGATTTACGCGCGTGGTGCGCGATCCCAAATTCGCCAACGCCCGCATGCGGATGGGGCGCTACGCACTTGCCCCATCAAAGCTGGCGGAGGACACCGCGCTCTGGACCGACCTTCGAAGCACTCGGCTCGGCGCCGCTCGTGAACTCACCGTGCTTGGTGCCACGAGCGCCTCGAACTACACCTTCACCGCGTCGCGCAGCGGTGCCGTGCTATCGCGCACGGGCGAATCGCGCCACGTGATCGGGCTTGTGCAGTTAGGCGCAGACAACGAGTGGCAATGGACGACGGTGGTCGAGAATGCCGTGGGAGTGCTGCCGCCAAGTCGTGCCGACGACATCATGCGGGCGCTCTTCGCGTCGTCAGAACGCCCTGCCGCACTTCTGCGATCGGACTACCGGACGGCAATGCCCCGCGCGAGCGCCGCACTCGGCCGATTGTTTGCTCTCGATTCGATCGTCACCGTTGCCCAACCGGATGGGTCGACCATGGTCGCGCTCCATGTGCTCATCACCGACACCGCGCTCCGCAGCACATTCCCCGAATTGGCCAGGTTCGTGCGCAAGTACGTCGCCCCCGCGCGCTATCACCTGCGATTGCACGATCGCGGTGGCGGCGACTGGTTTGACGTCCAAGCCTCACGATCCCGGTTGGTGATGCGATTTCGATCGCACAACGGCTCGCTCCAACCGCTCGTAGGCGCTGCCCGTCTCATGCCCGATACCCTGTCGCTGCACGTCGACGGATTCGCCAAACTTGGGCTCTTTACCGTCGGTGTCACCAACATGGTGGGCGAATTTGTCCACGTGAAAACGTCGAGCGCGCGAGAGTGGGCCATGCGCTTCACGACGGAACCCGAGTGGCACTTGCCGTTGATCGGCGAACGTCTGTTGCGCTCGCCACTGCGACGCCCATTCGAGGGCACCGGCGTGGTCTTCCGCATTGGATTCACGCGCGAGCGCGAGTTGCAGACACTGTTCGAGCGCACCACCGTGCTGGCTGTTCGCGAAAGCGCCATTATGCGATTTCTCGGCAACCTTGGCTTCACGGCGATGAGCGACTTCGCCGGCAAGGCGGAGGAGGAGGAGAACCGCTTCCTTGCGGAGGCCTTTCGCGCGATGCGGGCCGACGTGGCCGCCATGGATACTCGCTGACGACACATCCTGAAAATAGAAAACCCCCGAGAGGCTTTCGCCATCGGGGGGTTTCACACAAGTGCCGCGCACGCTGACATTGGAACTCTCCGTCCTACCGAACAGCGGCGGGCCTGACCCTTCTACAACATAATACTCGCCAAGTTCCCTTGCGTCACAAACCCGTCTCTGGTGTCACACAGAAGGGTCACTTTTTTGGCGTTATGGAGCTGAGGGGGCTCGAACCCCTGACCTCTGCAATGCGAATGCAGCGCTCTCCCAGCTGAGCTACAGCCCCAAGGTCCTGGCCAGTTACAACGATTCTGACGAAAAAACCCCGCACCCGGAGGCGCGGAGCTTTCTGGACACTCGCGGAAGCTAGCCGATAGGCCCCGACTGTCAAGGTGAACCGGACCAACTGACCGAACTTTTCACGAACCTGCCGAAACCGGTCCCCACCGGAACCGGCCCTCCGCCAGCGCCGTTGACCGCGCACTATGACTGCTTCCATGCCTGCTCCCAATCAACTCCCCCACAGCCTCGATAGTGACTACGTGCGCGACCAGCTCGTGGCGCGTACTGTCGACCGGAATGGGAAGCGCTACCGCCCAGACGGGCAATATGTGCTGTATTGGATGCAGTCGACCCATCGCCTTGAGGAGAACTGGGCGCTTCGGGGCGCTATCCGCGCTGCTGATCGAGTCAACCTCCCGCTGGTGATTCATCAGGGGTTAGACCCCACCTATCCGCACGCGGCGGATCGCCACCACACGTTCATTCTGCAGGGCGCGCGAGAAACCGCTCGCGACGCGATTGCGCAAGGGTTGCAGTACCAGTTTGTTCTGCGACACACGCGCGACGATGATCGACGGGTCGTCGATCGCATCGCCGAAGCGGCGTATGTCGTGTTCACCGATCTGTTTCCCACGGCCGGCGTCAGCGAGCGCACGGCGCGCTTCGCGGCGCGCATCGACTGCCGCGTGCTGGCGGTCGACAGTGTGTGCACCGTACCAAGCGGGACCTTTGAAAAGGCGGAGTACGCCGCACGCACCATCCGACCCAAAATTGCCAAGCTGCTGGATCACGCGCTCGAGCCCGTGATGGATCGACCGCCACGTGTCCCTGTGAGCAGTGCGTTGCGTGCGCAGCTCCGAGAGCGCACCGGAGTGGATACGCTGCCGCTCCACGACATGACCGATGCGGACATCGCGGCGCACGTGTTGCGATGCGAGATCGACCATGCGGTCGGTGCCGTTGCGATGATCGGCGGCAGTCGCGCGGCCGACGCACGACTCCAGCAGTTTATCTCGCACGATCTTGCCGACTACGCGACGCGACGCAACGAAGCGGGCGACAGCGAAGGAACGAGTGGTCTTTCTCCGTACATGCACTACGGTCAGATCCCGTCGGCGCGCATTGTCCGTACGGCGCTGGACAGCGGTGCGCCGGCGGCGTCGCGCGATGCCTTCGTACAGCAGGCCACAACCTGGCGCGAGCTGGCGTACAACTGGTGCGTACGAACGCCGCATTACGACACGTTGTCGGCCTTACCCGCGTGGATTCAGCGAACGATGGCCGAGCATGTGCAGGACCCGCGGCCTGTGCAGTACCGTCTCGAAACCCTCGAAGCCGCACGGACCGAAGACGCCCTGTGGAATGCGGCCCAGCGCCAGCTCGTGGACACGGGAATCATTCACAACTATCCCCGGATGCTCTGGGGCAAGACTATGCTCCTCTGGACCCGGGACTACGAACAGGCCCGTACATGGCTGTTCCATTTGAATGACAAATACGCGCTGGACGGCCGTGACCCCAATAGTGTTGGCGGTATCATGTGGTGCCTGGGGTTGTGGGACAGACCATGGGGCAACAAGAAGATCTGGGGCGGCATTCGGCCGATGGTCACCGCGCGCGCGCGACTCAAATTCGACGTGCGTCGTTACATCGCCAGATACGGACACGACGGTATACTTCCCCTATGACGATCCCCGACCTCGACCCGCGCATTCTCCCGTCCCTTGATGCCGTGCGCGCTGCCGCCGTGCACGTGCGGAAGGTCATGCCGCCCAGCCGACTGGCGCGCGATGCGCAGTTGTCAGAGGAGTGCAAGACTGACGTGTACTTCAAGTACGAACTCGAGAACCCGACCGGCTCGTTCAAAGTGCGCGGCGCCTACAATGTGCTTGCTGGATTGCACGCCGACGAACGCGCGCGCGGCGTCGTTGCCTCAAGCGCTGGCAATCACGGACTCGGTGTCGCGTACGCCGCGCGTGCCTTCGCAACACCGGCCATGTTGTATGTGCCGTGCGACGCACCGCAGGTCAAGAAGGATGGCATTCGCGCGCTGGGCGCTACCGTCAATGATGACGCGGTCGACTACGACGCGGCAATGGTTCTGGCAAAGGCGCATGCCGTGCAGCATGACATCCGGTTCATCAATCCGTGCTTAGGCGTCGACCTGTTGGCAGGTCAAGGCACGGTCGCGCTGGAATTGCTCGAGCAGCTTCCCACCATGGGCACGGTGCTGATCTGCACCGGCGGCGGCGGGCTGTTAGGCGGCATGGGTGCGGTGCTGCGCCGTGTGGCGCCCACGGTGCGAATCGTTGGCGTGCAGAGCGTCGAGACCGCCGCGATGACGAAGAGCGTGGCGGCTGGACGGGT
>Ga0209591_10001803_pt1 | contig 26095 bp, 17 predicted proteins | sample MAT01_FD_187207 | JGI IMG/M metagenome (GOLD analysis project Ga0209591, IMG submission 187207) | Freshwater microbial communities from Lake Fryxell liftoff mats and glacier meltwater in Antarctica - MAT-01 (SPAdes) (version 2) | ecosystem: Environmental > Aquatic > Freshwater > Ice > Liftoff... | reverse complement strand
GCACGGTTTCGCGGGCGACGCGGCCGAGGAACTCGGGCTGCCCGCGAACGCCGTCACCGGCATCGTCGAGCACATGGGCGGTGGATTCGGCTCGAAATTCGGCCTCGACAAGCAAGGTCAGGTCGCGTGCCAGATCGCGAAGGAGCTGAAGCGGCCCGTGCACTTGATGCTCGACCGGCGCGCGGAGTTCCTGATGGGAGGCAACCGCTCCGGCGGCATCCAGACGATCGAAGCGAGCTGCGACGCCGACGGGAAGATGACGGGTTTCGTCGTCGACGCGTTCAAGCACGGCGGGTTGCAGGCCGGCTCGCTCGCCGGGATGCCCTACTGCTACAGACCCGAGTCGCACTACCGCGCGGTGCGTTCCGTGCGCATGCACCTCGACGCGAGCCGCGCGATGCGCGCACCGGGTTCGCCGCAAGCGTCGTTCGGCATGGAGGGCATCGTCGACGAGCTGGCTTACGCGGCGGGCATCGACCTCGTCCGCTTCCGCAAGCAGAACTTGCCCGCGGACGCCGCGTGGCAACACCAGTTGGATCGCGTGGCGCAGGAGATCGGTTGGGCCGACCATCCGCACAAGTCGAAGCCCGGCGAGGCGAGCGGACAGGAGTGCATCGGCATCGGATTCGGCGTCTCGGCCTGGGGCGGCGGCGGTAGCGACGATTGCGAGGTGGAAGTGCGCATCGACCGCGACGGGAGCATCACGGCCGCATGCGGCGTGCAGGATCTCGGGACGGGCACGCGCACGTACATGGCCGCGATCACCGCCGAGGAATTCGGTCTCGCCGTGCGCGACGTGACCGCGAAGCTCGGCAGCTCGCGACTCGGCATGGGCGTCGGTTCGGGCGGCAGCGTCACGACCGCGTCGCTCGCTCCGGCCGTGAAGGACGCGGCCTCGAAAGCGCGCGTCGCCTTCGCTGCCCATCTCGGCCAGGTGCTCCGTCTGCCCGCCGAAGGATTCCGCTTCGAGCCCGAAGGCGTGTTGCACACCGGCGCGAAGACACCGACGGTGATGACGTGGAAAAAAGCCTGCGGCACCTTGCCCGCCGAAGGCTTGCGCGCGCAAGGCAAGTGGATCGAGTCCCTCGCCGCGCGCGGGGTGAATTGCACGCAAGCGGCGCGAGTCGCCGTCGATCCGGGCACGGGTCGCGTGCGCGTGCTGCACATGGTGTGCGTGCAAGCGGTCGGTCTGCCGCTGAATCGCCTCGCGCTGAAGAGCCAGATCCAAGGCGGCATGATCCAAGCGCTCGGCTACGCCCTGAGCGAAGAACGTGTGATCGATCCCTTGCTCGGCATCCAACTCAATCCGAGCTTCGAGGAATACAAGATGCCGCATGCGTTGGAGATCCCGCGCATGACGACGATCATCGACGACCTGGACACGCGCCAAGGCGTGATCGGCGTCGGCGAACCGCCGGTCATCCCGGGAGCGGGCGCGATCGCGAACGCGATTTACAACGCGTGCGGCGCGCGCGTGCGCGACCTGCCCATCACGCCCGACAAGGTTCTCGCGGCTCTCGGAAAGGTGGTCTGACGTGAAGTCGTTCCGACTCGTGAACCCGACGACGATCGACGAGGCCGTGGCGCTGGCCTCGGATCCGAACTCGGGTCGTGTGCAGTACCTCGCCGGCGGGCAGGACCTCCTGACGGAGATGAAGGAGCACCTCGCGGAACCCGACCGCGTCGTGAACCTGAAGTCGATTCCCGGACTCGACGTGATCGATTCGTCGAGCGGGGCGTTGGGCGTCGGCTCGCTGGCGACGCTCGCGCGCATCGAGAGCGATGCGACCATCCGCGCTCACTGGACGGCGCTCTCCGAGGCGGCCGCTTCGGTGGCGAGCACGCAGATCCGGTCGTGCGGGACGCTCGGCGGCAACTTGTGTCAGCGACCGCGGTGCGTCTACTACCGCATCGAAGAAGCGCGCTGCCTGAAGAAGGGCGGCACCGAGTGCTTCTCGTACGGCGGCTTCAACAAGTACAACGCGATCCTCGGCGGGGGACCCAGTTGGATCGTGCATCCGAGTGACCTCGCGCCCGCCCTCGTGGCGCTCGGAGCCGAGATCGTGCTGCGCTCGAAGTCGGGCTCGCGTCGCTTGCCGATCGAGCGCTTCTACGTGCTGCCCGCGGACGGTGACGTCACGAAGGAAACGGCGCTGTTGGACGGCGAGATCGTGATCCAGATCCTGGCGCCGAAACCGGCGGCGGGTTCGCGTTCGACCTACCTGAAGTTCAAGGAGCGCGAGTCCTACGACTTCGCGCTTTCCGCCGTCGCCGCATCCGTGACCCTGGAGAACGGCCGGGTCCGCGAGGCGCGGATCTGCCTCGGCGGTGTCGCACCGGTCCCCTGGCGCGTGCCGCGTGCCGAGGCCGTGCTCGTCGGACGCACGCTCGACGCGGCGGCGGCCCGCGAGGCGGCGGAAGCGGCGCTCCACGGCGCCGAACCGCTGTCGCAGAACGCTTACAAGATCCCGCTCACGAAGACCTTGGTCGAGCGCGCCTTGCTCGCGCTCGTTCGGTGATGCCGTGACGAACTCATCCGCTGCCGACGCGAGCTCCGCGGCCCCTTTCTGCGCGCACATCCAGAGCAAGAAGGCCTTCTTCCTCGGTCGCCCGCCGCACACCGAGTCCGAATTGCTCGACGCCAGCCAATCCTGCTGGTGTCGGCGCACGATGCAGGCCCTGGGCCCCGACGGCGATGTCGTGGATCCCGCGGATTGCCGAGCCGGGCGAACCTGCTACGAATCGGTCCTGTAGGATGGTCGACGGCCGTTTCGTCGAGGTCCCACCGTGCTCCACTCCGCGCTCCTGATCCCTTTCCTCGCACCCGTGGGCGGCGAGTCCGTCCCCTGCGCCGGTCTCTTCGTCGAGGCGCGCACGGCCAGCGTCTTCGCTGGCGCTTGTCACTACAACAGCGAGTTCGTCACCGGCGGCCGCGACGCGTTGTGCGCTTGGCGGATCGAGTCCGGTGTCTTCGACGGGGTCGACCTCGCCGGGGTCGCGATCGCGCTCGTCGTGACCTCGGACGCGAACCTGGACATGCAGGCTCCGCGTCGGAGCACGATCCACGTCGACGCACAGGTTGCAACGGAGCGCGCTGCCGCTGCGGTTCGCTGGCTCGCGACGACGCGACCGAGCCTCGTGGGTGAAGTCGTGGGCGTGCGCTCGACTCCGCTCCACGTCGCGTTCGAGGGTGATGCCTACTCGGTCCGCGCCAGCGGCAGTTTCGAACTCGAAGGTCGCGCGCTACCCGATCGTGCCTGCTGCGCGATGCCGCAGAACGTGTGGTACGCGCCGCTCGAGCACCTCGAATCACGTCTCGTCGGGCTCGACGAGACGTTCGCGGTCGAAGCCCCCGAACTCGGCCGCGCCTGGTCGCGCCCCAGCGAGAACTCGGCCTTCGTAGGTCGCTTTGGTGGTCGCTAGAAGCCGCGCATGACGTCGAAGTCCGTCGCACTGCTCCTCGGCTCGGGAGCCCTGGCACTCGCGGGCGCGATCGCGTGGCTCGTCGCGCGCGGTGGTGCGCTCGACGGCGTAGAAGCCGATCGCCCGACGGTCGTCGAGGCTTGGCCGGTCGTGCCCGCGGAACTCGTGCGCCAGCGCGACAAGCTCGAACTCGACTCCGGTGAATCCGATTTCGATCGAGCAGCGCGCGGAATGCGCAGTGGTCGCGCGTCGGGCGTCGAAGCCCCCATACCCGACGCTCTGCGCAGCGTGCGCGGACGTGTGCTCGACGTCCTGAGCCGCGAACCACTGGCTGGGTTCCAACTGCAGTTCCTCTCGCGGCGTCCGAAGAACGTGGTCGCGACGACGGATGCGCACGGGGAGTTCACGACGGCGCTCGAACTCGCGAGCGGCGTCGTCGCGGTGAGCCACGTGCCCAACGTCGCGGATCCACGTTACGCGGGTCGTTTCGAGATCGAGCCGGGAGAGTTCTTGCTCCCGCGTGCCGGCGACGACGCGCCCGCATTTCCGGTCGAGCTCGGCGCGCGTTCGCCGCGACGCGTCTTCGAAGTGGACGTCCGCCGACCGGACGGCACTCCAGCCATGGAGGCCAGCGTCTCGCTCGCGTCGGGGCGTCGCGACGCGCAGGGCATCTTCCTGGCGGAGTCGCGCGACTTCGAGATCGCCGACCTGCTCGGACGCGCGCGCTTCGCGTTGTTCGGCGACGATGCGTTCCAGGACACGTACCGCCTCGAGGCCGAGCAGGGCGGCACTCTCGTGGCCGAGCCGCGCGAGTTCGATCCGCCGTTGCCCACGACGCTGGAGCGCCTCGACCTCCACCCCGGCGCCGTTCTGCGCGTGCGCGTCAAGAACGACGACGGCCGCGGCGTGCCCGGCATTTCGCTGTGGCTGTCGACGCCCGACGCCGGACGCTTCACGAGCGGGCGACGCGGCGAGACCGACGCGAACGGCGACCACCATTTCACGGGTCTCCGCGAGGCGTGTTGGACCGTTTCCGCCGCGCACCCTTTCACCGGTGAAGTCGTCGAGCGCGCGATCGATCTCCTCCCCGCGGAGTACGTCGACGTCGACTTGCGCCTTTCGATCGCGAACCTGCGCCTCGGTGCTCACGGCGTCGTGCTGGACGAACGTGGTGCTCCGCTCGCGGGCGTCGCGGTCCACGTCGCGGCAGCGGGCTCACCGCCGGTCGAGATCGCGACGGATCCTGCGGGACGCTTCGAGTTCCATGGTCTCGCGAGCGGCACGTTGCTGCTCGGCTTCGGCGGCGCTTTCCTCGACGATCTCTATGAACCGGGCGTGCTGACCGTGCCGTTCGGAGCCACCGGACTCGTCGTACGACGCACGGAGCGCCGAGTAGATCGGAGCGTGCCCATCGAGGTGACGAGCCGCGTGAATGGCCAGCGCTGCGCACGCGCTGTCGTGTGGCTGGCGCGCCCCGAGTCGTCCGCGCTGACCGGAACGTCGGCGATCCAACGGTTCAGTGCGCCCAGCGGCGTCGCGTTGCTCGCCTTGCCGCGCGGCGAGGTGGCGCGTTTCGCCGTCGATGCGCCCGGTTTCCTGCGGGCGGAAGGGGAGCTCGCGGACCTGCTCGCCGCGGCGGAGAACGGACGTCCGCTGCGCGTCGAGCTCGCGCCCGGCTTCGAACGCCGCGTCGAGGTCCGCGACAGGATCAGCCGAGCGTTACTCGCCGACGCGGTGTTCTTCGCGTCGAGCGGCGTGCTCGGCGCCACGGACCGCACCGGCGTCACGACGTTGCGTGCGCCATCGTGGCCCGGCTCCATTCGTGTCGAGTGCACGGGCTATGCGCCGCTCGCGTGGGATCCGCTCGCCGCGGGTTGGCCCGGAACCGTCGTGTGGATGGATCCCGTCAGCGATCGGTGACACGATCCCCGCGTGACTAGGACGGAGTTCCGCGCATGAGCCATGAGCACGAGGTGATGAAGAGCGCACTGCGCACGCCCGCGGATACCGCGCCGATCACCGTTCCGGTCGATGTCACGCCCGTCTCCGAACCGATCGCGGTGAAGGCCGCGGAGCTCGAGACGATCCTGATCGTCCCGGTGCGCAACATGGTGCTCTTCCCCGGCGTCGTGCTGCCCGTCGTCGTCGGTCGCCCACGCGCGGTCGAGACCATTCAAGAGGCCGTGCGCACGCAGAAACCGATCGGCGTCGTGCTCCAGCGCGACGAGAAGCAGGACGAACCCTCGCGGTCGGACCTGTACGACATCGGGACCATCGCCGACATCGTGCGTTTCCTCACGGCGCCCGACGGTCGTCATCACGCGATCTGCCAAGGGCAACAACGCTTCCGACTCATTGCGGTCGAGAACGGACCGAAGGGGCTCGTCGGGCAGATCGAGCGCTTGGTCGAGACCGAAGTGTCGGGGCTCGACGTCCAAGCGCGGTTCATCGCGCTGAAGGCGCAGGCGAAAGAGGTCCTCGAGCTGTCGCCGGGCGCGCCCGAAGACCTTTCGAATGCACTGCAGGGGATCGCCGTTCCGTCGTTGCTCGTCGACATGGTCGCGACGTTCCTCGACATCCCGGTGATCGAGAAGCAGGCGATCCTGGAGATCGTCGACGTCGAAGCGCGGATGAACGCGGTCGGGGTGAAGCTCGGGCACCTCCAGTTGGTGCTGCAGCTCTCGCACAAGATCCGCGAGGAGACGAAAGGGACCTTGGAAAAGGCGCAGAAGGAGTACTTCCTGCGCGAGCAATTGAAGCAGATCCAAAAGGAGCTCAGCAGCGGCGAGGAAGACAAGTCCGAGCTGGAACACCTCGAGGAATCGCTGGCCAAGGCGGGGTTGCCAGCCGACGGCAAGAAGGAGATCGATCGCGAGTTCCGCCGTCTCACGCGCATGAACGAGTCGGGGCCGGAGTACTCGATGCTGCGGACGTACCTCGACGTCGTCGCTGAACTCCCGTGGGCGAAGCTGTCGGACGACAGCCTCGACGTGGCGCGCGCGGCGCGCGTGCTCGACGAGGACCATTACGGATTGGACAAGGTCAAGCGTCGCATCCTCGAGTACCTCGCAGTGCGCAAGCTGAAGCCCGACGGCAAGCGGCCGAACCTGTGCCTCGTCGGACCGCCAGGCGTCGGCAAAACTTCGTTGGGCCAGTCCATCGCGCGGGCGATGGGGCGCAAATTCGTGCGTGTTTCGTTGGGCGGCGTTCACGACGAGGGCGAGATCCGCGGTCACCGTCGCACGTACATCGGCGCGATGCCGGGGCTCGTCGTGAACTCCCTCCGCAAGGGCGGCACGCGCAACCCGGTGTTCATGCTGGACGAGATCGACAAGCTCGGACGCGGATTCCAAGGCGATCCGGCGTCGGCGCTGCTCGAGGTGCTCGATCCCGAGCAGAACAAGGCTTTCCGCGACAACTACCTGGGCATCCCGTTCGACCTCTCGCAGGCGCTCTTCATCGCGACGGCGAACGTGCTCGACCAGATTCCGGGACCGTTGCGTGACCGCTTCGAGGTCGTGGAGATCCCGGGCTACACGCGCGAGGAAAAGCTCGAGATCGCGCGACGTTACCTGCTTCCGCGCCAGTTGGAAGCCAACGGACTCGACGAAAAGCGCTGTATGATCGACGCGGGCGTGGTGGGGCGCGTGCTCGAAGGTTGGACGCGCGAAGCTGGAGTGCGCGGATTGGAGCGACAGATCGCAAGCCTCGTGCGCTGGGCCGCGGCACGCATCGCATCCGGCGAAGCGAAGCGCGTGCGCATCAAGAAGGACGACGTCGAGACGATCCTCGGCGCGTCGCGCTTCCAAGACGAGACGAAGTCGCGCACGGCACTGCCGGGTGTCGCGACCGGGCTGGCTTGGACACCGCACGGCGGTGAAATCCTCTTCGTCGAGGCCGCGAGCATGCCCGGCAAGGGCCAGCTCGTCTTGACGGGCCAGCTCGGGGACGTGATGCGGGAGAGCGCGATCGCGGCGATGTCGCTCGTGAAGTCGCGACTGCGATCGCTCGGTCTCGACCCGCGCTTCTTCGAGAACCACGACCTGCACGTGCACTTGCCGGCCGGCGCGATCCAGAAGGACGGACCGAGCGCGGGTGTCGCGTTGTACGTGGCGCTCGTGTCGCTGCTCACCGGCCGCAGCGCCCGCGCCGACGTCGCGATGACCGGCGAGATCAGCTTGCGCGGGCTCGTGCTGCCGATCGGCGGCGTGAAGGAGAAAGTCCTGGGCGCGCGCGCCGCGGGCATCAAGACCGTGCTGTTGCCGAAACGCAACGAACCCGATCTCGCCGACGTGCCGGTCGCGGCCCGCAAGGAGATGCGCTTCGTCCTGCTCGAGAACGTGGATCAAGCGCTGACCGAAGCGCTCGCGCCGCTCACGGAGCCGAAGCGCAGTGCGACGAAGCCCGCGCGCAAGTCGCCGAAGAAGCCCGTGAGCAAGCCCGTGTCGAAACGCCCCAGGAAGTCGTGATCCAAATCGCCGTGATCCCGTTCGCGGTCCTCTTGGCACTGCCGTTGGGACGCAGGACGCGGGTTCCGCTCCGGCGAGTCCGGCGCCATCCGGAGCTCCTCCGCGCGGGCTCGTGCTGCGGACCGACGCGGCCACTCCGGGCTACACGCTGATCGCGCCGTTGCGCTCGACGACGACATTCCTCGTCGATGCGGCGGGACAGGTCGTCCACACGTGGAAGTGCGCCTTCCCACCGGGCAATTCCGTCGAACTGCTCGCGGACGGTTCCATCCTCTGAGCAGGCCGAGTCGAGAACTCGTCGCTCATGACGGGTGGAATGGGCGGCCGACTCCAGCGGATCGCGTGGGACGGAATGGTGACGTGGGACTACCTGCTGTCCAGCGCCGAGCGTGTGCAGCACCACGACGCGCGCGTGCTGCCGAAGGCAATGTCCTGACGCTGGTGTGGGACGACATGGCGCCGAGCGCTGCGCTCGCGGCTGGACGCGACCAAGCCTTCGTGGCGCTGTCCGGAATGCGTCCCGACGCCGTCCTCGAGTTGAAGCCCGTGCTGCAAAACGGCGCGGAGCTCGTGTGGGAGTGGCGCTCGCGCGATCACTTGATCCAGGACTTCGACGAGACGAAGGCGAACTACGGCGACGTCGGCGCGCACCCGGAGCGCATCGATTTCAACGGCGATCATTGCCGCGAAAGCTCCGCTCACCAGCGCGAAGAAGGAAAGGTGCGCCGATATCGAGCGTCGCATGCGGGCGACCGGCCAAGCCGGCGGCGGCGACGATCCCGATGCGACGCCGGTCGGGGACGCCGTTCCCGCGCTGGTCCCGGTCGCGACAGCGATTGGTTGCACGTGAACGGCTTGCACTGGCTCGAGAGCCACGACCTGATCGTCTTGTCCGTGCGCCACATGGACGAGATCTGGGTCATCGATCATTCGACGACGACGGCCGAGGCGCGCGGCAGCACGGGCGAACGTCTGAAACGCGGCGGCGATCTGCTCGCGCGCTACGGCAACCCGAAGATGCATGGCGGGGGAACAGCGGCGGCCCTCCGCGTGGCGCCGACGCTCCACCGCCTGGTGGTCGTGGTGGACAGGGCGGGGGCAGCCGCGAGCGTCCGCGTAGCGGGCTCGAGGAGAAAGCACTCTTCCGTGCAACGCACATCGCGCTCGACCATCCGGGCTTGGCCGATCGTTTCGAGGCGTCCGAGCCCCGGTGAAGCGAGAATCACCGTGAAAAAGAGGCGCGCGCCGGACGCCTGAGGACGTCCGACGCGCGCAGGGATACCGGCGGAACGGGCCGGAACCCGAACGGGGTTCAAGTCGCGTGTGGAGCGATCAGAAGCGCGTCATCGCGATCGCCTCCGTCGCGGCGAAGCGCACACCCGGTGTGACGTCGAGCACGTACGCCTGCGCGTAGAACGTGCGTCCGAAGAGCAGCGGATCGTTCGGGATCGAGATCGTGCCCGAGCCGAAACCTTGTCCCTCACCGCCGCCCGCGAGCGGACCGAGACGCCGGATCGTGAGAGCGGAGTTGAAGTCGAGGTACGTGCGCATGCCGTTGAACAGCACGCCGCCGGGAACGTTCGTTTCACTGAACGCGAGGATCGCGCCCTTGCCCGCGCACGCGCCGTCGAGCGCGACCGTGAAGCGCGGATTGCCGATGTACGGCGGCTCGATCGCGACGAGGCGCGGTACGAAACCGCCTGTCCCAGCCGTGCCGACGCCGAAGGGTTCTGGGACTCGCGTCGAAGCTTGGTTCAGCGTCGGATGATCGAACGGCGCCGTCCCGTTCTGCACGCGCGGATCCGTGAGCGGGCGGCGCAAGAAGGCCGCGAGATCCGCCCGCTGTTGGATCGAGAGGCCGAGCGGGAGGATGTTCGGGTCCTTGTTCGGCGCGTTGAAGTCGCCGCCGCGGTTGTAGAACGCGATGACGTCCTCGATCGTCCCGAAACGGCCCGTGTGGAAGTACGGCGAGCGCAGATCGACGTTGCGCAAGCTCGGCACTTTCATGCGGCCCCGGTCTCCGATCTGACCTGTCACGTTGAAGCGGCCCAGGTCGTCGATCTGCGGACGAACGCCGATGTAGCGGAACGAATCGTTCGAGAGCCGCGGTCCGGCGTGGCAGACGTTGCAACGACCTTGGCCGTTGAAGACCTGGAATCCGTTGTTTTCCTCTGGAGTCAGCGCTTGCGGGTTGCCCGCCAGGAGTTGATCGAACGGTGCTTGGTTCGAGACGAGCACGCGCTCGTAGGTCGCGATCGAGAGCGCGACTCGCGCTGCCGTGACGTCGGGCGTCCCGAACGCTTCCTGGAAGAGCTGCGGGTACGTGCGACCGGCGATCCACGTCGAGAGAGCCACTGGGATGGACGGTGCGAGACGCAGTGGCGAACTCGTCGCGAGCTTCGCGGTGATGTCGTCCCAGTCGATGCCGACATGTCCCATCTCGACATCGGAGATCGGCGGCTCCACGACCTGACTCTCGAGCGACGCGCCGTTCTGCAACACGACTTGGTTCGTTTGCGGATCGACGAAGGTCGGCAGGGCACGACCATCCCAAAACGTTGCCGGGATGTAGGCCGAGTTGATCACGCTCGGCGCCTTGCGACCCGTGACTTGCGTTCCGAGACGGAAGAACGTGGCCAACGAGTACATCCCGTTCGCGTCGGTGCGCGGAACGCCGGGCGAACCGAACACGTCGTCCGCGTCGCCCACGAGCCCGTTCAGGCCGGGATTCGGGTTCGCAGCCGATGAGCGCGGATCCGAACCACCGCGCTCGAAGACGTGACACGATCCGCACGCAGTGGTGTTCGTGCTCGACATCTGCTCGTCCCAGAAGAGGACCTTGCCGAGGTTCGTCTTGGCCGTCGTGATGGGATTTCCCGGGGGAAACGGCGGCGGCGGGAGCGGACCGAGAGGCGGCGGACCTTGTGCGGCCACCGCGTGAGAGAGGGCTGCGAGAGCGAGAACGGGGAGCCAAGTGCGCGAGAGCATGGATCAGGTCTCCTTCGGAACGGAATGGACAGGACGGCTGGGTTCTTCTCGAGGCGGGAGCGGGGGACGCGGTCCACGACCGGGTGGAGGCCCGGAGCGCGGACCAGCGCGCGAGGGTCCGCGCGCGTCGCGCGGGAACGGCGGATGGTCGGAGCCGTCGCGTGCACGGCGGCCGTGGAGGCAACAACCGGGACCGCACCAGGGTGGCGGGCCGTCGGCATGCTCGCCCGTGCGTGGGCCGACGTTTCCGAGGCCACGATCCGAACTCACCCGCGGGGGTCCGCGATGGTCGGGCGGATCACGCCGATCCGGCGGGCCGAGCCGATCCGGCGGGCCGAGACGATCCGGCGGACCGAGCCGATCCGGCGGACCGAAGCGCCCGCCGTGATTCCCGTCGGGTCGCGGTCGGGCCTCGCGTTCCCGCGCAGCGGCACGTGCCTGCCCGCGGGCACCGAGACCTTCGAGAGCGGTCCGCGCACTGCGCGCGACTTCGACGTTCGCGCTCTCCGATTGGCGCACGAGCACGTGCACCCAATCGTCGAACTCGCGGTCCGCGGCGCCCGCTCGAACGGGGGCCAAGTCGGTCGAAGTCTCGGCGATTGCCGCGGGAACGGCGCCGACCCAGGCGAGGACAGCCAGGCCGAGGGCGAGGACGGCGCGAATCGGACGGGAAGTCTCCATGTCTCTAGGATCGGGACCATTCCTTGCGCGATGCTGAAGGGAAAGGCCGGTCGCTCGATCCTTCGGGCCAACTTCAGATTCGCACGCGATCCTCTGTGCATCGAGGCCCACACCACGTGTCCGCACGCATCCTGCTCGTCGAAGACGACGAAAAGCTCGGTCGACAGATCGTCGAGCACCTGACCGAGGCCGGGCTCGAGGCCCAGTGGCTGCGCGACGGCGGCACGGCACTCGGAATGACGCCGCAGAACTGGGCGCTCTTGATCCTCGATCTCATGTTGCCCGGCGCGCACGGGCTCGACGTGCTCAAGCGCTGGCGCAGTCAGTGCGACATCCCCGTGCTCGTGCTCTCCGCGAAGCAGGACGCGGCGGTCAAGGTGCGCGCGCTCGAGCTCGGTGCCGATGACTACATGACGAAGCCGTTCTGGCCCGAGGAACTCGTCGCGCGCGTGCAAGCGCGCTTGCGTCGGCCCGTCCTCGCGCGCGCCGACCGCGTCGATCACGGTCCGATCGGCATCGACGTCACCGCACGACGCGTGTTCGTCGCGAACGCGGAGATCGAGTTGACGAAGGTCGAGTTCGATCTCCTGCACGCGCTGGCGATGCGTCCCGATGCGGCGATCGCGAGATCGTGGCTCGTGCAGAACGTGTTGCCACCCGAGCGCGACGGCACCGAGCGGACGCTCGACGTCCACGTCTCGCGCTTGCGCAAGAAGCTCGGGTCCGCGGGCGCGCTGCTCGGGACGGTGTGGGGCATCGGCTACAAGCTGAAGCGCGAGGACGGCGCGTGAGACTCGCGACCCGGCTCGGGCTGACGCTCCTCGTCACGGCCGTGCCGCTGACCCTCGGTCTCGTCATCGTGCGCGAACGCGCGTCGCGAACCGCCGAACTCGATGCGCTCGTCGATTACGCGCGCGGTCGCATGGAATCCGGCGGAAGGGATGCGTGCGAGGAAGCGCCCGAGGATTTTCAGGATCCGCCGCGTCGAACCGGGCCGGGCCGCTTCGGACCTCCGGGCGGTCGAGATCCGTTGGGACTCGGTCCGGGAAGAGGTCTCGACGGTGGGCCCGTCGGAGGCAACGGCGCGCGCCCACCACGCGGTCGGAATCCGCGACCCGAGCCCATGCCGATGCCCGCGGGTCCGGTGGCTTCGCGTTTCGAGTTGTGGGCGTACAACCAGGACTTCCGTTCCGACAATCCATCGGCGCCGCTCCTCGACGCAGATCTACGACGGGACCTCGGGACCGGGGCGGAGTTCGGTTCGAACTCGTTCACGCTTCCCGAGCGCAGCGGATTGCCGATGCGGAGCGGATTCCAAGCGCTCGTGCGCATGCCGTGGGCCGAAGGACCGTGCGCGCTCGTACTCGCGCGGCGCATCGACCTCGCCGACACGACGGCGGATCGATTCGGTCGCTTCATCGCGCCGGCACTTCTCGCCGGCGTCCTCGTCTTGACCACGTTGTTCGCGTTCCTCCCGTTCGTACGCCGTGTGCGCGACTTGAAGCACGGCGTGCAACGCTCGGCGGCGTCGGGCTATGCGGAGCTCGTGGGTGCGCGCGGGCACGACGAACTCTCCGAGCTCGGCCAGGCGTTCGACGCGGCCGGTTCCGCGGTGCGCGGGCAGATCGAGCGCTTGGAGCAGCGCGACCGTTCCTTGCGCGCGTTCGTCGAGAACACCACGCACGACGTGATGTTGCCGCTGACGGTCTTGCAGGGACACCTCTCCGCGCTCGAGCGGCGCGCGTCCGCCGGTGAGCCGACGGATCCGGTTCGTGTGCGCGAGGCTCAGGAGGAAGCGCACTACTTGGGTGCGCTCCTCGAGAACCTCGGCGCCGCCGCGCGGCTCGAGGCCGACGAAGTCCCGCTCGCCTTGCATCGCATGTCGCTCAACCGTCTCGTGGAGCGCGCGGTGAGTCGCCAAACGACGATCGCACGCGGCCGCGGCGTCGAGCTCGTCCACGCATTGCCTGGCGAGGAGGTCGAGGTCCTCGCCGACGTGACGCTGTTCGAACGTGCCGTTTCGAACCTCGTGCAGAATGCCGTGCGCTACGGCCGGGAGGGCGGACACGTCGCCGTCGTCCTGGAGATCGACGGGGCGGACTTCGTCGTGCGCGTCCTCGACGACGGACCGGGCGTGGCCGACGAGGAACTCGCGCGTCTCGCGGAGCGCTCCTACCGCACGGAAGCGGCGCGTCGCCGTCATCCGACGGGAACCGGCCTTGGCCTCTCGATCGCCAAGGAAGTCTGCGAGAGACACGGATTTCGCTTCCAGCTGAAACGCGCAGAAGTCGGGGGTCTCGAAGCGATCCTGCGCGGGCCGATCGCGCCCCGGGCGTTCTGATCTGTTCGGCGTTCGCGTTCGTCCATCGTCGCGTCCACGTTGGTCGGTACGGATGCCGCGATGCTCGCGAAGTGGCCCGCGCACGCGCGCGCGAGACGATTCGACGCTCGGAGAATCGACCCGTACTGGGCTTCGTTCCGTCGTCCGTGAGGCCCTCGACCGTCGGAAAGAAGTTCGCGGATCGGCTTGCGCGAGTCATGGTGCTCGCGCACGGGGCTACCGATCGTCGATGCGGCCGGGATCGGGACTCGCCGCGCCGCTATCCTCCCGCCCCGAACGATGCGCGTCCTGTTCCTCACCGACTCCTTGTCCGACCTCGACGGCGTCGGGCGGTACACGGTGCGCCTCGTCCAGGCGCTCGAACGCGCGCGCCCGGACTTCGAGCCGCGCATCCTGCTCGCGCGCAAGCACCGACCGACCTCAGCCGAAGTGCCGCCTCGCTGGAACGTCGAGGTCGTCCTGCCGCCCGACTACTTCTTCCACATGAGCCCGGCGCGGTTCTGGGTCAACGCGGCGCTCGCGGTGCCGCGCATCGCGCTCGCGGCGCGCGGCGTCGACCTCGTCCATGCGATCAAGGACTACCCGCACTCGTGGACTGCGTTGCGCGGCGCACGCCTCGCCGGGAAACCGATCGTGGCCACGGCGCACGGGACGTACAGCGTGCAGCCGCTCTTGACCGAGCGCCACGCCGAGCGGGCGCGAGCCACGTATCGCGGGCTCGATGCGCTCATCGCCGTGAGCCGTCACACGCGCGATCGATTGTTCGAGCGTCTGCCGCCGGCGGACCTCGCTCGCGAACGCGTCCACGTGATCCCGAACGCCGTGTCGGCGGCGCACTATGCGACACGTCGCGTGGCGCCCGCGCGTCCGTGGAGCGGGAAGCCCTTCACGCTCGCGATCGGCGAGGTCAAGGAGCGCAAGGGGCACCACTTGTCGCTGGGAGCTTTCTGCGCGATCGCGCCGGCTCGACCGGAACTCCATCACGTCCTCGTCGGGCATGCGACGGGAGACGAATACCAACGATCGCTGCAAGAGACGGCGCGGCGCGCCGGCGTGCTCGACCGCGTGCACTTCGTGGGCAACGTCGCCGAGGACGAGAAGGTCGCGTTGCTGCAAGGAGCGCGCGTGTTCCTGCACACTCCGGTCGATGCAGCGGACGGCGGTTTCGAAGGCTTCGGCATCGTCTACCTCGAGGCCGCGGCCTGCGGAACACCTTCGATCGGGACGCTGCACAGCGGCGCCGAGGACGCGATCTTGGACGGCGTGAGCGGGTTGCTCGTGCCGCAGGACCTCTCCGCAGTGCGCATCGCGCTCGAACGCGTGCTGCGCGACGACGCGTTGCGCGAGCGCCTCGCGACCGGAGGTCGCGCGCACGCGGCGAATTCGTCGTGGGACGACAACGCGGCGAGGATTCTCGAGGTCTACGCTGCGGTTCTCGGGGCCCGTTCGTGAGGGACCGCCTCGCACAGGTCGTGAAGAGTCGCTTCTTCCGCGACACCGCGACTCTCCAAGTCGCGAGCGCGATCAACCAAGCGAGTCAATTCGCGTCCACCGTCGTCCTGGCGTACTTGCTCGGCGCGCGCGGACAGGGCGCCTTCGTCGTCGCGATCGCGCTGCAAGGGCTGCTGCACTTCCTGATCAACACCGGCGTCGTTCCGGCGACGATCAGTCAGATCGCCGCAGCCCACGTGCGCGGCAACCATGAGAAAACCGCCGGTTGGATCGCGTTCGTCGCGAAGTCGGGCCTCGTGTTCGGCCTGGGCGTCCTCGTCGTCGGCTGGTTCGCGTTGCCGTGGTTCGGCGAGCGGTTCTACGACTCGCGCGAGGTCGGCGTGTGGGCGCTCATCCTGTGCCTCGAGCCGCTCTTCGATCTACCGCGCACCGTCGCCGCCGTAGCGTTCCAAGGCACGCGCCGCATGCGCGCGCTGGCGCAAGTGGAGAACGGTGACGAGGTCGTGCGCTTCTTCCTCGTGGTGCTCGGCGCTGCGATCACGGGATCGCCGCTCGGCGCTGTGATCGGAGCCGTCGTGGCCGCGATCTTCGGCTCGATCCTCGCGCTGGAACTCTACGCCGGTGCGCGCCACGACGGTGGTCCGCCGTTGCCGGGCGCTCGCGAAATCGTGCGTCGCATGCGCGAGGTCCCGCTGTGGCGCGGGATGCGCCTCGGGATCCGCGTCGGATTGCTCAAGAACGGCACGGCGCTGTTCTTGAACATTTTCCCGCGCTTGATCATCGCCAAGGTCGTGGGCACGGAGTGGGTGAGCTACTTCCACATCGCGCAACGCATCGTGCAGCTCGCGACGATTCCGATGCCCGCCGTCGCGCGCACGGCGTTGCCGGCCTTGGCCGAATTGGCGGGCAAGAAAGACTGGATCGGTCTGCGCCGACTCTTCAATCGAGTCACGCTCTTGACCGGGTTCGCGCTCACGTTGCTGCTCGCGTTGGCACTCACGGCGATTCCGCTCGTCGTCGGTGCGATCTTCCCGGCGGATTACGCCGAGCCGGTATTCGCGTTCGCGCTGATCCTGGCCATCGGGTACGTGCCGTACGGTTTCGCGGCCGCGGTCGACTCGTTCTACATCGCGACGAATCGTGTCAAGGCCTGGATCTGGCTCACCGCACTCGGTGCCGCGATCACGATCCCGCTCAACTTCGTGCTCGTCGTCAGCGTGAAGTGGACCGGAGCAGCCTGGGGGCTCGCGCTCTACCAGTCGTGGGTTCTCGTTCACGTCGGGTACATCTACTGGCTCATGTACCGCTCGAAGAACGGCGTTTTCGGCGGACCGACCCCGACGGACGTCGAGGACGCGCGCGTTCTCGAGGCAGCCGCGATCGACGTCGCGGGTCGCCAAGCCGGAACGCGAGAGTGACGGCCGTGCGCGTCCTCTTCTTGAACGACCTGTCGGATCCGCGGATCGGATCGTCCGTGCGGCTGACGTACCAGCTCGCGCGCGCGTTGCGCGAGGCGGGGCACGAAACCCTCTTGGTCACAGCGGTTCAGGACCGTGCCGAAGCGACGCCGACCGAGATCGAGGGCTTGCGCGTCGAGCGTGTCTTCAGCGACGCATCGGCACGTTGGCGCGGCTGGACCTCGATCTCGACGCGGCCGGTCCACGACGACATCCAGCGCGTGCTGGACACCTTCCGGCCGGACGTCGTGCATGCGCACCTCATCCACGCGCACCTCGGCTACGAGTCGCTGACCCGCGCGCGAGAATCCGGGGCGGGCGTCGTGTTCACGGCGCACGACGTCATGACGTTCTGCTACCAGAAGTTGACCTGCTTCCACGGCGGCGAGATCGCCGGCGGACTGCAACGTGACTACTCCGCGTACTGGCAGAAGTGCATTCCGTGTCAGCGTCTGCGCTGGAATCCGTGGCGCAATGCGGCGATCCGCGAGGTCCTGGCGCGCGATGTCCACCGGTTCACGGTCGTGTCCGACGAACTCGGCGCCGTGATCAGCGCGAACGGGATCCGGGTCGACCGCACGCTGCACAATGCCGTGCGTCTGCAAGCCGAGCTTCCGAGCGCGGCAGACGTCGCGGCGTTCCGCGCGCGCTTCGACCTCGACGATGCACTCGTCCTCGCGATCGGCGGACGCCTGCACGAACAGAAGGGCGTCGGGCAACTCCTACGCGTGCTCGCGCATCTCGGTCCCAACTTCCCGAATCTGCGCTTGCTCGTCCTCGGGAAGAAGGACGTCTACGTGCGCGAGTTCGAGCCGCGCGCGCGCGAACTCGGCGTCCTGGATCGCGTCGTCGCGACGGGTTGGCTGGACGGCGCCGAGCTCCAAGCTGCCTACGCGGCGACCGATGTGTTCGTGACGCCGTCGATCTGCTTCGACACGTTCGGTCTCGTGAATCTGGAGGCGATGGAGCATGCGAAGCCCGTCGTCGCGACGTCGTTCGGCGGCAGCCCCGAGGTCGTCGAGCACGGCGTCACCGGCTTCGTCGCGAACCCGTTCGACGTCGCGGACTTCTCGCGCAGCGTCGCGCGCCTGCTCGCGGATCCGGGACTCCGCGGTCGCATGGGCGCAGCGGGCCGCGCGCGGCTCGTCGCTCGATTCACGATTCCGAGGCTCGCCGCGGAATGCCTCGAGGAGTACGAACTGGCGCGCCTCTCCGCCCGGGCGGGCGGTCAATCGCGCGCGAAGAGACCGTGAAGGTCCTTCCCAGCGGAAGTGTCTGCCTCTGAAGGCTTTGCGAGAACCTTCCGCAGGGGGTAGAGTTGGTAGGCGTCCGCGGTCGATCTCCCTCCGACGAAGGACGCGTGGATCGCCGCTCCGGCGCGTCCACACCGATCGCGACTCATTGCGCTCGCCACCTTCGATCCACACCACCGATGCGCAAAACCCTGCTCACGTACGTCAAGCCCCACGTCCAGGAAGACCCCCTGTCGATGGTGCTCGGCATCGCCTACCTCGGCGCCAGCCTCGAGAAGGCGAAGATCCCGGTCGAACTGTGCGACGAGCGCATCGTCAACGACGCGCACATGCGCGAAGCGATCGAGCGCAACGACGTGATCGGATTCGACGCGCTGACGCCGAACATCCGCCGCGCGATCGCGTGGGCCAAGTACGCGAAGAGCCGCGGGAAGATCACGGTCATGGGCGGACCGCACGCGTCCGTCGACCAGGGCATCTTCCTCGACAGCGGGCACTTCGACTTCGTCTTGAAGGGCGAGGCCGAGGAGACGCTGCCGCAGTTCCTCCAACACCTCGACGGGAACGATTGGAAGGGACTCGGTGAAGTGCCGGGGCTCGCGGCCATGCGCGATGGCCAATTGGCGATCGACAACGCGGCGCCGCCGCTGATCAAGAAGCTCGACGAGCTGCCGTTGCCGGCGCGTCACCTCTTGCCGATGGACCGTTACTTCTCGCTGAACCCTGAGAAGCTGGTCTACATCTTCACGACGCGCGGATGCCCCTTCAAGTGCATCTTCTGCCAGAAGGAACTGACTGGCCGCGGCTTCCGCGTGCGCTCGACGGAGATGATCGTCGACGAGCTCGAGCACATCGTCAAGACGTACAACCCGGGCGTCATCCTGTTCGTCGACGAGATCCTGACGCTCAGGAAGAAGCGCATCCACGAGATGTGCGACGAGATCCTGCGCCGCGGATTGAAGTTCGAATGGATCGCGAACACGCGCGCGGACTGCGTCGACTATCCGCTCCTGAAGCACATGCACCGCGCGGGTTGCCGCCGCATCTACTACGGCTGGGAATCGGGCAGTCAGCGCATGCTCGACGTCCTGAAGAAGGATCTCACGCCGGAAGTGATCGTCGAAGCCGCGAAGATGACGCGTCGCGCCGGGATCTGGGCCAAGGTCTATCTGATCGTGGGTTCGCCGGGCGAGACGAAACAGGACATCGAGGAGACGGAGAAGGTGCTGAAGCTCGCGGGGCCCGACCTCGTGCGCGTGTCGGTCTTCAATCCGCTCATCGGCACGGAGAGTTGGGACGGTTATCTCGCCAACATCGACTTGTCGGACTTGACCGAGAACTACGTCTCGAGCAATCGCTCGGCGTACAAGCACGAGCACTTCACGCAGGTCGAGCTCGAGGAGATGCGCAAGAACATGGTCCGCAGCTACGAGCGCTGGTACTACGGGTACCCGCAGCGTTCGCGGCGGTTCATGGAGCGCGCGCTCTACTACATGGAGAACCCGCAGTTCGGCCGCAAGCGGCTCGGACGGGCTCTGGGACTGGTGCCGCCGCCGCGCAGTGAAAACGTGCACGACCAGGTTCGTGCCGAGTCGAAGCTGCAAGCGTCGAAGTGATCGCCTCGAGGGTGGCTCGCCACCCTCGAATCCGAGTGCGCTCGTCGGCGCTCTCACCAGAGGGTGAAAAGCAGGCACTCCATGGCCAGCGCCTGCACCAAGGATGCCGCGGCGATGCGGCGTAGCGAGCCCGAGTCGAGCGGACCGTCGCACACGATCGCGCCCGCGACCCACGGCACGGCGTAGAGCCAGATGCGCTCGGTCTCCAAGTAGTGGAGCGGCGCGAACGCCATGACGGAGAGCGCGAGGACCGTGGCGATCCTCCAAGGCGAACGGCGGAATCCGTCTTGTCGGAAGCGCGCGAAGGCGGCCGCGATGAGCGGAGCCCCAGCGCCGATCAGGAAAGCGACCGAGTTGCCGTACCCGAGGCGCACGCGGTCGATGTTCGGCTTCCCGGCACTGACGCGCGCCATGAACTCGTGCGCGTTCTTCTGGCCCATCTGCACAGCGTCCCAGAGCGAGAAGTGCGCGAAGCCCTGCAGAAAGAGTGCGCACACGACATACGTCGCACCGATGACGAGCAGCGGCTTCCAGGCTCGCGCTCGCAGGCGGATCAGCGCATACAGCGTCAGCGCGAGTCCGAGTGGAAAGGTCGAGAAACTGAAGAGGGTCGCGAGGAGGAGCGCGCAGCCCGCGAGGACTGCATCGAGCACACGCCCACGCGGCCCGCACGCGCGCAACCCGAGCCACAGCGCGAGTGCCGCGAAGAACAGGAACACGGCGTCCATCGCGGTGCAGGCGTGATCGAGGAACGTGGGCGCCAACGCGACGAGCAGCGCGCCCTGACGCGCCGCGGATTCGGTGGCGATCTCGCGCAAGGCGAGGAACACGAGCGGCAAGGCCGCGGCAGCCAGCGCGAGCACGGTGGCGCCGGCCGCCCACTCGTTCGGACCGAAGGTGCGACTCACGCCGTACAAGAGCAGCGCATTCCCCGGCGGGTAGTGGCGCCCGTGCGTCGAGAGTCGCGGCATGAGCTCCACGTGATGCGCGAGGAACGCGCGCAGGTCCGTGATCCGCAGCGCGTCGTGCCAGAATTCCTCGTTCCGGTAGAGGTTCCACTGCGCTCCGAGTTGCGTCGGGCTCTCGCGGACGAGGAACAAGGCGAACGCGAGCAACACGGCCGCGAGCGGCAGGATCAGCGCGAACCGTGTTCGGCTCGTGCGATCCGGATCGACGAGCCGCGGTGCGATCCACACGAGCCCCGCCGCGAGGATCGGGAAGATGAGGACGGTCGGCCGGACGACCGGGATCCAGAACGTGTACAGCGGCGTCAACGCAGGCTGGCCGCGAAAACGCGTGAGCAGCCCGGTGTGCAGCACGAAGAGGTCGAGGAACCACAGCCCGACGAGAAGGGCAGCGCTCGCGCCGATCCATGTCCACGGGACGCGGAGAACCCGCTCGGAAGGCGGATGGTCGCCCATGTTTCGGACCCTACGGAGTTCCATTCTGTCTGCCAAGGGTCGGCGGTCGGAGCGCGCACTTCAGTGCCGCGCCCGGGGCGTGGATTCGACGGAAGGACACCGTAGGCTCTCGGGAATGCGCGCGACTTCCCTGGTTCTCCTCTGTGCACTCGCCGCCGCGTCCGCAGTTCCGCTCGGGGCCCAGACGCGCCTCCTGCGATTCCCCGACATCCACGGCGATCGCGTCGTGTTCAGTCATGCCGGCGATCTGTGGGTCGCGCCGTCGAGCGGCGGGACCTCCGCGCGCCTCACCGCGCATCCGGGAATCGAGCTCTTCCCGAAGTTCTCGCCGGATGGCGCTTGGATCGCATTCACCGGGCAATACGACGGCGACGAGCAGGTCTACGTCGTTCCGAGTCAGGGCGGCGCGCCCAAGCAACTCACGTTCTACCCCGCGCGCGGTCCGCTGCCGCAGCGTTGGGGTTTTGACAATCAGGTTCACGGATTCACGCGCGACGGACGTTCCGTCCTGTTCCGCTCGATGCGTGACGGCTGGGACCTCACCGACACGCGGCTCTTCACCGTTCCGATCGTCGGTGGATCGCCCGTCGCGTTGCCGATGCCCGTGTCGGGCGGCGGCGATCTCTCTCCCGACGGCACACAAGCGATCTACTCGCCGCTCACGCGCGACTTTCGCACGTGGAAGCGCTACGAGGGCGGCTGGGCGCAAGACCTCTACGTCTTCGACTTCAAGACGTCGGCGCTCGAGCCCGTCAGCCACAGCCGTCGCACGGAGCGCGATCCGATGTGGATCGATCGACGCATTTGGTTCGTGTCGGATCGCGACGGCACTTTGAACCTGTACGCGTTCGATCTCGATTCGAAGAAGACGGAACAGCACACGCGCGAGACGAAGCTCGACGTCCGTTGGGCGAGTCGCGGCGAAGCGGGGGAGATCGTGTACGAGCTCGGCGGCGAACTCGTCGTCTTCGACACGCGCACAGCCGCGTCGAAGAAGCTCGACATCCGCGTGCCCGACGACGGCGTCTCGTCGCGTCCCGCCCGCATCGAGATCGGGCGTGCCACGGAAGGCGCCTCGTTGTCGCCCAAGGGCGAACGCGCACTTTTCGTCGGACGTGGTGACGTGTTCACCGCACCGATCGAGAAGGGGCCGACCCGCAACCTCACGAACTCTTCGAACGCTCACGAGCGCGCCGCGCGATGGTCACCGGATGGCGCGCGCATCGCGTACGTGTCGGACGTCACGGGCGAAGAGGAGATCTTCGTCGAAGCCCAGGACGGTTCCGGAACAGCGGAGCAGCTCACGAGCGGATCGACGGAGCGCAAGACCGGCCTCGAGTGGTCACCGGATGCGAAACGCATCGCGTTCGCGACGAAGAGCGGTCGCATCCAGGTCCTGGACCTCGCGACCAAGTCCGTGACGGAAGTCGCCCGAGACCGTGGGGGCAACGTCGGCGATTACCAGTGGTCGCCGGATTCCGCGTGGCTCGCATTCTCGCTCCTGGACGAGAACGCGATGCGCTCGTTGTGGATCTGGGGCGGCGCGGACGGCGGCTTGCGCCGCATCACGGACGAGATGTGGTCCGAGAGCGAGCCGGTCTGGGATCCAGCCGGCAAGTACCTGTACTTCCTCTCGGACCGCGAGTTCGCGCCCCAGCTCATGGGGCTCGAGTGGAACTTCGCGGTGAATCGGTCGACGGGCATCTACTGCCTCGCCCTGCGTCAGGATGTCGCGCATCCGTTCCCCCCGCAGAGCGACGAAGTGACGCTCGAGAAGAAGGATGGCGCGCCGGCGGAACCCGAGAAGACCGACGACGAGAAGAAGGCCGACGCGAAGAAGACTGCACCGGTCGTCATCGACTTCGAGGGTCTCGCCACGCGCGTCATTCGCGTTCCCATCGATCCCGACAACTACGATTCGCTGAGTGCGAACGTCGGCCACCTCTTCTACGTGAAGCGCGGTGGTTCGTACTACGGACGCGAGAGCGAGTCGAAGCCCGTGCTGACAGCGTTCAGCATGGAAGATCGCAAGCCCAGTGCGTTGGTCGAGGACTGCGGCAGTTACTCGCTGTCGTCGGACGGGACCAAGCTCCTCGTATCTTCGGGCGGTGCCTGGGCACGCTACGACGCGACCGCGAAAGGGAAGGACTCGAAAAAGGACGTTTCGACCGCGGGTCTCGTCAGTGATCGCGTCCCACGCGACGAGTGGCGCACGGCGTTCCACGAGGTCTGGCGTCGTTTCCGCGACTATTTTTATGCGCCGAACATGCACGGCTACGACTGGGAAGCGTTGCGCAAGCAGTACGAGCCGATGCTCGAGCACGTCGCGCACCGCGCGGATCTCAATTACGTGCTGGGGGAGATGGTCGCCGAGCTCAACGTCGGGCACGCCTACGTCTCGGGCGGCGATTGGGAATCGCCCGCGCGCCCGAGCGTCGCGCTGTTCGGCGGGCGGCTCGAAGTGGATCCGCAATCGGGTCGTCAGCGCCTGGCGCGCATCCTGCGCGGACAGAACGAGGAAGATCGCTATCGCTCGCCGCTGACCGAGGTCGGCGTCGAGATCGACGTCGGCGACTACGTCCTCGCGATCGACGGCGTCGAGCTGCGCGGGGACATGGATCCCTATCAACTCCTGCGCGGCAAGGCTGATCGCCCGGTCGAGTTCACGGTCAACGCGCGACCCGTGCAGGACGGCGCGCGCAAGGTCGTGTTCCGGCCGCGCACGTCCGAGACGGATCTCTTCTACCTGGATTGGGTGCTCGGGAATCGCGAGCGCGTCGACAAGCTGTCCGGCGGGAAGCTCGCGTACATCCACGTCCCCGACATGGGCGAGGACGGCATCCGCGAGTTCATCAAGTGGTACTACGGCCAGGTGCGCAAATCGGGCCTGATCATCGACGACCGCAACAACGGCGGCGGCAACGTGAGCCAGATGCTGATCGAGCGCTTGCGCCGCGTCGTGCTCGCGACCGAGTTCTCGCGCAACAGCGAGTACACCGGCACCTATCCGCAAGTCGTCTTCCACGGACCGATGGCCTGCTTGATCAATCAGAACTCGGCGTCGGACGGCGACATCTTCCCGTGGATGTTCCAGAAGGCCGGGCTCGGTCCCGTGATCGGCAAGCGTTCGTGGGGCGGCGTCGTCGGCATCACGAACCACGGCCCGTTGATCGACGGCGGCACGGTGAACGTGCCCGAGTTCGGTCACGCGGATTCGAACGGCCAATGGGCCGTCGAGGGTTGGGGCGTCGAGCCCGACATCGAGATCGAGAACGAGCCGGCCGCGGTTCTCGCCGGGCGTGATCCGCAGTTGGAGCGCGCGGTCGAGGTCGTTCTCGAAGCGATCCGCAAGGATCCGAAGAAGTTGCCGACGCGTCCCGCCGATCCGATCAAGACGAAGTGACGGACTCTCCGTCGACGAACGAGTTCGTCGTCGTGCCTTGCGGTCCCGCGGATCGCGAGGCGCAAGCGCGGCTCTTCAACGCGACCTTCAAGAAGGCAGTCGACGCGCGCGGGCTCGCCTGGCGCTACGACGAGAACCCGCACGGCCCCGCGATCTCGTTCGCCCAAACTCACGCGGCTGCGGGGCTCGTTTCGGGATACGCGTGCTCGCCGCGTCGCGCCGTGCCCGCGGGCGATGAATCGCACGCGGCACTCGTCGGCGAGACGGGGGATGTGATGACACACCCGAGTTGGCGCAAGCGCGGACTCTTCAGCGCGCTCGATCGCGCGGCGATGGCGGAATCCCGGCGTCTCGGTTGGCCGGTCGTGTTCGGGCTCCCGAATCGGCGCTCGGCGCACATTTTCTTGGAACTGGGTTGGCAGCGCGTCGGCACGCTCCGGGCGTGGACCTTCGTGCTGCGCGCGGACGCGGCGGCGCGCACGGAACGCGCGAAAGAGGGTCGCATCCGCGGGTGGCTCACGCCGCTCGCCGCGCGGGCGGGTCGGAGTGCACGGACGAAGCTCGCGGCGGGAAAACCACTTCTCGCTCGGCCGTTGAGTGCGTTTCCGCGCGCGGTGGAGTCCCTCTCGCGCGCCGTCGAGCCGCGTTTCGCGCTCATGGTGCGGCGCGATGCGGCGTACCTCGATTGGCGCTTCCTCCGATCGCCGTCGGGGCTGCACCGCTCGTTCGGCCTCTACGCACAGGACGAGTTCGAGGGCTACGTCGTCGTCCAGGTTCCTCGCCCGGGCAGTCCCATCGGATACCTCGTCGACGTGCTCGCGCGCGACGACGAGAGCGTGGATGCAGCGATCCTCACGGGGCTCGCGGCGCTCGAGTCGGCAGGCGCGTCGGTCGTGCAGGCCACGGCGATGGACGGATCGTGGTGGAGCACGCGCCTCTCTGGATCCGGTTTCCAGGCGCCGCGACCCGAGAACTACTTGACTGCCATCGTCCACGTGCACGATCGCGGGCATCCTCTGGCGCTCGCAGCACTCTCTCCAAAGCGCTGGTACTTGACCGACGGCGATCGCGACGACGAGACCATGGGATAGGATTCGAGGGCAACGTGTCGCTGAAGCACAAGATCAAGCGTGGCGCGGCGGAAGCCTATGCGCGGTTCCTCTTCCACACGGGGGCGCACGCCGTCGTGAACTTACTCATGCCGCGGCGCATGCTCGTGCTCGCCGGACATTGCGTCAGCGCGCCGACATGCGCGTCGCTACCCAAGGACATGAAGGTCCGTGGGGAGGACCTCGAACGCATCCTCGGTTGGCTCGCGAAGCGGTACGACGTCGTGTCGATGGCCGAGGGCCTGAAGCGCATCGAGTCCGGCGCGGCCCAGCGGTCCGCCGTCGTGCTGACGATGGACGACGGCTACCGCGACAACCGCACGCACCTCGCGCCGATCCTCGGACGACTCGGCGTGTCGGCGACGATCTACCTCGAGAGTCGGCCGCTCGACGAGCGCCGCGCGAATTGGACCCACAAACTGTTCTGGTGTCTCGAGCGGATGGGCCCCGAGCCGTTCGTGCTGCGGCACACCGAGATCGCG
>Ga0209591_10001802_pt1 | contig 26103 bp, 18 predicted proteins | sample MAT01_FD_187207 | JGI IMG/M metagenome (GOLD analysis project Ga0209591, IMG submission 187207) | Freshwater microbial communities from Lake Fryxell liftoff mats and glacier meltwater in Antarctica - MAT-01 (SPAdes) (version 2) | ecosystem: Environmental > Aquatic > Freshwater > Ice > Liftoff... | reverse complement strand
TGGATCAAGCGATATTGCCTTTGTGCAATCTACTATAGACCCTTTGAAGTCTTGAAGACAGTCTTTCGAAAGTGCCCTATTTGAATATGCTTCCACGTTTTTTGGATCGATTGTTAGTGCTAAGTTATAGTCTAATATTGACGCCTGACAATTTCTCAGTTTATACTTTGATAAGCCTCTTTTAATGTATGCAGATACTTTCTTTGGATTAATGCTGATTGCTTTTGTGAAATCCAATATTGATGCTTGGTAATTGCATAGACTAGCCTTTGCAAGACCCCGATTATAGTATGGATCATAAGTATTTGGATTTAGTTCGGCAGCTTTGTCAAAATCGCTAATGGATTCTTGAAACTTGCTGAGTTGAAGAAGAGATAATCCTCTCATTAAATACAATTCTTTTTTCTTTGGATTCAACTCTACAACCTTGGTGAAGTCGCGCAGGCTTTCTTCAAATCTCTGCGCGTTGTATTCGGCTTTAGCTCTTACAAATAAAAAGGATGCATCATTAGGCTCAATCACCAAAGCCATATAAAAATCATCAATTGCTTCATTAAATAAGTCTATTTTAGTCTTCGAAACTCCTCTATTGAAATAGGCGATCGCATCATTAGGATCAATTGCAATTGCCGCATCGTAGTCGCTAATCGCCTCTTTGTCGGCACCTAAGAGACTTTTACAAGCACCTCTATTTAAGTATGCCTCAAAATAATTCGGATTTATCTGAATACATTTAGTATAATCATCAATTGCTCCTTTATAGTCCCTTTGGGAAGCTTTTGCAAACCCTCTGCTATTGTAAGCTCGGTAATTAGATAGATCAATTTCTAGTGCTTTATCGAAATCTAAAATTGCACCATCATAATTTCCTTGCAGCCATTTCATATTTCCACTATAAATAAATTCCGTAGAGTTTAACTTATTGACACTACTAGTGAATATTTTTCTTTCTGAATCACTAACACTTTTATCATCTCGTTTAAGCAATTCAGCTTGTAATTTATTGATCTCTGCGACCGCTTCATCAAGCTCTGCTTTAATTTCTTCAAGTTCTTTGGTCTTTTTTCTATTGTTTATCAATTGATTTAATGAGGCTTCTAAGCTTTTTGGATCTATTTTAATCTCGGCCTTCATCCAAAATGTATCTCCATTCCAAGTCTCTTCTAGTACATTAAGTTTTGTTATACCAGCAGTTATTGTGGCAATATTTTCTACAAAGTCTTGAGTGAACACTCCATCAACTTCTTTTGTTTTTAATAATTGTTCGCTCTCAACGTAGACGCCCACTTCATGCAGCAGATTAGTTCTCAATTGATTAACTGCAATCGCTCGACAAGATATTTTGCTGTCCATTTCGCTAGCCTTGTAAGTATATTCCTTAATAAAGGATTTCTCTTGGGCCTGGGCAGTTGCTATTGAGAAAAAAAATGAAATTGATAGAGCCTTTAATATTTTCATCATTTCTATTGTAATAAGATTACCCGATTTTGAAGATTCCTTTTCGTTAAGTGACATCGATATCCGAAATTTTAAAGAACAAGAAAATTCGTCTTTGAAAAATAACATTAGTCCATTTTCAAAGATATTAAGATAAATAAAGAGAACCACTTTAGATAGGAATTCGCTTTCATTTACTAGCGATTAAGAGGCGCCAATTTGCTATGCTTTTAACCTCTTCTGTACTGAATTCCCACGAGTCAGTTTTGGAATTTGATACGATGCCAAAAACTTTGTCACCGTCAACTATTCTTGTGTAGTCTTTAATATTGATCGATTTGATCAGGAAACCATCTTTGTCATGAAACTCGATTGTAAAACTCACTAAATCTGGATTGAAGGGTTTTTTTGAGTTTATTTTCAATTTGTAGAGTAATGAATGTTCATCTGACAATTTTGTTTGGAGTTCCCCTTCAAATCCATATGCGGTCATTTGCTTATCGAAAGTTCTTAACTGAGACAAATGTGAATACAGTTCTTCAGATTGCTTTTCTTCTATTTTCTCTTGCTTGAAAAGAGCGATTGTCTCACTTATTTGCCAGCCAATAAGTGGTAACAAAATGCCGAATATAATTAGTGACGTGACTAATACAGTATTTCTCTGTTTTGCCGTAAATTCTAAATTGAGATTGAAGCCAAATCGATGGATAACGGTGAAGTGAATAACAATATACACGGGGATAAGACCAATTAATAGTATCACCCTTTTTTCTGCGTTGTAGTCATCAAACAGTAACAAATACAATAGAAGGCATAAGAAAAAAAGGCTAATAATAAATGTTATGATTCCCAGTATTTTGCTATAAATTTTCATTCCTATAATTATTTTAATATTTCGTAGATATCTCTTTGCTTTTTGTCAACTGATTTTGTTTGGTCATTTGCTACTTTAAAGATGTCCTTTATTAAATTGTCCCAAGAGTCATGAGTTGATTTAGTTCCTATATTATTTGTAATCCAGCATTCTCCCCTAACTCCAACTAAAAAATTTATAATTTCAGCACATGAAATATAAGTTAGTCCTCTGGATCGCCAATCTTTTGAAGGAGTCTTTTGACTAAACAGCACAGATCTAATACGAAGTTCATCATTTTCGAATTTTAAGTCTTTCAATAAAACTGAGGCCGTTTCTTTTAATTTCTCTTTATCTTGGAGTATTCCACAAAATCTAAGCAAATATTCGATAGCGTGAGTATTACCATTACTCCATACCTTATTCAAGCTATTTTGTTTACCTGTCTTGCATTCAGCAACTACGATGTCAATTTTCTCAATGCAATTAAGTCTTTGGTCATTTTTAATTTTCAGTTCGCCAGTTTGCTCAGTGTGAAATGGCATCCTAATCCCTAAAATATCAATGTCAGTGTAGTTGCTAATTGTCCCACCACTTATTCGCTGGATATCGTCTGCGGCATGTATGATAAAATTGTCGACCGTGAAGTATCCATTGAATCTTAGGTACCACTTTGTCAATAGTTCAAATTTTTTACTGTCAACTTTATTATTTGTCATTTTACAAGATAGTCGTCAACTGTCTAATTGGCTCTTTTGCTTGCTTTGATGTCGCGCGGGAATGTGCGGCAAGCAAATGTGCCAATGTTCGAAGCACCGGCCTGTCCCGCGGTATTGTGCATAACGTCTCTATATAGGAAACTCCGTTTCCTATATATTCCTATTATCATTCTAGTTTAACCCCCAAATTCTTACCCAACAGTTTAAACTGTTCCGCCCACTCTACTTCCAACTCTTTAGGGGTTTCATTTTTTCGCTCCTGCGAAAGTTCGAAATAGAAATTCTGGCTTTTATGAAAATTAGGTTCGAGTTTAAACTTTTGAAGCAACGGAAACATTCTATTTAACCGCTGGATGCGCTTTAGATTTTCGCGCTCACTGCTAATACGCTTCAACTCTTTGAAAATACTTTCTCCGGCCAACTGCGAAACTTTGCTTGGGTCTTCAATCTTAAAATTCCATTTTGCCAACTCCCCTACTATGCGCTCCATTTCTTTGATATTAATCTTATCGGATTGAAAAATCTCAATCAAGTCGGCATTCAATACATATTCAAAGGTAGTTTTGTAGATAATGGGTATGGGAATATTGTTGTTCGCTAGTGCATTGATTAATGGATAATCGCGGTCATAACTTTTGCGGAAGGATTGCACTAACTCAGCCATACTTTCCTGGGAAATCATGTCTAAGATTTTTCGCTTCTCATCCTGAAACAGTTGCCAGATGGTATACTTCTCGGGTCCAAAGTAAACCTGCATCAACCCAATTACATCGCCCAACCGTCCTTCTTCAAACGACTTCACCATGCGAAATTGCATACTGGCAAAGCGATCGGGTTCCATGTCCAAAGAAATATTTCCAATAATATTATGCTTCCCTAAATAGATAACAGCAAATGCAAACTTCTTTTCCGATCGGGTAACTATCGATTTAACTTTGGTTATACCCAGCGCCAACTTCTGTTCACCTGCTTCTTTCTTCACAAAGAAATCGTTGCTAGTTGTGTAGTTGAAAATATTCATGGCCTCCGTTTCTTCTTCAAAGATGGAAGAAACTGCATAGTGCATACCCACGCGCTGCAAGTTGGTGCGTGAGGGCAGCACTACATTTTTATATACGTTGGATCCGTTTTGATAGGTGGCCACATTACTCGGTGCCGTTTCCAATCGTTTCATAAATTCTTCTTCCAAATCAACCATACCAATCTGGTTAGCCAACTGAATTACGCGACAGGCATATTGCATTACCTGAATGGTTTCAATACCTGAAATCTCATCGAAGAACCAGCCACAACTGGTGTACATCAACATGGCATGGCGCTGCATTTCCATGATGCGCAAAATCCGGTTAGCGGATGCATCGGTCAGGGCATGATCTTTAAGAAATTGGTTTATATTCTCATCGCTCCGCTTCAGTACAATGCTGATATACTCATTGCGAGCTTTCCAAGGTTCTTTAACAACTTTAATTGCTTCCCGTTCAAAAATTACTTCTACGCTATCGCGCAACCAGTCCAACGCTTCCCTCAATGGCTTGCGCCAGAGTTGATGATAGCCTGGTTTGCCGGAATTACAGCCGCAGTTATTTCGCCAGCGCTCGACACCATGTACGCAACTCCATGAACTATCTTCAATTATTTGGGCTTCCTCTTCGGCTGGGCACAAAGCAATAAACTGTGCGTAGTTGGTGAGCGTTGCATTTTTATCTTCCTCAATAAAGTCGAGGCAAAATGCCAACGCCATTTCACCATGCTTGTGATGGTGACCATAGGTTTCGCCATCCGTGGCCACGTGCACGAGCTGTGGCCTTGCATCATCTTCATTAAAGGTATTAAGAAGTCGATCGGCAAAGCGTTTGCCGTCATTCAACAACCCATTGAATGCAATGCCTTGCGAAATGTCACCTTCGTAAAAGAAAACAATGATTGATTTGCCACTTGGCAGGTTGCACCGATATGCTTTGGTGGTGTTAACACTTCGGTCATTTACAGGCTTCCACTCTGTATCGCCAATTTTGCGCACGGCCTTAGCCTGACGCGGTGCCAGAATTGTAAACTTAATATCATTTTCCGCTAAGACTTCAAGTGTTTCAGTATCAACGGCTGTTTCAGCTAACCACATACCTTCGGGTTTGCGCTTAAACCGGTATTCAAAATCACGAATACCCCAAATTATTTGAGTTTCCTTATCGCGCCTGTTTGCCAATGGCATGATGATGTGGTTATAAACCTGAGCCACCGCTGAACCATGACCGCCAAAATTCTTCTCACTCAATTTGTCAGCTTCTAATATTGCCTCGTAAGTATCGGGCGCATACACTTCCATCCAAGAAAGAAGCGTAGCTCCAAAGTTGAAACTGATGCGGGCATAGTTGTTAACAATGTTTTTAATAATGCGCTCTTCATCGAGGATACGCGAAGTAGCATTGGGTTCGTAACACTCAGCGGTTATGCGCTCGTTCCAATCATGATATGGATGCGCTGAATCCTGAACTTCAATTACTTCAAGCCAGGCATTTTCACGCGGGGGTTGATAAAAGTGGCCGTGAACACAAACGTATTTATTAGAACCAGAAGACATGGGGAATTACAAATTTGGAAGGACGAACTTAGATTTACGAATTAAGATTTTCAGTTTATAGATTAAAACCGTTTAGTTAGCCATTTTCTTTAAGACCTCACCCCTTCCTTCACATTCGTTCCGGTAGGCAAGCCCACCCCTCTCCAGAGGAGAGGGGTGACTGAACTTCTTAAATTCGAAGTTCTTTACAAAGCGCCCAAAACTGTTCTTAAGTAACCGACATTTATTTATGATGACGAATTTAAACATTGACTAATTTACTACTTACCGATTACTGAATACCTCTTACTGAATACCGATCACCACCTACTAAATACTCAAGACTAACAACTCGATACTACTCTAAATCAAATTCTGCTTTTTCTTCCTGAAGTTTTAAAATAGAAATCCCCAACGGAGGTAATGTTATAGATACTGAATAATCTTTGTTATGATATTTTACCGGAGTTGTATTCAACACGCCTTGATTCAACACACCACTTCCTCCATATGTCAACTCGTCTGAATTAAAAACTTCTTTCCATGTTCCTCGAAAGGGAACTCCGATCCGATAAAGATTTCGGGCTTCGGGTGTAAAGTTACAAACCACAATCAGTGAATCTTCTTTAATCTCGGATTTGCGCATATAAACAATCACACTGTTTTCACGATCGGAATAGTCAATCCATTCAAAACCACGATCATCAAATTGATATTGATAGAGCGCTGGCTCGGCTTTATAAAATGCATTCATATCTTTAACTAAGGTATGAACACCCCGATGGCCGGCATGATCTAACAAATACCAGTCAAGGCTACCATCATGATTCCACTCAGCAGTTTGTCCAAACTCGGCACCCATAAACAGAAGCTTTGAACCAGGATGCGTAAACATATACCCGTACATCAGGCGCAGGTTAGCAAACTTGCGCCACTCATCCCCAGGCATGCGCCCCATTAGCGAACCTTTTCCATGCACCACTTCATCATGCGAAAGTGGCAACATAAAATTTTCTGTAAAGGCATACACTGCGCTAAAAGTGATTTCGTTTTGATGGTATTTTCGATGTACCGGATCGGACTGAAAGTAATGCAGTGTGTCATGCATCCAACCCATCATCCACTTTTGTCCAAATCCAAGACCCCCTAGGTAAGTAGGTTTAGAAACACTTGGCCATGCAGTCGACTCTTCGGCTATCGTAACCACATCTGGGAAATTGCCGTAAACAACTTCATTAAATTCTTTGAGGAATGCAATTGCCTCAATATTTTCATTGCCACCATATTCATTCGGAATCCATTCACCATCCTTACGAGAATAATCTAAGTAAAGCATGGAGGCTACTGCATCCACGCGCAGTCCGTCAGCGTGAAATAGTTCTATCCAAAATAATGCATTGCTTATAAGAAAAGATCGAACCTCAGGACGACCATAGTTATAAATGTAGCTGCTCCAATCCGGATGAAATCCTTTTCGCGGATCGGCATGTTCGAACAAATGGGTGCCATCAAATTTATAAAGCCCATGGGCATCACCCGGAAAATGTGAAGGAACCCAATCTAGTATTACACCGATCTCGGCTTCATGAAAAGCATCCACTAGTTCCATGAACTCCTGCGGAGAACCAAATCGGCTTGTTGGCGCAAAGTATCCTGTAAGTTGATAACCCCACGATCCAAAGAATGGATGTTCCATTACAGGAAGGAATTCTACGTGCGTGAATCCACTTTCTTTCACATAGCTAACCAACTCTGAAGCCAATTCCTTATAACTCAGTGAACGATTGCCATCCTCTAGTTTTCGCTTCCAGCTTCCGGCATGCACTTCATAGACAGAATATGGCTTTGGATTCTTCTCATTCTTTTTTCTTTCCTTAAGCCAGTGACTATCGCGCCATTTATAATCATGATCCCAAACAATGGAAGCGGTCTTAGGTGCTATCTCGGCATAAAACGCAAACGGATCTGCCTTTTCTAAAATCTCGCCTGTATTGGAGTGGATTGAATATTTATACACCTCGCCTTTACCAATGCCTGACAAAAATCCTTCCCAAATTCCAGACTCATCCCAACGTGGTGAAAGCTTATGACCGTTGCCATTCCAACTATTGAAGTTGCCAATAACAGAAACACTTCGTGCATTGGGTGCCCAAACTGCAAAATAAGTACCTGCTTGCTTCTTAAACGTGGCCGGATGGGCGCCTAATTTTTCATAGAGTTTAAAGTGCTTACCACTTTTAAACAGATGAATGTCGAAGTCAGTAAGCAGACTAAAACTGTCGTGCTCTGTTGTTTCGTCTTTTGAACTTTTTTTCTTTGCCATGGTAGTTAGCTTTTCTTTTTCCTTCCATCTTTTGCCTCAAAATATCGATTCATCTGATAGTAAATTCCGCGTAAAGGAATATTTACCCAATCGGGTCTACTGTTTAACTCATAGCCCAATTCGTAAATTGCTTTTTCGAGCAAATAGGTTCGGATTAAAATTTCATCCTGATCAGTTAGATTGCTGTCAAGACCTGAGCGCTCCAAGTAAGCACCCAGATAAAATCTACTAACGTAATGCTGCCACTGTTCAGCCCATTGCATCAGGAACTCAATATCTTTTTCTCGATAATTTTCATTCAATAAAATTTTGCCGAAAGCAGCATAGTGAAACGATCGCATCATGCCTGCCACATCTTTCATTGGGTTTTTCTTCAACCTTCTTTCGCTGAAACTAAACCCCGGCTCACCTTCAAAATCGATAATAATAAAATCTTTACCTGTGAATAATACTTGCCCCAAATGAAAGTCGCCATGAATGCGGGTTTTGATTGCATTCATTTTCACCTTATAAATTTCGCTAAAACATTCCATCACATCATCCTCCATGGCCAACACTTTCTTAGCAAGCGCCTGCGTTTCGTCATTAAGCTTACCCAATGATTGCTCTAATAATTTAAATCGGTCTCGGGTAAGTTTCCGTAAGGCCGAATAAAGAGACCGCTGATAATTAGCGTTAAAATAATCGGGTGCAAAAGCCGGATCGGTTTTATCAGAGGCTAAGGCAAGGTGCATTTCGGCAGTGCGCTGTCCCAGCCGAACCACACGTTCGTAAAATCCACGGCCAATAAACTCCTGAATCAATTCTGGCGCTTCTTCAAACTTGATTGCCGCTTTATTTACTAGTGCGGGTAGCTTCTCCTTCTTTGCCTTGGCCATAACCCGCTCGTAGAAGCGACCGACTGAATCAATGGTCATTACCCACGAGTCGCCCTGGTTCTCTACTTTTTCCTGCAATAACCCAAGCACGGTTGTGTTACCATTGTTATCCCTGTATTCAACACTTCCCGCATACTTGGGAGCATTTCTAAAGGATGTATTCTCCGACAGAAAGCGAATAATTTCAAGGTCAGGATTAATCTCTTGTTCAATCTTTCTATAGAACTTAAAGAAGTATTGATCATTATAGATAATAGCTGTGTTACTTTGATCGGCTTTCAATATTTTTGAATCAATCGTATGAGCATTCAACTTTGTGAATACACTACTATTGAATTCCAGCGTTCCTTCATCATCTTTAATCCGTACTTTTCTATCCATACTTGCAAACATGAAATCGCGGAAGCCTTTATGATAACTGCTATCTAGTACAAAACCAACCTTGCCCTGAATGTCGGCTCTACAAATTACACTTTGCGCAGTGTATTCTACCTTATCAAAAATGCTGTCGGATGGTATGAAGCACATAGGCAAAAAATACAACTCAGGCAGGCGCTGCACATAATGAACTTCTACAATGGTAAGGTAGTGTGTCTCCCCTTCCGCCTTAAGGGGAATGATTTTATTAATAGTCATCTTACTGATGGCACGCGCTTTGCCACCAAACCACCGGCATTTCTTCATGAAAGGTTGTAGCACTTTTCGTTCTAAAACCCGCATGTCGTTATAATTCGAAAAAGCACGTTCCCATGAAAGATCAGACTTAAACAGAAACAGTTCATTGGCATCGCCATCCTTTGCTTTCTTTTCAGTAGCGTCTGCCTGAAACCAGAAGTAACCATAGGGGCCGATGGTAATAGAGTAGTCACCCTCGCCCACATTCATAAACCTGTTCTGACTAAAAACTTCTGTAATATCACAGTCTTTAAATTGCTTTAGATCAAGCGTGGTTGCTTGCGAAAACTGCGAAAGGTTGGCCACCACAATAATGTGTTGCTTCTCATAGCTGCGAACAAAACACAATATCTTAGAGTTCGTGCTTTCAATAAACTTAATATCTCCACGACCGAATAGATTTAATCGCTTACGCATGGCCAGCACATTCTTTATCCACCACATTAATGAAGATGGATTTTCTTCCTGTGTAGCCACATTAATCGACTCGTGACGATAAACGGGATCACTCACAATAGGCAAATAAAGTTTCTGTGGGTTTGCCAATGAAAATCCGGCATTCAAATTCATATTCCATTGCATGGGTGTGCGCACCCCAAATCGATCGCCTAAATAAATATTATCACCCATTCCAATTTCATCGCCATAGTAAAGCACTGGCGTGCCGGGTAGTGAAAATAGTATTGTATATAATAATTCAATTTTTCTTCGATCGTTGCTTAACAAAGGTGCTAACCGCCTCCGTATTCCAAGATTATGTTTCGTGTGGGGATCTGTGGCATAGGCCTTGAAGAGATAGTCTTTCTCTTCTTCAGTAACCATTTCAAGCGCGATCTCGTCATGATTGCGCAAGAACAAGGCCCATTGACTATTTGGGGGAGTTGTTGGAGTTTGTTCAAGAATATCAATTATAGGATAGGAGTCTTCCGTTCTTAACCCAAGATACAAGCGCGGCATCAAGGGGTAGTGAAAATTCATGTGGCACTCCTTTCCATCGCCAAAATACTCGGCAGCATCCTCTGGCCACAAGTTAGCTTCGGCTATTAAAATCCGGTCTTCGTAATGTTTATCAATATGGCTGCGAAGTCGTTTTAAAAATGCATGTGTCTGCGGCAGGTTTTCACAACTTGTTCCTTCTTCTTCAAACAAGAAAGTAACAGACGAAAGTCTGAATCCATCAACACCCATTTTCATCCAAAAGTCAACAACCTTGATCATTTCAAGTTGCACCTGTGAATTCTCAAAATTCAACTCTGGTTGGTGACGATAGAAACGATGCCAAAAGTAGGCCTTTGCAACATTATCCCAGGCCCAGTTCGATGATTCATCATCACTGAACATAACACGCGCTTCTTTATATTTATCGGCTGTTTCACTCCATACATAATAATCCTTGTATCGCGAGCCTGGTCGTGCAGCACGCGATTTCTGAAACCAGTGGTGTTGATCAGAAGTATGATTTAGCACAAGCTCAGTAATTACTTTTATCCCCCTGTTGTGGGCTTCCTTTAAAAATAATCTGAAATCTGCTAGCGTTCCATAGTCCTCATGAATATCGCAATACTCGGTTATGTCATACCCATCATCCTTTAATGGAGACGGAAAAAAAGGTAGCAGCCAGATTGTATTGATACCCAGGTCTTCGAGGTAATCGAGTTTTTGAATCAACCCCTGAAAATCTCCAATACCATCACCGTTGCTATCATAAAAAGAACGTACGCTTAACTCGTAGATAATCGCATCTTTAAACCAAAGTGGATCGGTATGTTTTGCAGAAGCCATGGTTACATGTTTGATTCGTGAATATGCAACTTAAATATGTGGAAAGGCATTTTGTTTGGATTGAGGTTAACAAAGTTCCATTCTTGCGTCCAGGTGTAATGCTCGTCTGTAATCAGATCGTGGAGTTTAACATTAATCTTATCAGTCAATTTCAATCGTTCCTTCGGCAATTGGATGTATCCGTTTTGTCCATTGTTAGGATCAAGGTTTACCACAACCAAAATAATATTTGAAAGATCATCCGTTGCCTTTATGTAAGCAACTATCTGATTATTTTCAATTGCGCAGAACTGTGTGTTCCACGTAGACTGCAGAGCAGCATTTTCTTTTCTGATTTTGTTTAACAAACTCATGATATCTGTCATTCGGTTGGTTCGCTTCCAATCATAATGACGCACTTCATATTTCTCAGAATTGAAATATTCCTCTCTTCCTTGTATGGGAGTATTTTCATAGAACTCATACGATGGCCCGTATACACCATAATTCGATGAAAGCGTGGCAGCCAGGGCATAGCGAAGAATAAAACTGTTTTCGCCTTGATTTTGTAGGTGATAGGGCAATATATCGGGTGTATTCGGCCAGAAGTTTGGTCTGAAGAAATTTCTAGAAGGTCCGTAAACCAACTCGTTTACATACTGAATCAATTCTTGTTTTGAAACGCGCCATGTGAAATACGTATATGACTGCGTGAAACCAACCTTGCCTAACGAATCCATAATCTTGGGCCGCGTAAATGCTTCCGCTAAAAATATGGTGTCCGGGTATTCTTTTTGCACCTCTGCAATTACCCATTGCCAAAATGCAATTGGTTTTGTGTGTGGGTTATCAATTCTGAAAACGGAAACCCCGTGTTCAATCCAAAAGATGAAAACAGATTTCAATTCTTCCCATAACTCTTTCCAATTATCCGTTTCGAAATTGAATGGAAAAATATCCTGATACTTCTTTGGCGGATTCTCAGCATACTGAATAGAACCATCAGGCCGTTGCTTAAACCATTCGGGATGGGCCGTTACATAAGGATGATCAGGTGCACATTGAAAAGCAATATCCATAGCCAAGTCAATTCCTAACTTCTTGGCCTCAATAACTAGCTTTTTAAAATCCTCAAGTGTTCCTAATGCAGGAAGTATTGATTTATGACCACCTTCACCGCTACCAATTGCCCAAGGCGAACCGGGCTCACCTTTCTCAGAACGAACATTATTATTCTTTCCTTTGCGATTAATTTTTCCTATCGGATGAATGGGCGGAAAGTATAGCACATCAAAACCCATAGCTGCAATGCGTGGCAACAGTCTGATGCAATCTTGAAACGTACCATGCTTGCCAGAGTCCATCGAAGCTGAGCGTGGAAAAAATTCGTACCATGCCGAAAAGTTTGCTTTTGCATATTCAACCTGAATTCTAACTTCTGTTTCTAATTTTGTTTCGTTTGCTCGAAGGGGATTACTATGAACGATTCCTGCAAACGCAGGACTTAGCACAAAATCGATAGCAGATTGATAACGGGATGTATCCTCAAGCTTTTTAATGTGTGGCAGTAACGTTGAATTTGTTTTTGATAATTCTGTAAGCAGCAAAGCCCCCTCCATCAATTCAACTTTTACATCAACCTTTGCTGCCGCCTTCTTCTTGAACCCATCATACCAGGTATCGAAGTGATCAACCCAGGCTTGAATAGTAAATTCATAAATACCGGTTTCAGAAACAGCGAAAGAGGCACTCCACCGATCGTTAAAGGTTGGGTTTAACTCTGCGGTCTCCCACTTTTTAGCACCTTGCTTCTTATATAAAACTTCTGCGCGAATGTGATCATGGCCATCGCCAAAAATGGTGGCCGAAACATCTACGCGCTCGCCCACAGTTCGCTTAGCCAGATACAACCCATTATCTACCAACGGCTGTACATCTTCAATTATTACTCTCGACTTACCATTTTCCATCAACTTAGGCTGTTACTTTAATATTACTGAAGCATAGGCAGGTATTACAACCACATTGTTATTTACCTCCACTTCACCTTTAGAACTAAAATCAACTTTACTAAAAACACTTAATTCGTTTTCCAATCGCACCGTAATTTCTACATCCGATACATTATTAATTATCAATAGTTGTTCAGGTCCTTTCTTTCTTATAAAACTTACAAGCTCTCGCACGCTTAAGGGTGAGCTTTCAATACTGCCATAGGTTAACGCTTCACTTGAATTTCTATAATGAATGAAACGCTTGTAAAAGTTATACAAGGATTCCGGATCGCTCTTCTGTTTGGATAATGGAATTACAGATTGATCTGAACTGTAGGTTGGAGTCTCCCAACTTGTCTGCATAGCATCACTCTTCCCTTCGGCCCACACAAAAGGCTCGCGGATTAATTCATCAGGCTTGCGCCCCATCATTCCTATTTCTTCACCATAATAAATGTAGGGAGTGCCGGGTAAAGTGAGTAAAATTCCTGCCGCCACGCGCGCTTTTTTTACATCATCACCCAACTCGCTTAGAATTCGATTCTGGTCATGATTCTTTAAGAATGTAGCATCAATGAATTCATTGGTACTTGAATTATAAAAATCATTTATCTGCTTGTACTTGCTTATGAGGCCAATAGTATCCTTACCTGCATTTACCACTGAAGTGATTGCATAGCCCATATCAAAATTAAAAAGAGCCGGTAATCCTTTCAGATAAGGTGCCACATCTTTCGCGTTTGACCACACCTCGCCTACCAGATAAACTTCCGGCTTAATTTTTTGCATCTCTTCGCGAAACCATATCCAAAATGCATGATTGTCTTCAGCTCGATCACTGGGATAAACGTGTTTGGCGGCATCAAGTCGAAATCCATCAACATTCATGTCGGTCAACCAGTATTTTCCGATCTCAACAAATTCAGCTCTCACCTTTTCATTATCAAAATTCAAATCGGGCATGCCACCCCAAAAGAAGCCATAGTATTGTTCGGCTAAGGTATCGCCTTTAACAGGGTGCCATTGGGTGATATTATCAGAATCCAAAGAAGTTTCTTTTTTAGAAATCAGTGCACGAACGGAATCCTTCTTCGCCCACACATAATAATCCCGATAAGGATTTTTTTTGTCTGAGATAGCTTGTTGAAACCAAGGATGATCAGACCCCGTGTGATTTAAAATCAAATCCACCAATACTTTGATGCCGCGTTTATGGGCTTCAGCAACCAGGTTTTCAAAATCTTTCTGAGTACCGTATTCGGGATCAACGGCTTTGTAATCAGTAACATCATACTTGTGATAAGTCGGTGAAGGCATAATCGGCATCAGCCAAATACCACCTACGCCCAAATCTTTTAAGTAATCCAACTTAGCTGTCAATCCATTGAAATCGCCAATGCTATCTCCATTGCTATCGGCAAATGAGCGAACAAACACTTCATAGTTAACACCATAAGGCCACTTCGCTACATCCTTTGATTGTTGCTCACAAGATGCAAGTACAACAATCAGAATTAAGACTATTAGTCTAACCTTCATTCTTTAATTTTAAAAATGTACGCTGTATGCGGGAACAAATCCGTTTCAAACATAAATGAATTGTCGAGACCGATATCTGTACCACTTCTTAATAAATCGCGACCTATATACACTTTATCATGCTGCATTTGAAATGCCTGCGCCACCTCATCCGAAAGTTTTATCTTCACATGCACTTGCTTGTCCTCAAATCCAGATACAATTACTAATCGCTCCTCTCCAAATACACGAGCAAATACATGAATTTGATCAGAAATATTTCCTAGCTCAAGATTGTATTTGGTAAGATCGTAATAATCGCCATTTGCAATAGCTTTATTTGTTGCAGCAAACGTGAGCACATCACTATAGAATTGCCGAAGTTGTTTTTGATCTGCACTAAGTGCACCGCCATCATACTTCCCGCTATTCACCCATTTCTGATGTTGGGGCACACCCCAATAGTCATAAATCGTAGTTCGTCCATCTTCGCCACCAAATCCTTCACTTCCTAAACCGGGCTCCCCTACTTCTTGTCCAAAATAAATCATAACAGGACCTCGGTCGATCAAAGCGCTGATTACCAAGGCTGGCGCTGCCTTCCAATAATCCCCTGCAAAAAATGGTGAAGCTATTCGTTGCTCATCATGATTTTCAAGAAAATGAACCATGTTATGATTTATACCTGAAAGACTTTTTTGAATCTCATCAATGGCTAATGTGTTAGATTTTCGATTGATCAACAACCTGAGTGTATCGTACAACTGAACTTTGTCGTATAAGAAATCAAATCGACCGGTTTGAATGTAATTTTTGTATTCGGCTGGATTGTAAATTTCTGCAATGAAAATTATCTCTGGATTTACAGCCTTCACCTGAGGTATTGCCCAATTCCAAAATTCCACAGGAACCATTTCTGCCATATCGCACCGAAAGCCATCAACCTTTTTATTTGTCCAATAAATCAAAATATCGCGCATCTTTTCCCATGTGCTGGGTATGGGATCAAAATTTTTTGCTCTTCCATTTTGGATATCAACACCATAATTAAGTTTTACGGTTTCAAACCAATCATCTATTGACGGTGATGCCGTAAACTGATCATTACCTGTAACTTTTGCAGGAGTTTCTTCAAACTTATTATCCTTTGTAGGAAAGGCATAGGGGCCTAGCGAATTATATCTGGCCGGAGGCTGAAAACTTTGACCCGGTAGGTAATAGAAATTATTTGAGGCTCTGAACGAAACAGAGTTATCATCGCCTTCACCCAGGTCCTTAACCGTTTCTGGTTTAGCATCACTTTTGTAAACTCGGGCAACGTGATTGGGTACAAAGTCTATGATCACTTTCATGCCTTGTGCATGGGTGCGTTCAATCAATTGCTCAAACTCTTGAACTCTGTTTTTGATATCAACCGCCAGATCGGGATTGACATCGTAATAATCTTTTATTGCATAAGGCGAGCCGGCCCGGCCTTTCACGACATCGGCATCATCCAATGGAATTTCAAAATCGGTACTATCATTTAAGGTCGCGTGCTCCAAAACACCTGTATACCAAACATGGGTAGTGCCCAACTCCTTAATCCCCTTTAAGGCAGTCTCGTTAATGTCATTAAACTTCCCTACCCCATTTTCGTCTATGGTTCCATAGATTTTATTGGTCGAATTCTGATTACCAAATAGCCGGGTCATCAGTTGATAGATGACTAGCTTGTGTTCCTGTGCTAATGACATAGGCGTTTCTGGGATTTTCTCCTTGGGCGCTGCACAGCCAAAGAATAAAAACAGGGTATATAAATGCAGTTTCTTCATTCTCTTAAAGGTAATTATTTGAATTACCCGTGCAAAATGATGGAAACCAATTTGTAAGTAAATTTTGCGCACGTTTGCCCTATTTCTTAAAATTGAGATAAGACCTAAGTTGAGTTGAATACGATACCTGGCGTTGGTCAATTGCCCTAAATAAACCAGGGCATTTAAAGCGTATTAACTTTTGCTTGCCCTGTTACTAAGTATATTCACGCCAAGCGCTAAAAAACAAATGACCAACCCCAAAAACTCGCGCGTCTCCTCAATATATAGGTTTTGCATCTTAGCGATGTCATCGAAAAGCATCGCCTTATCTGAAGATCGAAACCATTCCATAGCACCGGGAATTAAAAAACAAGCATAAACAAAATACAAAACACCTGTAATCAGTAGCCATAGACTATTATGCTTTTTAAAAATTCCGTAAGCACAAATGATTGCCATATTCAGGTAAATCAAAATCCAACTAAGAGGATCCGGGTCGTTGAATTGCACAACGGCAAACACGACAAATATTAGCGCAAGAATACCATTGACAATTTTCATGATCGATAATTTATTTCTAAAATATTGCTCCTGCGATCGTAGCGGTCATCATGGTGGCGAGTGATGCCGCAATCATGGCTCTCAATCCTAACTTAGATAAATCGCCCTGACGTTCTGGTGCCATGCCACCAATACCTCCAATCTGAATAGCAATGGAGCTAAAGTTGGCAAACCCACATAGCGCATAAGTAGAAATTCGAATTGACTTTTCACTCAAGACTCCAGCGGCCTTCAGGTTAGCTAAATCAAGATAAGCAACAAATTCATTGATCACCATCTTTTGGCCAAGTAAGCTACCCACATACAACGATTCGTCCCAACTCACACCTATGCAAAAAGCAAATATCCGGAACACCTGACCTAAAATATATTGCAAGGAGAATCCCTGATAGGTTCCATTGGTACTTTGTACAACAAAATCATTAAGACCTGTGTAGGCTCCTATGAAGTCTACCAATATCCAATTGACTGCATAAATTATTGCAATGAAAGCAAGCAACATCGCTCCAATATTTAATGCTAGTTTCAGTCCATCAGCAGCACCTCCCGCAATTGCGTCAACAAGGTTCACCCCAATCTGACTTTTGTTAACTACCAGATTGCGATCAATTTTTTCAGGCTCGGTTTCAGGCAGGAATAGTTTAGCCAAAACGATTGCCGCTGGCGCATTCATAATGGACGCACTCAATAAATAACTTGCAAACTTCGCTTGCTGCTCAGGATCGCCACCGCCTAAAAAAGAAACATAAGCACCCAGCACACTGCCCGCAATAGTTGCCATACCACCTACCATCAAACAGTTTAATTCTGATTTTGTCATGCGATTGATAAAGGGTCGCACTAACAAGGGTGCCTCGGTTTGCCCCATAAAGATATTGGCGGCTGCCGATAAACTTTCCGCCCCAGACAATCGCATAGTGCGCGCCATGATCCATGCAAAACCAAAAACAATTTTTTGAAGAACGCCTAGATAATATAATCCAGCGGTAACTGCAGAGAAAAAGATAACCGTAGGGAGAGCTTGGAATGCAAAAAGAAAACCAAGGTTATGCTTTACCGTTGGGTCACCTGCGCTATTTTTTGAAAGATCCCCAACTAAAAACTCTGCTCCTTTGGCTGCGAAACTTAAGAAGGTTACAAACTTCGAACTAACAAACTGAAAAGCTATCTGAGCGAATTCAACCTTACTGATTACTAATCCAATTGCTAGTTGAATGGTAATGCCAATTAAGACCAGGCGCCAATCAATTGCTTTGCGATTTCCAGAAAGTAAATAGGCAATAGAAATAATGAAAAGGATGCCCAGCAAACCACGCAAATAATCCATTCGTCTGTTCGAGTTTAGGTGTTAAGATTAATTGCGTTTACTTAGCTCATCTCTGATCTTAGCTGCCCGTTCGTAATCCTCTTTATCAATCGCATCCTTTAAGAGGTCATTTAGTTTTTCGATCGAGTAATTTTTATAGTCTTCTGCACCGCTGGATTTGCGAGCGACTTCTTTTTTAATTTTAGTTTTTGACTCAGGTTTCACTTCGGCTTTTCCATCTTCTTCTTCCTGATCCGTCAATACTATACCCGCTTCAGCCAAAATACTTTCATACGTGAATATTGGTGCATCAAATCTTAGCCCGATGGCAATTGCATCAGAAGGTCTTGCATCTACTTCAGATTTTTTGAGCCCGTCTGTACAAACAATTTTAGCAAAGAAAACACCTTCTTTTAAATCCGAGATTACAATCTCGTCCACATGAAAATGAAAAGCATTTGAAAAAGATTTGAACAGATCATGAGTCATAGGCCTGTTAGGAATGATCTTCTCTATTTCAATTGCAATAGCTTGCGCCTCAAACATTCCAATGATAATTGGAAGTCTTCTATTTCCTTCAACTTCACCTAGCACGAGGGCAAAAGATCCAGTCTGCGACTGACTTGATGAAAGCCCAAGTATTTCAAGTTTTATTTTCTTTAACGCTGCCACAAAAAATTTAAATTATAAAAAAAGTAATGAAACCCCACCATTCATTTAAAATTGATCTTGCATTATCCGTTTGCTGCTTTTATTGCAGCCGTCAATTTAGGAACTACATCGAATGCATCGCCAACAATGCCATAATCGGCAGCTTTAAAAAATGGCGCATCGGCATCTTTATTGATCACCACAATACATTTTGATGAATTGACGCCTGCTAAATGTTGAATAGCACCTGAGATTCCAATTGCTATATACAACTGCGGAGCTACCTTCACACCTGTCTGTCCCACGTGTTCGTGATGCGGTCTCCAACCCAAATCTGATACCGGTTTACTGCAACCTGTTGCTGCATGCAACGTTTTCGCAAGCTCTTCTAAGATTCCCCAATGCTCCGGTCCCTTAAGTCCACGACCACCTGAAACTACAATCCCTGCCTCAGGAAGTAAAACATCTCCCGTTGCCTTTTCAGAGGAAAGAATGGTTGTGTTAAAATCAGCATTAGAAAGTGTCACTGAATAATTAATAATTTCGGCTGTACCGCCAGACTCTTTAACCTCAGCAGCATTCTTTTTTAAAGCAATAACTTTTTTAACATTCTTTAATTCAACCAATGAAAATGCTTTGCCTGTGTAGATGCTTCGCTTCACGACAAACCCAGCACTTGTATTTGGTAATTCAACAACATTGGCGGCAAAACTTGCTCCTGTCTTCACAGCCACCTTCGCTGCTACGGGTGTGCCTAGAGATGAATTTGCCAAAACTAGAATATCAGCTTTCTCATCTTCCATTGCTTTTGTAAGCACTGATGCATAGACTTGAATGATTCCTTTTTCAAGTTTAGGATCAGCAACATGCAACACTTTCTTTGCACCATAACTGCCCAATGATTTTACTTCGGCTGCATCGGCAGGTCCCAGCACAATGGCAGTAACTGAATCTCCCATTGCTTGCGCATAACAAACTGCCTCCAGCGATGACTTTCGAATTTTACCTTCAGCTACTTCAACAAAAACTAATATGGCCATATATATTATTTAAGATTTTTTAACCTCACCCCCTGCCCCTCTCCAAAAGAGAGGGTGAATACTAAAGTACTTTCGCTTCATTTTTTAATTTAGTTACCAACTCCGCAACATTATCGGCAGAGATCATTTGCACAGCACCTTTTGGTGCAGGCAGTTCAAACTTTTGCAATAGGGTAGTTGCCTCCGTTGCTTTTGGTTCAAGAACTTTCAAGGGTTTTGTGCGGGCGGACATGATGCCCCGCATGTTAGGAATTTTCCATTCCGCAATTGGCTCCTGGCAACCTGCGACTAACGGGAGATTAGCTTCAACTTCTTCCTTGCCCCCTTCAATCTCAATCGTCATCTTTACTTTAGTGCCGTCAATATCTAATTTCATTACGGGTGATGCGGATGGTAAACCCAACATCTCACCGACCATGGCATGCACAACTCCGCTATTATAATCAATTGATTCACGACCCATCAACACCAACTCGTATCCCTTGGCATGTTCTGCAATTTGAGTAGCCACAAAAAACGAATCAGTTGGCTCGGCATTTACCCGAATAGCATCATCAGCACCAATCGCCAATGCTTTTCTAATAGTTGGTTCTGTATCGGCTAAGCCTACGTTTAAAACAGTAACCGTGGTTCCGGGAGTTGCTTCCTTTATTTCAATGGCTCGAGCCAGCGCATAATCATCATACGGGCCGATAATAAATTGCACGCCTGTAGAATCAAACTTTTTATTATTATCTACAAAATTGATCTTAGAAGTGGTATCTGGCACATGTGAGATGCAAACCAATATTTTCATATAATCTTTAATAAAATGAGAATCAAAACTTTATGTTATTCGATCTAAATTTGGCCTCAAGATAAAGGATAAAAACTAAAAATAAGACTTAAAAACTTGAAATTCCGATGAATAAAGACCGTATTGAGATGTTAGAGCAGTTTCTTGAAGAAGACAATTCGGATCCGTTTAATCATTATGCGCTTGCTTTAGAGCATAAAGAACAAAACCCAGAAAAAGCCAAAAGTCTTTTTGAACATTTAATGGTTACGCACCCCGACTACTTGCCAACCTATTATATCGCAGGATTGTTTTATTCCGACCAGTCGGAAACTGCTAAAGGGCTTTTAATACTTAGAAAGGGCTTGGCATTGGCACGAAGCCAGAAAAATCAATCAGCAGGTCGCGAATTGCAAGCGGCCATTCAACAAATTGAAGATTAAATCTGAAATACAATTTTACCAACCTTATTCGGTTTTGTGATATCAGGAAAGGATTCTGCGATCTTAGAAAATGGTCGAATAGAATCAATCAAGGGTCGGATCTGGTGCTTACTTACAAAAGCTAACATCTCAGTAAAGTCATGATCACTCCCCATCGTAGAACCAAGCAATGATAGCTGATTCCAAAACATGCGGTACATGTCTAATTTAGCTGGCAGCCCATTGGTTGCTCCATAAAAAACAATCTTGCCTTTTGGCTTTAGTACTTTAATGAAGTTATTTATTTGATCACCACCTGCACTGTCAATCACAAGATCGAAGCCACCCTTTGTTTTCCAAAGATCAGGATAGGTTGCTTGCTTTTTGTAATTATAAGCACCCTTCGCACCCAGCTTTAGCGCTTTATCAATTTTATCATCACTGCCTGAGCTTACATAGACGTTTGCCCCTGCTGCTTGCGCAAACAAGAACGCAAACTGAGCCACGCCACCGCCAAATCCCGAGATCAATACGTTTTGACCGCTTTTTAATTCACCCCTGCGGAACAATGCCCGGTGTGCAGTGAGTCCTCCAAGGGGTAACGCTGCGGCTTGCAGAAAATCGAGATGAGATGGCTTTCGATGTAAGCGATCTATAGGAATAGCTACATACTCAGCAAATGTGCCATCAATGGGCATGCCCAATATGGTGTACTTACTTGATTGCACTTCAAGGTCGGAACCCCAATCGATGTTTGGATTAATAACTACCTCCTGACCTACCCAAGGTTGATCCTTTTCATCTCCAACAGCTTCAACCACACCGGCTCCATCGGAGCCCATAGTAACACCAAATTTTATGTTTGGATATTTTCCTTCTCGAATCCAATCATCTCTGCGATTGAGCGCAGCTGCCTTGATACGCACCAACGCCTTACCATTACTAACCAAAGGTTTTGGTAGCTCCACTAATTCAATCTTGCCCGCTTCTTTTAATACAAGTGCCTTCATACAATAGGTTCTTCAATGAAGGTACTAAAGCAAAATGAATTTTTGAAATAATAAATAGAATCTACTCAACGACTTACTCAGAAAGGAGTATCATCATCGGCTAAGGGAGATGGTGGTGGCTCATTAAAAGTATTCAATCGGCTTTCTCGGGTGATGCTACTCATGGGCGTTAATCCTTCCGGTGAATCGTAATCCGCAAACTTGGTGTACTTGCCGATAAATTTCAGTTTCACATTTTCGAGCGAGCCGTTTCGATGTTTGGCAATAATTACTTCGGCCATACCTTGTGTGGGCATACCTTCTTCATCAACCGTAATTTTATAGTACTCAGGACGATACAAGAACATAACAATATCTGCATCCTGTTCAATAGAACCGGATTCACGCAAGTCAGAAAGCTGCGGGCGTTTATCGCCACCACGGGTTTCAACTCCACGACTTAACTGCGACAGGGCAATCACGGGCACATTCAATTCCTTGGCAATTCCTTTTAAGGCTCGTGAAATCGAAGCAATCTCTTGTTCCCGGTTTCCACCAGCCTCACCTTTCATTAATTGCAAGTAATCGATTACCACTAACTGAATGTTATGCTCGGCCTTAAGCCTGCGGCACTTGGCACGCAACTCCAAAATAGAAAGTGCTGCAGTGTCGTCAATAAAAATTGGTGCGCTGGAAAGCCGGGCGGTTTTAGTCACCATCTGCTGCCATTCAAAATCGGCAAGATTGCCCTTCTTTATTTTTTCCGAGTCCAATTCTGCTTCTGCAGAGATTAACCTGTTAACGAGTTGAAGCGAGGCCATCTCCAAAGAAAATATAGCTACCGGAAAATTGAAATCCACAGCTGCATTTCGCAAAGCAGAAACCACAAATGCTGTTTTACCCATACCCGGTCGCGCAGCAATAATGGTGAGTTCTGATTTCTGCCAGCCCGAAGTAACTCGATCCAATCGCGAGAAGCCACTAGGAATTCCCGTAAGGCCATCCTTATGATTTCGCTTTTCCTGAATCTCTTTAGTCGCCTGAAACATCAACGACTTCATTGAATCATAATTCTTGCGAAGATTCGAATCAGAAATCTTAAAGATATTTTGCTCGGCACTATCTAACAATTCAAAAACATCAGTGGTGTCTTCGTAAGCGTTGTGGTGGATCTGCGAAGCAATCTGTATAAGATCACGCTTAATCGCCATCTCTATTATAATGCGCGAATGATACTCGATGTTTGCAGCAGAGCTTACTTTGCTGGTGAGTTCGGCAATATAAAACGCACCTCCTACTAATTCGATCTTGCCACTCTTGCGAAGTTGTGCAACCACCGTTCGCATATCCACTGGCTCAGAAGCCTTGAACAGATCGATTATCGCATTGTAAATCTCTTTGTGTTGTTCAGAATAAAAATGTTCGGGTCTTAAAAACTCAACCACAGCCGTCAAGGCATTTTTCTCAAGCATGAGCGCCCCAAGAATTGATTCTTCCAGATCGAGCGCCTGAGGCGGAAGCTTACCCAAACTTTCGGAGATGTCTCTTATTAAAAGTTTGGATTTGTTTCCAATTCCGCTGATCGCAGAACTTAACCTCACTGGCGTTGATCTTTGCTCCATACTTTGTGGTTGTTGTACGTAGTTTATTATTCGGGCAACAAACCTACCGCTAAGAATACTTCTACCTTCAACAAGTTATCTACATTTGAACGTGTGAAATTGTTAATAAATTCAATTTCAAAATCGATTAAAATTTTGTAAGGATACCAACAACTTTTTTAATCACTACACATTTTGGATTATATTTAACCCGATTAAAAAATCAGATCACTTGACAGCTTCCGAAATCTATCAGCAAAGCCTTGATAAACAGCGTATCCTCGCAGTAGGTGAAGGTGGTGGTTTAATTACTTCCCTGATTGCTCACGTGTTAAAATCGTATAACAGAAAGTTCGACTTGTATCAGCATAGCAAAGCCGTTTCAATAAGCAAAGACTCAATTGTTATTCTTATACACGACACTCATCAATTAGCTGATTATAAGCATCATATATTAATATTAAGCAGTACAACTTCAAAAAAAGAATTAACTCAATTTGAATTACTTGCCGATGCTACCTCTAAGGGCGGAACATTGATATTCCCAGAGTCTGACTCAACCTTAAAGCAGGTTGGTTCACGTGAGCGGACTGACATTCAGGCTATTGGCTACAGTGGCTACAAGCATGAAACTAAGGATGGCAAAACCATTCTCATCTCAAGTAGCAATGAAAAGTTTCCGATTGCCTTATCGGGAGGAAAAGATCTGGAACATTTAAGTGCTGCTAAAGAAGTTCTTAAAAAAATAGGCATCACCAGCAGTCAGTTTTATAACGCGCTTACCTCCTACCAGCCTGCATAATTCTTCTTACTTATCTTTTAGTTTGTCATGAAATTAAATCTCAAAATACCGCTTTGCTTTTTCGATCTTGAAACAACCGGCATAAACGTTTCTCAGGATCGTATTCTTGAGATAGCGGTAATAAAACTAATGCCTAATGGCGAAGTGATTAAGAAAAGCAACGTAATCAATCCAACCATCCCCATTTTACCCGAATCGACAGCCATACATGGTATAAGTAATGAGGATGTATCAGATAAACCAACCTTTAAAGAGGTTGCTAAAGAGTATGCAAAGTTTTTTGAAGGAGCCGACCTGGCGGGTTTCAATATATTAAAGTTTGATGTTCCTGTTTTAGTGGAAGAGTTCATTCGCGCAGATGTTGAGTTTGATTACAGCAGAAAGAAACTCATTGACGCCCAGAAAATTTTTCACATGATGGAGAAGCGAAACTTGTCGGCTGCATTCAAGTTCTATTGCGATAAAGATATGACCGATGCACACTCTGCTGAAGCAGACACTCAGGCCACTATGGAAGTGCTGTTTGCCCAGATTGAACGCTACGAAAATCAGGAAGTAACTGACGGGCTGGGTAAAAAGCTTGGCGCGATCAAAAATGATATGGACGTTCTGAATAAACTGACTGCCTCCAATTTGGTTGACCTTGCCGGTAGAATGATCAGGAATGAGAAAGATGAGGTTATCTTCAATTTTGGAAAGCACAAAGGAAAGGCTGTGCTACAAGTTCTAAAAGATGAACCTTCCTTTTACGAATGGATGATGAAAGGGGACTTCCCACTTGATACAAAACGAAGGCTTACGGAGATTAAGTTGAGTTTGTTGACTAAGAAGTAAAATTCTACTTGGCCGAGCTGAGGAGTTTTAAGAGAAACCCTTATTTTAGTAAGAGATTTGTTCGTTTTTCAAATTCTTTCTATGCATACCTTCAACATCAACCGCAGACGATTTATAAAAGGAGCCACAGCAACCTTAGCGCTCGGTGCCATCGGTGCGCAGGCTATGGAAATTCTAAATCCTCAAAAGGCTTTACGTGTTGGCTTGATCGGCACAGGATGGTATGGTAAAAGTGATTTATTCCGACTAATTCAAGTAGCTCCTGTGGATGTTGTCGGGCTGTGTGATGTTGATAAGCATCAGCTTACGGAAGCCGGAAGATTGGTTGGTACAAGACAAAAGTCAGGCAAGGTACCTCCATTTTATGGCGATTATAAAAAGCTATTGTCGGAACAAAAGCCTGACATTGTTTTAATCGGAACGCCCGATCATTGGCATGCATTACAAACTATTGATGCATTGAAATCAGGCAGCCACGTTTACGTTCAAAAACCAATCAGCACCGATGTGATAGAAGGTGAAGCTATGGTAGCTGCTGCCAATAAATATAAACGCACGGTACAAGTTGGCATGCAGCGCAGAAGCACACCGCACTTAGCCGAGGCCAAAAA
>Ga0209591_10001799_pt1 | contig 26134 bp, 23 predicted proteins | sample MAT01_FD_187207 | JGI IMG/M metagenome (GOLD analysis project Ga0209591, IMG submission 187207) | Freshwater microbial communities from Lake Fryxell liftoff mats and glacier meltwater in Antarctica - MAT-01 (SPAdes) (version 2) | ecosystem: Environmental > Aquatic > Freshwater > Ice > Liftoff... | reverse complement strand
TATCATGAAACCATTGATATTACTTGGTTTCATGGATAATATTGGAGGCGAATAAATTCGCACGAGTCGGATTTCCCCCGCGCTCTTAAGAGACGCGGCTCCCATCCTTCCCGCTATCCCCTGGTGGCAGTTTCACTCTGAGAAAAATGTGGGTAGAGGATTTTTCGACTTGTGCGTACACCGTAGCCTAAAAGGAGTGTAAATTCCCAATCTCCAATTCCAGAAAATATACCCATAGGTAATTTATAACATCAAGCTATTACAACTATCCTTACAAAGTAACGCCTAATTTTTATATAAATTGCTATATGGTAGATATCTATATTATTGACCTATTTGTGATTGGTCTACTTCTACTGATGGTCACATTAGGGTCAGGTTGGATTGCTCGTTTACCTCTTTCTTTTGCGCTTATCTACCTACTAGTTGGTATTTTGCTAGGCCCTTACGCCTTTGGGCTGCTTCAATTACGTCGAGATGACGTTTTTAATGCTGAACTGCTGGAAAAAATAACAGAACTTGTAGTAATTATTTCTGTGTTTAGCTGCGGCTTAAAAATTGTTCGTCCTCTAAGGTTGGGGACTTGGGGTATTACAGCCCGATTGATTGTATTTTTGATGCCAATTTCAATTCTTGCTCTGGCTGTTGTGGGTAAATTGTTTTTAGGGATGAATTGGGGAGAAGCGATTTTATTAGGAGCAATTCTCGCACCTACCGATCCGGTATTAGCATCAGAAGTACAACTGACCGATATAAACGACGAAGATGAGTTGAGATTTGGTTTAACTTCTGAAGGTGGCTTAAATGATGCTTTAGCTTTTCCCTTCGTTTATTTTGGCATTCATGCATTAAAAGATGATAACTGGGGGAACTGGTTTAAAGAGTGGATTGCGGTTGATTTAATTTGGGCGATCGCAGCTGGTATTGTTATGGGAATTGTTGTTGCAAAATCTATAGTTTGGATTGAAAAAAGAATTCAAAAACGTCGTCGTGTTGATAAGTTAATGGAAGATTTTATTGCTATCAGCACAATTTTAATAACTTATTCTTTAACAGAAATGGTGAATGGCTATGGATTTTTGGCAGTATTTGTTGCTGGGTTAGTTGTCCAACGCAGTTATAAAAATCCTGAAAAACCGCTAGCACAGTTGGAATTTGTTGAGCAAGTTGAAAAACTGCTGGAAGTTGCAACAATTTTACTATTGGGATCAATATTATTATTCAAGCCAATGCTCAACTATGCTATGCAATCTTTATTAGTGATAATTTTATTATTCTTCATAATCCGACCTGTAGGAGTTTGGATTAGCACAATAGGCAAACGTCCTGTAGAGTCACACCGCCGAACCTTTCATCCAGGAACTAGATGGTTGATTGGATGGTTTGGTATTCGCGGTGTCGGCTCTTTATATTATCTGGCCTATGCCTTTGGTAATGGCTTAAAAGGTGAAGCTGCCGAACAAATTGCTTGGATAACTTACACTACTATTGTAGCTTCTGTAATTATACATGGCATCAGCGCAACTCCCTTAATGAAGTGGTATGAGCGCAATATTGCTAATCAGAGAAACCCTAATCCTCCCGCCACAATAGATGAATTTGAGTAAAAGCAAATATAGGGTATGTTATGCCCAAGGCTAACGCACCTTAAATTGCTGATGCTACGTTATGCTAAAGCACACCCGTAGGGGCACGGCATGCCGTGCCCCTACTACACCTTGTGATTAATTTTGTACCGCATCTGAACCGGAGAGAGGCTTTTAATATTTACCCGTCACCTTTTCAATAACTTCTTTTGCTTTTTCACCAAAACTTTCTGGGGGATTTTGTTCTTGTTCAGCCTTCAAATTTCTTTCGTAAGTCTTCTCTATAGTATTAAGGTTTTTTGAATCTTTTATTGCTTGCTCATAAGCTTCTTGTCGCTCTTCTTCTTGAACGCCAACACCTGGATCAAATTCGTTAGCACGATTAATTCTTTCTTCAGAATTTGGTTTGTACTCTGGTGGTATTAGCTTTAATTCTTCAAGAGTAGTTGCATAAGTGGCTTGCTGAATAAAAATGAAAGAACCTGACAAGCTAATGAAAATAATTAAACCAACGACCAAAAAGCTTGAACGTAACGCTTGCTTTAAAGTTAATAAGATTTTTTGCACAAAAAAACGCTCCTATTTTTATTTTATGAGCCGTGGTGATATATAAATATATTCAATATTTCAGGCTCACAGGCATCCTAGTTGTTTACGTACAGTTTTTCCTTCTATCGCAAGGTATATTAATTTTTGCCTATAGTAAGGGCGTACATTTGTACGCCCCTACCTCCATATCTGAATATTTCGTGAAATCGGATGAAATTTTCATCTAGTCTGCTTAACTCAAGCGTATCAAGCTATTAACCAACTTTGATTAATTTTAATTCCTCGGCTTTGCATTACTTCTTCAAATAAATCTGTTGGTAGGGCTTCTTCTACAGCAAAAACACCTGGTTTCTTGAGTTTACCTTCTAGCAATAATTGGGCAATACTACCTGTGCCGCAACCAGAAGCCATCGCTGTATTTTCATGCACTACAGTTGAACAATAAACGGCGGTTTCACCATTTTTTTGTCCTGTAACTTCTGAACGAACTGCTACCCCAATCCCACTAAAATTATTAGTTACATCTGTCATAGAATGGCTGACATGAGACAGAAATTCAATCATGTAACGACGCTGCATTAACCACTTGGGAAAAATATGTGCCGCAATCCAAGTTAGGTGATTATAAAAATCTGGAACAGAACCAAACTTAGTAATTACAGTTTTCACTGATGGGAAAGCTTTGGGCAGTGTAAAAGTTTCTGGCATATCAAACCAGTAAACTCCGGTGCGTCCATAGGGAGGTGGAAAATCAACTAATTCTCTTTCACTATAAGGCTTGATTATCTTCCATTTTCCATCTATCCAAGTCTCAAAAGGATACTGCAACCCAAGAAAAGTTGTCCGCATCACTGTAATGCCAGCACCGCCAGAACCAGAAACTAAATAACTTAAATGGATCTTTTCTGGTTTATCAAATTGTTCAACACCTTGACGCACCATGCTGTTAGAAATACCAGGAAAAATGCCAGTATTAATAATTGCTGTCACGCCAGCAGCAGCAGCTTGTTCACTAAAATTGAGGGCTTTGCTGGTATAAGAACGATGGTCACTGACATCTACATAATTAACGCCTTGAGCAATACAGGTTTCGAGAACATTAGTATCTCGATAGTGAAATGGCCCAGCACAGTGAATGACTAAGTTAGAGTTTGCGATCGCATCTCGCAATTTGTCAACTTCTGCCAAGTCCAATACCAAAAACTGCACTTGTCCTCCCGAAGACAAGCTAACAGCCCTCCCAAACTCCGCAGAACGTCCAGTAATCGTAATTTTTGCCTGCGTATGGGTAGCTAGATCCTGAGCAACACTGCTACCAATCCGCCCTCGTCCACCAAGAATTAAAACGCTGTCTGTCATTACTCCAGATTAGCAACACTAACCTTATTTCATCAGTTTTGCGTCCTGTTTGCCATCGGTTACAAGTATGACTTGCTTGCCAACGAAGGAGGACTTTTCAATTATTGGTAGTTGATATAGCGGTTCCCATTCAGATGCGGTACAACATTATATCGCCTGGTGTAGGGGCACGGCAGTGCCGTGCCCTTACGGGTGTACCTCACGCTTGTCGAGAACCGCTATATAGCGGTTCTCGGTTGACTGAAGTACAAGAACCCCACCCCCAACCCCCTCCCCGCTCTTCGAGAGGGGGCTATGATATTAGGAAACGCTATAAGTTTTGCGCTTCAATTTGCCTGACTACCGTTAGCGCCGAATAACTTACCCCAGCAGTACCTTCGCCGGGATGGGTGGAGTCACCAACTAACCACAGATGCTGAATTGGTGTACGATTGGCGAACCCAAAGGGGCCAAAGGTAGGAATCCTTTGACCAATACCGCCAACTATACCGCGATCGCGGGCTGTGAAATGAGCAAAGGTGCGAGGTGTTGCGGCTTCTTGATGAATAATCGTTTCTGGTTTGAGATAAAAGTATTGAGCAAGACGAGCGATCGCTTCTTGGGTAAACTTTTCTTTTAGTCCTTCATAATCTTCAGTCTGCCACCACTGTGCAGGATCGACAAATGAAGAAGCAATAATCGTCGCTTTCCCCTCCGGTGCGCGGCCGTCTCCAGGATGACTGACGGAAACAAATAGAGAATTATTCTCGCCAATTGGGCCATCAGCATCATACAAAAATTGGAGATGAGGAGGACACCCAGCCGGAATCGCGCTGGTATCTACACCCAAATACACCACAAAAGCACCCGATGCTTGGGGCAGTTTTTCCACGCGGTTTTTATAACTAGATGGCGCTTGTTCTCCCAATAACTGCACCAAGTTTTGCACGGTGACGTTGCTAACTATGTGGTTGGCTGCTTCTGTCCAGACTTTGCCATTTTTCTGATTTCTAATAACTACAGCAGTGGCTTTGCCGTTTTCTACTTTAATTTCTTCTACAGTGTGGCGCATCAATAATTTGCCGCCATCTCTTTCTAAAGATTGTACCAGGCGATCGCTTAATACTTGCATACTTCCCTGGAGGTGAAACAATCCTTGGGGCAGTTGGGATACACTCAAGGCTGTGGCGGCATAAAGTAATGCTGTCTTCTCTGCATCCACCTGGGAGTATAGCTTCAGTTGCAAATCTAAAAAAGTCCTCAATCGCTGGTCATTTCCCAGTCCACATAACCGTAAAGCGTCTCCTACCGTAAACAAAGTGAAGGGGACGGTAATGAATGTACTGAGACGCACCGCTTGCGTTAGCTGCCACAAATCCCATAAATTACGTGGTGGTAGCACCGGATCGCGTCCTTGAAATTCCCAACTGGCATTAAATAAAGTTGCCATCAATTGCCAAAATGGTTCGCTACCAGGAAACTGTTTTTGTCGTTCCTCTTGCCATTTCTCTTGGTCGCGCCAGATATTAATCGGTGTGCTTTCCCCAGGTAAATACACCGCACAAGCAGGATCACAAGGCGTTGCTGCTGGTAAATCTATTGACAATTCTGAGAAAATGCGGTGGTGAATTCCCCCTGGTTCCAACCCCGCCACCTGAGTTGCTCCCACATCAAAGGTAAATCCCTGGCGTTTAAACGTCGAAGCACAGCCTCCTGGTACGAGGGCCTGATCTAAAATTAAGACGCTGTAACCTCTATGAGCTAATAATGCTCCAGCAGTCAGTCCACCTATTCCGGCACCGATAACGACGACATGAGAGTTACTTTTGTCAATAGTAATGCTGGACATTGATTATTTTCTTTAAATTTCTTAATACTTTTACTTATAATTTTACCTTAAGGTGATTTCTAACAAAGAATATACCCAGGTTGACGAGTTTCGACTTCTCTGCGAGACGCTACGCGAACGCTCAACTCTCGATCCCTTAGTTGGTTGAGCGAAGTCAAAACCAACGGCCGCGGTAGATTTATTAACGGAAATCGCCTAATGTCTAAGTTGAATGGGGTCGAACGGTGCGACGCCAAATAGCCCGCCGCAGGCATCGCAAATAAAAGGGCGCTTAAAAACCTTTACCCACCTGCGCGGGTTAAAGAAAAAACCTCACCCTGTCAAGAAAGGACATCCCTCTCTTTAATAAGGATACTGTGAGCAACCCAATTGTCCAACGCTTTTGTAGTCCAGCCTTAGCACCTGTGAAATCAGCATTTTTAAGAATCGCGTTGGTAAAGTTTGCCCCTCTAATATCCGCCTTGCTAAAGTTGGCTCCAGTCAAGTTTTGACCTTTAAAAGAGCGACCTCGAAGATTTTGACCGGAGTAGTCTGGCGGCATAATCACTAATTCGTAATTCGTAATTCGTAGTTAAGAAAGTCAAATTAAATCTGGGTTTGGGGGTTTGAATTTTGTGACAGATTTTAGATAATTGGTGTTACTGAGATTTTATACAACTTTGCTGTGTAATATTCCCGATTTGGTGAAATTTTCATCAATATTACTCATAAGGAGTCCACATACTTAAAACTTTCATCTCGCATTCCAGGAACTTGCAGTATGTCCAACGTTATTGCAACTATAGCGGTCTATCTCATAACGGGAGCAACTTCACAACTTACGGGAGCGACTTCACAACTTACGGGAGCGACTTCACAACTTACGGGAGCGACTTCAGAACTTACGGGAGCAGCTTCAGAACTTACGGGAGCAGCTTCAGAACTTACGGGAGCAGTTCCCGAACTTATGGGAGCAGTTCCCGAACTTATGGGAGCAGCTTCACAACTTATGGGAGCGGTCTACCTTACAATATTACTCACTAAGATTTTCACCTTCCTGTTGCTTCCTGCCCATATCAGCTAAAGTGACTTGATTAGCATAAATTTTTGTTTTGGCGATCGCAGCTACTCAACTACTCTAAAATTTAGATTACACCACCAAACAAGAACCTCCAGATGACCAGAGAATTCAACGTCATTATAGAACGCGACTCTGAGGGTTATTTTGTTGCCTCCGTGCCTAGTCTAGCTGGATGTCACACCCAAGCCAAATCTCTAGACGAACTGATAGAGCGGATTAAAGAAGCTATTGAACTTTGTTTAGAGGTTGAACAAGAAAACACCGAAGCATTAGAGTTTATCGGTGTGCAAAGGGTTTCTGTTCAATTATGAGAAACTACCGAGTTTGACTGGACGCGAGGTAATTACAGCGTTAAAAAAAGCAGGTTTTGAGGTAGCAAGAATCTGAGGGAGTCACCATTTTGTGATACACAGTGATGGCCGTCGAACTGTTGTTCCAGTCCATTCTGGTGAAACAATTGGTTCTGGTTTGTTAGCGCAGATACTCCGTGACTGTGAGATCGGCCGTGATGAATTCCGGGAACTATTGTAAAAATAGGTAAAATTTACCCTTCCTGTCTCATGGACTCCTCTATATATAGTGTGAGATTATTCAATTTTTTATTGCACCAGAACTACTACAATTACTATTGATGCTAGATAATGGGAAAGCTTTGACATTTGCTTGCCAATCTAGCCCGGAAACAATAACTAAGACTTATGCGAACTCACTATTGCGGCGAACTCCGAAAAGAACATATTGGAGAAACTGTTACCTTTTACGGATGGATAGACCGTCGCCGCGATCACGGTGGTGTGATATTTTTAGATTTACGCGATCGCTCTGGAATTGTCCAAATCGTCAGCGATCCGCAACGCACCCCAGATTCTTATGAGCAGGCGAACGCCCTGCGAAATGAATATGTTGTCGAAATCACTGGTAGGGTAACGCAACGTCCCGAAGAATCGTTGAATACCCGCATCCCAACAGGCGAGGTAGAAATCTACGCCGATAAAATTGAACTCCTGAATGCTGTTCGCAAACAGCTGCCTTTCCAAGTTTCCTTAGCTGACACCGAGACAGTGCGGGAAGACTTGCGGCTGAAATATCGCTATTTGGATTTGCGACGCGATCGCATGGCGCAAAATTTGCAGCTGCGTCATAAAATTGTCAAAGCCATGCGTCGTTATCTGGAAGATTTGGAAGGTTTTATTGAAGTCGAAACCCCAATACTTACCCGTTCTACCCCAGAAGGGGCGCGGGATTATGTTCTACCCAGTCGCGTCAATCCTGGTGAGTGGTATGCTTTGCCGCAATCACCCCAGCTATTTAAACAATTGCTGATGGTATCCGGTTTAGATAGATATTATCAGATTGCTCGTTGCTTTCGTGACGAAGACTTACGCGCCGACAGACAACCAGAATTTACCCAGTTGGACATGGAAATGAGCTTCATGTCCCAAGAAGAAATTATCGAACTAAACGAGAAGTTAGTTTGCCATATCTTCAAAACCGTTAAAGGTATTGAGTTACAGCGTCCTTTCCCCCGCCTCACTTACGCTGAGGGGATGGAACGCTACGGGAGTGATAAACCAGATACCCGCTATGGTTTGGAATTAGTTGATGTCTCAGATATTGTCAAAGACTCTGGTTTCAAAGTCTTTCGAGACACTGTTACTAATGGTGGTATCGTCAAAATCCTCCCCATTCCCAACGGTAACGATGTAATTTCTAATGTCCGCATTAAACCAGGCGGTGATTTATTTAAGGAAGCCAGCGAAGCCGGCGCTAGAGGTTTAGCTTTTATCCGTGTCAGGGATGATGGCGAAATTGACACCATTGGCGCGATTAAAGACAACCTCAGCGTTGAACAAAAAGAAGAAATTTTACGCCGTACAGGTGCAAAAGCTGGACATTTGCTATTGTTTGGGGCTGGTGATGCTGCTACAGTTAATAAAACATTAGATAGATTACGGCAAGCGATCGCTAAAGAATTTGAGTTAATCGATCCAGAAAAAATCAACTTACTCTGGATTACAGATTTCCCCATGTTCGAGTGGAATGCTGACGAAAAACGTTTAGAAGCACTACACCACCCATTTACAGCACCGCATCCTGATGATTTGAGCGATTTAAAGACTGCACGCGCCCAAGCTTACGACTTGGTACTCAACGGCGTAGAAGTTGGCGGCGGAAGTCTGCGGATTTATCAGCGAGAAATTCAACAGCAAGTATTTGAAGCAATCGGTTTATCTCCTGAAGAAGCGCAAAGTAAATTTGGCTTTCTCTTAGAAGCATTTGAATATGGTACACCGCCGCATGGTGGCATCGCCTACGGTTTAGATCGTTTGGTGATGTTGCTAGCTAAAGAAGAATCTATTCGAGATGTCATTGCTTTTCCAAAAACACAACAAGCGCGTTGTTTGTTAACAGATGCACCTTCGAGTGTAGATGCAAAGCAGTTGAAAGAATTGCACGTTGCTTCAACTTATAAACCAAAGTCTTAGTCAACTAGGAAATTGTCTAAGTAGGTTGGGCAATGCCCACTAGCCCTTTCAAGGTAGGTAAAATTTTCGGACAATAATTCCTCTTTTCTCTGTGTTCTTTGCGCCTCTGTGGTTCAATAAATCACTTTTAAACCGCAGAGGCATTTAACTGAACTGTATTGAATTATCAAAGCTTACTGTTATCGTTCAAGTGATGAGGACACTCAATGGAAGTTTTCTTGGCTAATATTAATCATCTTGAAAGTATTTCAGTACTATTTGATAGATATCGTATTTTTTACAATCAGCCATCAAATCTTGAAGCTGCCAAGGAGTTTCTCAAAGAACGTTTTAAGAATAATGACTCGGTAGTGTTTGCAGCTAATTACAATGGGGAATTAGTTGGATTTACTCAGCTTTATCCCAGCTTTTCTTCAGTGTCGATGAAACGAGTATGGGTATTGAACGATTTGTATGTGGAAGAGTCGTATCGCCAAAGGGGAATTGCAAAATTATTGATGAATGTTGCAGAAGAATACGCAAAAGAAAGTGGAGCAATTCGAGTAATTTTAGCTACTCAAATTTCTAACATAACCGCGCAAAAACTCTATGAAGCGCGAGATTACATTAAGAATGAAGAGTTTTACCATTACGCTTTGCGCTTGCAGTAATGCCATGACATCAAATTGAGCTATTATGTCCGCATAATGACAGGACTTACGCAAAAAATAGCCCAAACCCTAATTTCCAGGTAGGGGCAATTCATGAATTGCCCCTACCGCGTATAGTTTTGCGTAAATCTTAAATTAGTTATAATTGTCACCGTAATTGTACCTCAGATCCCAGTTGTTCCACTTAATCTCCTCGCGTGATTTTTGGGTAGAGAAGACAAAGTGTAGCTTTGGCGGGGTGGGGTTATTGGGATTTAATAATTAATCAAGTTGGCATAATATTAGTTGCTGATAATATATGATTTGGCGTGGATTAAATCGAAAAATAAGGCTAGTGTTTCCGATATTTTTACTGCTAATCTTTATAGTAGTAATGGTGGCGCAAGAACTCTCCGCAAGAGAACCCCAGTTAGTACAACAAGAAAGCAATTACGCGATACATACTCGACAAAATTTTAATCAATCTAGTTTTTATCCAGTTGCACAAATCCCATCTGCAAAACTTTATAAACCCATCGGCAACTGGGTAGGACGGTTAATCTTACCAACAAAACAGCAATTACAAGATGGTTTAGATTGGGTATGGATGGAAGTGCAATATGCACCACCCACAGCACAAAATTTGCTAGGAAAGATTGTGCGTCTGGAGTGGAAAAATGATGAAGATTTGCTTGCTAAAGTTAAAGCTGTAACGCGAGATATAAATTTCACTTCAGAAGTGATTAAAAGTCAAAAACAAGGGAATATTCATCCTTTTCGACTAAATGGAGTTAGACAGGTAGGTATTTTACGTTCTTTGGCTGGTGCAAATCCTCAAGATGATGTAATTGTTGCTTTAGATTCAAATACAATCATCAATGCAGATGGAGAAAAATCTATTTTGCAAATTGAACATGAACCTGTTTTGGGAACTGGGAGATTTTATGGGTTGGTAAAAATAATTAACCCGGTTACATCTAATCTTTTATCTACAAAAGATAAACAAGATAGCGATTATTTTTCTGTACAACACTATAACCCTAATTCAAATAAATTTGATGGGGTTGAAGAAACTATTAGTATTCCTCAACAAGTAATAGATACGCGAGACTTTGCGCCTTCAAGTTCGCAGCAAATCGAACAATCACCTGCGGGTGAGAATGGGTGGTATATTTATGGCGCTAAAGATGCAAATGCTGTATTTACAGTAAGTGCCCTTGCACCTCGTTCTCTGTTTCAAATTCAACCCCGTCAAATTATTACTGGTGAGGAATTAGAACTCAATTATATCAAAGAGGTAAATTGGCAAAATACCGAAAAAAATAAAGGTAAATTCAATACTGCCTTTTTAAAACCTGTAGAAACATCTATATCAAAATGGCAACAAGGCGATAAAGCGATTTTACTACACCTATTCGGTGGGATTGGCGGACGTAAAGCTGAACCAATCGGAGTACCTAATACTATTACCGGACATTTTGCTTTTGGAATCGCAGAAATTGTCCGCGACGAGTTTACTAACGAATTACGCTTTGAGACTAAATACCACCAGATTTATGCCCATAACCCTGATGGAATTATTGCCGGAACACATACATGGGCTGATTATATGGGTAATTTACAACGTGGCTGGCTAGCAACACGTCCAGTATCAGATATTCTGATTAAATTCGACCCTATAACCCAAGATTATAATTTTGATGGGATTAAACTTTCGCCTTTAGAGGAATTCCAGCAACAATTACAGGTAACAATGGCACGTTATCGCGTTGGCGATGGTACTGGTGGCGCAATGGTATCACCTGGTACCTCATGCGTCCAAGACTCAAGCCAAGCACTTTATGCTGCGATAATGGCAATTAAAAACCAAGTTGCTACAACTCCTCAAATTCAAACTTGGGTACGCACTAATCCGAATCATCCGCAAACATTACGCTTTCAGCAGCTAGTTGAATTAGGTAAATCTTTAGAAAAACAATTAGCACCCTTGGGGATAGTTCGTGCTGATTGGCAAAGTCAAGCAGGTATACTCGCAGGTACGGGAATCGGAGAAACGAGGAAACCATTTCAAGATGGTAGTATTTGGGCTGGTTTGACAACATGGCGAACAATCATGCCAAGACAAGTACAAGATGATCTCGCCGCGATATTTCTCAAACATGGTGCAACTATGCAAGTATTGCGAACCAATCAAGTAGGTGGTTGGCAATCCAATATTACACCCCTTGCACCAACAGTCTTTTTCGGACAAATGAAGATTCCTTTTACTAATATTTCACCACTTTCAATTATTTTAAATCGTGTTTTAGCGTCGTTAGTAATTCCTACACAGCAAGATTGGTTAGTTCTGATTTTACTGCTGATAACTTATAGTATTATCGCCCTAACTTATGGCTGGAAATTAGGATTTTTACAGATCCAACTTTGGTCTGCAAATTGGATTGATCAATGCTTATTAGCGTTGCGTTGTTTATTTGCACCTGCGATTATCGAAGAAATCATTTTTCGCGTTATATTGCTTCCTCATCCTAGCGAAATCACCAATTGGTTACGATGGAACCTATGGGCAATAGTTAGTTTAGTATTATTTGTTCTGTATCATCCATTGAATGCTAAAACATTTTTTAAAGCTGGAAATCCCACATTCTTTAATCGGGTTTTTCTTACTTTAACTTTATGGTTAGGAATTATATGTACTGTTGCATATACCTTAACAGGATCTTTCTGGGTGATAGTTTTAATCCACTGGGTTGTAGTAGTAGTTTGGTTAATTGTTTTTGGAGGAATAACAAAATTAGATAAGAATTAAAAATTAATAAAGCTCAGACGTAATACACCATAGCTTCAAAAGAGGGGCTTTAATTCTAGTTCCCCCTTTTTATCGATGGATTTAGAAGGCGATCTAAAACTTTTGATACTGACAGGAGGGCTTTTCAAACATCCTCCAAGAGCCAATACGGTTCAGTTAACGTCAAAACTCTTCAACTGCGTAGGTTGGGTTGAAGAATGAAACCCAACATTTCTAGGGCTTTGTTGGGTTGCGCTTTGCTTAACCCAACCTACAATTTTTCTTAACTCAAGCATATTACCGAGCGCAATTACTATAGAAAGCAAACCCTCTAAAAACAAAAAAAAACCCGCCATAGCGGGTTACACAACAAACTAAGAACATTGAAAACTTGATTTAACTGGAATACCTCATTTCAGCTTCCAGTTGACGAATCAGTTGTTCGTCGCCCTTTGCTCTGGCTACTTGCAAGCGATGCTCTAGGCTTTTTTGAATATTCTCTCTGTGAGCTTCTTGTGCTTTTCTGCCACTTTGTAGTCTATTTTGATTCATAGTGATTACCTTCTTTAATTTTTTGCTTTATGTCTTATATTCTTAACATAACACATATTTTGTAGCTGTTGCTACAGAAATTTCTGAATTAATATATACTCTAGCAAAAATATGCCTAATAAGCAGATAGGGCAACAACCACTTGTAACTTTACTGAGCGATTTTGGCGATCGCGATGTTTATGTAGGCATAATGAAGGGTGTCATAGCCCAAATCAACCCCAGGCTGAGGGTGGTAGACTTAACACACCAAATTCCGCCGCAAGACATAGCCGCAGCCAGGTTTTGCCTGATGAATGCTTATCCCTATTTCCCAGTTGGGACAGTGCATGTGGCAGTAGTAGATCCGGGTGTGGGAAGCAAGCGACGAGCGATCGCAGTAGAATTTGCTCAAGGGTTTCTGGTAGGCCCAGATAATGGTATCTTTAGCGGGGTACTTAGTCAAAGTCCAGCGATGTCTACGACGGGCTACGCCTACGCAGCCGTCGAACTTACAAATCTTAACTATTGGCGAACTCCTCACCCAAGCAAGACTTTTCACGGTAGAGATATCTTTGCACCAGTGGGAGCTAATCTTGCTAGTGGTGTCCCCCTCAAACAGCTAGGACAAGAAATTGATCCAGCAAGTTTGGTAAAACTGGATGTAGGCGAGTGCAAGCAGACAACCACTGGTGTAGTGGGTTGCATTCAATATATTGACCACTTTGGCAACTTAGTGAGCAACATTGCAGGGAGTTACGTACAAGGCAAAACTTGGTCTGTGCAAGCTGCGGGATTGAGTATACCAGGCTGTGAAACTTACAGTGATGTCAACGTGGGAGAGATAATAGCTTTAGTTGGCAGTCACGGCTGGGTAGAAATTGCCATTAATAGCGGCAATGCTCACTCAAAGTTGCAGTTAGATTGGCAAGATAAGCTTCAAGTTGTGCTAACTTCAATAACCTATAGCTTTTCCTAATCAAATGAGGTGCATCATAGCCCCCTCTCGAAGAGCGGGGAGGGGGTTGGGGGTGGGGTTCTTGTACTTCACTCAACTGAGAACCGCTATATTTGGAGAAGAACATTCAACGGATACTCAAAAGCTTGGAAGACTTTGAAAACGACGAAGGTGAATAATAGATGAGCTATCACTACAGCATGGTGATTCAATGGTCAGAGGACGATCAACTCTTCCTAGTGCATTTACCTGAGTTCCCCTGGCAGGAGTTTCATACACATGGCAAAACTTACGAAGAAGCCGCTAAAAATGGGCAAGAAGTAATTGAGGCGTTTGTTGAGATGCTTCAAGAAGAGGGGAAGCCACTACCAGAACCCAGGATGCTTCCTACACGACCATTACAGGTTGCTTAGTCAATTGTCAAATTATCCAATATGTCTATTAGACATAAGAGTAAAAATGACGTAGGCAAAATTCATGAATTGTGCCTACCAAGAATTTAGGGCAACGCATAATTAATTTGACCAGATCCAGATGTTTAGTGGCGTATCGACACTTAGGTGGGGTAGTTCAGCTATATTCATCCCAAGCCACGGGAAAAGAGTAATCTGAAAACTCCGATAAATCACGATTTTCGCTGCGAGTTTCTTCATCCAGAACTTTCACGACTTTGTTATAAATATCTTGTGCTTGTTGCGGGGAATCTCCGATGCTGGTTAATCCCAACTTGCCAAACTGCGAAAGGCAACCCATCAGATGAAACACTGTACCCGTTTCAGTACCACTGTCAAAGTGCAGTCTGTGGTGAGCAATAATATCCATCAAATCATTAGGTAATAATCCTTGATAGCGCTCTTTTTGCAGATTATCAGTGGCAATGTAGTATTTTGGACGACCTTGCTGACTATAAAATAATCCCGTGGAAAGGTCATAGCGACCGTTCGTTAATAATTTCAAGGTCATGAATGGATGAGTTGTACCGCCTTTACGCAGGTTAATTTCGATCGCCTGAATATCCCACTCTCCATTACCTTTGTCAACGGCGATAAAATCTACGCCAAATCGCTCTAAAGTGCCTTTCTCTGCTAACTTTCTGCCAACTTGTAGCCCCAATTGCTGTAATTGCAATCGATATCTTTCATCAGCCGGAAAGCTACAACCAAGATAAATCTGACCGTCTGGGCCTCCGAGAATTTGGTCGTGGGTTGAAAGGATTTCCACTTCGCCAGTGGGTGTGATCCGTCCTTGGACGCTGGGCGATCGCTTAATTTCCCCTTCCACAAATGCTTCGGTAATTGCCCCCAACTCAGGGATTCTTCCCGAAAAATTATCCCAAGTCTCAAGCTTTGCTTGAAAGCGCATTGTTGAAAAGCGATCGCTAATTGCTGCTACCCTTTGGGCATGAGTACCTTTACCTGGTACTAGATTCTCGATTGGTCTAAGATCGAGCAATGCATTTCCCTCTCCAGAAATGCCTTCGTTGAGTTTTACCACTACCCGTTTTAAAGTCGGTTGTCGTTCCCACAAATCACCAGTAGCTTCTGCTAAATCTGTGTGGTTCCAAATTTTTTCGCTACCATCTGGATGCGGTACTCCGCTTTCCTTGAAGATTTGCCGACTACCACTTTTTGTCCCCCAAATTTGTAAATCTGGTGCAGCAGCATACAGAGGTACACCCAATTTTACAGACAATTCGCCTTCCCAGTGCGAAGAGTTGTAGCAGATCATAAATGATTTATCTAGCCTCAAAGCTTGATGAATCCGCTTTAGCAGGCGGGGGCGTTCTAAAATCTTTTGACTCAGGGGTTTAAGCGAGGAATCGTAAGTAGAAAGTAGCAGCAAACGGTTGCGAGCATGAGAAAAGGGAATTCCTGGTAACAGTTGCAGATAATAATCAATGATACTAGGATGCAACGGTACTGATGTTACATAAACCAGCCGAGTCCGGGGATTCTGCAACCGAATTAAGGAAAATAGTAATCTTTCTTCATAATGTTCGCAGCCTTCGATCTTTCGGAGTTCGCGCTGGTCGAGACTCAGGGAGGGAATAATTAAAATATCCGCTTCATTATTGTCAAATGACTCGCTCGTTTTCCAGCGATCGCTCAGGGTTAATTGTAAGTGGTGAAACTTTTCAACCTGCTCTGACTCAGAAATATTTAGTATTGCCATAACCCCTACCCTCTAATAATCTCAATGTAGCGCACCATGCAGGCTTTTGGGCTATTATGCAAACTAGTCGTCAGATACCTTTTAGTCTGCAACAAGGCAACTATCCAGATATCAGGCTAAATAAATATTAACATTAACAAACATCGATGGTATTGAAGTAAGTATTTTTGCAACCACGAAGTGAGAAAGTAGAAATCTTGATTTTCATTTAGCGAAAATAGCTCAATAATTGAGGCACAATAAATGATTATTGATTCTAGACTAATTCAGTAACTCTAATTTATTTAATTTATTTTACGTCTTAAGGTTGAGCAAATTTCAGCTTGTTTTACCTCTATGGAGTGATAAAGTATAGCGACATAATAGTTAATTTAAAAGTAGATGAGAACGAGAAATCCTTTATCGCATGAGAGTTGTGTACTTAATTTTTCGTGGTTAGGTGAATAGTGTGTGTCACATGTGATGAAAAATAATGTAAGCCGCGTACAATTGCCAATCATAAGTACGTTTGGTAAACATTCGGGCTATAAACGCCTAAAGTTGCAAATGGCTAGTGGGAGCCAAAGCAAAAAATAAACCTTGGGTTGAAGTTTCGATCCAAGGTTTACTTTTGAAGTGGGGATTAGAGACTGGAAACGGCTTTTCCCAACATTCAGTTACATTCAATATTAAATTACCGAGACAAAACCTATGGCTAAATCAAAAGAGCAAAAAGAGAAAAAAGAGCAAAAAGAGCAAAAACTACAACCGCCACAGCAGCAAGAAGCACCAGGTGTTGAATCAGAAATGACGCCAAAACCCAAGGCAGATGATGCCCAATATCGTGGTAGTGGCAAGTTACAAGATAAAGTAGCATTGATTACGGGTGCAGATAGTGGTATAGGTCGTGCTGTAGCGATCGCATTTGCTAAAGAAGGTGCAGATGTGGCGATTCTTTACCTCAACGAACACGACGATGCTAAAGAAACAAAAGATTTGGTAGAAAAACAAGGGCGTCGTGCAGTAACTATTGCAGGCGATATTGGCGATGAAACCTTCTGTCAGCAGGCTATACAACAAACAGTTGATGAGTTTGGTAAACTCGATATTCTCATCAACAACGCCGCAGAACAACATCCTCAAGAAAGTATCGAGGAAATCACTAAAGAACAACTAGAGCGGACTTTCCGCACTAATATATTCTCAATGTTTTTCATGACTAAAGCTGCAATGAAGCATTTAAAAGCAGGCAGTTCTATCATCAATACCACATCGGTAACAGCTTATAAAGGTAGCCCACAACTACTAGATTACTCCTCTACAAAAGGTGCGATCGTTGCCTTTACTCGCTCGTTATCACAAAATCTGGTGTCAAAAGGAATTCGTGTTAATGCTGTCGCGCCAGGGCCAATTTGGACACCTTTAATTCCCTCAACTTTTCCCGAAGAGAAAGTTGAAACTTTTGGCAAACAAGTACCAATGCAACGAGCCGGACAACCAGAAGAAGTTGCTCCTAGTTATGTGTTTTTAGCCTCCGATGATGGTTCTTACGTTTCTGGTCAAGTGTTACATATCAATGGGGGAGAAATTGTCAATGGCTAATTAGTCATTGGTCATTGGTCATTGGTTATTCACTTTAGACTAATGACAAATGACTAATGACAAAGAAATAATCACTTCTAACTCTACCCTAATTGTCATCCATTGGAGGGAGGAGTTAATGTTGAAATATTGTTAATCTATCTAACAGCAAACATTTAAGAGATAACAACTACGTTTATGGCATCTCCAACACCACTGCATGGCACAGAACTAGTAGATTGTGCTAGAGCAAATGCCAAGCAAGGAATTGAAACTGCTGCTTATCAATGTGGCTATGGTGAAGACCTCAACAAATTTGCCCAAGAACTCAGACAAGCTTGTGAAGAAATGAATTTACAAGTGAAGGAACTTAGCGGATTGATTACTGACCAAGACCTGATACTAGAATTGGGTGGTGGCGAAATTGTTGCTCCAGATACAGCAACAGAATTGTAAAACTTAGGAATGGGGAATGAGTAGTTAGGAGTTAGGAGTTAGGAGTTAGGAGTTAGAAGTTATGAGTTATGAATTAAAAAACTATTTAACTTATAATTCATAACTCATAATTTTAAAATTATCCGCGCCAAATTGAAGTAAATTAAAACGCCCACTACATCAACTGCTGTGGTAATGAACGGTGCTGACATTAATGCTGGATCTAAACGGAGGTAGCGAAACAGAAACGGCAGGGCTGAACCGGAGATAGAAGCTAAAATAGAAATAGCTACTAGACTAATGCCTACAGCGATCGCTACTTCTAATCGTCCTTGCAGAAAATAAGCCCAGACAGTAGCGATCGTACCTAACATTCCTCCTAATAATACCCCTGCGATCGCCTCTCGGCCAATTACCTGCAATGCGCCAAGCGAGCGAATTTCATCGGTATTCATCCCGCGAATCACCACTGTGGAAGACTGAGCACCCACGTTACCACCAGTACCAGTCAGCAAGGGGATAAACGCCGTCAGTGTCACCACTTTGGTTAAAAGGTCTTCTTGCGACTTAATAATCGTTCCTGTAATGGTATTGGTTATAAGTAAAACCAACAACCATACAACCCGCTTCCGAGCAATTTCTAGTAAATTCATCTGAAAATAGTTGTCGCCCCCCGACTGCACACCACCACCCAAGGCATAGATATCTTCGGTGGTTTCCTGTTGCAGAATATCAATGACATCATCGACAGTGATAATACCTACTAGACGCTGTTCTCGATCTACCACAGGCACAGCCAGAAAGTCATATCTTTGAATTAATCTGGCAACTTCTTCTTGGTCTGTATCAGTGTGGACAAACACCACATCACGCGTCATAATTTCGCCAATAATTTGCTCAGGCTGAGAAGTCACCAACTCCCGCAACGATACAATCCCCGTTAAACGCCTTTCAGCATCCATGACATAAAGATAATAAATCATCTCACTGGCATTAGCTAAGTTGCGAATTCGCTCTAGAGCTTGAGATACTGTAAAGTTTTCTTTCAGCGAGATTAACTCTAGCGTCATGATTCGCCCAGCAGTATCAGCTTCATAACCCAATAGTTGGGCAGTAGCTTGGCGTTCTGTTGGACTCAGTTGTTCTAGCAGACGATTGACGACTTTTGCTGGTAATTCATCAAATAACCTAGCTCGGTCATCCGACGACATTTGATCGACAATATCGCGGACTTCCTGACTTTTAAGTTCCTCAATTAACCGTTCTTGAACACTGTAGTCGAGATATTCATAAACTTCGATAGCCTCATCCTTAGAAAGCAAGCGAAAAGCCAAAGCGTGCATCGCTTCTGGCAAACCCTCAATCGCCTCGGCAATATCCGCAGGCTGCACAGGTACGAGAATAGCTTTTGCTCCCTGCAAATCTCCTGTTTCTAGGAGCATTTGCAGCTGAGTTCGCACTAAATCTCGCAATTCCCTGCGTGAGACATTCTGGATGGTAGAGTTTAAATTGTTTGTCTCAGTCAAAGTCCACTTTCCTCAGCCAGTTTGAACAAGGTTGCTGCCCTTAGTCTAGGGGAAAGTGGGAATGTGCAGCGTTAAACTTATGATTTTCTGACTTGGAGTAAATTGAAAACTTTTGTAAATAAATAATCAGGGTTTCGGACGCTGATAATTCCTTCTGTTCAGCGCACCCCGTAGCTCAGAACTTCTACCAGTCCCCACGACCCCCTCAGAATGAATTCTGAGGCTTATAGCTAAAGTCTGTCTATTGAAGACTAATAGGACTTACGCAAAATATCTCTCAAACTCTTATTTCTCCGTGTCCTCTGCGCCTCTGTGGTTCGTTATTCTATAACTTTTGCGTAAGTCCTAACTAAGTAAGGGTTGTAGTCCACTTCAGTGGACTTGGGCTATTAGCCTGAGAATAAATTCTCAGGCGGGATAGGCAGGTGCAAGATATAACGTAGGGTATCTTGCTACGCAAAGCGTCTTGTAGAGAAGCTGTCGCAAAGCGATTCGCTGGATACTCCACCGACAACAGGTTTACTCCAAAAGTACGATAATCTCTTAATTCCAGCAGATTGTGTTCCCTGGCTTAAATACATGACTGTTAAGGCTTTTGCAAAACTTTTCGCTTTGCTTAATTGCTTGTTATATCATGTCCGGGTAATTCGTTATGATTCCATAGTCATTGCACCCCGCTCCTTGCCAAGGGGAGGGGTGGGGTGATTCGGGTTTAATAAATAATCAAGCGGACATGATATTAGTACTATTCTCTGCTGGTTCTTGTAACAAAGATATGAATTAACACTCAAAATGAAGCATAGATAAATAATACTTTTTCAAATCTTTAAATATTAAAAACTTTCTTTATCCAATTTTAATGTAATCAATAACTATGTAAAGGAAAAATATAAAGGACATCCCGCAGATTAGTAATTTTTATTTAAAAATCATCAAAACTTTGATATTTCTTTAAAAAAGATGTATCAATATAAATTTTTAAATAAATTTCCATAAAGAAGATAGACATAACACCCTGATCTATTGTCAAATGGGAAATTGATTTATCCCGTAATAAAGAATAACAATGTAAATATATTACTTTAGCTACTTAGATATGTATCTACCCCGATTGGGGTTCCTTCACCTCAAGTTCATGCACCTACACATCAATGAGATTAGAAGCTCTCAAGAGAGGTAATTTATAATTTTTGATTAAATTCACCAAACTTAATTTACATTCATCACAAGTCAGAAATTTGTCGAAATAAAACAAAGATTTATAAGGACTAATACACCCTTGAAGTAATCTCTGGTATTTATTGTCATACACATTTTTCTATATATCTGCTTTTAAGGAAGATAAAGCAAGCTATATCACTTCATACTGTTCTATTTTAAGGTTGATACAAACAGCATAGATAGCAGGGCTATTTCATTCTCATCTAGCCCACTTCAGAATTCATTCTGAGTCTAATAACCAAAGTCGTCTAAAGGCAATTGAAAAAATTTTGTAGTCAGTTTTAATGGACTTTAGCTATAAGAGAGGAACTTTAGTTCTGGGCGTTTTATGTCTAGAACGAAATAGCCATAGCATAGCTAGTAGTAAAGCAAATTAACAAAGGAGTAGAGAGAAAATAAAAAATTGTATTAGCAATTGAGTGAAATAACGTCAATATCTATAAGCATGATAATCAGCTAACTGTTGTTTTTTCTAATATATTTCTAGCTAAAAATATTAGGTACTTTTTTGAGACTATTCAATATAAAACTGATTCTGAAACATTGATTATGGAATTACTTTTAGTACTATTGTGAGGTATATATTTCAATGACTGATTCACAAAATAAACCGTTGTCAACATCTCTAAGTCTAATAATTGGTGCTCAATCATCTCTACAAAGTATTGATCAGAGACAACCCAGTATTTCCGCTAACGCCAGCGTGCTATCTCAAGGAGATGGACTCAAAGCAGAGTACTACGACAACATCGATTTCACCAACCTGAAGCAAACTCGCACAGATTCAACAGTTAACTTTAACTGGGGTCGTAGTTCTCCAGATCCATCCATCGGTGCAGATACCTTCTCAGCACGTTGGACAGGTCAGCTAGAAGCCAAGTACAGCGAGAATTACAACTTCTACACCACTAGTGATGATGGTGTGCGACTGTGGGTCAATGATCAACTATTGATCGATAAGTTTGTCGATCAATCTGCCACAGAATACAGTGGTGCGATCGCACTGGTTGCAGGTCAGAAGTACGATATTAAACTTGAGTACTACGAAAATTCTTACGATGCCGTTTCTCGACTATCTTGGTCAAGCTCCTCGCAGACTAAAGAAATCATTCCTCAGTCCCAACTGTATTCACCAGCTATTCAAACCGCTATCACATTAGGATCATCTTCCACAACTGTCAACGAAGGTGCTGATAGCGTTACCATAACGTTGTTGAGAACTGGTGATTTAAGCAGCACATCTTCAATCAAGTATGCAACCATAGCTGGTACTGCCACAGCAGGAGTTGACTACGGAAGTGAAGGCACCGAAAGCGCTGGAATACTTATTTTTGCGCCAGGACAAAGCAGCAGACAGATATCCATTCCGATCAATGACAATTCCTTAGCAGAAGCAGATGAAACCTTTAGTTTCGTTATTGATCAGGCAGGCGGGGCAACACTAGGACTCCAAAGAACTATCGGAATTACGATTCAAGATAACGATCGCTCTAACCTCGATTTCACTCAACCAGTAGTTAATGAGAGTGACGGTACTGCTACGGTGACAGTTACACGGGGTAGCACTTCGGGCGCTGCTAGCCTCGACTACATAACCGTGGATGGGACTGCTAAAGCTGGATCTGATTACCAGGCTACATCTGGAACCTTGTCCTTTGCCGCAGGACAAGCCAGCAAGACCATTTCTATCGCCCTTAAGAATGACACCGTTGGGGAAGTAAATGAAACATTTACTTTGAAGTTCAGTAACGCAGTTGGAGTGCAACTAAATACTCAACAGACAACTATCACTATTATCGATGATGACGGTGGTAACTTTGCTTTAGAGACGGTAGCTTCTGGTTTGAATCAACCCACAGCTTTTGACTGGACATCTGACGATAAGCGCATGTTCATAGCTCAGAAAAATGGCGTAGTGCGAGTCTTGAACAACGGCACTTTATTATCAACACCATTTATCGATATCTCTGGACAGGTTAATGATACGCGCGATCGCGGTCTTTTAGGCATTGCCGTACATCCAGATTTTGGCAAAGCCACAAACCCCAAAAACTACGTTTACTTGTTATATACCTACGATCCACCAGAAACCAATCCAAACAACCCTAAAAACAATCCCAATAGCACATTAGATAATCCCGATCAGATTGGGAATCGGACTGCACGGCTAATTAGGGTAGAAGCTGACCCCAACACTAATTACACTACTGCTATTGCTGGCAGTGAAGTTGTGCTGCTGGGTACTAATGGCACTTGGGAAAATATCATCCGCCCAGATGGAAATAGCACAAATGTCTCACTTGGCTACGCACCATCAGGAATTCTCAACAAAGATACTGGTAAGCCGTTTACCAGCTTACAGGATTATCTCAATAATCAGGGTAAAGTCCAAAATGTCCAGAATTTTATAGCCAACGATAGTGAATCTCACTCAGTTGGTTCTGTGCGCTTTGGCACCGATGGTTCTCTGTTTGTGAGCTTAGGAGATGGCACTTCCTACAATGGGAGAGATCCGCGAGCAATTCGTGTCCAGGATGTTAATAATTTGTCCGGCAAGATCCTGCGGATTGATGCGATTACCGGTCAAGGCTTATCAAGTAATCCTTTTTACAACGGTGATCCTAATAGCAATAGTTCCAAAGTTTATAACTTAGGTTTGCGTAACCCCTTCCGTTTCACAATTGATAAAAACACCAATACCCCCGTAATTGGTGATGTTGGCTTCTTTCTTTACGAAGAGGTCAATATCGGAAAACCAGGAGCTAACTTTGGCTGGCCATTCTATGAAGGTGGCCTTGATGCAAATGGCAACATCGTCAGCCTGAAACAACCAAGCTATTCTAGCCTAGATGCAGCAAAAGACTTCTATAGTAGTGGCACAACTGTTACAGCACCAGCTTACACTTACCAGCATACTGATTCTAATTCGATTGTTTTGGGTGACTTTTACACAGGCGATACTTTCCCCGAAATCTATCAAGGTGCGTTATTCGTTGGTGATTTCAGTCAAGGAACTATCGATGCTTTGACATTCGATAGTCAAGGCAAATTTGTCTCAGTTAAGCGGTTTGCTTCTCAAGCAGACAGGCCAAATTTAGGAGTCACTGCACAAATCAGCACTGGAAAGGATGGTAATCTGTACTACGCAAACTTGACCGGGGGTGAGATTGCTCGCTTCCTACCTGTTTAGATAACAATTATTAGTTATTAGTTATAGCGTTTCTCGTTTACGTGAGGTACACCCGTAGGGGCACGGCACTGCCGTGCCCTTACACTTCGCAATATAATGTACCGCATGTGAATGGGAACCGCTATATCAGTGAACAGTCAGACAACTGTTCACTGATTTTGGTCAAGATAACTTTGTTAAAAATCCCAACAATTTTTTGGTATTTGATGTCAGGAGGGTTCGACGATAAGCATCAGCGGCTTTTTTAATAGCTTCGGCTTGAGTGGGGTAAGGATGAATTACACTGCTTAACTTACTCAAACCGATTTTATTCACCATTGCCGTAGTTACTTCTGAAATCATCTCACCCGCGTGACTGGCGACAATAGTTGCACCAATAATTTCATCAGACCCCTTTTTATGGTGAATTTTGAGAAATCCTGATTCTTCACCATCTGCGATCGCTCGGTCTACACTATTAAAAGCTATCTTGATTGTTGTCACCTCAATACCCAATTTCTGCGCCTCGTGTTCGTACAACCCTACATGGGCAATTTCTGGGTCAGTATAAGTTACCCAAGGCATCACCAGACTACTGAGTTTCGAGCGTCCTATGCCAAAGGGAGAAAACAGCGTATTTTTAATCACAATCCGCGCCGCAGCATCAGCAGCATGGGTAAATTTCCAGTTCATGCAGATATCACCAGCTGCATAAATTTTGGGATTGGTGGTTTGGAGATAATCATTTACCTTTACACCTTGGCGCTTGTCGTACACCACCCCCACTGATTCTAAATTCAAACCTTCCACATTTGGCGATCGCCCCGCACCGACTAAAATTTCATCTACTGTCACCGAATCTCGATGACCATTGGAGGAAAAGTAAAGTCGTTTCCCTTCAGTCACAGTTACTACTTCTTCCAACTTGGAATTCAACACCACGCGAATTCCTTCCCTAATCAAAACCTTTTGCAGAATTTCAGCAGCTTGGGCGTCTTCTTTATTCAGAAGATGAGAACCGCTATGAAAAAGTACCACCTCAGAACCCAAACGCCGGAAAGCTTGCGCCAATTCGCAACCAATGGGGCCGCCACCAATCACCGCTAAACGTTCCGGTCGTTGAATTAGGGAAAAAACCGTCTCATTAGTTAGATAACCCGCCTTTTCTATTCCCGGAATCGACAGTTGTGCAGCTCTTGCACCTGTCGCAATTACAGCTTTTTTAAACTGGAGGGTTTTGTCGCCAACTTCCACGGTATTTTTACTCACAAATCGGCCGCTACCCAAAAAGACATCGACACCCAAGTTTTGAAAGCGCTCCGCCGAGTCGTTATGGCTGATATCAGCCCTTACCCGCCGCATCCTAGCCATGACTTTGGGAAAATCAACATCAATATTATGTTGGGGAATATTAACTCCCAAGTCTTTAGCGTCCCAGATTTCGCCAACAACGCGAGCAGACCGAATAATAGTTTTAGATGGTACGCAACCAACATTTAAGCAATCTCCACCCATGAGATGTTTTTCAATTAACGCCACTTTTAAACCCAAATCTAGACCCGCGGCACCCGCAGCCACCACTAATCCCGCCGTACCAGCCCCAATTACTACCAAATCGTAAACATCTGCGGGTTGAGGATTAACCCAATTTGGCGGATGAACGTTAGAAACCAACTTTTGGTTATACTCATCCATTGGGCGAACTGTGACTCTCTCTAAATCTGAATTGGTCATTAGCAAAACCTTTTTTAAGAATTGAAAATACTAAAGTCAACTGCCTTTTGGGGGTATTCAAAATGACGTTCGCAGGCTTTACCCTGCGCTAACAAAATTAAGAATCCCGATAAACTTAGGTGGCTCAATCTTTTATTTTTTATGCTTGTTTAACAACGAATACAGCCTTTGAATTGTTTTATCCGTTTGGGAATTGACAGATACGATTGAAGCTTTCCTGTATATAGCGGTTCTCGTTTACGTGAGGTATACCCGTAAGGGCACGGCCCTACCCCTAGCAATATAATGTTGTACCGCATCTGAATGGGAACCGCTATAAACATTTTAGCTAAAACAGCATTCATCCCACACTCACTATAATTGAGTGTGGGACGCCAGTCGCCTGCGACGGGAAACCCGTCTACAGCGCACCGCGAGTGAATGCGCGGGAGTGGGGAGATATAGTAATTGATGTTTTTTGGCGTAGCCAGAACAATTAATTGCTATTGTTCTGCCATGACCCATATTCATTATATTTCTTGAAGCAAATACCACGATTGATGGT
>Ga0209591_10001796_pt1 | contig 26164 bp, 29 predicted proteins | sample MAT01_FD_187207 | JGI IMG/M metagenome (GOLD analysis project Ga0209591, IMG submission 187207) | Freshwater microbial communities from Lake Fryxell liftoff mats and glacier meltwater in Antarctica - MAT-01 (SPAdes) (version 2) | ecosystem: Environmental > Aquatic > Freshwater > Ice > Liftoff... | reverse complement strand
TCGCCTTCCTGAAGAAGGCGGTCAAGCCGCACGGCAATACCGATGTCCATGTCGTGCTGGACAACCTGTCCACACACACGACCCCGGACGTGAGGGCATGGCTCGAGCGCAACCGGCACGTACATTTCCACTTTACCCCGGTCGGGTCCTCGTGGATCAACCAGATCGAGACCTGGTTCGGCATTATCACCCGCCAATCCATCCGGCGTGGCACGTTCACCTCTGTCACGGTTCTGGTCAAGCAGATTCGTGATTACATCGACCACTGGAACAGCGATCCGAAGCCGTTCATGTGGACGGCTACCGCCGACGAGATCCTCGCGAAGGTCCAGCTCGTACAGACCAGCATCAGGAAGCTCGTCGACAACAACGCCCAGTAAATGCAACAGAATTACTTGACACTAGCTGCATCAACCCTTCGCGGAGCGCCGCCGTCGGGAACCTCTGCCCCGCCCGTTGCCGCTGTTTCGCTCCATGGATGACTCCACGGCGAGACCGGCTTCCTATGCGCCGAGCGCCTTGATGTAGGCAGCGCGGCCGGCGATCGCGGCGGTGAAGTTCGCGAAGGACAGCTCGGCCTCGGGCTGGTGGATGGCGCTGTCCGGCTCGCGCGAGCTGGTCACGAAGCAGGCCGCGTCGTAGAGGCGTTCGCGGACCAACCGACGACATAGGATGGCGTAGCGTTCCTTATAGGATGTGCCGTCGAAGATCAGTTCGGGGCGGAAGACCCCGGAGGCGACCCGGACCGGCGTGACCGACTTGCCCGTCTCCTCGAGCAGGAAGACGTAGCCGAGCCATGGCCGGACCGACCCGAAAGTTCCTTCCTCGTAGGCACGCCAGACGTCGACCGCGTTGCCGATCGCTTCCTCGGTGCGGTTGTTGAAGTTGTTGCCGAAGGACGGTCCCACCTGGGACTTCAGTTCGATCGCCGCGACGAGCCGATCGCCGGAGATGACGACGAGGTCCCACTTCTTCGTGGGCCGGTAGTAGCCGGGCAGTTCGACGCCGGCGCGGCGGAGGACCTCGGAGCGGTCGAACCCGGCCGCGACGAAGACTTGCTCGAGCAGGTCAGAATCCCGTCGAGGTGGCCGCCGCCGGTGACCGAGCCGCGGCTTCCGGCGTCGACCTTTCCGCTGGCGAGCTGCTTCGCGGATTGCGCGTCGCGCACCGACCAGTAGCTGCGGATGGCTCGGTCGAAGGCGTCTGGCGGGAGAGTGATCGTCTACTCCGGGAGCGTGCCGAGGCCGTAGAGGCGGAGAGCGACCGAGGTTGCCGCATCCACGTCCCGGCGGTCAAACGCGTCCGCGAGTGCTGCCGCGTCCTTGGCCGACACGTCCTCACGGCGCGGGACCCTGATCCGGCGGAGGTACTGCGCCTGGAACCGCAGGGTGCCGCCGCGCATCTTCACGCAGAAGGCCTCGACGAACGCTGTCGCCACCCGGGAGAGCAACAGGCCGCCCAAGACGCGCAGGTCCCAGCCTTCGGAGGTGACGAAGTACAGGTTGTGATGCGGGTAGGTCTGTCCCTCGTCGAGCACAGGATGCATCGTCATCCGCATGTCGGGGATGAGGAGCTTTGACGATTCCTTGAGACCGGGAATGACACGGTCGATCGTCCGGTACCACCGGTCGGGCTGCCGTCCCGCCACGTTGCGCCGGCGCAGTGCCTCGGCGTTTGCCTCGAAGTAGCCGAACAACCGCGGATGGCTCTGCAACCGAACTAGCCCGTCGTCGTCCCATGGGTTCACGAGGTAGTGGCCGGACCACTCGACCCGGCCGGATGCGATGTCGGGGACCATGCTCAGCGGCAGCAGTCGTTCGCGCTCAGCGACCTGAGTGTCGGTCGTGATGAACACGCCGTCGGCGCCTGTCGCCACACCGATACCGACCCGTGTTCGTGTCGTGGGGTCCTCGAGCGGTGGGAAGTGATCGGTCAGGTGCTCGATCATCGCGAGCCGCGCAGGCGAGCCGGTCGGCCATGACCCGTCACCGCCGAACCAGTGCGGCAGCTGCGATACCTGGTAGGTCGCTGTTGACACGGTCGTGTCAACGCCGCGCCGGATGTGCTCCGACAACTCGGACTCAGATGCAGCACCGAAGGCCGCCGTCGTGTCGGCCACGACTGCTGTGCCCTGTGCGCGGCGCGAGATGACCGTGATCGCTGGGTACGCCGACACCAGCTCATCGAACGCGTCCACGTCGTGCATGGCGATGGTGACGTCGACGCTGAACTGCGCGGCGACCATCGCGCGTAGGTGTCGGCCATACTGATTGCGCATCCAACGGTCCGCGCAGATGAACCCGACCTTCCCGTCGAGCTTGAGCGATCGCAGCGCCCGCTCGAAGAAGCCGACGTAGAGGTCGCTGCGACCGGTCATAGTCCGGCACGCGGCACGGTAGGCACGCATCCGCGCATCGGGTACGTCCTCGAGGCGGACATACGGCGGGTTGCCGACCACGAGATCAACGGCGCCAACCTGCGACGACCGCAGCAAGAAGTCGGAGACCTGCACCCACTCGACTGCCAGCGTCTCGGCGGCTTCCGCAGGCCATCCGTCGTCGACGAGGGCACGGGACACGAGTTCCCGCGAGCGTTCGACGTTGGCCGGCAGCAGGTCGAAGGCCCGAAGCGAAGCGGCAGTGTCGGTGATCGGCCGGTTCCATCGTCGGCAGGACGCACTCAACCGGCGGACCAGCGGCCCGAGAAACGCGCCCGAGCCGCACGCCGGCTCGACAACAGTCAGCTCGGCGAGGTCACGGTCGTCGGTGTAACCGACGAGATCCAAGATCAGCCCGACTACCCACGGCCGTGTGAAGACCTCACCGTGCTCGGCAGCAAGATCGACGAGGTAGGCCGACGGGTCGTGGGCGATCTCAGGAGCAGCCATCAACGACAGCTGCCCGTCGAACTCGACCAGCTCGGCCCCTGCCTCCAGCGCCATGCTGGGCACCGTACTGCGCACGACCGACAAGCTTGATGGCGCTCGGCCCGTGATGCGTGAGGCCCTCGTACAACCCGGACGACGGCCTGCTCAGCGGCCTCGTGGCCGTGTCCGAGGCGACGACCGGCTCTCGCAGGAGGAAGCTCCTTGCGATGGGCATGCTGCTGCTCATCGCCGGGCACGAGACCACGGTCAACCTCATCGGCAATGCGGTGCTGGGCCTGCTGAGCGGGGTGGCGATCCCGGCCGGGGTACAGGTGATCCTGTCCCTCGCCGTGGCCAACCGCGACCCCGACCCGCTTCGCCGACGAGGTGCGCGTCGATCGGGACGCGCGGGGGCACGTGGGCTTCGGGCACGGCCTGCACCACTGCCTCGGAGCGCAGCTCGCGCGGACCGAGGGGGGTGGCGGTCGGCGCACTGCTCGACTGCGTCTGCGACCTGGAGCCGGCCGTCGATCCGGCGGAGCTGGAGTACCGCCACAGCACGATCGTCCGCGGCCTGCGCGCCCTCCCGGTGGTCGTGCGTGGATAGGAGTGCCCTGGCTCGATCCACGCACGACCGGTGAGGGGCTCCGCTCAGCTGATCCGCCAGGCGAAGGCGTAGGGCTGGGCGAAGCGGGTGATCCGGAACGCCCGCACCACGATCCGGGCGGCGCCGGGCGGCATGTTCTCCCAGACCACCTGCTCGACGTTGTTCGCGCGGTCGAAGCCGTCCCCGGTGCCCATGTTGCCGTGTCGCTCGCTGCCGTCCGCGGCGATCACGATGAGGTCGAGGTCGTTCTGCAGACCGGCACCGGGCGGGTCGGACCAGACCAGCGTGACCTTGAACGTCGCCGATCCCGCCGCGGCGAGGTCCTCGTCGTCGTCGCGCCGCTCGGGGATCGACACCTCGATCGTGTCCTGGTCGCCCTCCGCCAGCGGGCCACCCTCGACGAAGCCGGCGTCCACCTCCACACCGGGGATGATCACCGACCCGGCCAGGTTGACCCGGCCGAAGCCGGAGCTGCCGTTGGGCGAGGTCCCTGCTTCGGTGGGCACGTACTGGCCCGCCAGCGGCACGGCCCCGTTGATCAGCAGTGCCTTGACCAGCGCCGCAGTCGGCTCAGCGACCCCGTTCTCGACCAGCGTCTCGCGCAGCACGGCGACGCACCCCGCGACGAGCGGTGTGGCCATGCTGGTGCCGCTGCTGAAGAAGTAGTCCGGGTCCGACGAGGTGCCGAACACCGTCGACGGCGTGGCCACGGCCCGCGACAGCGTGGAGAGGATGCAGGTGCCCGGCGCGACCACGTCGGGCTTGATCCGGCCCTCCTGGGTCGGCCCGCGGCTGCTGAACGCGACCATCCCGTGGGCGTTGTTGGCCTGCGGGTCGCGCCGGATCGGGTCGGCCGGGAAGTCGCCGGGCCAGTAGGTGCCGTAGGACGGCCGAAAGTCGCGGACCGACTCGCTCGCACCGACGATGATGGCATTCTTCGCCGCAGACTGCGAGCCGACCGAGACCGGGTCGACGACACCGTCCGCGTCGGTGTCGGACGCGTCATTGCCGGCCGCGAAGCAGATCACCTGGTCCGGGTGTTCCCAGACGAAGTCGTCGATCTCCTGGGAGCTCGCGTCGTAGGGCAGCCCCGGCACCGGGATACCCCAGGAGTTGGTGTGCACCCTGGCGCCGTCGTCGTAGGGCGGCTGGAAGAGGTCGTGCAGGTCGAACGGGATGCCGCCCAGCCCGCCGCCGGCGTCCAGGACCGATTGGAGGATGAGCGTCGCCTCCGGGGCAGTTCCCTGGATCGCCCCGCCCATGCTCGCGGACATGCCGTCCCCGAGTACCGAACCGGCAACGTGCGTGCCGTGCCCGTCCGGGTCGTCGGCCTGCGCGGGGGTCGGCCGGCCGAGCGCATAAAGCTTGGCAACACGTCCGGTGAACGCCGGGTGCGTCGCGGTGGTCGAGCCCTGGTCGAAACCGGTGTCGGCGACCGTGACGATCTGGCCGCCGCCGCGGTAGGCCGTGCCGTTAACCAGCACGTCGGCGTCGATGATCTTCCGTGCGACGTTGTTGAACAGCTGCCGGGCTGGTACCTCCTCGATCTGGCGCACCTCGTCGAGCTCGGCGATGTCGGGCAGGGAGCCCAGCTCGGTCGTCAGCCGCACCTTGCGCCGCCCGACCTGCAGCCCGGTCGGGTCGATCCGGGCCGCCGCGGCGATCCGCCCCACGAGGTCGGATGCCGGGTCGACTCCGGCGTGCAGCACGACGTCGACCTCGCGCCGAAGCCGCGACGGCGATCGGGACGCGCCCGCGGCCGCGATCGGGTCCAGCCCGGACAGCGCCGGAGGCCGCAGCCGCGGTGAGATCTTGAACAGGCCCAGGTAGACGTCGGCCCAGACCACCTCGGGCAGGTCGCGCACGATGGCGAGGTCGACTGGGGGATAACTACAGAGATAAGTGTCCTCGGGGATGTACTCCTGGATCACCGCGCCGAGATCGGCGAGCGCGCGCTTGCCCTCCTCGCTCAGCGGTCCGTCGGTCTGGACGAGCAGATAGTTCGACGACGAGGCGTCCGGGGACGCGGGCTCCACCGTGGACAGATCTGCAGACCGTGCGGTGGGGTCGATGGTGATCCCGTTGATCGTGATGTCGGCCATAGCTCAGCTCCTTCCGCTGGTAGCGCAACGAGCACGATCATGGGTCAGCTGATACCTGTAGAGCCGCCCGAACCGCACAGAGCGAGGTCGCCACGCCCCGGGTGCGACCGCAGCGGGGTCGCGGGCAACCCTGGCTGCCTCGATCCGGTTGCGGACGCCCAGTTTGGTGATCGCGGTGGACAGGTGGTTGCGCACCGTTCTCTCAGCGACGTGCAGTCGCGCGGTGATGTCGGCGTTGGGTAGGCCCTCACCGGCCAACAGCAGGTCGTCGCGCTCGCGCTCGCCCATCGGGTCGGTGCCGTCCCACGCCGCGACGGCCAGCGCCGGGTCCGCGGGTTACTGTCCGAGCTGCCGAGGCTCGGGCTGTCCGTCCCAGTGAGGTTGGCCAAGTCCCACTGAAGTTGGCCAGCGGGCCGCTGAGGCCGCGACGCTGATCGGCACACCCACCCCCCCACCGATCGAGGGCAACAGACCGACGGGCAGCAGCTCGGTGGTCACGAACAGGAACGTGCCCAGCCCGAGCACCCACACCGCGGGCCACGACCGGGGCTCGGCGGCCTTGTCCAGCGTCAGGGCCGGGTCGGCAGGTCCGGTCGCACCCGTTCGGCGGATGTACCGACGCGCCCGCTGCGCCCGGGTGTGCGCCAACTGTTGCAGACCTTGGGTTCTGCGCCCGCCTACGTACTCGACGGCACCAACGATGTCCTGGCCGCGAACGAGGCCGGAGCGGCGCTCCTCGCCGATCTGGAACAGTGGCCTGCGTCACGACGTAACACTATTCGCTACATATTCTTGCACCCAACAGCTCGAAAACTGTTCGTGAACTGGAGCTCGGTCGCTCGCGACGCAGTGGCGCATCTGCGCACAATGATTGGCCTACGTCCGACAGATATCGAACTCGCCGAACTCATCGAGGAGCTCGACACGAAGAGCGAGGAATTCCCCCGGATGTGGCGGCTCCACGACATCTGCAGTATGTCCACCGGCCGCAAACTGTTCGACCACCCGAACGTTGGGCAGATGGACTTGTCCTACGAAGTGCTCGCCGTCTCCGGCCCCGAGCAGCGTCTGGTCGTCTACCAAGCCACCGCAGGCACACGGGATCACGACGCCATGCTGCTGCTCACCATGGGCACACGTGCTGCCGCCCGTCGCCCCGCAGTCGGCCCGCTCGCCACCAAGCCGTAGCCGTAGGACACCGGTGCCCTTCATGGCACCGAACTCTTACGCAGGGGGCGGTAGCCCCCTCGGGCGTACATCGGCCTCGATGGGGAACTCGTAGGTGCCGTAGGCGGTGGCGGTGACGGTGACGATCTCACCGTCGTCGCTCTCCGGCACCGCCGGCGCTGCCAGCCCAAGATCAAAACCGGGTGTACGCTCGCTTCCGACAGATGCCCTTCGGGCGTGTGCCCAACCACACCCCCGAAGGGGGACTGAACAGTGATGATCGGCCGCACCGAGAAGGCACCGGGTCGCGCATCCAGCGGTCATCCTGACCCCAGCGTCGTACTCGTCTTGGGCGATGAGCCGGACGGACCTGCCGCGAGCTTGGGACGACGCCATGCAGTCGGCGAGGAGGGCGTTGCGTTGCGCGCCGCGACCGAAGGCAAGGGCGAGGGGGTGGTGACCACCCGCCCGTTCGGGGCAGGCGAGACCGTCATGGTGGGTTTCCTCGTGGGGGCGTTGACAGGTAATGACTCGCACGCGACGCAGGTCGGTCCGGGACGCTGGGCGCGGCACGGCGGCCAGGGGCCGAAGGTCAACCACTCCTGCGATCCGAACTGCGGTGTACGCCTCAACGCCGAGGATGCCTTCGACTTCGCCGCCCGCCGGGCGATCGGCGCCGGACAGGAGGTCACCTTCGATTACGCCATGCGCAACTTCACGATCGATCACTTCCCGGCGGTGTGTCTGTGTGGCGCCGCGGGGTGCCGTGGCTCGATCACCGGCTGGAAAGACCTGCCCGCCGCCCGCAAGACGGACTACGGTGAGCTTGTTGCGCCTTACCTGCGCACGATGGACAACGAGATCATCCAGCGGTCGCTGCGCCTCGCTGTCAACGGCGGCTGAAAATTGAGCATAGATCGACGACTGAAATTTGACCTGGTCAGCCCCTGAGCCAGCTACCACGCGCACCCGGCAGAAGACCGCGCTGGCAGTCGGTGCCACCACGTAGCGTGCTGGCGTGCTGAGGCTGTTGATCGACACGAGTGCATGGCTCGACCTCGCCAAGCGCCGTGACGGCCAGAAGTGGATCGTGTCCATCCGGGTGCTGCACCACCAGGGCCGGGTCGAGCTGCTGGTACCGCAGCTGGTCATTGAGGAGTACGCCCGCAACCGGGGCCGGGTCGAGGCGGCGATGACCAGCAGTGTCTCCGATCGGTTCCGTCTGCTGCGTCAGGACCTCGCCGATTACGGCGGGGCGGACCGGGCCGCGTCGATCGAGCTGGTGCGCGGGCTCGAGCACCAGGTGCCGTTGATCGGAGCGATGACGACGCGGAACTTCGACGAGATCGCCGAGCTACTCGTTCGCGGCGTGACGCCGACATCGCCGAGTTCTTCACCACCGACAACGGCGGCTCGAGCTACTGCCGGGGCGTCGAGGGCATCGCGTTGGCCCTGCAGCACCACTTCGGTTCGACGAGCTGGTGGAGGAGTCCGACTTCGAGGAGGAGCCGCGCATCCTCGCGGAGATCCTCGACGCGGAGAAGGAGTTCTTCCACCGCGTCTGGTACGAGCGACACCTGGTCTTCCGGCACCGCTACGACCACGGCGAGGACGACCGCACCACCGAAAGCGCCTACGAGATGGCGCTGGCCGCCGCCGAGCGGGTCACTGCCGCCCGGCCGGACCTGCGCCCGGTCGAGAGTGATTTCGAGTGGGGCATGTGGAACGGCAAGCTCTCAGCGCTGCGCTGGGTACTCGGCGATGAGTGGGACTTCCTCGACACCTGATCAGATGTCGAGATGCGGCAGCTCATCTGCGCTGGCACCGGCAGGCCACCGGCGTCGTGGCGGGGCCGACGACCGCAACTGGTGATAACCCGCTATATCACCAGGTCACACGGTGGGCGGCGGCCGGTCGGCATCGGCAGACCTCCCGGCGGTAGTGCCGGGTGGACTACCGTGTCGGTATGACCGCGACGTACTCGGTGGACGAGTCTGCTCCTCGAGGCCGCGACCCGTTGGCGAAGGGGGCCTCGCCGGAGGCCATCCGGTCGGCGCTGCTGGCTGAGGACCGGGCGGCGTTCAATCTCGCCTACTCCGACGCGTTGGTTGCGGTGCGGGAGAGCCTGGACCTGACTGAGCTGTTCCGGATGTTGGAGCGCTGGCGGGGGCGTGCGATCTTGCAGCGTGATCCTGAGGTGTTCCGTCGTGTCGCGCGGCGGGCTGTGGAGAAGATCACCGGCCAGGCCAGCCCTGAGAATGAGCCGCTCGCACTCACGCGGGCGAAGGCCAGCATGTAGGTGTACGACCTCAACGACGACGACATCGTCGACCAGGTCCGCGCGCTACCTCCCGATGCCCGCCGAGTGTTCGAGGAACTGTGCACGGTCGTCGCGCTGGTGCCGTGGCAGAGCGAGCCCGCCGCTCACGACAACCCGGACGGCCAGGTCCGTTTCGTGTCGTTCACGACGACGGCTGGGTCAGGGTTCGTCTACTTCCTGATCTTGGAAGACGAGCACCGCGTCGACCTGCTCGAACTGATCTGGATCGGCTGAACCCTGTCGATTGGCCGGTAACTGGCTCGCTCGCGATCTTGGTGTGGGCGAGGCCCCTCGAGTTGATCGACCCGCGGGCTAGATAGCTGGTCAGGCGAGGTAGTGGGTGAGGGTGTAGGCGGCGTTACGGTCGAGGTTGTCGCGGGCGTGGTCGTAGCGCCGCGTGGTGCGGGCGTCGCGGTGTCCGGCGAAGTCCTGCACGTCGCGCAGGGTCACGCCGGCGTCGAGGGCCAAGGTGATGGCGGTGTGGCGCAGCGAGTGCGGAGACAGCTGCGCCCAAGCCGGGATCCCAGCAGCGCGGGCGAGGCGGCGGACGAGGTGCCACATCGCCTTCTGGTCCAGCCGGCCGCCGCTGTCGGTGGTGAGCAGCGGCCCGCCTGCTGAGCTGGGTGTTCGGGTGTGCCGGTCGTCGAGGTAGGCGTCCAGCGCCGCGGTGGTCGCCGGCGGCAGGGCGACGGCGGCGCGGCGACCGCCCTTGCGGGTGACCGTGAGAATTCGGTGCCCGCGGTCGTGCCCGAGATCGCTCACGTCGGCGGTGGTGAGCTCGTCGATGCGCAGGCCCTGGTGCAGCAGCAGCCGGATCGCCGCCGCGCTGCGGAGCCGGGCGCGGCCGGGGTCGGCGTCCGCGGCGGCGATCAACGCGCGGGCCTGGTACCGGTCGAGCCCGACGGTGGCGGTGTGATCGGGGTCCACCTTGGGCCGGCGCACCGCCGCGGCCGGGTTGGCGGCGATGAGGTCGTGCTCGACGAGGTGGCGGTACCAGCTGCTCACCGCGGACAGCCGCCGCGTCGTGGACGAGTGCGCGGCCCCGTCGTCGAGTAGCTGCCGCACCCACAGGTCCACGTGCACCCGCCGCGCGTGGAGCACGTCCACCCCGATCCCGCAGAGCCAGCCAAGCCAACCGGCGAGGTCGCCGGCGTAAGCGCGTCGGGTGCGGGGTGAGCGATAGGTCATCAACCATGCCGCGGCGGCGAGCTTCTCCCGGGCGGGCTGCGCGGCGAGGACAGCGTGCTCGAGGTTGCCGCCCTCCATCACGATGTCCGGCTTAATCGGCCACGGACGTTCGCCGAACAGGAGCGATGTCCGGCTGTGCGGGGACAGCTCCCCGGCCGGCGCAACGACCTCCCACCCGGTGTAGGTCGGATCGGTCGGCACCGTGTCCAGCTCGGTCAGCGCCCCGACCGTCAGGGCGTTCCAGGCCTGGGCGGGGTCCTGCACGGGGACGTGTCGGACTCGGCCAGGTGATCACGCACCCACCGGTCGACGTTGCCCGCGGACACAACGACGAGCCGTCGGGCGTCCGGGTCGGGCGGTCCGAGCAGACTGAGGTCCTCACCGTCCCGCGTGACGCCCGTCCCGACGGCCAGCGCATCAACTGTGGCCGACCACAGCGTCGGTTGTCCTGGTCGAGCCGGTGTGTCACCGGTGGCGGTGACCGGCATGCAAAAGACCCGTCGCCTGGCGGCGACGGTCTCGGGCAACGACACGGCCTGCGCGGTCACGTCGCCGTAAGCCAGGGGGTGTGGCCGGGGCTCGTCTGGCGCCGGGAGGATTCGGACGGACTCGAGACGGTGACGGAGCGAGACCTGCTCGGTCCCGGTCAGGTGGTGGTCGAGGTGGCCCAGCAGCGCGAGACCGGCCATGGCGGTGCCGTGGCCGGTGCGGTCGAACCCGCTCGTGCCGATCACCGTATGAAGGTCCTGCGGGCTGAGCGATTCCGTCAGCAGCACGTGCGTGCGGGCGACGCCGGTGTCGAGGTGACAGACGGCCGGCGCGAGGTCGTCAGCCGGCTTCACCCGTGCCACGAGGTCATGGACGTACTCCGCCTGCTCCTCCAGCGACAGATCCTCGACCGTGTCGACGAACTCGGGTCGGCGGATCTCCGCGACTGGGACGGCGGTGAAGGGTAGGGCCGTGAGGTCGGCCCACGTCGCCTCGACCCACAGCACGTGCCGGTCGGTGAATCGCACGATCCTCGGGGACACCGTCAGTGCCAGCGGTAGCGCGTACCGGCGCAACAGGTCGGGTCCGTCCATCGTGGGGCGCAACCACACCTCCCACCACACCCGGCCGCTCCGCGGTGGGTCCCCGTCGGACTGCCAGAGATCTTCGAGGACGGTCGATCGGATGTGAGCGATGTTGGCGATCAACCCGTTGTTTTTCGGCTTCCCGGTCTTCGTCTCGCGCTGGAGGTAGTCCTCGAACAGCTGAACGAACGCATCGCGATGCTCGTCGCTGACCCACACCGTTGCCCGTTCCGATCGCCCGGACGCCGGATCCGGGGGGAACACAGAGAGCAGCAGCCACCGCGCCCGCTTCGGTGTCTTCCGGTGGGTGGTGAAGCGTTCGAGAGCGTCGACTCTGAGCGGGAACGCGGCGGTGCCGCCTTCGAGCGTGACGATCGTGCCCAGCGCTCGCAGCTCGTCCGCGGTCAGCAGCTCGTCGCGGGCCCCGCCGCCGGACGCGAGTGAGGCTTGAAGTTCGTCCAACCTGCCCACGCCGTGCCGGGCTCGGTCCTCGACCGGGCGAACCTTCACGTTGCCTCGACCGGGGCGGCGGAAGTCCTCGTCGGTCGACCGGTCCGCCACGAGGAGATGACTGAGGTGGGCGAACTCAGGAGCCACGGTTGCCCGAGTGTCGCGACTGCAGGGCGGCACGGAGATCGTCGACCCCGACCCGCCCGTTCCCGGCGAGGATGGCACTCTTGGCCGCCGACTCAGCAGCTCGGACGAGGTCAGCATGGGACAAGCTGGCGATCACGTCGGCGAGGCCCGCCCACGGGATCCGCCACGCGAGAGCGCCCAGACGGCGACGCATAACGGCCGTGCCCTGAGCTGTATCGGGCAGCTCATAGTCCAGCACCATGTCGAAGCGCCGGAACAGCGCGTGGTCGAGGATCGCCCGGTGGTTGGTCGCGGTGATGACCAGGCTGGCACTGCTGCTGCTCTCCAGGAATAGCAGGAACGAGTTGAGGATCCGCCGTGCCTCACCGACGTCGTTCCCGGCCCGGTCGCCCCCGAGCGCGTCGAACTCGTCGAAGAAGTAGACGCCGCGCTGCCGTTCGGCAGCGTCGAAGACGGTGCGGAGTTTGCTCGCCGTCTCACCCATGAACTTGCTCAACAACCCGTCCAGGCGGACCGTGAGGAGGGGGAGCGACAGCTCGTGGGCCAGCACGGCGGCGGTCATGGTCTTGCCCGTACCGGGCGGGCCTTCGAGGAGCAGCCGGTGGGCCGGCTCGAAGCCGCGATCGAGGAGGTACTTGCGCTGACGCTGCTCGGTCAGCACCCGGCGCAACTGCCCGTCTAGCCGCTCGGGCAGCACGAGGTCCTTCAGCTCGACGGTCGGGTGGGTCACGACGACTAGCTCTGCGAGGTCTCCTCGCGGCCGCGCGATCGAGGTAACTTTCCCGGGACGGTCGGTACGGGACCGTTCGACCGCCGCCTTGAGGTCCCCCGCGAGCAGGTGATGCCCCTGACGTGCGGCCTTGCGCGGCCACCTGCAGAGCAACGGAGTAGAAGGCGTCGTCGTCGCCGCTCGCGTGGCTGCGCACCAAGGCCTTGATGTGCTCACCCGAGCCAGCCAACTCACACCTCCTCGCCTCCGAATCTCCCCTCGCGAGTCTAGGGCCAACACGGCCACCGGGGCGGCGGACCCGCGCTGCCAGGTCACTTCTGACACCGCCGACGTCGGGCACTGAGATGCTTCTATGACTGTCAAGTGGCGCTTGGTCGTGGCTGGGTGGCTGTGAGGAGTCGGAAGAGTTCGCGGCTGATGTAGCGCTTGAGGCTGCGGATGATCTCGCGGCGGGTGCGGCCTTCGGCGGTGCGGCGGGCCATGTAGGTGCGGGCGCGTGGATCGTGTCCGAGCCGGGTCAGGGGGATGGTGTAGAGCGCTCGGTTGTCGAGGCGGTGCGGCATCCACGGCAGATCCGTCGGCTCCTCGCCCCCGCTGCGGGACCCGCCCGGGTATAAATCCGGCCCGACACACGCTGTCACGCGGCAGTCCTCACCGGCACTCAGCAGCAGTTCATGGCACCGCAGGCAGCGTCCGCCCTGGTGACACGCAGTTCACAACTACTGACGATGTCCTCGCCGGACGGGCAGGTCTCGGGGATGGGCGCCGTGCCATCCCGACAACCTCCCCGAGGGCTACCACACGCCGTCCGGGCCCTGGACGCGGTTGAGGAAGCCGTTGTGGATGTGCAGCTGCGGGTCGTGGTCGCGGGAGTCGTGCTTGAAGAACGACGCGACCACCCAGCCGTGGACATCCCGCCGATCGCGGTGAAGGTCACCGAGCACCCACTCATCGAGCGGCGCTGCGGCTGCGGCACGGTCACCGCTGGGCAGGCCCCCGAGGGTGTCGGGGCGCCGACGCAGTACGGGCCGCGGATCGCCGCGATCATGGTCTACCTCCATGTCGGGCACTTCTTGTCCCACGCTCGCACGGCGACCGCGCTGGCCGAGTTGTTCGGCACCCCGGTGTCGGCGGGCACCGTCGCGGCGATGACCGCGCGGGCCGCAGGCGGGCTGGACGGGTTCCTCGGCCTGGTCCGCGACAGGATCGCCGCCGCCGGAGGTGGCGCACTTCGACGAGACGGGGCTGCGCGTGGAAGGGGAAGCTGCGGTGGGTGCACTCGGCGTCGACCGGTAAGTACTCCCTGATCACGGTGCACGATCTGATCACGGTGCACGATCGCCGTGGCCGGGAAGCGATGAACACCGCCGGAGTGCTGGAGAACTTCGCCGGGATCGCGGTGCACGACACCTGGGCCCGGTATGACACCTACCCGCAGCTCACTCACGCACTCTGCAAGGCCCACGCGTTGCGTGAGCCGGCCGCGGTCACCGAACTCGCCACGCAGAACGACACCACCGAGAACGACGCCCAGGCGGGGCAGTGGTGCTGGGCGACCCAGGTCGCCGACGCGCTGCGCGAACTCAACATCCTCATCCACCACACCGAGGCCCCCGACGCGGCCGCGGTGGCCGAGCAGGTCCGCCTCTACCGCGCCGGGGTCGTGATCGGCGCGCACACCACCCGGGCCCGCGACAGCAAGCAAGAACGCAAACACCACGCACTGGCCCGAAGGTTGCGCGACCGCCAAGGCGACTACCTGCGGTTCGTCACCGACGACCGGGTTCCCTTCGACAACTATGCCAGCGAACGCGAGATCCGCATGATCAAACTGCGGCAGAAGGTGTCGGGATGCCTGCGCACCCTCACCGGAGCTGAGCAGTTCTGCGCCATCCGCAGTTACCTCGCCACCGCCGCGAAACACAGGATCAACTTCCTAGACGCCCTCGTCACCCTCGCCCAGGGTCGCCCTTGGATGCCCGCAGCGGCTTGAGCTGCCAACCCACTCGGGCCTGACCAGTTACCAAACGATCACCCACTATCGGGCGGTGGATCGAGGCTGAGCCGCGACCCGCGCGACACCAATCGCCGGCGGATTCAGCCGCCGCCCGGCTCGTAACCTCGTACCGTCGCCAACTGACGCCCCCGATTTCGCTGCTTGATGAGGACGAGTGGCCGACCGACGGCAGTCCGTCATCATTGACGACGAACACCGGCTGCAATCTGACACCCTGGAGGCTTATTCACAACCCAGCCGTCGATCATCGCGCAGGCCATCTGAGCTGCGACGATGCGGTGGCGGGTGGTAGTTGTGATAAGCCTCCTGACATCGCGTGGGTTCTAGGACGACATGCTGTCGGCAGCTGCGGTCCGACGATTTCTTCAGTCCTGGTTTCGTTCTCTCCGAATGCGAGAACGCGCCGCCGAGGGCCGAATCGCCTGGTTCTGCGATCGTGACCGCCCAGCGACGCGCGCCAGCAGCCGGAGTGTGCGGCGCGGCGACTCGAGAACGCCCACGAGCCCCCGGTAGAGCCAACCGGGTGTACACATGACGCGACCCCGACGGAGGTCCGACAAGCATTGCGCCACCACGTCCTCGGCGTCGAGCCAGAGCGGTCCGCGCTGGCGCTCGGCCCCAGGTCGTCGGAGGCGGCCTGCGCAGAGCGCGATCGCGCGGACATCGGTCCCGACCAGCGAAGCGGCAACAGTGTCGGTGAATGCCAGAACCCACGCCTTGCTGGCGCCGTATGCCGAGCCCCTCGCCGGCAGATACCCGGCGAAACTCGCGACGTTGATGACGGCGCCGTTCGCGCGATCGATCATCGCGGGCAGCGCAGCGCGGGTCAGTTGCATGACCGCACTGATGTTCAGGTCGACCTCAGCTTGCAACTCCTCCGGGGCCGCAGCGCCGAACTCCTTGTAGACCTCGCACCCGGCGTTGTTGACCAGCAGGTCGACGGCCCCCTCGCCCCGACGGGCGAGTCGGCGCTCGACCCCGGCACGGGACGCAGGCCGGGCAAGATCTGCGGCGATCACCTCCACCGCCACGTCGAACTGGATCCGCAGGCCTTCCGCGACCCCGCGCAGTCGATCCGCGTTGCGGGCGACGAGCACGAGGTCATAGCCGTCGGACGCCAGCTGGTGAGCGAAAGCGTGGCCGAGGCCGGCGGAGCCGCCTGTGATGAGTGCGATGGGCATGAACAGGACGGTAAGGACGGGTCGCTGAAGTGACGCTGAGGGCGCTCATGGCGCCGAGCCGACTGCCACCACGACGATGAACACATGATCGCGGCACAGCAGCCACGGGGTTGGTCGGCGCGTCGTCAACCCGCCGTGCGCACTCTCGCCGGTGACCGCCGGTGGGTACCTCCGAGGACGAATTGTCCCCTCGCGGTCGATCCGCAGGACCGTGATCGGACCGGGCTCCCTCGACATCGACCGTGAGCTGGTGCCGACCGCGCTGACCAACATGCTGACGGTTCTCCCGCCGTGGCTGGTGGTGCCCGGCTACGACGGTCTGACCCATCAGCTGCGGACCTGTTTCGGCGCCGGCCTGCACGTGCACGACTACCGCGACGGCGAGCTGGTGCCGGCGGCCGTGGATGTGCTGCGGGTCCCGTACGACTTCCGGCGCTCGGTGGCCACGACGGCCGACCACGTGGGTCGAGCCGTGGCCGCCGCTCTGGGACGGGACTCGGACCGCCAGGTCGTCGTGGTGGCGCATTCGCTGGGCGGGCTGGTGGCTCGGTACTGGATCGGGGTGTGCGGCGGGTGGCGGCACTGCCGGGCGTTGATCACACTGGGCACACCGCACCGGGGGGCGCCGCGGGCGGTGGACTGGCTGTTCAACGGTGCGGGCGTCGGTGCCCTGCGATCAGCGGCAGCAACCCGGGTGCTGCGGGACTGGCCGTCGGTCTACGAGTTGCTCCCGCAGTACCCGGCCGTGCTCACAGAGTCCGGGACGCCGGTGGAGGTTCCGCAGCTGTCCCCGACGCTGGTCGGCCGTTCGGCTCCCCCGGCGCGGGGCCGGGCGTGCTGCGCGGCGCCCGCGCCGCCGACCTGGTGCACCGCGCAATCACCGACGGGTGGGCGGCGTTGCGCGAGGACCAGCGGCCGGGGCTGGTGTGCTACTAACGCGCTGCGCACGCTTGTCGCCCTGTACTGCGATCGGCCGGCTCTCCAGGAGTGGGTCGATGTCCTCGCCGACATCGACGCGCGCGGCCAGCACGCGGTCTTCGCCGACATGAATGCGGCCACCACCGCGGCCGACCTGGTCCGCGGCTGGTTCACCACCCCGTCGTGGAACGCCTCCCAGGCATTCCTCCTCGCCCACCCAGAGCTGCGCGAGCCGGACTCGCTGACCGTAGTGGAGCAGTGGAGCGGCGACCAGACCGTCCGCCAGCACCTCGCCATCCTCCACCTGGTGGAACACCTGCCCGTCGGCGCGGTCTTCGACGCGGTCCTCGACCCGACCGACGCCCGCGACCTGCTGCTCGACACCGCCCGCACCGGCGACCCCCAGCTCGTCGCGGAAGTCTGGTTCGCCGCACCCCATCTCGCCAACCACACGTTCGCCGGCCCACTCGCCGTCGCGCTCTACCGCGCGCTGAGCCCGGACGAACAGAGCGACGGTGACGGGAACAACCCGCGCCTTCTCCACGGCGGACGCGCCGGACCGCTGACCCGGATGTCACCGCGGCGCACCCTCACCACCGGCCAGCTGAGCGCCCTGCGCCGGCTGGCGGACGCGCTGCGCCGGGATGAGGAACATGAGGCGACCGTGCTGCTCGTGGTGCAGACCATCCGCGTCCGTCGTGCTGGCGGCACGCATCTCGACGAGCTGGCCCGCGCCCTCGACGTCGACCTCACGGTCGTGCGCGGCCGGCTCGACGAGCATCGGCCCACACCACGCCGCCAACCCCGAGCTGATGCGCTCGCCGCCCCGTGGATGCCGTCAGGGTCTTCTCAGCGGAACCAACCCGGGGCGGACATCCTCGCCTGCTCCGGAGACGCCCGGCCGGGCGGCAACGACCTCACCGCCGAACTCGCCGCCATCCGATCGCACGCCGAACCGCGATTCTGCGTCACCGAGCGGTCGATGATCGAGATCGCCGAGCTCCCCCACTATCTCGACCTGCTCCGACCGACCCTGGCGCACCTCGCGGCGAACTCGTCAAGGTCCTCTACCGCCACCTCGCCGGTGGCCGCTCGGTCGGCGACGGTATCGACGCAGCGCGCATCACGCTCCCGCGCCACGCCGGACTCGCCCTGCCCATGCTCGTCGGTGAAACCCGGCACCTGCCGCGGTCACCATGATCATCTATTGAGTAACCGACCACCGGCCCGCATAACACCGGATCCACCCGCACTCTAGGGACCCGAAACTGCATGTGACCTGCGCATTCTCGCTGACCGCGGAGTTCTTCTGCGATGTTGACGATCTCGCACCCGATGCGACATTCCCCCGTCCAACGCGAGCAGCGGTGTCCACGCCGTAGCGCGAAGTCGTCCACGCTCAACACATGCGGGACCGGCGCGGAAGGGATCGGTGGCGCCATCAGCACCCGCAACACCGTCGAGCGCGAGATCGACATCCCGAGACCGGCCAGCACCACGGCCCCGGCCCGACCGGCCAGCGTGATCGCCAACCGCCCGACCGTCGCGGTAAGCCGCAGCGTGCGACGGGCGTAGCGCAGCGCCAACCCGGGAACCTGCTCCCGGAACGTGCGCTGCGGACACTCCGCGGTCTGGCAGACCAGGCGGCGGACCTGCAGCTTCACCACCACCCCCCGCCCGGCCGCTGGAAGATCAGCCAGCTTCCTGACATGCCAGGCATGCACCAGGTCCACATGGCGAACCTGCAGGTCGTTGGACAGGTCGATGAGGTGCTCCAGGCGCGGTCAGTCCCTGCCGAGACTCGGGCCGTCGTCGATGCCCTGTTCTAGCTCCGCGTCACGGTCCTGCTCGTGCCAGCGGCTCAACTGCTCCTGGCGCTCAGCGTCCTCGCGGCGGGCCTGCTCCACCGCGGCGGCTGTAACTGTCGCCGTTTCGCGGGAGTGGCGCTGAGCGTCGGCGGCCTCGGCCTGACGGCGCGCCTCGGCCATGGCGGCTCGGGTCTGCTCCAGCCGCTCGCGCGCAGCGGCCGCGGCGTCGGCCCGGACCGGCTCGGCAGCCGGGTCGAGCTCGGGGGCGTGCAGCGGTTCCGCACCCACCTCGTCGGCGACCTCGCGCTCGGCATCCAGCAGCGCCAGCTGCTGGACCTGGGATTGTTCGACCTGGGATTGTTCGACCTGGGGTAGGCCGACCTCGGGTGCCCGCTCGTGCTCGGTGGGCTCCGCGGCCGCCACCCGCTCCGGAACCGACGTCGGCTCGTCGAGCTGTTGCTCCACCTCAACGTCGTCCAGTTCGACGCGGTGTTCGACGTCCAGTTCGGCCCGGTCGGGTTCGTCGCCGGCGCGCTCCACGTTCTGCCCGACGTCAGGCTCGAGCTCGGCTGCGATCTCTGGTGCGCTGTCGACCTCGACCGGTTCGCGGTCCTGGCCGTCGGTCTGCACCTCGATGGCCGGCTCGACCTCGACTGCTGGTCCGATCTCAGCCGTCGCCTCGACGGCGGGCTCGACGTCGGTCTGGACGGCCTGGTGGGCCTCGTAGTGCTCGCCACGGTCGCGAGCTGCGGCCACCAGCTGGCTGATCACGGGCCGGTGCTCGTGCTCGATCGGCAGGATGGCGTTGAGGCGGTCGGCGCGCTCGACGTAGCCCTGAACCTCCTGGGGGGACCATGGCCGGGTCCGTTCGGCGGTGATGACGTCCCGCACCCGGGGGGTGCGGGCGGTACCCGGGCGGTCGGCGATGACGTTCGGCCCGCGGGTTGCCACAAGAATGCGGTCGACCGCCCGTGCGTCCTGAAGCGCGTCAACGCTGGCCAACAGCCCGGCGGCGCCGGCGTCATGTGCGGCGTCGACGGTGAACCGGCCATACCCCAACGCCTCGCGCTGCTCGTGATAGCGCGCCAAGATCCCCAGCTTGGACGAAAGCGGGTCGACGGCCATCACCCATGCCTCGACGCGGTACCCGGCGGCCCGGAACGCCGCGGCGGTGCGCAGTGGGACCTGGGGGTTGCGCATGGTGCCCTCGACGACGACGGATTACCGGTTCTGCCGGGCGTGCTCAAGGCTCATCTCGACCCACCGGCCGGAGTCCTGATCGGTCGCCGCGGCCGCGGTGCGGTCATCGGTGGCCAGCAGCTGCTGGTACTCGGGGTGGTAGTCCCGCAGGTCGTCCCCCACGATCTGCACAGCCGAGGCCTGCGGGGTGGACAGATGTGCGGTCGCGGCGTCGAGCAGACCGCTCTTGCCGCTGCCCGGTTGCCCACCCATCAGAACCACAGCCGGCGCCCGGCTGGGGACGGCACCGGCGAACTCGTTGGGAACGATCTGCTCGAGGAAGATGCGCCGGTGCTGGGTCGGGTCCAGGCTCACTCGCGGGCGAGAGCGGCCTGGCGAGCTGCCTTGGCGTCGGCCACGATCTGCTCGGCCTCAGGCGTCCCAACCCGCAGGGCCTTGCGCCGGGCAACGGCAGCGCTTGCCTCTGCCTCGTACCGGGCCTTCTGCGCGGGATCACCACTCGCGGCTGCCGCGGCAAGTGCCTGGCCCAGCTGTCGGCCCAGGAACTCGCGGGCCACCTCGTAGGTGGTGACCTGCTCGGGGGTGTGCTGTTCGGGGAACACCTGATCACAGTACGCACCCGGACGGCCACGGAGCAGGATACGGAGCGGTAGGTTCAGCAGTCGTCGTAGGTGCCTAAAGCCGTCGTAGGTGCCTAAAGCGTCGGTGCCGGCAACTACGCTGCGGCCGATGACGGCGATCGACGAGGGCACGGCCGGCCCACCTGACCGACGACGGAGGACCAGGACCATGGCGACGGACTATTGGATGGCGCTCCTGCGCTGGGACCCGACCGACGCCGCAGATCCGCCGCGGACCCTCGAGGACGTGTGGGGGCTGCTCAAGGAGCATGTCGGCAGCGACTTCAGCATCAGCGACAACGCCTGGATGTTCGGCTCCTCGCGGAGCTGGTTCACGGGTGTGCTGCGCGACCTGTGCCGCGCGACGGGTTCGGACTGCCCGGAGGTCCTGTAGGGCTTCGACCCCATCGTGCTGACGACCCCCGACCTGCGTCGGGCGGCGGACGCCCTCGACGCGATCATCGCCCGGCTCGGCGACCGGGACACCACCGCCGTCCTGACGGGCATGAAGGGCCTGCGCCTGGAGCGACTCGACCAGAAGCTGCTCTGGAGGCTGGAGGCCGACCGCAGTTTCTACGATTTGGAGATGACCGACGAGGAGGCCGCCGGCACCTTCCTCCTCTCGCTCCGGGAAGCGGTCGGCGACGCCCTGCGGCAGCGGTGCTGGCTGGTCGGCGTCAACTCGTCGTGAACGCGCCGCCGATCTGGCCGGCGGCGTCCAGGACGCGGGTCGTCGTGGGCCGAGCGTCGGAGTGGCGCCGCGAGGGGTTCCAGAACTTCTTCGACTGGTTCGGGTCATATCACCGGTTCCCGCCACTTGTTCCCGCTCGCACACGTGCCGATCGGTGACTCAGCAGCCGTGTCACGAAGGGAGCAACGACGGTCGATGAGACCGCCGCGCGTCTCAGTACCGCGGCGGCGCCGGCGGCGATCTGAGCGCCGTCGAGGCCCAACTGGTCGTCGAGGGCCTGTACCAGGATCGGATCTGCTGTGTCGTCGGCGCGGATGACGTGCTCGGCGAGTCCGACGGCGGCGCCCACTCGGACGACGGGGTCGACGTCGCGTCCCAGGCCGACCAGCACGGGAAGCAGGTGAGCGGCGTGCGGGGTTCGTCTGATCCGGATGGCGGTGTCGGCGCGCGTCCGCGGGGGGCCGCTGAGCAGGGCGAGGATCCTCGCGGGCACGCTGGCGGGGTCTTCGGCGCCGAGTGCGATCGAGAGTGCTGGTGTCCCGAGTTGTTGGTTAGTTGATTAAGTTGTGCTCGCTTTCCAGGCAACCGGCTCAAGCAAGCCCTGAAGGCTCGCGAGCAGCATGCAGTGGTGCTGTCCCATCGGCGCCGCCAGTTCGGCGGCGGCTGGCCCGCCGCCAAGCTCGCCCTCGTCACCCGCGACCGGCTCACCCGCCACGCGCTGCACGCCGGTGGGGCCGCACGGCTGCTGGCCGTCAGCGACGAGGTCGACCACGCCGTGCACCGCGTCCACCAACGCCCGATTCACGTCCGCGCCGGCTGCACCTGCCCGCCGACCGCACCACCCCCCTGCACGCCCGGCGCCTGATCCGGCTGCGCCTCGCCGCCTGGGAGTGGTGCCCGGCGCCGGACCGCGAGCTGGTGGTGACCGCCGCCAACGAGCTGGTCACCAACGCCGTCGAGCACGCCCGCACAGGACAGCGCCTCGACCTCGACCTCGTCGAGGAGCACCTGCGCATCGCCGTCCGCGACCACGCCCCCCTGCCCCGGTCCGAGCACGAGCGGCTGCGCGGCCCCCGTCCCGGACGGGGCCTCGACATCGTCGACGCCCTCGCCACCGACTGGGGCGTCGTCCCCCACGACGACGGCAAGACCCTGTGGGCCGGCTTCACCGGGTGGGACGCCCGGCGCTGAGGCGGTCGACGAGCTCGTCGAGGTGCCGGTGGACGTCCGGCGCGACGACCGCCACGGGAACTCGAGGTCGGCGCCGAGCGGGCCGGTGGACCCGGGCGGGGACGCGGGCCGGACCGGTCACCACCGTGTGCGAGGCTCACCAGGTCGAGCAAGAGGGGACCACTCATGCCAGGGCTCCGCGGGCTGCTCGGGATGGGCCGGGACGAGGGCAGCGGCGAGGACCGGCTGGAGCACGTGGCCGCGCTGCCGCCGCCGGTGGCGTTCCGGGCCGCCCTCGAGGAGCTGCAGCGACACTGCGACGCGTTCGCCGTGAATCACCCGATGGAGCAGATCGGGAGCTTCGGCGGCCTCGCCGCCGCGTCGGGGAGCACCGGCCTGGGCGCCGGGGTGATGGTGGTGGTCCCGCCCGGGAACGAGGCCGCCCTGACGGTCACCAGCAGCGCGCGCGGCCGGGCCGGGCGGCGCGAGGGGCTGCAGGTGGCCCGGGCCGTGGTGGACGCGGTGGTCCGCACCGAGCGGGACCGGGAGGCGCGCGTCCGGGTCGCGGAGGGCTACGAGCGCCCGGGCGTCGACCGGCCGGTGCTCCGCCGCGACCTCCTGCGCGCCGTGGAGGACGGCCGGCACGGGGACGTCCGGCAGCTCGCCGGGCAGCTGTGGGAGGGCGGCGACCCGCGCGGCGCGCTGCAGCTGGGGCGGGTGGAGCCGCAGGGGCTCGACGGGCCGGAGGACCCGGCGGAGGCGGCCCGCTGGTACGCGACGGCCGCGGAGGCGGGCGAGGCCGACGGCGCCTACAACCTGGGCGCCCTGCACGCGCTCGGCCGCGGGGTCGAGCAGGACTGGGTCCGGGCGATGGGCTGGTACCGGCGGGCGTGGGAGCTGGGGCTCGCCGAGGGAGCGGTGAAGGTCGCGTTCATGCACGGCCGCGGGGAGGGGGTGCCGGCCGACCGGGCCGAGGCCGAGCGCTGGCTGCGCCGCGCCGAGGCCGCGGGCAGCGCAACCGCCGCGCTCGCCCTGGCCGGCCTCCAGGCCGACGACGGGGACGTGCCCGGCGCCGCCCAGCGCCTCCTGGGCCTGGTGTTCGACCGCGCCGACCTGGAGGAGGGTGTCCGGGAGGAGGCGAGAGACGCGTTCGTGGGGCTGTCCGGACGGCTGTCCGAGCTGGCGGAGGCGGGGGCGGCGGCAGCCGCCGCGCTCGGCTGGACGTACGTCCGGAGCGGCGACGAGGCGCGGGCATCGGAGGGCGCGGTGCTGCTGCGGCGTGCTGCCGCGGAGGGCGACCCGGCCGCCAACCGGTGGCTGGGGAAGCTGCTGTCCGACGAGGGCGAGGGGGGCGCGGCTCTCGTCCACTGGCGGGCGGCGGCCGCGGCGGGCGACGCCGAGGCGCAGCTGCTGCTCGGCCTGGAGGTGCACTCGGGGGCGACCACCCGGCGGGACCCGGTCGAGGCCGAGCGGCTGCTGCGCGCCGCGGCCGCGACGTGGCCCGCCGCCCGGCTCCCCCTGGCGGAGCTGCTGGGCGCGGCCGGCCGGGGCGGGGAGCGCGTGGCGCAGCTGCGCCTGGCCGCGGAGGCCGGGCAGGTGCCGGCGATGGTGCCGCTGGCCGACGCGCACCGCGACGGCGCCGCGGCCGGCGCGGACCCGGTGCAGGCGGTGCGCTGGTACCTGGCCGCGCTCTACCGGGGTGACGGGGCGGGCATGCACGAGCTGCACCGGCTCGCCGCCGGGCTGGCCGAACGCGACCTGCTGGCGCTCGACCGGAAGGCCGGTGGCGACGGCCGGTGGGCGGTCGCCCTGGCCCGCACGGACCGCTCCGGGGGCCTCGGGGAGTGCGGGGGCCTGGTCGCCGCCTACGAGTCGCGCTTCGGCCCCCTGGTCTTCACCGACGTCCCGGGATGAACGGGGGGACGTCAGCAGCGGCGAGACGGCCGGACCGCGGCTGCCGGCGCCCGCGGCGTTCGACGGGACCCGTCGGCGGGCTCCACCAGGCGCGGGACCCCGCGCCGGCCGCGCCGTCGTGACGCAGGTGGAGGCGTCACTGGTGCGGCTGAGCCGCTTCGTCAGCCGCGTGCTCCGCCACGACCCCGGCCGCATCGGGCTGCACCTCGGCCCGTCGGGCTGGGCGGACGTGCCGGAGCTGCTGGCGCGGGCCGCCGCGGCGGGCGTGCCGCTGACCCGCGAACGGCTCGACGCGGTGGTCGAGCAGAACGACAAGCAGCGCTTCGCGCTCAGCGATGACCGCTCCCGGATCCGGGCCAACCAGGGCCACAGCATCACCGTCGACCTGGACCTGGTCCCCGTCCCCGCGCCCGACGTCCTCTACCACGGCACCGGCCACCAGTCGGTCGGGGCGATCCTCGTCGAGGGGCTCACCCCGCGGTGGCGCCACCACGTCCACCTGTCCGGCGATCCCGACACCGCGGCGGCCGTCGGCCGTCGGCACGGCCGACCGGTCGTCCTCCTGGTCGACGCCGGGCGGATGCAGGCCGACGGGCTGTCGCTGTACCGGTCGGCGAACGGCGTGTGGCTCGCCGACGCCGTGCCGCCCGCCTACCTGCGCCGGACGGACGTCGACGGTCGCCCGCCGTGGGCGGACACCGCGGACGGCCGGTGAACCGGCTGCCACCCCGCTCGTTCCGCGGCCTCGGCGCGGTCGTCCGGGAGCAGCGCCGCCGGGGCGCTCACCAGGCTCCCGGTGTGCCCGGAGCGACCGACGACCGCCTGAGCGCGGTCCGCGCGTGGCTGTCGGAGCTGGGGTTGTCCGCTGATCAGCTCACCGCGGTGCTCAGGTCCATGACCGACGTCCGGGTCGCGGTGCTCGTCGACTCGACGGGCATGAACGAGCTGAGCGCCTACGAGCTGGCCGGGTCCGAGGCCGCGCGGCTGCTGTCGTGGGACGGCCTGACCGAGGTGATCTTCGACGCCAACGAGCCCGAGACCGTTCCCAGCGGTGCCGTCCAGGTCGGCGTGCTGGTCGGCGTGACCACCCTGGAGCCGGCCACCGCTGTCCGGAGCGCCTGCGCCGCGCTCGCCGACCGGCTGTGGAGCGGGCCGCACCAGCGGGCCATCCCCGAGCACCAGTTCGCGTGGTGGTGCGCCGATCCCCCTCCGTCGTCGGGCCCGGTCCGCGTCGAGGTGCACGCCGCACCGGGCCTGTCGATCGTGACCGAGCGGCAGCGCCGCGAGATGCTGGACGACCCCGACCTCGCCCCCCTGCACGACCTGCTGCGCCCGGGCCGGGATCCGGCCTGATCGACGGCCACCACCCCGCAGCAGGCCCTCGACGGCTGCCCCGAACTCGCCGCCGTGCTGGCCTGCACCCACAGCCCGAACCAGCCGGTGGCGGTCCGACCAGAGCCGCCCGAGCCGGATGGCGCGCCGGACGCCCCCGACCGATCCTCCCGACACGGGTCTCCGACGACCTGCGGGCGGAACGACGTGGTCACCGGCACTGTCGGAGGGGGCCCTATCCTGCCCGCCATGGCACTGCACGCTCCGCTGCAGACCGGTGACATCGTCGTCTTCCCGGTGCCCGGCGGGGGGTTCGGCGCCGGGCAGGTCATCAGTACGAACGGTGACCGGGCGGTCGTCTGCGCCCTGAACTGGCACTCGACCTCCTTGCAGCCACCGTCTGCGCGATCCGGTCCGCCACAGTAGGCACTCCCAGCACTCTGACCCCGCCATCAGGCTTCGGCAACTCCACCGCACGCACCGGCGTCGGAAAGTACGTCCCCGACGACATCCGATTCCAAATCTTATAAAGGTTGTCCTTCAGATCCAGCTCGAACTCCGCCAGCGACTGCCCATCCACGCCTGGTGCACCTTGGTTCGCCCGCACCTGTTGATATGCCTCCTGAACCTCCCACTTCGAAATCTCAAACGGCTTGCCTGACA
>Ga0209591_10001792_pt1 | contig 26194 bp, 20 predicted proteins | sample MAT01_FD_187207 | JGI IMG/M metagenome (GOLD analysis project Ga0209591, IMG submission 187207) | Freshwater microbial communities from Lake Fryxell liftoff mats and glacier meltwater in Antarctica - MAT-01 (SPAdes) (version 2) | ecosystem: Environmental > Aquatic > Freshwater > Ice > Liftoff... | reverse complement strand
AAGAAATTCATGGGCTTGGTTGATACCGCCGCAAAAAATGCCCCCGCTGGGTCTGAGACCGCCGTTGCTGTCATGAAAAGCGCTGTAGCGGCCGCAAACAACGCCCTGGAATCCGTTCAAAAAGCGGTGAAACAGGCGACTGAAGTGGCTGAAACCAACTTCAATACAGTTGCAGCGAACGCGGTCAACGCCACCAGGACAGCTGCAAAAAAACGCTGATCGAATGCCGATCGTTCGATATTGAAAGCCCATGTCGCATTTTGGTGTCGGGCCTCTATACATTGCGGGAAAACCCTGACATACTGCACCTATCGAATTGGCAAAGCGTTTTTCAGGTTGTCTCCTCGGGTCCTTTCGAAACCTAATGGTTCAGGGATCCCTTCAAGGCCTCATCTCACGATGGGGCCTTTTTTTTGGCCCTCGCGCTCCTTTCAGGAAGCGCGCCGGTAAAAGTGATAGCAGCCGCCATAGTCACCACCAGGAATTGCCATTCGAACCAGTCCATCGAGCTGAATTGGCTGGTCAGACGCAAGGTAACCTCCAGCCACGAGCAAGTCCGACAAACTGGGCGCCAACACGTTTGCCAACGCTATCGACCTGGCTTTGTTGGCGCTACCGATATCCGCATGGATGAAGCCGACTTCGCCGCGATGGGCGGCCAGAAACGCCGGAACCGTCTGCTGGAAGTCGCCCAGGCGCAGGTTGGATTCTGCCGGGATGCAGTCCGGATGCGCGGCAACCTCACGATCAAACACGAAAATCGGGTGGCCTTCAAACCGGTCCCGCAGATGATCGTAAGTTCGGCCGTTGCCCAATCCGAGTTCGAGCACGGGAGCACCGACGATCAGGCGCAACCGGGCAACTTCGTCAATACACGCGCGCTGCGCCTGCATGCGAAGGATGAAAACATCGAGTCGGGTCACGGCACTGAACCTTTCAAAAATGCTCCGCCGTCGGCAGTGCGACCGGGAATTATCGGCAAGTCGGGAAGCTGGCCTGTGTACACCTGCACGATTTACTGCCGAATCCGGGCAAATTCACCCGCGCGGGTTGCTGGCATAAACCACCCCGGCACGCGCTTTTGGTCCAGTCAGCCTGTAGGTAAAATTCATCGGTGAGTCCCGACACTACTGCCCCAACCATCGTGTCGCTGCTGGCTATGGCGATGGCTTTGTCGTTCCTCCTCGCAGACCGCCGATCTGCCACCAGTCGGGCGCTGGCTTTGTTTCTCGCATTTGTCGGGCTCTCGATCGCAGTCGACGTCCTGATCACCCTGCCCTTGCGTAAGGCCGCTGGAGTGGTTGGATGGGAAGGCATACTGACGTTGCCGGAGGCCCTGGCATTTGTTTTTGCCTACGAATGGGTCCTGCTGGTGCGGCGGACGATTCCGGCTGGCACGCTGAAGACGCGTGGCGCGGACCGACTGCTGCGTGCGGCGCAGGGATTGGCCTGCTTTTATGCTTTGGTGGCGCTCGTGTTCCCGCAACTGCGTGCGGATCACTTTGTCAACGTCTCGCTCGACCCTGGCGAGTCTCTGCATCCCTCGTTCTGGTTGTTCTCTGTGCCCTTGGGGCTTTCACTGACGCTCGGCATGGCGGCGACCCTGTTCACGTTGAATCGCCGACCTGACCGGGCAGAAGCCAGGCGACTGGTCGCCTTCGCGATTGGCGCGCCGATCATGGCCTCGACGCTGGTGATCCCTGTGCATCTCGCACCGCTTGGAGGCGCGGTCGGCTTGCTGGTATTGCTGGTCGGGTCGGTCCAGTACCACGTCACGCAGGGCCAACGGGCACAGTTTCTGTCGCGTTTCCTGGCACCACAGGTTGCCGAGTTGGTGACGCGCCGCGGTCTGAAAAGCGCGACCGAGGAAAAGACGCTGGAGCTGTCGATTGTGTGTTGCGACCTTCGCGGATTCACTGCGTTTTCTGCCGCCACCCCATCCAAAAGGGTGATCGAGATCCTGCGCGAGTACTACGATGCGGTCGGAGCGGCGGCGGCAAGTTGTGGCGGAACGATCAAGGACCAGGCGGGAGACGGAGTATTGATTCTGGTCGGGGCGCCAATTGCGTTCGATGACCACGCCCGCCGGGCGCTCGACCTCGCACGGCAAATTCGTGCCGTGGGGATAACACTCACATCACGCTGGTCCAACAAAGAACTCCAACTGGGCGTCGGCGTTGGCGTGGCCAGCGGGTTTGTCACGGTAGGCGTGATCGGCGGTTCTTCCCGACTGGAGTACACCGCTGTCGGGTCACCGGTCAACCTGGCGTCACGCCTGTGCTCGGAGGCAGCACACGGTGAAATACTGGTGGACGAACGCACCATTGAATTGGTACGGGCGGCAGGTGTGATCGAAAATGCGCAGGCGGGACAAGCCCTGCAACTTAAAGGGTTCGCCTTGCCCGTGCAGAGCTACGTCCTGCATACAAGCTGACGCGGGCGGCGGCCGGGATTGACAGCAACCAGGCCTCGCCCTAAGGCATCACGATTGGGCATTGTTGGACAACTTCGACAGATGGGCCGTGGTGTTGGCAAGGCGCGCCGCCAGGATTCGTATCAACTCGATTGCGGCGTCCGGATTCTCGCGGATTACGCTGCGAAACAAGTCGGCGGATATGCGCAGCACCTCAACCTTGGTCTTTGCGGTGGCAGTCGCAGTCCGCGGCACATCGCCAAAAATTGCGATTTCGCCGATGATCTCATTGCTACCCATCACTGCGATCACGTGTGATCCCTTTCCATTTGGCAGCGCGATCGATATCTCGATCGTCCCTTCAATGATGACGTAACAGGCGTCACCATGCGCCCCGCCCTGAAACAGTTGCTGGCCGGCGGCGTAAGTAAGGCGGTCACTGCTGAAGCACAACAACTTCTGCTTGGCCGGGGCCAACTTGCTGAAGATCGGGAAGCGGCGAATCAACTCGACTTCTTGTTCCAAACTCATGGCATTTCTCCTGTGGTGTCACCTGCCGTCGACCATCGCATACAACTTTCCCTTGCGGCGCATCAGCTCGTCGAATCCACCCTGCTCGACGAGTTGGCCGTTCTCCATCACCAGCACGTGGGCAAAGCGTTCGGCGAGGTCCACGCGATCAAGCACCCAGAGCACCGCGCATCCCTGCCGACAGCCAAGGATATTGCCAACAATCCGATTTTGCGCATCCGGGTCCAGAACCGCCGCCGCCTGGTCCAATACCAACACTACCGGCCGTTTTAGCAGGGCTCGCCCAATCGCCACCTTCTGGCGATCGGATATCGGCAGGCGCGCGCCGCCCGGACCCACCTGGTAATCCAGTCCAATCGTCAACACCAGAGGGCGTAATAGCAACTCCTCCAGAATCTGGCGCATCAAAGTGCCGATTTGCGCAGCACCGCCGGCCTGGCTGGTCGCAATCTTCCCGAAAAGAATGTTGTCTTGCAGTGTCGCCGCGCCGTTGTAGCGGCCAGCGTCAAAAAACTCGATCGCACTGCGCATTGTCGGCGGCAGGTTGGCTGCGAACTGCTGGCGGGCCTGCAGTATGCGCAACTCAAGTGCCTCATCAATCAATCCCAAACGGTGCTTGGTGACAATCAACTTGAATGGCAAGCCCAGCAGTCGATTGCGGCCAGTCTCAGTGAGCCGGTCCAATCCTGATGCCGCAACCTGGGAGACGATGTCCTTCACTTCAGGCAGATCGTCGTACGCAATGAAACTGAACCGTTCGAACAATTCATGCCCCGGTGGCAAATCGCTGAACAACTCGAGCATGGTTTCGGCGAGTTTGTGACCAACCTTCAAAAGGTCGTTCGACAGTCCGCTGTCATCCAGCACCCGGCGCACGTACGGGTTCATCGCGAGGCTGCCAACGTCAAAGACCTTGCCCACCGGGGTACCAAACAACAGATTCTCCGCCATAGTGGCGTTGCGGTTGTAACGGGACGCGTCGAAGCGCTCCACCAGATCTGTCAATTCCGGGCGCGCCAGGCGCTCCCGCATCGTCTCGCGCGCCAGCAGAATGTTGGCTGCGAGTTCCGGGTGCTTGTCCGCTGGCGCGGAGCTTTTCAGGCCTATCTCGAAAAGAGTCTCTTCGAGATCGACGGTGCGCAAGACCTCCAGCAATCGCCCTTCCATCTCCTCTTCGCCGCTGACACTGGCGGCCTGGTAATCCAGCCATTGGGCCCCGATGTCCAGGGTCGAATTGCCAGCGCGTGCTGCCTCCCGCAAGCGGTTCTCCTGCAGCTTGCGCGCATTCCCGTGATAGGCCACCGCAACGATTGGCCGGTGCTTGAGTCCGTACACCAGGTTCTCGCGCACGCTGACCGGAAACAGGTAGGAAGCCGAGCCGACGTAGGAAACCGCCCGTCCCGTCACCGCCTCCGGCGCCCGGGTCATGTCAACGCCTCCCATTTCCACCGAACCGTTGTCAGGCAAAACCAGTCGCGCAAGTATCTGGGCCAGTTCACCGGCGCCAGAGCTATTGGAACCGACGATTGCAACATGGGCGTCCAGACCGATTTGGAACGACACACCATCCACGGTCTTGCTGCCGGACTCGTCCAGCAATGACACGTTGCCCGCTTTCAGTACCCCTTGAGCGGGAAGAATCGGTGTCTCGATCAACTGCTGCAGCGCGACCGGGGACAGGTTATCAACCGTAAACTGCTCAATCACCTGGGTGTACCTGATGCCTGCGTCCATACGCTCCTGGTCCCAGTCGATCAATTCCTTGACCGGCCCCGGTAAGTCCTTGTAGGCCGCTATGACTGCCACCAGCGCGCCGATATCGAGGCGGCCGACAATCGTCAGATAACCGCCGACCAGGTAGAACAGGTACGGGGTGACCTGCGACAGCAGGTTGTTGATGAACTTGATCAGGAACTTGCGTTGGTAGTACTCGAATCGAATCAAGAATAAACGCCCCAAGCGCGCCGAGAACTCGGCACGTTCGTAGTTCGACGTATCGTGCGCATGAATCTCCACAACCCCATCGACACATTCCGCGACGCGTCCCGCAAGTTGCCGCGTTGCGATCTGGCGCTCCCTGGACAGCACCAGCAGACGGCGACGCAATTTGGGAATGATGACGGCCTGCAGCAGCACCATCGTGAAGGCAACCATGCCAAGGTAGATGTGTTGGAACAAGATGAAAAGCAATGCCGTCAATGCCTGACCGCCAAGGTACAGGGGGGTAATCAGGGCCTCGCCGACAAAACCGCCGAGTGGTTCGACCTCGCTGTTGATCATGGTCGCCATCTCGGCAGACTTCACGCGCCTGAAGTGAGGAATCGGAAATCGCAGCACATGATCAAACAAGGAGTAACGCAGACGGCGCAACATGCGCTCGCCCATCCAGCCCTTCAAGGTGTTGATCTGGAACTTGATCAAGCCACTGATGATGATCAGCGCCAGAAAAGTGAACGTTAGCGCCAGCAGGTAGGGCGTGCGCTCCAGCGCAAATCCGTCAAACACTGTCCAGGAGCCGTCGCCGAGAAAATCCGGCCAGTGGACCACCAGCCGGAAAAACGCTACTGTGGACTCCGGGTTCGGGAATCCCTTGCCCTGAATAGGCTGGTTGATGATGGTTTTGGGCAGATCCAGCGACGCGTAATAAAACAGCATCGACAACAGGACCAGTGGCACGATCAGGAGCTGATCGCGTTTGCTGTATTTGAGGATGAACCCGAACAAGCCGCGTTCCATGGCGCAGCTTTAGTTGTAGGGATCGGCCGCGTCGCGCAGTCCATCGCCCATGAAGTTGAACGCCAATACGACCACAAAGACCGGCACCACCGGCAGCATCAACCACGGATACAGCGCCACCACATTGATGTTCTGGGCTTCGTTTAGCAGTACGCCCCAACTCGTGATCGGCGGGCGCAGGCCCAGGCCCAGGAACGATAGCGCGGTCTCACCCAGAATCATGCTTGGAACGGACAGCGTCAGCGAGGCGATCAGATGGCTGGTAAAGCTCGGCAACAAGTGCCGACCGATGACGCGGGATGGCTTTGCTCCCATGAGAACCGCCGCAGTTGCAAAGTCCTCCTCGCGCAAAGCCAGAAACTTGGAGCGTACGGATCGCGCCAGTCCCGGCCAATCCAGCAGGCCCAGAATGATCGTGATGCCGAAGTAGATGAGAATCGGGCTCCAGGTCACTGGCAAGGCCGCCGACAGGGCCATCCAGAGCGGTAGTTCGGGGAAAGAGCGCACGATTTCGATCAGGCGCTGGATCACGTTGTCGATCCAGCCACCGTAATAACCGGATATGCCGCCCAGCACAATTCCGATCAGGAAACTGACCGCGATACCCAGCAAACCCACTGTAAGAGAAATGCGCGTCCCGTAAATTACGCGCGACAGCACATCGCGCCCCAAACGGTCTGTTCCAAACAGAAAGAAGGTCCCCCCTTCGGCAGGGCACACCATGTGCAGGTTCGACTCGAAGAGACCCCAGAACTCGTAATCATCGCTGCGGCAGAAAAACCGCAATGGCTGCACCTTCCCCGCATCGGGGGTGAACTCCCGCTTCATGGTGTCGGTGTTGAGCTTCATGTTGTAGCCATATACGAATGGCCCGACAAAGCGACCTTCGTGAAAAAGATGCACTGATTGCGGCGGGGCGTAGATATGCCGTGAATCACGCGTATTGAGGCCGTACGGGGCAAGCACTTCCGAGACCAGCGCGGACCCATACAGAATCGCCAGGATCGCCGCGCACCATACGGCAATCCGATGCCGGCGGAACTTCCACCACATGATGCGCCACTGCGATGCGCGATAGAACTCCTCCTGCTCGGCCGTCAATACCTCGGTGGACTGCGGCTCGAAAGGCGCAGTCGATACAAAGTGCTCCAGGGACGACGGTGCCGCCGTTGCAGGTGTGCTCACTTCGTGACCTCTCCGCTCAGACGGATGCGCGGATCGAGCGCGGCCAACAACAGGTCGGAGATGAACATACCCACGACCGTCAGCAGGGCCAGAAACATCAGGAACGAGCCGGCCAGATACTGGTCCTGGCTCTGCAGGGCATCGAGCAGCATCGGGCCCTCGGTCTGCAACGACAACACCACCGACACGATCGCCGAGCCGGAGATCACACTCGGCAACAGATTGCCGATGTCGGCAACAAAGGGATTGAGCGCCATGCGCAGCGGGTACTTCACCAGCAACCGCAACTGCGGCATGCCTTTACTGCGTGCCGTCACAACGTACTGCTTCTGCAATTCGTCGAGCAAGTTCGCGCGCAGCCGCCGGATCATGCCGGCAGTGCCAGAGGTGCCGATCACGATCACCGGTATCCACAGGTGCGACAACACCGACATGAACTTCGGCCAGCTCATGGGTTGATCCAGGTACTGCGGGTCCATCATGCCGCCAATTGACAGGCCGAACTGCACGTTCGCAAAATACATCAACACCAGCGCGAGCAGGAAGTTCGGCGTGGCCAGACCAACATAACCCAACAATGACAGGCCATGGTCACCCCAACTGTATTGGTGGGTTGCGGCGTAGAAGCCGATCGGGAAAGCCACTGCCCAGGTAAACAGGATGACAGACATATTGAGCACGAAGGACAACAACAGCCGGTCTCCCACCACGTCCAGCACCGGCAGGTTGTATTCAAAGGACCACCCCCAGTCGCCCTGAATCAGACCCGAAAAGCCGCGTTCTCCCGGCCAAATGCCTACCCAGGTCGCGTACTGCTCCAGGAAGGACTTGTCCAGCCCGAACTGATGGCGCAGAAACTGGATCTTCTGCAGCGCTGCCGTATCGCCCTGGCTGCGCAGTTCAGCGATCTGGTTGGACAGGTAGTCACCCGGGGGCAGCTGGAGGATGACGAAGGTCACAAAGCTGATCGCCAGCAATGTGGGAATCATCAACAGAAGCCGCCGCAGAGTGTATGCGAGCACGTCAGTTCCTGCGTGCTTCGGCAAACCAGAAAGTATCCGGCCTGTAGATGCCAAAGAACGCTCCAGGGTCCCAGTTGTAGAGGCCTTTTTCCGGAACGTTTTTCAGGGTATTGCTCACCACCACCGGTTGCATCACGTTGTTGACCACCCCAATCGAGTACTGCTGCTCGGCATGGATGGCCAGCATCCGGTGCCAGATCTTTTCGCGCGCGTCCCGCGCCGCGGTGCGCCAGGCTTCATTCAGCTTCATCAACTCGATCACCTCCGGAATATCCGGCGCGTCACCCGACTTGCCTGCAGTTTCATAGTGTTGTCCGAACTTGGGCCAATGCAACTGCACCTGGCTGGTGGGCGCCAGTTCGTCCGGGCTGGTGTCGATGCCAGGCAATCCGTTTTCCATTCCACCCCACACCGACATCATCGCCTCGCCGGAAAAAACGCGGTTGCGCAACAGATCGCGTTGCGACGGTTTGCTGAACAGCTTGATGCCGCTCTCACGCCAGGTATCACGGATCAGCTCCAGAATATCGGTTTGCTCGGTGCTTTCCCCGGCTGTCTCGACGATGATCTCGATTGGACGGCCATCGGACAGTCGGCGCACGCCATCGGGACCCCGTTTTAATCCGATTTCGTCGAACAACCGGTCTGCCGCCTTGCGGTCAAACTGGGCCCACTGTGTCTGGTACTGCTTCTTGAAGAGCGGGCTTTCTGGCACCACGGTGTTGTTGCTCTCCGCGGCCAGTCCGAAATACAGGACCTGGTTGACCTGGGCGCGGTCAATCGACATGGACAACGCGCGGCGGAAGCGCACATCGCGGAACAGGGCACGCCACACCGGATCGTTGACGTTCAAATTCGGAAACAGCGAGAAATGGGAACCCTGGCCGGTGCGCCAGAGCAGTGTGCGGTAGTTGCCGGCCTTTTCGCCCTTCTTCAGGAACGTGTAGTTGTTGAACTGGATGTCGCGCGCCTGCAGGTCCGACTCACCGGCACCCGCCTTGGCCGGGATCAGCTTGCCGTCGGCGATTGGCATGGCGACACGATCAATGTAAGGCAACTGCCGACCGTTGCTGTCAACACGGTGAAAGAAGGGATTGCGCACTGCGATGAAACGATCGGCAGGCGGTTTGGTCGTGTTGATCCAGGGTTGCAATGTCGGCAACCGCGGGTTGTCGAACTGGTACATATTGTCTTCGCGGTTATGCGTTGCCGCCCAGCCACGTTTGCCGGGATCGGATTTTTCAGCCTCCAGCACTTTCGGGTTGTACTTTTTATGGAATTGCTTGAGGTAATGCGCCGGACGGAAGATGAAAAGCGGCGATGGGGCGGCCATGCGCGGCAGAAAATCGGGATTCGGCTTCGCCCAGGTGTAGCGCACCGTCCATTTGTCGGGGTACTCGATGCGTGGCCCTGCACCGTCCACCAGCAATTCGGCGGGAGGGCCAGCTGGGTTCAGATCCTTGTCGCTGGCCACATCCTCCCAAAAATAGCGGAAGTCGTCGGCGGTGAAGGGCTGACCATCGGACCAGCGATGGCCTTTGCGCAACTTCATGGTGAAGATCCGATCCTCCTTGACGTCGATACTCTCAAGGATGTCGGGCATCATGGTGAGGTTGCGGTCATAACCGATGAGACGCGCGTACCCGTAGACCACCAGCATGCGCACATCGCGCGCGCGCCCGATCAGCATGTTCAGAGTGCCGCCGTGCTGCCCGGTTTCGGCGTTCTTGCCGTCCATGGCGACCACCAGTGGTGTCTCCGGCAAGCGTTGCCGCACTGGAGGCAGCCTCTTGGCATTCACTTCATCGCGCAACATGGGTGTTTCGATGAAACTGGCCGGCATGGAGACCTGGGCAAACGCCAGCGGCGCCGACACTGCAACCGCCAAACCAAGGCAGCGCAGTACGACCGGGAAGGACGACGACAGGCAAAGGATAGTCATGTTTTAAGCTCCGAAACGTCTACATCAGAATGTACTCGTACAAAATGCCTGTCGCCGATATCCAGCATGCCCATGCGGGCAGAGCCATCAACCGTAAACGGCATCGGCCAGGCAGCGGGAACGGAGGACTTCCCCTCCATCAACGCGCCGAAGTCCAGCTTGCGGTCCAGATCCGGACTGGGTACTGCGGCCAGCAGCGCTTTCGTATAGGGGTGAACCGGGTTCGCAAACAGCGCATGGGGCGCCGCCAACTCGACCAGGCGACCCGCGCACATGACGGCAATCCGATCAGCAATATAGTGGACCACCGCGAGGTTGTGCGACACAAACAAGTAGGTCAGGTTCATCTCCCGGCGCAGGTCCAGCAACAGGTTGAGGACCTGCGCCTGCACCGATACGTCCAATGCCGAAACGGGTTCATCGCAAATCAACAGGTCCGGACTCAAGGCCAGTGCCCTGGCAATACCGATGCGCTGACGCTGGCCTCCGGAGAAACTGTGCGGGTAACGGCGCAGGTGCCGCACATCCAGACCCACCAGGCCGATCAGTTCCTTCACACGGGAATAACGCTCCTCGTCGTCACCGATGCCATGGATCACCAGCGGCTCGCTGACAATATCGAACACCGTCATGCGCGGGTTGAGCGACCCGAACGGGTCCTGAAAGACAAACTGGACGCGCCGCCTGTACTCGAACAACTCGGGACCCTGCAGCGTGAGCACGTCCCGCGTTTGGCCGCGGTCGTTAAAGATGATCTGCCCCGAGTCGGGCCGCACGGCACGCAGGATCATCTTGGCGGTGGTGGTTTTCCCGCAGCCAGATTCTCCGACCAGGCCAAGGCACTCCCCGGCAGCGACATCGAAACTGACATCGTCTACCGCCACCGTCTCCCCGCCCGGCTTGCCGCCAAAGAATGAAGTCTTGCGGCTACCGAAGCGCTTGCTGAGGTTGCGCACCGTCAACATCGGTGCCGCCGGGTCCGCACCGGCCACCCGCGCGCCGGACTTTTGCATCAGGTGGCCCGCCACCACCTGTATCTCGCGGATCGGCGTCAAACGCTCACCCGGGGCCATATTGAAGCGCGGGACGGCCCGCATCAAGGCTTTCAGATAGGGGTGGCGCGGATCCCGGAATACATCCTCGACGGTACCCGATTCCATCACACGGCCGTGGTACATCACGACCACCTCGTCCGCCATGTTGGCGACGATTCCGAGATCGTGGGTGATGATCATCACCGCCATCTGAAGTTCGGACTGCAATTGCTTGATCAGTTGCAGGATTTGCGCCTGGATCGTCACGTCCAGCGCTGTCGTCGGCTCGTCTGCAATCAGCAGTGCTGGACGGCACACCAGCGCCATGGCGATCATTGCGCGCTGGCGCAGTCCACCCGACAACTCGAACGGGTAGGTGTGCTCGGCTTTGGCCGGATCGGGGAACCCCACAAGACGCAACATCTCCACCACCGCAGCCCGGCGCTCAACCTTGCCCAATTGGGGCCTGTGCAACCCGAGCGCTTCGCCAATCTGGTTGCCGACCGTGTGCAACGGCGACAAGGCAGTCATAGGCTCCTGGAAAATGATCGATATGCGCCCCCCGCGTATCGACTGCATTTGCGTCCCCAGCATGTCCAGTTTCGCAATGTCGACCTCCACCTCGGGATGTTTGGGGTCACGAAACAGTATCTGCCCCTGCTCGATGCGCGCGACGCGCGGCAGGATGCCCATGATCGACTGGGCCACGATGGATTTTCCGGAACCCGATTCTCCGACCAACGCGATTGTTTTTCCGGCGGGAATGCGGAACGAAACTCCGTCCACCGCCTTCACGGTACCGGCATCCACGGTGAGATAGACCTTGAGATCCTTGACCGTAATAACGTTAGCCATGCCCACCATGTATAAAGACTACAAGCCCACTGGCCGGCGTAAGGTCCACCAGATCAGTCCTCCGAACCCGACCATCTCGGACCCGTTTGCCGATCACCGCCACGGGCCGCAGATGACCGGTCGCAGTATAGAAGATAGTTATCGCTCAAAATTCCGGCCGAACCCAGCGCACCGACGCCAGATCGGCGGTGCGTTCGAACAGGGCTTGCAGAAAGCTCCAGGCAGCCGCGTCGTGCACCGCGTGGTGGGTCAGGAAGCCAGTTGGCTCAAGTGCATCGGCGAGCCCCAGGCGGCGCGCCTGCAAGTGGGCCACGGCTTGGGCCAGGACCAGCTCCTCCCCTGCAAAGCCCCGGTTGCCGCGCCAGTCGATGATGTCTACATGCGTATTGAGGTGCCGCAAGCCGCTGCCATCGGAAACAGCGCCGCGTGGCCCGAACCGGCTCAGCGCACGGTAACCGGCGCCAGCCAGAGCGCGCAACAGATGCGGGGACGAGACCCGGTTCCAGGGCGGCACCAACACCGGCAGCACCCGCCCTGGCGCGATTTGCTCCAACCGCGCACGCCCCAGCAGCAAGCGTTGCAGGGCGGACTCGACGCCTTCGTCTGGCGCAAACTCGGTCTTTTTCGCGCCAGGCGCGGCGCGGTTCTGATGGTCAACCCCATGTTGCAAAACCGTCACCAGCGGATTGCCAGCGTCCAAGATGGAGGCTTCGAGGTCCATTGGCACAGCCGCCAAGGCCAGAGGAACCCTTGCCACCTGCGCCAGACCCAGCAGGCGCGAAAGCGCTGGCGTCAACTTCCCGGCGTCATCGTCCCGCCACCATAACTCTGCCACGGAGCCCCGCTCTTGCCACCGCGCAAGCTCCGCCAGCAAGCTGCTCCAGGCCGGGTTCAAGAAAAACGCTCCGCGATCCACCGTGAGACCAACTCGGCACTGCGCTGGGCTCCATCGAGCCTGATGCTGTCTGCGGATAGGACCGGCTGCAGGGCAGCGCGGTCAATTGCCCGCGCCAGCTTCTCAGGTGTCAAATCCGACTCCTCTACAACCTCGACCCTGCCACGTTGGCCAAGCACGCGCGCGCGCAAGCTCTGCTCGATCTCGGCGCCACCCGCAAAAGGCACCAGGACGGCGCGCGCTCTTGCTGCCAGCGTCTCCATCGTGGTGTTGTAGCCTGCCTGGCTCACCGAGACACGGCAGTTTTGCAGCAGGTCGGCAAAATCGGCACGGTGCCGTTCTATCGTGATCGCACCGGCTCCAGCCGCCCGGGCGAGCGCGCTCAGTTCGGCCAATGTGCCCTGCGCGGCATTTAATCCAGCCATCAGCCGCCAGCGCAGGCCGGACAGGGTCGTCAGGGGTCGCGCACGAATGGCGGCTTCGAGTAGCTGACGGCCCACAGCCCCACCACCGACCGATACCAGCACTTCATCGACGCCCACGCGTGCCCCAGCTACCTGCGCTGGCGCCGGGTCAACCACATAACCGGTGTAATGCAAACGCGTCCCAAGCTGGGCGGCGTGGCGAAACGTCAAACCGAACGGAATCACGGTCGGGTCGCCGTGCACCAGCAATGCGTCGAAGTACTGGTTGAAGATCTGCAACATCTGGTCCTGCCGGGTCGGGTCCTTTTGTCCGCCGCCCAGCACATCGCGCACCGAGGAAAGCAGCAGCGGCGGCTGCGCAGCGCCTTTGATCGCGTCGAGCAACGGCAGCAATTCGAAGCGCATCTGACGCCGCCCGAACGGAAACAGTTCTAACACCACAGCATCGGGTTGAAGGCGCCGCCAGATGTCAAGCAGCAGGTCACTGCGCAAGCGTTTCCAGGCTTCGTCAACGGGTTGGCCGCGAACGTCCACCAATTCCCGAAACGAGAGATCGGCAGCACCAGCTGGTGGCAATTGCACCAGTTGCCGGGCATTCACCACCAGCGACGGCACCGGAAAACCACCGCTGACCAGGGTCACCTCCAGCCCGCAACGGGTCATGGCGTCCACAATGGTGGCGGCGCGCTTGAGGTGCCCGATCCCCAGCAGATGCTGGACGTAAAACAGAACGCGCCGCTCACTCATACGCTATCGGCGCGCTGCGCCCCTGCGCCAGTAACTGATGCGCCAACGGCAGGCTCCAACGCCAGATTGAGTTGTTCCACCTGTACTAGCCCGTCCCGGTCCACGCGGAACACCTGCAACGCGCTCCAGTCCAGCTTCGCGGGCGGCTTGCCCGTCATGTCCCAGCCAGTCGCCAGGGCCAACAACACACGGATCACGCCGCGATGCGTGATGGCCAGCGTCGGAAGCTGAGCGCCACCAATCTCTGCCAGCCACGGCCGCACCCGCTCCAGTACCTGTCGCGGGTTCTCACCGCCGTCGGGTGTGAACTCCATGCCGCGCGCTTCGTTGGCGGCCATCGCGCCGCCCAGGTCCTGCCGCAGGGTGCGCAGCAGGCGGCCCTCCCAGGCACCCCAGGACATCTCGACGATGCGCGGCTCCACCACTGCGTCGAACAGTTGCAGATGGGCCGCCGTTTGAGTACAGCGCCGCAATGGGCTGGTTTGGACGCGCAGCAAACCCAGGCTTGCGGGCACACGCAACCCGGAAAATGCGTCGGCGCCCTGCGCATCGAGTTCGGTATCGGTACGCCCTTGCAAACGGCCGGCGCGACTCCAGGCCGTTTCGCCATGCCGCAACACCACCAGCCGCGTCATGCAGCGAGCCTTCGACTTTGCAACGCAGCGATGGCATCGGCGAGTGAGCGTGCGGCGTGGCCGGTGCTGCGCTCCTCAACAACCATCTTCGCTGCGGCCGATCCCAGCGCAGTGCGTAGCGCCGCGTCTTGCAACAGGTGGCGGATGCGCAGCGCCAGGCCGGGCTCATCGCCAGCTGGAGCCAGCAAGCCGGTCTCGCCATCACGGACCACGTCGACCACGCCGCGATTGGCACAGGAAACCACCGGTGTCCCGGCGGCCTGTGCTTCCAGCATGGCCATTCCGTAGGCCTCGTTGACAGCGGGCCAGACACACAGGTCGCTGGCCGCGTACATTGCCGCCAATTCGGCGGCGGAGCACTCTCCGGCAAAACGCACTCTGCCCGGTGCCGCTGCGTCCAGCACACTGCGCACCGTGTCGGCTGCGGGTCCAGCGCCAGCCACCAGCATGTTCCACCGAAGATCTGTCAGCTGCCCGAGCGTCCTGGCCAACATCCGGTACGACGCCAGCTTGTCGCCGAGCCGCATCATCGCCGACACAATGATCCAGGGCACTGCCGGCTCGAGCCGCCAGCATGCCGCAAGTCCGTTGCGATGGAAGGCACGCTGGCGAGCGGCATCGCGGTACGGTGCAGGATCGAGAAACGGAGGCAGGTACAGCAAATTGGCCCGCGCGCCCGCCGCCTGGCGCAGGCCGACCATGTCGTCTCGGGTCGGGCACACCAGCAGATCGGCCGCGCGAATTGCGTGGGTGGCAGCCGCATGCCCGTCGGCCCAGCCTCCAGCGGCACGCTTGGCCGCATAGGATGCCTCAGCGATGGCGTACGGGATTCCCAGCGATTTGCTGACAGCCGGTCCGATCCAATCCGGTGCCTTGTAGTAGACATGGTAGGTAAACCACAGCGCCGGCGCAGTGGCGGCGCTGCCGCCGCCCCAGCCCAACACAAGTGCCTTCGCCTGCGCCTCACCCTCGGACCGGACAGCCAATTGCACAGCGGGATCACCGACACCATCGAAACTGCGCAAATTCGATACCAGTTCGACTTCATGTCCTGCCGCAACCAGTGCCTCGACGTACAGTCGCGCCACGCGCCGGTCCCCGGAAGGAGTGGGATGCGCAGGCGATTTCAGGGGCGCGTAGAAGGCGATGCGCATGCACAATTCTAGTTCCCGACGCCGCTGCGCAGACACAGTACAGACCGTTTCGCAGCACTTGTCGGCCCCTACAATCCCCCACCCGGCATGCGCGCTGCTTCTGCGACGCCCTCCACCAGCCATCCCTACCTCACGCCTGCAGGCTGGACCCCAAAACCTGGACCCCGACCCAATGTGTGGACTATTCATGATTCTGGAGCGGCGCCGACCGGTCGATGCGGCACTTGCGCGCACAGCGACCAAGGCACTGCGACACCGGGGGCCGGACGGTATCGGTGAGTACCACTTCGTATGGCAGAACAGCGCGCACCGGGAGACTCCAACGGTATCGGGCTTTGCCGGTCACACACGGCTGTCCATCCAGGATCCCGCACGGCGATCCGACCAACCCTTTCGCCGGGCGGACAAAACCCTGGTTTATAACGGCGAGTTGTACAACTTCCGCGCCCTGCGCCAGGAACTGTCGCGCGCAGGTTCGCGCTTCGAGACCGCCAGCGACACAGAAGTGCTGCTTGAGCTGGTCTGCAGGCGCGGCATCAACGGATTGAACCAGGCAATTGGCATGTGGGCATTCTGCCTGCTCGACGAAGCGGCGGGGCGCATGGTGGCGGCGCGCGACCGGTACGGCAAGAAGCCGCTGTTTTACCACCAGGACGCCAACAGCTTGTGTCTGGCATCCGAGATCGCGCCCATTCTGGCGTACCGGCAGCAGAGCCCGGTCATGAAAGCCGCGCAGCTTGACACCTTCCTGCTGGACGGCTGGCTCTTTCCGCAAGCCGACGGGCAAACGCACATTGAGGGCATCCGGCAGGTCCCAGCGGGTTGCGCACTGCACTTCGATCTCGCCAGCTGGGAGGTTCGCGAAGAGCGCTACTTCGACCTGGCGCTGTATGCCACCGCAACGACCCCGGAACCTGCACAACTTGCCGACCTGCTGCAAGAAGCCGTGTTGTCGCGCTTGGTGTCTGACCGCAAGGTTGGCTTGTTGTTGTCCGGTGGCGTCGACAGCTCACTGATCCTGTCGGTGCTGTATGCCAATGGGCTGGCGGACCAGGTGCAGTGTTTTACCGGCGACGCCGGCAAGAGTGACGATGCCGCCTATGCCAGGCAATGCGTCGAACTGCTCGGAATCGAGGCCATCAACGTGCCGCTCGACTACGGCAGCGCCGGCATGGATGGTTTCCTGCAAGTCTGCCGCCATCAGGAAAAGCCGTTCCCGTTCATTGGCAACGTGCTGGCAATGCCGCAGTTGTATGCCCGCATCGCCGAACACGATGTCCCCGTCGTGCTCGACGGAACCGGCGGCGACGAAGTTTTTGGCGGGTACTGGGACCGCCACTACCGCTTTGCGCTCGCCGAAGCGCGCGCGCGCGGGGACGTCGGCTGGGTCGCCGAGTCACTTGAAGCCAACGCCGGGAATGCCAGGGCCATGGTCGCCGCGCACACCTCGCCCGACGCGGCGCAGCGCAGGGGCCGACACCTGAATGGCTCCCTGGATGACCCGCCTGGCCTCGATGCATACCTGGATCGGTCGCTACTGTTGGCACCCGTCAACGATCCGCTGGAACACTTCCAGGGCACGCTCGGCGCGGCGCTGGTGCGGGACGCCACCATCGGTCGGCTGCCGGAATGGTTGTGGCAGAACGACCGCAACGCCATGATGTCGGGCATCGAGAACCGCAGTCCGTTGCTGGACCACCGGTTCGCGCCGTTCATGCACAGCGGCGCGCAAGCCAAATTCTCCGGCCCCTGGAATAAATTCGAGCTGCGCAACCTGTTTGCACGGTTCAAACCATTGCCAACCCAATGGCGGCGCGACAAGCAGGGTTTCCGCTGGATCTACGCCCGGTTCCTGCGCAGCAATCGGGACGCCGTGCTGGAACTGGTCGCGGGCTCGCGCATCCTGCCGGACCGGCTCGACGTGTCAAGCCTGCTGGAGCGGGCACGCAGAGACGACGCCACACTCGAATCCAGCTTGTTGCAACGCAGCCTGTGCGTGGCAGGACTTGAGCAGAGCATGGGCCTCGTCGCAGGCGCCTAGGCACCCGGCTCCAAGCCGAACTTGACGGCCAGGCGGACCACGTTGGTGCCTGCCACAAATCGCTGCTGCAGGCGCTGCTGCCCGGCCAGACCAAGTGTCTGGCGCAGCGCAGGATTGCTGGCAAGGCTGCACAGGCCAGCGGCCAGGGCAATTGCCGACTCGGGTTCGACCAGGATGCCAGTGCGATCTCCGTCAATCAACTCGGGAATTGCCGAGACCCGGGTCGCAACACAGGCCAGTGCCTGGCTCTGGGCCTCCATCAACACATTGGGTAGCCCGTCGCGGTCGCCATCGTGTGCAATCCGGCTCGCCAATGCAAACAGGTCGGCGGCCCGGTACAACCCAAGCAGTTCCTGTTGCGCCATCGCGCCACGCCAGCTGATCCACTGACCAATACCAAGTGCCTTTGCCTGCGCCTCCAGCGCGTCGCGCAACGGGCCGCCGCCCACATGGACCAGACGCCAATGCAGCCCTGCGGGAAGGCGCGCCAATGCGTCGAGCAGGATATCCGTGCCTTTCTTTTCCACCAGGCGCCCGACCGAAAGAATCTGTACCGGGTCTGCCGGATCGGAGCCATCTGGGCGGCCGGACCGCTCTGACCGGGGAGGGAACCGCTCCAGATCGAGACCGTGGTAAACCAACTCCACCCTGCCCGCAGGCGCCAGGCTGGCGAGGTAGTCGCGGTTGGCACCGGTACAGGTCACCAGCCAGTCGCACGAAGCCAGCTTTTCCCGCAGCTCCCAGACTGGCGAGGTCCATATATCCTTGGCGTGCGCAGAGCCAGACCACACCAAGCTGCGCATCATGGCCGCATACCGCGCAACCGATGCCGGCGTGTGCAAGAAGTGGGCGTGCAAGCGTTCCACGTCGGCAGGCAGTTCATGTGCCAGCACCATGGCCTGGCCAAACCGGCGCAGTCGGCTTGCCGAGCGGTCCCGCCACAGGTCGCGCAGCCAGACCTGCAATGCCGCGCGGTAACCTGGCAAGCGTCGCACGTTCCACCAGGCGCGCAGCACCCGGTTGCGGTCGTCGCCAAGATACTCTGGAAGGTACACCACGGGCGCGCGGATCTCGGCGTGCACCGGGTGTGTCTGTTTTTCCCTCGGGTGGCGCAGCGAATAAATCAGGATCGACAGCCCCAGTTTTTCGAGCGCTGCGATTTCCTGCGCGATGAAGGTCTCGGACAGTCGGGGGTAACCCTTGAGGACAAACGCCACCCGGCCTGCGCTGGCCATCCGGGGCACGTCAGCCAATACGGGCGATCGCAGCGCTCGGGCTGTCATCGGCTGACTTGAGCCAGGGCGCGACCAGTTTGGCGACGTTGGGCAGGCCTTCCAGCAATCCGGGCACGACGACCCCGGACGGCAAATTCTGACGTGGCAAGGCGCGCAGGGCCGCAGCCATCACGGCTGGGTCGTTCTGGCCATCTTCGCTGAGCATGCCGATCAGGCCGAGCTTGGCAGCACTGTCGGCGCGGATGAACTGCTCCAGGCGCGGCGTCGTGCGCGGGATGATCAGTGCGCGCTTGTCGAGCGACAAGACCTCGCAAAAAGTGTTGTATCCGCCCATCGCCACCACGCCAGCGGCGCCAGCCACCAGAGCCTCCAGGTTGCTGTGGAACGTGATCGCGTCCACGCGTTTGAGTTTGGCTGCGCGGTTCATGAACTCGGTCTGCTTCTCGGGCTGCATGAACGGTCCCAGCACCAGCAAGGCCGGATACGGCAGCAGCGCATCGTGTTCATAGGCGCGCAACACCCAGTCGATCAATCCTTCGCCATCGCCACCACCGCCGGTGGTCACCAGCAGGTACGGCCGCTTGGTGATTTCCGGCAACCTTGGCGGCGCGCCAGCAGTGGACACTTCACGTGCCAGGTAACCGGTATAGGTGATCTTTTTCTTCACGCTGGCTGGCAAGGCGATCCCGGCCAGTGGCTCGCAGATCTGCGGCAGGCCATAAATCCAGATCTCGTCATAAATGTCGCGCAGCGCCGGAAGCACTTTTTTGCGGCGCCACTCCGGGACCAGAAGCTTGGGCTCGTCCATGACATCGCGCAACCCCAGCACCAGCCGTGTGCCACCCTGTTTGAGCATCTCCAGGGTCTCCAGCACTTCGCCACGCAACCCGAGTGGCTCCTTGTCGACGATGAAGATGTCCGGATCGAACATCTCGGCCGTGTGTTTGATGATGGACGCACGCATCCTCAAGGTCTGCTCTACATCGATATGCAGATTCAGCGGCGTGTACTCGCCGTTGCGCAGCTTCACCACCCCCGGCACGCGCACGAAATCAACGCGGGAACGAAAGTCAAAACTGCCGATGATGGGAGAGCCGGACAGAATCAGCACCGACAGGTTCTTGAAGCGGTCCACCAGCGCATGCGCAATCGTTCGGCAGCGGCGCAAATGGCCCAGGCCAAAGGTGTCGTGGCTGTAGATCAGGATGCGCGTGTCTTTGCGTGCAGGCTTCATATTGGTCTCCGTACGACTGCGGTTCGCCTTGTTTCTTGTTGGATGCCCACCCGTTCACCGAGCAGAAATTATAGGTTGGCAGGCGCCGCCTATCGGGCCAGTTCCGCCAGCTTGGCACGGTACAGCGGCAAGGCAGCGAGCATCGCCGCCCGACCAGCGTCGATGGAACGCCTGCGGGCCGCGAAATCGGCGCCGCCCACAGTGTTCAACCGGGGGCGCACAAGCACATCAGCGCCAAGCAGCTCAAAGGCGTTGATGCTTTTCCCCATGATCGCGAAGGTTTGCAGCAAGACCTGCAACGCCCCGTCGGCACTGTTGGCCTGCGGCTCGCTGGAGATATCCACTGCAATCACCAATTCGGCGCCCATCTGGCGCGCATAACGCACCGGAACCGGCGCCACCAGGCCACCGTCCACGTACTCCCTGTTACCGATACGTACCGGCTGAAACACCGACGGCACGGCGCTCGAAGCGCGCACCGCCAGGCCGGTATCGCCGACTCGGAAAACAATGCCCTCACCACTTTGCAGATCGGTTGCGACGATGCCCAAGGGCAGCGCCATCGCATCGATGGGAATGCCTCCGACCTGCTGGTTGACATACCGGCCCAGGGCATCGCCACGCAAGACCCCGCGGCCAAAAAACGGCAAGGTCCAGTCGGCCAGGGTCGCCTCTTCCATCTGCAGGGCGATCTGCTGCAGTTGGCCGCCGGACTTTCCACTTGCGTAGATGGCGGCGACCAGACTGCCGGCGGAAGTTCCAACGACCAGATCCGGTTTTAGACCGGCCTCCTCGAGCACCTGGATCACACCGACATGGGCAAAACCCCTGGCGGCACCGCCACCAAGTGCCAACCCGACCTTGGGCGGACGTTTTACGGCCGCTGCGGGCACCGCAGGCATCGGTGTTGGAGGTACTGGGTCTGGCAGGCTGGTGCAGCCAGCCAGGAACAGGCACAACAGCATCGCCCCAAGGCGCGCCACAGGCGCAAGCGCGCTCGGGGGATGGGTCGATTGGCCAGTCAGTTTGCAGCCAAACGGCCAAGGCAAGTATTCCATGGAGAAAAAGTTATTGCGAATCATTCTCGTTTGCTTTATGATTCATTACCCAGCTCAAACGGAGAAATGCATGCTGCTGCCGATCAAACACACACTACTTGCTGCCAGTCTGCTCGCCAGCTGCGCCGCCGCCTTCGCCCAGCAGTCCGTGCTCAACATCTATTCTGCACGGCACTACCCGACCGACGAGGCCTTGTATTCAAACTTCACCAAAAGCACCGGCATCAAGATCAACCGCGTTGATTCCGACGATGCAGGCATTCTCGCCCGTCTGAAGGCAGAGGGCAGCGCGTCGCCGGCGGATGTGATCCTTCTGGTGGACGCAGCGCGCCTGTGGCGCGGCGAAATCGACGGATTGTTCCAGCCCACGTCGTCCGCCGTTCTCGACAAGGCAATCGCGCCACAACTTCGCGGCAAACCGGACTCTGCCGGAAAGTCCCAGTGGTTCGGTTTCTCCACCCGGGCACGTGTCATCGTGTACGACAAGGCCAAGGTCAGGAAGGAGGACGTAGCCACCTACGAGATGCTTGGTGACATCCGCAACAAAGGCCGCCTGTGCATCCGCTCCGGGTCGCATCCGTACAACCTGTCCCTGTTTGGTGCCGTGATGGAGCATATGGGACAACAACAGACCGAGACCTGGCTGCGTGGCATGGTCGCCAATCTGGCGCGCGCTCCCAAAGGTGGGGATACCGACCAGATCAGGGGTGTTGCTTCCGGCGAATGCGGAATTGCCGTCACGAACACCTACTACCTCGCCCGGCTGATGCGCTCCGAAACGGCCGCGGACAAGGCGGTGATGGAACGCGTGGGTGTGGTATTTCCGAACCAGTCGTCGTGGGGCACGCATGTCAATATCGCTGGCGGCGCGGTGGCCAAGAACGCCAAAAACCCGGCCAACGCGATCCGCTTCCTGGAATACCTGGCCAGCCGGCAAGCGCAGGACCAATTCGCCAATGGCAACAACGAATGGCCGGCGGCGCGCGGGGTGGTGATTGATAACCCAGCGCTGAAGGCGATGGCAGAGGGCGGCTTCAAAAGCGAGACCGTACCCGTCAGTGTGGTGGGAATGAATCAGGTCAAGATTCAGCAAATGCTGGACCGGGTAGGCTTCAAGTAAAGCAAGCCACCAGGCGCCGCTACCGTAGCCCGCGCACGGGCGCGGGCGAGGCGTGTATCGATGCCACAAAAATACCTCGCTACCGTAGCCCGCGCACGGGCGCGGGGCAGGCGCCGCTGAATCGGCGGCGAGCCTGCTGGACGGCGTACCCCGCGCGCGCGGGCGGGCCATTTCATCCTGTATGCTCTTGTGCATGTCGTAATTTGGCCCAACAAACACGGAGCAGGCCCAGTGAAATTCCTCGGACGGATCGGTATTGCGTTACTGCTGTTGGGGACGGTCGTGCTGGGCGCGGGCCAGGCCGGACTACTTGCCGGCAGTCTTCCGAAACGCTTGGGCGTGACAAACGGCCGTTTGTCCCCGCCGTCGCAGACCCCCAACAGCGTGTCGAGTCAGGCAGACCTGTACCCCGGCCACGCGCAACAGGCCTATGCGGCGATGGCACCAATGCGATTTCAGGGCGATGGCGGCGCGGCAATGCAGAAGCTTGCAGCAATCCTGCGTACCATGCCCAGAACCACCGTGGTGACGGAACAGGCCGACTACATCCATACCGAATCCCGGACGCCGGTTCTGAACTTCACCGACGACCTCGAGTTCTGGGTCGACCGGCCAGCGGGCCTGATCCACTTCCGTAGCGCCAGCCGCCTGGGGCGCAAGGACTTCGGCGCAAACCGCACACGGATGGAGGAAATTCGCAGGCTATTCGCCGCCTGAGGATGCTCCGCCAAACCCCCGCCGCGCACTGCGCGAGTTATGCAGAGCATCGCCAAGTCAGCCGATCGCCGCCTCTTCCGGTTTGGGCTTGCCCTCTTTCTTGGGCAGCGGAGTGATGTCCAGCAGCACCTCGGCCTTGTCGGGATCCTTGTCGTCGATATCGACGGTCAGTCGCCCGCCCTCGGTCAGGCGACCGAACAAGAGCTCATCGGCGAGCGCTCGGCGGATCGTGTCCTGAATCAGGCGCTGCATCGGTCGCGCCCCCATCAGCGGGTCAAAGCCTTTCTTGCCGAGGTGCTTGCGTAACTTGTCCGTGAATGTGACGTCGACCTTTTTCTCGGCCAGTTGCGTCTCCAACTGCAGCAGGAACTTGTCCACCACTCGCAGGATGATGTTCTCGTCGAGTGCCTTGAAGCTGACGATGGCGTCAAGCCGGTTGCGGAACTCCGGCGTGAACAGCCGTTTGATATCGGCCATCTCGTCACCGACCTCGTGCTTGGTGGTGAAACCGATTACCGCCTTGTTCATGGCTTCGGCACCGGCATTGGTGGTCATGACGATGATGACGTTGCGGAAATCCGCTTTACGCCCGTTGTTGTCGGTCAGCGTGCCGTGGTCCATCACCTGCAGCAATACGTTGAAGATGTCCGGATGGGCCTTTTCGATCTCGTCGAGCAGCAACACGCAATGTGGCTTCTTGGTCACCGCCTCGGTCAGCAAGCCTCCCTGGTCAAACCCGACATAACCCGGCGGTGCGCCGATCAGCCGACTGACAGCGTGGCGCTCCATGTATTCGCTCATGTCAAAGCGAATCAGGTCGATCCCCATGATGTAGGCAAGCTGCTTGGCCGCCTCAGTCTTGCCGACGCCGGTCGGCCCGCTGAACAGGAACGCGCCAATCGGCTTGTCACCCTTGCCCAGCCCGGAACGTGCCATCTTGACGGCCGACGCCAACACGTCGAGCGCCTTGTCCTGGCCAAACACGACGTTCTTGAGATCACGTTCCAATGTTTTCAACTTGCCCCGATCATCGTTGGAAACATTGGCAGGCGGGATACGCGCGATCTTTGCCACGATCTCCTCAACCTCACCCTTGGTGATGGTCTTCTTTCGTTTGGACGGAGGCAGGATGCGTTGCGCCGCACCGGCTTCATCGATCACATCGATTGCCTTGTCGGGCAAATGGCGATCATTGATGTACTTGGCGCTGAGCTCGGCCGCAGCCTGCAGGGCCGCCACTGCGTACTTCACGTTGTGGTGTTCCTCGAAGCGCGACTTCAGGCCTTTCAGAATCTCTACCGTCTGCTCGATCGTCGGTTCCACCACGTCAATCTTCTGGAAACGGCGCGACAACGCCGCATCTTTTTCGAAGATGCCGCGGTACTCGGTGAAGGTAGTGGCGCCGATACATTTGAGCGCGCCAGAGCTCAACCCGGGCTTGAGCAGGTTCGATGCGTCCAACGTTCCACCCGAAGCAGCGCCAGCGCCGATCAATGTATGGATTTCGTCGATGAACAGGATGCCGTTGGGCTTGTCCTTGAGCGATTTCAGCACGCCTTTGAGGCGTTGTTCGAAGTCGCCCCGGTACTTGGTCCCGGCAAGCAAGGAACCCATGTCGAGTGAATAAACCACCGAGTCGGCCAGGATCTCCGGTACGTCCTTTTGCGTGATGCGCCAGGCCAGGCCCTCGGCAATCGCGGTCTTGCCGACGCCCGCTTCACCAACCAGCAAAGGATTGTTCTTGCGGCGCCGGCACAGGATCTGGATCACACGCTCGACCTCGTACTCGCGCCCGATCAGCGGATCGATCTTGCCGTCCTTGGCCAACTGGTTCAGGTTCTGGGTGTATTGCTCGAGCGCCGACTGCTTGTCCCCTTTTTCACCGCCCTCTTCCGCCTCCGCCTGGCTCTCACCGGCCTTGCTCGGCTCGGGCGGATCACTCTTCTTGATGCCGTGGGCGATGAAGTTGACCACGTCCAGGCGCGTCACGCCTTGCTGGTGCAGGTAATAGACTGCATGCGAATCCTTCTCGCCAAAAATTGCCACCAGCACGTTCGCGCCGGTGACTTCCTTCTTGCCGCTGCCGGTGGACTGCACGTGCATGATGGCGCGCTGGATGACGCGCTGGAACCCCAGCGTAGGCTGGGTATCCACGTCATCGGTGCCCGCTACCTGCGGCGTGTTGTCCTTGATGAAGGTCGACAGGGACTTGCGCAGGTCGTCAATGTTGGCCGAGCAGGCGCGCAGCACCTCGGCCGCGCTGGGGTTGTCCAGCAACGCCAGCAGCAGGTGCTCCACGGTGATGAACTCGTGGCGCTGCTGGCGCGCCTCGACAAACGCCATATGCAGGCTTACTTCCAGTTCCTGGGCAATCATGAGGTTTCCTTGTGCCTTGCTAGTGTGATCTACTGTAATCCGATTTCAAACCCGGGTCTCGCAACCGTCGCGCGCTTACAACTCGACCGGTTCACTCAGTGCCTTCAAGGGGTGGCCCGCTTTGCTCGCAGCCTCCAGCACCTGGTCCACCTTGGTGGCCGCCACATCCTTCGAATAGACGCCGCAGACCCCACGCCCATCCAGATGGATCTTCAACATGATCTGGGTGGCGGTCTCCAGATCCTTCTTGAAAAATTCCTGAATCACAACAACCACAAACTCCATTGGCGTGTAATCGTCATTGAGCACCACCACCTGGTACATCTGGGGCGGCTTGACCTTCTGCGTCCTGCGCTCCAGCACCACCGCGTTACCATCGTCGCGCAGCGGCAGTCTGGTCGGGGGAGCGGGTGGTTTCTCGGGTGGCTTGATTGGCATGAAACGATTCTATCGGCGCGCTCCGCTTGCTGCCGCGCCAAGGTCAAATGGAGCCAACTTTTGCACATTCAAGCTGCCAAAGTAAAAGCGCTGGCGCCAGTTTGCGACCACACTTTGCAGCACACCCCCCAACAGGCGCTCAGCTTGGTCCCGCCCTACCCATAAGGCATCTCACGGCGCGGGCCGCCGGGGAACACAAATCCCGATCCCAGTCAATCATCCGTGGTTTGCGGTGGGACTGTCCACCAAGTCACGGGACGCCCTGCAACGCCGTAGCCTATTTGACCATGACTCTCCCCCGCATCCCAATTGACCGGCGGCCCAGTAGGCCTGCGGATGACCTCGGGTTGGCTTCGCTTCTTGGCCCAGTCCGTTGCCCCGAGCCGCCCGATGCGCACGCG
>Ga0209591_10001786_pt1 | contig 26233 bp, 24 predicted proteins | sample MAT01_FD_187207 | JGI IMG/M metagenome (GOLD analysis project Ga0209591, IMG submission 187207) | Freshwater microbial communities from Lake Fryxell liftoff mats and glacier meltwater in Antarctica - MAT-01 (SPAdes) (version 2) | ecosystem: Environmental > Aquatic > Freshwater > Ice > Liftoff... | reverse complement strand
CGGATGGTTTCATTTTCGGCGGCGGCGGCTTGCTTATGCAAATCGAGCATCTGCTCCACGAGGGCGACGAGGCGATCATGCCGCGCTTTATCGGCAGGGTCATCAAAATTGATCGTGCGGATGGGGAATGGTCGTAAATATTCCGTTTTAAAGACGAAATATCCGCCTCTTAACACATACCCGGTATTAGATAGATACCACCACAGAATTTTGGAGTTCAATAACCCCAGAAAATAATGCATGTTTTCTCTACGTAATGGAGATATAACAATGCTGTAGCATTTTGTATTGTGATAAAGACCGCTTGGTACAATTGTTAAATTGCATCCTAGACTAATTTCTGGCGTAACAATCCTTTTAGTTTCAAATACTTGCATATCACGGCTTCGATGACAGGAATACCAATATTTGGTATTAGTCTTTTGTCTGAGACGAATTTCAGTCAATTCATCTCTATACTCTGAGAGATAGGAGTAACCAAGAGGATAGAGATCTTGAAATTTCGCTTCTTCAAGAATCTTAGTTTTACCGTCGATTAATTCATACGGATAAATTACGTAGTATGAAAATTTAGACTCTTTATACCTATGTACATCTTCACCACGTAGAAACGGCTTAAGTAATGCAATTTCTATTTCTATTTCTTGATTTGCTCGTTCTGAAAACACCTTAACTTTACCGTTAATAGAGTTACTGATTGCTTTGACAACATGTATGTTATCAATTCCTGACTGAACACCTACCATTATTTCAGCGGTAACGTCTTCCAAAGTTTGAGGTTGCGATGACAACTTTCTCAGAGTTTGCGAAACAATACTGCTGGTTAGTATCCAAGGTTTCTCAGATAAATCATTAAATTTGAAATTTGAAAAATTTTCTGGCTTAAGGGAGTTTAGGCGTTTCTGAAGTTCAAAAATCGGAGTATCAGCAAACTCATAATATAAAAAGGCTTTCTTAGCTGTTTTTTGGAGAAGTAAAATGCTAGTGTATGTTGATACTTGTCGGAATATCAGATTGTTCCCGAAACTGATTAACATTTTCACGGCAGAAGTATCTAAAAAAAACTTTCTCAATCCTGACCCAAAATCAGAATTAGTAAACTTGTGCGGACATATATATCCCAAATAACCACTTTCTTTTAGCAGCTTAAATCCATGTTCTGCAAAGAGTAGATATAAATCGAATCTCTTTACTGCACTTGTATAGTTTTTAATAAAATAGGGTATTTGATCCGAGTAGTATTCTTGAAGACCTTGAATACGCAAATACGGCGGGTTGCCGATGACGGCATCGAAGCCGCCTGCGTTCATAATTTTGCCGAAGCCGTCTTCTTGGCTGCGCCAATCGAACACTTTGACGCGATACAGTTCTTCCTCTGGGAACAGCGAAACGGTTTTATTTGAGTAAAAATCCGGGCCGATCAGCGAATTGCCCCAGCGGACGTTATCGCCCAAATCCGGCAGGACGCGCTCGGTCATCAGGAGCGGTTGGGCGGTGCTGCCCGTTTCGCCTTCCAGCACTTTGAGCAGCAGCGAGAGTTTGGTCACTTCGACGGCCTGCTGGTCGAGGTCAACGCCGTAGAGGTTGTTGAGCAGGATGCGTTTTTTCTCGTTGGTGGTGAGGGTGTATTGGATGGGCAATGGCGTTGTGGTCGGGTCGGCGGCGGACACCATGTATGGTGTCCCTACAGGATCGTTATTTGTAGGGACGCGATACATCGCGTCCGGCATTTTCGCACCAGAAGGTTGTTGACGGATGATTTCCCGAATCCGCCGCGCTTTAAGATGTTTTGCCGCGCCATCCGTGACGTAATAGGCCAGATGCCAGTCGATCAGCAGGTCAAACGCGCCGATCAAGAACGAGCCAGAGCCGCAAGCCGGGTCGAGGATACGCAGTTTGCTGACTTCATCCGGCGTTTTGCCTTGCAGGAGTGCGCCGACGGTGTGCGTGACGATGTAATCCACGATATAAGTCGGGGTATAGAATACACCGCCTGCCTTGCGGACTTCCGGCTTTTCCACCACTTCCACCGCGCCAGAAGCGGAAACTTCCACGACTTTGCCGAGGAAGCGCTCGTAAATCTGGCCTAATATATCCGCCGGAAGCACATTAAAGGCATACGGGCTGGCGGGTGGATAGAGGCTTTTGAGGATGTTGTGCAGCGGTTCGTCGGAAATATGCAGCGTGGGCGTGAGCGTATCCGGTTCGTCGCGGCCTTTTTCCGCGCTGAAATGGAATAAGCCGGAGTTGTATTTTTGGTCGGCTAGAAGGAAGAACTGCTTCAACTGCTCATAGATTCCGCCTGATTTGCGGATGTCGTCCAAGCGTCCATAGAGTTCGATGTCGCGGTCTTCGCAGATTCGCAAAAAGACGAGGCGGTCAATCGTGAGCTGTACCGCCATATTCAATTGGCGGATGTTGGTTTGCAGGTGAGGATTATGCAGCACGATGTCCTTCGCCAGCCAAACGCGCCATTTTTCCATCTCATCCAGAAAGGCCTTATCGACCTCTTCAATGCCGCGTGTTTTTACATCGCGCACCCATTCATCGAGTTTGTTGGCGCGGACGGCTTCGTAAGAGATCAGTTCGGCGATCTCGTCCCATTTGTCCACATACTCGGTGTAAGTGTAGCGGCGCAAACGGCCTTCTGTGGGCTTGTCGTCGTTGGCGGGTTTTAGTCGGCAGTCATAGATGCTAAATTCTTCAAAATCGGTCAAAATACTAGCTGGCAGCTTGGCAGACCAGCCGTAGCGTCGGACTTGGAAGGCCGCGTCTTTGTTTTCTTTAATATCGACGTGGGGCGCTTTGGCCTCCACAAAGAAGCGCAGGTTGCGGTCAATGTAAAAGCCGTAATCGGGGAATTTGCGTTTGAGTCGTTGATTTTCTTCTACATCGACGCTCAACTCGCGCACGATCTGCTGCGGACTGGTCATGTCCCAACCGAGCGCGGCGAAGAATCGGTCAATAAAGACGACGCGGGTATCGGTCTCTTTAAATTGGAGCGATTTAAAATGCACCTTATTTTGTTCAAACTGCTCGACAAGTTGGTGGATGAGATCGGGCGCGGACATAAATGCTCCTAACACTTAGCAGAGGTATCAGATTAATAAGTGGACTTATAAAAAGGAATTGAAAAAAGATTTAACCACCGAGCGATAAATTCAAATTACCTTTGAACATTTACTAATAGTATACCCACAAGCGTTTCTAAATATCAAATAACGAAAGGTTAACGATGATGCTCAAGATTACGGATGCCGAATATCGGGGGCGATGTGATTCCCTGCTGGAAGCGATGCAGCGCGAGGGCTACAGCGGCGTGGTGTTGTTTGACCGCGACTACATCATTTATTATTGCGGATTCGCTTTTATCCCCACCGAGCGCCCGATTGCGTTTGTGATGAACGCGAAGGGGGAACGGGGCATGTTCGTCCCGCGCATGGAGGTGGAACACGCGCAGCAAAATGCGCTGATTGAGCATGTGGCGCATTACATCGAATATCCTGATGATCCGCACCCGATGATGGCGCTCAAGGATTTGCTGGCGGATATGGGCATCTCTGGCAAGATCGCGGCGGATGGCGAGAGCTATCCTTGGATTTTCGGTTATCGCGGCCCCAAATTGGCGGAACTCGGCAATTTTACCGTCCATTCTATCCGTGAAGCTGTCGAAGATCAGATGATGATTAAGTCTCCGGCGGAAATTAATTTGCTGCGTGAAAGCTGCCGTTGGGCGCATCTGGCGCTGACGTTGTTGCAGCGCTATACCAAAGTCGGGATGACTGAATCGCAAGTCGAGATGCAGGCCAGCGATGAAGCGACACTGGCGATGCTGGACGCGATTGGCCCCGTATATCGCGCCTTGAGCATGACGACAGGCATGGCATACGGCATTTATCGTGGGCAGATCGGGCGCAACGGCGCGATCCCCCACGCCCTCGCCAGCAACATTATTTTTCAAGCAGGCGATGTGCTGGTTGGCGAATCGACAGCGCCTGTGTGGGGCTATGTGTGCGAATTGGAACGCACGATGATTTTAGGCAAACCGACGGACGAGCAACGCCGTTTATTCGATCACATGATCGCGCTGCAAGACACGGCTTTCGCGGCCTTTGAAACGGCGGAGCGCTGCTGCGATGTGGATTTGGCGGTGCGGGCATATTTTGAAAAACATACTCTCATGGAAAACTGGCGGCATCACACCGGACACGCCATCGGCTCACGTTATCATGAGAGTCCCTACTTAGATCGCGGCGATAAAACACCGCTCAAGACAGGGATGATCTTCACGGTTGAACCGGGCATGTATCATCCAGAGGTCGGCGGCTTCCGTCATTCGGATATGGTGCTGATTACGGAAAACGGTCCGGAAATAATGACATGGTATCCGCGTGATCTGGAGAGTTTGACGATTCCTCTGCAATGATTAAGGGATCGGTTTTTGCGACACACGAAAAACACGGTTATGATTAGATCATCTGCCCGAAATTTGGGTTTCATCGCACACGAGGGTTGTTATGGGGCGGTATCTTTTACGCAGACTTTTACAGGGCATTCCGACATTTTTCGGCGTGACGCTCATCTCCTTTTTGGTGATGATCTCCGCGCCGGGGGATCCCGTCGCCCTGATTACTTTTTCACCTAATCGTGACGCGGAATCCTCAGCGATTATGACGCGCCAATTGGGTCTCGATCAACCTGCATTTACGCAGTATATCTACTGGCTGGTCGGGAATGACTGGCGCAAAATCGACATCAACGGCGATGGCGACACCAATGATGAAATCGACCATTATGGCGAGCGTAGAGGACTTCTGCGCGGGGATATGGGTGTATCGCTGCAAATCCGCAGACCTGTTTTAAGCCTCATTATTGAGCGTATCCCGGCAACGCTGCTGCTGACTTTTAGTGCATTGATTGTTGGTTATGGCGTGGGGATTCTATTGGGTGTTTTGGCGGCAACTTATCAAGGCACGCTGATCGACCAATTTGTACGCATTATCACGGTGATTGGCAATGCCATCCCAGCATTCTGGTTGGGTTTGGTGATGATTATCTTTTTCAGTGTGCGGGCGGATTTACTACCGATGAGTGGAATACAAGATATTGCCCGACGCAGCAATACCTTTGACCCCATCGAAACTTTGCGCCACATGATTATGCCCGTCTTTGTGCTGTCGTTGGGGACGATTGCCTTTGTCTCGCGGTTTACGCGTACCGAGATTTTAGAAGTTCTCGCGCAGGATTATATCCGTACCGCTCGTGCGAAAGGGCTGGCGGAGCGCATCGTCTGGCGCAGACATGCCACACGCAACGCCTTGCTGCCCGTCGCTACCTTTATCGGCCCCGGCTTAGGCACACTGCTTAGCGGCGCGGTCATCGTAGAGCAGGTCTTTACATGGCCCGGCATGGGACGGTTGGTCGTTAATGCCGTATTCCAGCGCGATTATCCCCTTGTGATGGGAACTGTCGTCATCGCGGCGGTGATGTTTATTCTGGGTGTACTCCTTTCCGACATTTTATACGCGCTCCTTGATCCACGAATCCGGCTAGAGTAATCCATGACAACTTTGCCTACCCCTTCGACAATTACCAGCTTAGCAGAAGAACAGCCCAGACAATCACGGGCGCTGTGGCAAGACGCACTGGCGCATCTCCTGCGTGATCGCCTGTCGATGGCGGCGCTCATCGTCTTAACAGTGTTGACGGTTTTATGCGTGGCCGGCCCCACAGTGGTGGAATATGTCCTCAATGTCGATGTCAACCGCACCAATATCCCTGATCGCTTTCTTCCGCCGGGTACAGAAGGCCACTTTCTAGGGACAGATCATCTCGGACGCGACCAGTTAATTCGCTTGATGTATGGTGGGCGCGTTTCGTTAGCGATTGCCTTCGCTGCTAGTGCCATGATTATCCTCATCGGCGTAACGCTCGGCCTGTTAGCGGGCTTTTATGGCGGCATCATCGACGATTTTATTACGTGGCTGGTCAATACACTCAGTTCGATTCCGCCCTTATTTATCTTGTTGATTGTGGCGGCGATCTGGAGGCCAAATGCGGGGGTGCTGATTATCATCCTCGCGCTGACGGGATGGGTGGGGACGAGCCGTCTGGTGCGGGGCGAAGTGCTGAGTTTACGTGAACGCGAATATATTGTGGCGGCACGGGCTTTGGGCGCACCGACGCGCCGTCTGATGTTTTATCATATTTTCCCCAATTTGGTATCGATTGTGATCGTCACTGGGACGATTATCGCTGGGAATCTCATTCTAGTGGAATCGGGCTTGAGCTATTTAGGCGTTGGTGTGCAGCCGCCGACCCCAAGCTGGGGCAATATGCTGACGGATGCTCGCACTTATTTCGTCACAGGGGTGCATCTGGTGGTATGGCCTGGCTTGCTGATTATGGTGACGGTGATGTGCTTTTATCTGGTTGGGGATGGCCTACGCGATGCGCTCGATCCGCATACCTCGCGCAAAGGTAGTCAACAGAAACCCGCGCCTTAATCTAGCTCTAGCTTAAGGCTTCGCCATGTGCTGCACAAACTGTTCCGCTGTCAAAATAACAATGTTCTGATAGGCCGCTAACACAAGCAGGTCTCTATCACCTGAGACGATAAAATCCGCGTTACCGCCAACCGCGCACTCAAGGACAGCACGATCTTTAGGGTCGCGGACAACATCGACTGGAACTTCTGTGGATTCGACCAAGACGGCACTTGCTCTATAATTATTTACAACTGACTGGAATGTGAGATTATGTTTCGTAAGTTGTTGAGTGAACTTTGGATACAAAAGCACCCGTTCCAATTCACCAATAAGTGGTTCAGTTACAAGGATGAGATAGTCATTATTAAGGCCTGCTTCTAAGACTATACGTGGTAATCCTCCCCAAAAGAGTGCTGAAACAATGATATTTGTATCCACAACGGCGCGGATCATTTTTGTATTGGTGCTTCGTTGTGTGCGATACGATCAATTTTGGCACGCGCCAATTCAACGTCAATTTCTTCAGGTGTTAAACTTCCTTCTAATATAGTCATTGCCTCAAGCAATTTTGCTGCTGCCTGAGTACGTACTAACTCGGCTTCGATCATGTGGATGACGCTGGATGTGTTGATTGTGATGCCGGCTGCGTGTGCTTTGTCAAGCAATGTCTGCGGCAGATCAATCGTAATTGCAATAGTCGTCATGACATTTTTTATCCTTACTCGTTGTATTTTTATTTTGATTATAACAAAGACAAGAATGGCCTGATATATCGGAAAACATGATTGTGGTAGATGCACACTATTTCGCGCGAAGATTACGCCATTGCACTCCTTGAAGAAATTGAAAATCCCGTGCATGTCCACCAACGCTTTACCGCAGCCTATTAACTCACTATGTTATGAGCATAGAGTCCACCCCTAACTATCTATAGCATAATCGCTATAATCATATGACTTTCATTGATAACTTTATGGATAAAGGGGTTAATCCCTTTGCCCAAGTAAGAGTGTTCAACAAAAGCGCATGAGTTAGATAAAGTGTTATTTTGATGTTAGCGAGGAGTGTATTCTATGCCCAAGGTTGAAGTTGAAGGTTATGGTGCGTTTGAAGTTGAATCTGGAAAACGTTTAATCCGTGCTTTGGAGACCAACGGAGTCGATATTTTGCATTTGTGCGGCGGTTTTGCCCGTTGTACGACCTGCCGTGTCGAGTTTAAATCCGGCGAACCAGATCGCATGACCGTCGCGGAAAACAACAAACTGGCAGAAAAAGGCTGGACGGATTCTGTCTTGCGGCTTTCCTGCCAGATCGAAGTTTTGCAAGATATGGTGATTGATCCCGTGATGACGTTGACCGAAAGCGGGATGGAAGACGCTGGCCCCGCCCCGCAAGAGACCATCACCCCGCACCCCGAATGGATGATTAAACCACGTTAATCCCCGATTTTTAATTTGATTGAGATGACATAGGTTTTGTAGGGGCGAGTCCTAACTTGCCCACGATGAGCAATTTGGTGATTACGGGGTTTTCTCTACTGCCTCAGTGAGCGCCTTTTTGCTTGGGATGTGCCTTAAACCATGCCACCGACTCGCGCATCGCGTCACGAATCGGCGTGCTGTGATCGCCGAAAGCATTGACGAACTTGCTGTGATTGACAGTGAAGGGCTTTTCAAATTCGTACATCATCTCCACTGTTTCCCGCGCTCCGGGGATAAACAAGCCGCCAATCCGCATCATGAGTTTGCCCATGCTGCCAATTTTGGGTGCTGTCCCGATTTCGGCAAACATCATGGTCATAAATTCACGCTGGGTTACAGTAGGTGCATTCGGCACATGCCAGACCTGACCGTAGGCTTCATCATGTTCGCCCAATATAACTAACGCTTTGCCAAAATCTGGCACATAGGTGAAGGTGTGCTGCACGTCGATATTGCCAATGCCAGTGGCTTGCTTGCCAGCGAGCGCCGGATAAAAGGTCTGATCTGCCGCCGTCAGATAGCGCGGGCCATAAAAATCGGAAGCGCGACCAATCACAACGCGGATTTTGCCGCTTTTGTGCGCCGCCATGAGTGATTCGGACATGGCTTTGCGGGTTTGGCCTTTGCGGGTATGGGCGTTGTAGGGCATGTCTTCTGTCATGGGACGACCATTCGGATCGCCATACATATATAGATTTTCCACGACGACCAGCTTGGCATCATTTGCCGTCACGCCTTCGACGATACTAGCTTGCAGAGGCGGGAATTTTTCCGGCCATTCATGATATTCCGGTTGGGCGCATTGATAGACGACAGACGCGCCTTTGGTCAGATCACGGGTTTTGGCGGGATCATAGGCATCGCTGGCGACGACTTCAACCGCTTTGGGTGCATCGGCTAATTTGCCACTGCGATTGACCATACGGACTTGCTTACCGCGCTTGACGAGTTCTTCCATGACCGCGAAGCCAACAGGCCCCGTGCCGAAGATAACGTGCAGTTCGTTGGAATTATTGTTTGTAGTCATGTGATATATGCTCCTTATGGAAAACAATTAGCGATTGGTAGATGATATGAGATAGGCAACGAGCGCATCGACTTGCGCGGGTTCTAAAATGTCCCCAAACTGCGGCATAATCCCGCTTTGGCAGGCACCTTCCGGGCATTGCACCGCGATCACAGCATTAGGATTAACGATGGCCTCACGGATGTAGGCTTCGTCATGGCGGTTAGCGATTCCGGTTAAATTTGGACCTTCCTCGCCCATTGCGCCCGCCATGTCGAGCGTATGGCAGCCGATACATCCCCGTGTTTGGAAAAGTGTTTCGCCGTAGCTGACAAGATCGGCAGTATCGGGATTCATCATGGCTTCCCGTAAGTCCGCGATCAACGTATAGCGAAAGCTAAAGTACATACCAGCAGCTATTGCGATTAGGACAAAACCCGCGATCAAGTTCCGTGTAATTCGTTTTTGCTGTCGTGTGTTCATCAGGATTCTTTCACTCCTTTCCGCACTTAGGGCGCATTGAATTAGCACCTGCTTACAGGTGATTTTTATAGAGATTGCGAATAGATTTGTAGGTGATGGTGCTTAAGGCTGGCTGTGCATGAGCAAAATTGAACTAAGGTCTGCTGAGTCAGGTCATCAGAATGTCTCCATTAAAGTTATTGGGTTAAAGGTGACTTGCTGTATTGCGCGTCTATGATTGACTTTATGGGCCAGGGTCTAAGCCGAGATGCTGTAAAAAGGTCGTGATCTCGTGATGATAAAAATCATCGACATTACCTATCGTCGGCCCCAAGTGGTGGTAAAGTTCTAGCATAATCATGCCGTGCATCCGCGTCCACGTAGCGATACCCAGATAAAGCAACTGCGGGATAATCGGATATTGATCGCGCTCAATCAGTATTCGCAAATGGTGATCCACCGACGGAGGTAGCTGTTCATACTCCGGCGGCAGCTTGAGCGTCCCGGCAGCGAGGGCATCCGCCAAAATCGTGACGATGACGATGAAGCCGCGCTGTACGGCGGGAACAGTCAACTCACCTGGAGCGCTGTAACCCGGAATTGGATTGCCATAAATTAACTGGAAGTCCACAGCGTTCTCCAACGCCCACTGCCGATACACTTTCATGATATTCAGCATCCGTCCGGTATAATCCTCATGGACACAGGCGTTATCGGCGGCTTGCAGCGTGTCTGCCAGCGCGTTAAAGGCATCCAAAATCAGCGCCGTAATCAAGTCCTCACGTGCCGGAAAATACCGATACAGCGCCGGGGCGGTCATCTCCATATCACGGGCAATTGCGCGTAAAGAAAGTCCGGCTGTCCCTTGCTCCGCCATATGCTGACGGGCGAGTGCCTTGATTTCTTCGCGGATGTTGTCATGCTGCCGTTCACGCCGAGTCATTATGTTTTACCAAATCACGTTGGTGATATAAGATAATTTAAGTAAACACTGTAAACTAATTTTTGTCAAGAGGGCAATTTTTATCATATTCAGGACTTTCGCTTACCTCACCCCCCGGCACCCTCTCCAATACTTGGAGAGGGGGAGAAAAACGCATCTTGAAGTCCCCTCTCCATGCAATGGGGAGGGGATTTAGGGGTGGGGTAAATGCGTGAGCGAAAGTCCTAATATTAACTGATCTTACGCAGACACTCAAATCACTGGACACTGGCAGTTCAAAACTGCCAGCTAAAGCGTTTGGAAACCCCTGAAGGGGTTAAGTAAAAAGGTTCCTTAACCTCTTTAGAGATTTCCAGATTGCGCGTAGCTCTGGGTTTTGAACCCGGAGCGGCTGGCTGCGTAAGGTGAGATATTAAGAAAATTTGACAATTGCACCTGCTCATGCTATATTGGCGCTCAGTTAAGTTAAACAAAATAAATAGATTTTATCGAAAACATTTACATATAGATTGTTGTCAGTCCGCTCGAACTCGGTCTTGCGCGGCAGGAACTCCGAACCGTGTCAGGCCCAGACGGGAGCAGCACTAAGGGGCAACTCCTGGGTGCCGTAGGCTCCCGGGTGCGAGCACACTGGCAACAATCTTTTTCCTTTACGCCCAAAGTATGACCAACTTCCTGCGGACACATATCCCTTATGCCCGTAGCCCCAAATAACCGTCCATCACCCGAACTTTACCCACCAAACAACATATCTTTAGATGAAACTACGCGCCCCGGTAGGATGCGCCGCCTAAGCCGTTTCCGACTGCACGGTTGGTTTCCAGCCGTTATCGTCATACTGCTCATCAGCGCAGTTTTAACAGGGATTTTGTTGATGAAGCCAACATCAACCGAGACAAGCCTTCTAGTCACCCTGAGCATCGATGGCCAAGCCTCGCAAATCAAGACCCAAGCCCAAACGGTAAACGCATTCTTAGCTTTACAGGGGATTCAACTCGATACCAGTGACGTGGTTGAGCCGGACTTATCACAAGCGCTGCAAGCAGGCATGACGATCAATATCACGCGGACGCGGATTGTTTCTTTGACGGTTGACGGCACGACGACTCTGCTGCGGACGACGCTCGATAATCCGGATGCCATTGTGCGAAGCGCAGGGTTGATACTTGGCGCGGCGGATCGTGTGTTTGTGGATGGGACACAGGCCAGCACAGCGGATTTGCTCAATTGGCCTATTCCGGCGATGACCATCACGATTGCGCGTGGGGTTGAATTGCAGGTGGTGGATGGCGACAATACCCACATCCTCTATACCAGCCGCGCTACTGTGGGCGAAGCGCTTTTCGATGCCGGAATCTTGTTATTTCTGACGGATCGAGTCGTGCCGGATGTCAATTCATCGGTTACGTCGGGTTTAACAGTGGTCATCAGCCGCGCTCATCCCATCACGATTTTGGTTGATGGGACACGGCTGGAAACACGCACAACGGCGGCTACCGTCATCAGTGCATTAGCAGAAGTAAATATCGCGCTCAATGGCCTAGATTACACCGTCCCTGGTGAAGATCAACCGCTGGTAACTGGTATGACAATCCGTGTGATTCGGGTGCGCGAGGAACTGCTGACGGAACAAGTCACCCTGCCGTTTGAGACGATTTATCAGCCTGATGCCCAACTGCTGCTTGATACACGCCGCGTCTTGCAAGCCGGACAGGAAGGGATGCAGCAAATTGATGTCCGAGTTCGCTATGAAAATAATACCGAAATCAGCCGAACAATCGAGACCGATGTAATCCTGCGCGAAGCAGCCGACCAGGTCATCGCTTACGGGACGAACATCGTGATTCAAACCTTAGATACGCCGGAAGCTACTGTGCAGTATTGGCGGCGGTTGCGTGTCTACACCACCAGTTATCATCCAACCGCGCTTAATGGCAGCACCATCACCGCCACAGGTCGCATCTTGCAACATGGCATCATCGGCGTAGACCCACGCTTGATTCCATTTGACACCAATCTCTATGTAGAAGGTTATGGGGTAGGGATTGCGGCGGATACGGGGCCAGCGCGGGCATCCCAATATTGGCTGGATTTGGGGTACAGCGATGCCGATTATGTGCATTGGTCGCGCTGGACAATCGTTTATTTGCTGCTACCACTGCCGGAAAACATCGATTATTTGCTTCCCCTCGGCACTAATGAGCAGTGAACGAGGTTATTTCGCCCGTTGAATGACGTTTATGTTAAAAGTTGTTAGCTGATAGTCTTTATAGAGAAACTAAAACCAATACAAGTGATTTTTCGCAAGAGTGAGGCGTGCCTCACCCCTACATAATACCAATCCGATTTCATTTACCCATTCGTAAGGCCAATGATTTTACCTTACAACCTGCTTTGAGCAACAACTAATCACTATGAACTGCGTAACTTTTATCTATTTAACCTGAGTTTCGGATAGCATTTTCATTCTATCCCCACCCCTAAATCCCCTCCCCACTTCGCAGAAAGGGGACTTAAAGAACCATTATGAACCGTTTTCTTCCCTTCTCCATGCAATGGAGAAGGGGTCGGGGGATGAGGACATCATAAAAGTTAATCAAAGTACGCTATCCAAAACTGAGGTTATTTATTTTACACTGCGCGGGTCGAGCGCATCACGCAGGCCATCGCCAATCAGATACAAGCTCAACACCGTCACTACAATCAACAGGCCGGGCAAAATGGAAAGATGCGCCGCCTGACGGAAATAGCTTTGTGCGCCGGTGAGCATATTGCCCCAGCTTGGCTCCGGCGGACGCACACCCAACCCCAAGAAACTCAATGCGGATTCGGTCAAAATTAACGAGCCAATTTCAATCGCCAAAGCCGTCACCAAAATCGAGAGCGTATTCGGCAGGATATGGATGAACATAATCCGTATGGGACTCGCACCCATCGCCCGCGCACTGATGACATATTCATTCTCGCGCTGCCCAAGCGTTTCGCCGCGAATCAGGCGCATCGTCCCCGACCATGAAACAATGGTTAGCACCACAATTAGGGTGGCGATACTCGGCGTGAGGACGGCTGAAATCAAAATCAGCAGCATCAAAGTCGGGATAGAGTTCAATGTCGTCACGAACCACATGATAAAATCATCGATAAAGCCCACTCGTGTGCCTTGATAAAAGCCCGCCAGTAAGCCGATAGTCACGCCAATCAGGGTAGAAAAGAGCGCCGCCGAAACACCGATTCCCAGCGACACACGCCCACCGTACATCAGACGCGTAAACACATCACGCCCTAAGTTGTCCGTCCCGGCGACATAAAACGTGGTTTTTTCAGTCGTCGGATTCAGATAATTCGTAGCGATGGACAGCAGTTTGCGATCTGCCAGCGGTTCGGTATAAGAGACACCCAGCGCGTTTTCAAATACAGGAGCCAACAGCGCCATTAGTGCAAGGGTGATTAAAACCGCGAAAGCCAATAACGTCAGGTAATCTTTCTTCAAACGACGAATGGCGGTACTCGTCAGCGAATCGCTTTTGCGCTTTTCGAGGTTCAAGCTGGTGATCTCGCTGCGTTTTGGCTCGTTCATCTGTGATGGGATGGTATTTGGTGTCGCCATATAAAAACTCCTCTTAACTCAGGCGGATACGCGGGTCAAAAAGCGCATAAAGAATATCGGACAAAATAAAACCGAGTATGGTCGCAATTGAAAAGACCAGCACAATTCCCATAATCACCGGGTAATCTTGCTGGGTGACGGATTCGACGACTAAGCGCCCCATCCCAGGCCAAGAATAAATGGTTTCGGTGAGGGTCGCGCCGCCAATAATACCGGGGATAGCGGGGCCAATAATGGTGGCAACCGGAATCAGCGCATTCCGCATGGCGTGGGTAAACCACACTTTGTTATTCGATAAGCCTTTGGCGCGGGCGGTGCGGACGTAATCTTGATTCAGCACATCGAGCAGCGATGCTCGCATAAAGCGCGAAAATGTGGCGATCGAGAAACTAGAGAGGGTGAGGACTGGCAAAATCAAATGCCGAACACGATCCCACAGTGAATAATCGCCTACCACCGAGATCGGGAAGCGGTTGCCCATCGGCAGCAGTTGCAGCCATGAACCGAAGATCAGCAGCAGAATCAGGCCGAGCCAAAAAACAGGTACGGCGCTGATAAACACAGCCAGAATACGGGTGATATTATCAAAAATGCCGCCCTGCCGCACCGCCGCAAGGACACCGATGGGGATACCAATCAGCGTACCGACCAGCAGCGAAAGTGCGCCGAGTTCAGCGGTTGCGCCTAAGCGAGTGCTGATGGCTTCCGTTGTTGGCTGGCGGGAAACGAGCGAATGCCCGAAGTCGCCCCGCAAAATGCCTTTATTCACACCAATTTCAGTACCGGTCTGATTACCACGACGATCAAACACGGGGATTTCGCGCCCACCCCAAATTTGTGCGCCGAAAATTTCAATCGGTGCATCGCCAATCATCCAACGTGAATATTGAATATACCAGGGGTCATTCACCCCCATTGCTTCTGCCATCGCAGTACGCTGCTGGGGCGTGATGCTGGGGTCAAACGCCAGTGCATTCACGGGGCCGCCGGGAAGCTGCGCCATAATAAAAAAAGCGATCACCGTAATGCCAAGCAAGGTCGGTATCGCTTGTATAAGACGTTTCAGTAAAAATTTAGTCATAAGAATCACCTAAATAACACAACACTAGATTTTTAGATTTACCAAAGTGGTTGTTTTTTAGAGGCAACTCGGTGAGCCGCCTCTACTTTTAAGATTAGAAATAACGTTTATTTTTGTCGTACTAAGTTAATGGCTTTAAGTAAAATTTCCTGAAAGAACATACAAGCCGATTGTTTATCGTAGGGGACAAACTATGCCCCCTACAAAATACGAAATCATTGGCAGGGTACATATCTGCTGTACCCTGCCGTAGCTTATTTACTGTTCGTTGTTCACATTCCAAGAATCGACGTTCCATTGGCCGAGGCCGGGGAAGGGGTCGAAGCCTTGAACATTGGGTGACGCAGCATAAGCGGAATCCAGTGCGTACAGCCACAGATAGGGCTGGTCGTCGTACAGGATTTGTTGCATTTCGTGGGCAGCGGCGATACGGGCTTCGGGATCGCAGTTGCCGGTGGCAATTGCTTCGCCCAATTCTTCCAAGCGTGCGTTGTAATAGGACGGGAAGTTGAAGCCGTAGCCTTCGCCGAAGATGTCATTTTCCGCGCCGAAGAAGCCGCGTAAATCGGGATCAAACGGCAGCCCACCGCGCCAACCAGCAACAGCGGTGTCAAAGGTTTGTGCGCCCATGTTGTCATCGTACATGGTGTTGAAGTCCAACACGACGACATCCACTGCCACACCAATCTGGGCAAACTGGTTCTGGAGGACGACGGAAACATCATTGCGGACATCACCGACGTTCATCATTTCAAAGCGCAGTTCCAAACCATCGGCGTTGGTACGCAGGCCATCGCCGCCTTCGACCAATGCTTCACCGGTGCTTGTCCAACCGGCTTCATCGAGCAGAGCGCGAGCGGCATCCAGATCAAACGGACGACGCGCCAGATCGGGGTCGAGGGTGAAGGCGGTGGGGATGGTGCCAGCGACCATCGCGGTTGCGTTGCCGTTCAGCGGCCCATTGATAACTTCATCAATGTTGATGGCGTGTTGCAGCGCCTGACGGACGCGCACATCACCGAAGATCGGGTGGACACCTTGGTCAATCGGCTCGCCAGCTTCGTCCAGACCGTTTTGCGGGTTGCTGGGGTCAGCCAAGTTGAGGGCGACATAATGCCACACGCGACCAGGAGCCTGATCGTATTGGATGCTGCCGGCATCAGCCGCTTCACGCAGGGTGGTAAAGACACCGCCACCGGGTTCAAACACGAAGTTGAGGTCGCCGGGTTGTGCTGCCAAGAAGCGTTCTATCATGACGTTTTCATCAGGCGTATCAACGATGACGAAGCCCGACGGAACAACATAATCGGCAGTGGGATCCCACCAGTTGAGGTTCGAGGAAAGGTAAATTGCAGTACCCGGCTCAAGACGATCAAAGCCGAATGGGCCAGAGGTGACTGCTGGGGCGCGATCAAAGGGATGATCGATCATGCTTGCCCAATCGAACTCTGAGCCGGGGGTATAGCCATAGGCATGGGCGGGCAGCGCAGAAACAGAAGCAACCTGACGGATAGCTTCGCACTGAACTGCATCAAAATCAAAGCGAATGGTGTAGTCGTCAATAATTTCGGCACCAACCAACGCTGCGGCGGCTTGCGCGTAGCTGCTGGAAAGGCCAACGCCTTCACCCTGCTGCATGGCTTCCCAAGCGAAGTAGATGTCGGTTGCCGTAATGGGGGTGCCATCGCTCCAAGTTGCATCTTGGCGCATGGTGACGGTCACGCTCAGACCATCTTCGGCAATTTCCCAACCCGTCGCAAGCTGACCATTGGTTTCTACTGAATAGTTCTGTGTTTCCGGGTCGAGGCCAATCAATGCAGGCCAAATTAAATTATTGGGGTCGGAGCAATCCACGCCGGAGCAGCGCAGCCACACTAACGGGCCGAGATTAGCAGAACTGCGGGTGCTGCCACGAATGACGAGACCACCCTCGCCGGGACCGGGCATTTCGCCATCCTGAGCGTTCACGAGAACCACTCCGAAAGACAATGCTAACGCCAATACGAGGCCTAAACCAAACAGACGGTAAAACTTACTCATTCAATTCCTCCTGAAAATATTTAGTTACTTTTGGTGGAAACTGTTTTGGGGACATCCACCGGACTACTTGCTACTTGCTATTCTGCGAAATAAGGTTATTTCACTAGAACAGACCTTGCGAGAATAGCATACTTCACCACCACCTGCAAAAAAATGGCTGTTTAATTAATCTGCCAGTGGTCTCTTTTCTGAGTTTCGCACATAACGTGGAGAAAACAAGAATTTAAAAAAATTTAAAGATCGTTTTAATGTGGCGTGGACGAAGTCCTTATGGCGTAAACAGCTTGGGCATTACTGCATCCATCAACAGCGCAGTATCCTCGATGGATTGGAAATCATCGGCATAAGAAAGCACATTCAACTGTGGGTCAAAACTCCAGAATCCGGCGGCATCATAGAGATAGCGAATGTAGGTGTAACATAGGCCGAGGATAATACGTGAATAAACGCTGTACTCCATATACGGGAAGAAAATAATCATGCCGCGATCATGAATATACAGGACGATTCCCAAATTCGGGTCGGGATAATGCAATTCCACATCATCAGCCGGGCCGGGAACAGGGTTAAGCGCCGGATCAAGCCGCAGCAGCAGCCGCGCTAAGGCTTTTTGGTTGATCTTTCGCACAGGCCAATAGGCTTCCGGCTGATCGTCGCTCTGCCCATGCTTAAACAGCCAATCGAGCATGGTCGGCGTAAGTTTGCCTGTTTTAGGCACATAAAGATGAATTTCATAAATCATAAGCGCGATCAGTCTTTCAGCGCGATCAGCATTTTAGGGCTGCTTGTTTGAAGAAACGCAAATTTTTCCCATCATGGACGTTTTTGCAACAGTTCCAGCAGCAGACGCAAATTATCAATGCTTTCCAATGGAATACTTCCCCAATCGCCTTGTGCTTTGGAACGCAAAATAAGCCGTCCGCCTTCGATTTGATAGCCAGCAAAATCCGTCCACAAAAGCGGCGGGTCGTCATGATATGGATTTGCCGCTATTCTATGCTGATAAATACCCGTTGCATTGAGCGAAAGAAAATCACCAAATGGCACTTTTTCGCCATTCGCCATGCTGCGCTCAATCATGGGTTTAAGCAGGCGAATCGTCTCTTGCTCCAAGCGCAGATTGAGTTCATCCATCCGGCGGTAGAGATTATTCAGCACGATATTTTCGTCTTTAGTGGTTTTGAGGGTCGTACGATAGACAATGCGCTTAAGCAAGCCGCCAAAATAAACACGCCGCTCGGCTTGTTGGCGCAGCGCGATAATTTCCGCATAGCTGATGAAGACGACATGCGAGCCTTCACGATAGCTAAAGCCACGCTGGTACATCGTCAATTCTCGATTCCAGAAATGCGCGACGTACCACCCGACTCCGAGCGCGGCGAGTGAAACTATGCCCACCGTAATCACAGACGCGAGATTCGCCTCCACCTGCCACAAAGCAACCGTGACGACAAACCAAACCGTCGCCAGAATCGCCCCACTCGTCAGCAGCAGGCGCAGCCGATTATTGGGGAAATTGGCGACAAATTTGCCGAATTCAGGATCATCATCAAACATAGCGACGATTATAGCATCCTTTTATGCCGTGTGAATCATGTTATACAGGCGTGGGAGTTGTTCGCGCAAAATATCGCTCTTGGTCACGATTTGCCGTAGTCATGATTTATACGCGGCAATTGCTAAAATTCCTCAAGAAATCGTCCAAGTATTTATGGATTGCATCATTTTATAGATCACAACCTGCTCCTATAGTTTCAGTACGCGGCGAAGTGAATCACCGTCGATGTTGCCCCCGCTGACGATAACTGCCGTTGGGCGAGAATCTGCTGCGATTTTTCCGGTCATCATCGCCGCCATACCGACCACGCCGCCGCCTTCCGCCATCCAACCTTGGTCGTCCACCATCCAGCGGACTGCCGCCGCGATCTCTTCTTCGGAGACCAACACCATCTGATCGACATACTGCTGCGCCAGCGGAATCGTGATTGAGCCGGTTTCGATTTCTCCGGAAAGGGCTTCTGCCAGTGTTTCCCACACTTGCGGATAAGCCGTTTGATAAAAGGTGTTGTACATCGCCGGGGCGGATTCCGCGTTTACGCCGATGATCTCAATCGTGGGCTTAAGCGATTTCGCCGCTAATGCGATACCGCTGATTAAGCCGCCACCGCTGACACACACGACAATCCGCGCCACATCCGGCAGAGATTCCAGAATTTCCAGCCCAATTGTCCCCGCGCCTGCGATCACCTGCGGATCGTTGTAGGCGGAAATAAACGTCAGCCCTTCGTCACGTTCTAAACGGCGGCCTTCCGCTTCGGTTTCATCATACATCTTGCCGAATAAGACCACTTCCGCGCCATAACGGCGTGCGCCTTCGACCTTGCGGCGCGGTGTATGTTCTGGCATTAAAATTCGTGCGGAAACACCCGCGACATAAGCGGCGTAGGCCACCCCTTGAGCATGATTCCCAGAGGATGCCGTCACGATTCCCCGCTGGCGCGAGTCTGCATCTAACGACAGCACAGCGTTTAATGCACCGCGCACTTTAAAAGAATGGGTACGGTTGGTGTTTTCGAGCTTTAGCCAGATATTTTCCCCAAGACTAGGGGCAATTTCCAATAGGGTGGGATGCAGATAGGGAGCAATGCGATCTTGCGCTTGTTGAACATCGTGTAAGGTAAGCATCATTTTTTGCCTTTGACGAAATAAAGGTGAGGTTGATTTTATCCTGATATAATAGATTGAGAACTTATGCAGTTGATCAAGTTTTTTGGTAAAAATTATTAGTTCATAGTTTTTGGTAAGGACAATGATTTTCCTTTACGGTCTATTTTGACTAAGAAATAATCACTTTGAACTGCGTAACTTCTAAGATTAAAACTGTTTTCGGACCGAGCGCTTGCGTGTATCAAAATCCAGAATATAGTTAGTTGTGTTATAATCTTCATTGGCTCATCATAAATAGTTGGATAATCCTGTGATGTCTGCACTCAATGACCCAGAAGCCGTCCGCCAGCAATACGCTACCGACGAAAGCCTGCGGATTCGGCAGGAAATCCACGATAAATATACTGTCCCCCGGATTGATTACGCCGGGTGGGTGTTAGACTGCATTCAATGGCGCGGCGATGAGCGTATTTTAGACGCGGGCTGTGGTGCTGGTATGCACTATACCCTCTTAAAAGATACTTTTCCCAGCTTGGTCTATCATGGTCTGGATTTCTCGCCGGGGATGTTGGGTAAACATCCTGCCGCCAGTAATTTAGTGCTGGCAGACGCGCAGTTTACGCCCTACGCCGATCACACCTTTGATGTGGTAATGGCGAATCACATGCTCTATCACATGCCCGATATTGACGAGGCGCTGGTTGAGTTCCGCCGCGTCTTGAAGCCTGATGGCGTGTTGATGGTGGCGACCAACAGCCTCCAGACGATGCCAGAACTACAGGTGTTGATGCGCCGTGCAATTGTGCTGCTCACGCGCACCGGTGCGTCGCAAGTGCAGCCACCTGTGCCTGCCAGTGATTTGTTCGCGTTGGAAAATGGCTCACGCCAGCTTGCACGGCATTTTTATGCCGTTGTGCGACATGATTTGCCAAGTGCGTTGATCTTCCCAGAAATTGAGCCGATTATGGCGTATCTGGAAAGCACACGCACTATCCGTGAGCCGCAGCTTCCGCGTGATGTGATGTGGGATGATGTGATGATGATTATGCGCCAGCAAATCACCCATCTGATTAACCATTTGGGCGAATTGGTGATTAACAAGCTGACAGGTGTCTTGCTCGCCAGCGACAGCGGCGGTTTTATTCAGCAGTTTGTAGAGGCCAGCGTACATTCCGCGCCGCTAACCGACTCTTGACGCTCTGTGACGTGCGCGTATAATAATCCTTCCAAGAAGGCCCCGTAGCTCAATGGCAGAGCGAGTGACTCTTAATCACCAGGTTGTAGGTTCAAATCCTACCGGGGTCAATAAAAGCAAATTTCATGGCTGCTGATCCCGTGCGAACACCTAGATGGCTTTTTTTAAAATGTCACGCTCTTGCCTAGCAAGCTCCAGTTCGCGCTTCAAGCGACGGATTTCGGCTTCCGCTTCCCGTTCTGCGCTCGGTTTGAGATCACCCCTTGTCTCATCCACCTCATAACGTTCCCGCCATTTGTAAATCAGACCCAGCGTAATGCCTAAGTCGCGTTCAAGATGGGCAACCTTCACCTCCGGCTTGCCCGCCATCTCCAACACTTCCCGTTTGAATTCTTCAGCGTATTTCTTGTTTTTCTTTGCCATCATTTCTTCTCCTCGATCTTATTTTATTGGACATTTATTTCTCCGGTCTACAAAAGCGGGGGAAGTTCACAGAATATTTTATTCTTTTATGCCCACTCTTCAGATAAAATATATTTCAAGACATATTGAGGAGACATTGTAATATGACCGAATTAATCCACCTTCTTTACGCCAGTTCAGCCACTCAGGAAATGACTGACGATGATTTAGTTAACCTGTTGAAAAAAGCACGCGAAAAAACAAAAGTCTCGATATTACAGGTATGTTGTTATACCGGGGCCGCAACTTCTTGCAAGTATTGGAAGGAGAAAAAACAGTGGTTCAGGAATTGTTCAAAGCTATTGGTCAAGACCCAAGACATTATCAGATATCAGCGCTTATCACCCGTCCGATAGCAAAGCGCGAATTTGCTGAGTGGGAAATGGGATTTACCAATTTAGACAGCATTGACTCGACTTCGATTCCGGGTTATAGCCCTTATCTTAACGAGTCATTCACCTCAGACCGCTTCCAAGACAGAACTTACGGTTATATATTTCTGCGTATATTTAAAGACAGGACTTTCGCTTACCTCACCCCCCGGCTCCCTCTCCAAGTATTGGAGAAGGGGAGAAAAACGCATCCTGAAGTCCCCTCTCCATGCAATGGGGAGGGGATTTAGGGGTGGGGTAAATGCGTGAGCGAAAGTCCTAAAAGAAAATATCCGCTAAAACAAAGTATCTGTTCTAGCTACCGCACACCGATCGGACGTTACCCCCCCATTCCTGATAGCTGGGTCGCTGTTTACATCCCATAAACAATGTATAATAACCTGAGTTTCGGATAGTGTTTTTATTCTATCCCCACCCCTAAATCCCCTCCCCACTTTGTAGAGAGGGGACTTAAAGAACCATTGTGAACCGTTTTTCTCCCCTTCGCCATGTAATGGAGAAGGGGTCGGGGGATGAGGACATCATAAAAGTTAATCAAAGTACGCTCTCCAAAACTGAGGTTTTATAGTATCGTCGTTTTATTAGGCATCCTCTTGGGGATTTCGGAAACCGTTGGCAGTCATGTCTATTTTGAGACATCTGCCGTCATTTTAACGGTTGTGGCATGGGTAGTAATTGTCAAAGTTACGATGGTTCCTTTACTATTCCCGGAAACAATTTTCAATTGTCCACTTACCAACTGCGCCCGCTCCTGCATTCCGATTAAACCGAAGTGACCTGCACGAGTCAAATCATTCAGGTGAGATGGAACTTCAAATCCTTTACCATTATCTTGGACACGCAAAACAATAGATGAGTTCTCGAAACGGATACCAACTTGTATTCTTTCTGCCTGTGCATGACGACGGGCGTTATTGAGGGCTTCCTGAGCAATGCGGTAGAGCGTCAACTCTTTTTCCTGTTGAATAGCGCAAGGTGAACCCGAAACTGAGAATTGAGCCCCTACTTCTCGTGCTAACATTTCAAGGGCGGTCACTAATCCCAATTCGTCCAAGTAATGTGGGTGAAGCGCACGACTGAAACGCCGGACTTCTTCAATTGCTTGGGCAACCATCTGCCGAAGTTCGGTGATATATTCGCCCGTTTGTGGGGAAATCCGTTCAAAGTTCCGCTGCACCATCTGAGCTTTGTGACCGAGTGCAATCAATGTTTGGACGGTTTCATCGTGCAGTTCCCGCCCCAGCCGGGCGCGTTCTTCTTCCTGAGCTTGTGTAATTGCCCCCAGATAATCATGCAGCGCGGACTGGGAACTTTGCAACTGACCCGCCATATCGTTTAATGTGACACGCAAGTCTTCAATTTCTCGAACGCCACCAACAGGCTTTGTCACAGCATCGAATTGTCCTTGCCCAATGAGATTTGCGCGCGATCCTAATTCTTGCAAAGGCTGGACGACATAACGCAGCCCAAAAGAGAGTGTGAGCAAAGAAATTGCTGTCGCGGTAAATAGAACGAAAGGCATTACCTGCTCAATTCGAATGAGCGGATCGGTCAGGGAGTGCCAGGCTTCTCGGATAATCAGTGACCAGCGGGTATTCGGTATCGGTGCGTAAGCAATGACATCACCGTGCATCGTATCTGAAGTAAAAAGTACGTCACTTTCCCCTGCCAATACTTCGGCGACACCAAGCCAGTCCATGATTGCGTTGTTAGGCGGTAAATTTCCCCGACTGAAAAGTATACTTCCATCGTAATCAAGCAGCGCGACAGTTCCAACAGCATATGGGTGTTCGACGGCAAGCAACGTGTTCAAGTCCAAGTCATTTGCCTGAACTTGCTCAAGTGGAATGTCATTCCGCCAGGCATAGTTTTCTCTCTGCGAAGTAATGAGTCGCGCAAGTGCGCCAATCAGCCGCGAGTTTTCTTCCACTGCCAGCGCACGCATTGAACTCTGGTGGCTGCTGACACCGCTGAACGCAAAAATAATTAGGAGTATCGTAAGCGGCAAAACTGTCCAGAGCAGCACCTGGGCGCGTAAACCATGTAAACTAAATGAAAAAGAAGGTAATTTCAACTTTGCTGCTCCGGCAGGTGAATAAGTCCCAGATTTAAGGCTTTGGTGACGGCTTCTGTTCGACTGTTCACTTGCAGCTTGGCATAGATGCTGGCGAGATGTCCTTGCACTGTGCGATCACTGATGGAGAGCTTCACCCCGATACCTCGATTCGTCAACCCAGATGCGACAAGTTGAAGAACTTCACGTTCCCGATCTGTGATTGGCTCTGTTGTTTGAACTGTTTCATGAGTGCTTCCCGCCATATGTGCAATTAATTTTTGTGCCACATCAGGCGCGAGAGCAGGTTCACCACGATAAACTGCATGTACTGCGGCAGTAATCTCTTCAGCCTCTGCATTTTTAAGAACATAACCATTTGCACCTGCTTGTAAAGCTGCCATGATAAAAGGGTCATCATCATAGGCAGTTAATATCAGCACACGTATAGGTAGAGCCTGCTCTCGTATCCAGCGGGTAACTTCAATCCCAGTGGCATGGGGCATTCGCACATCGAGAATGGCAACATCGGGTTGCAATTCAAGAATGAGTTCCTTGACCTTCAGCCCATCCCCTGCCTGAGCAATAACCTGAATATCCCCATCCTCTTGAAGAAAATCATAAATGCCTTTACGCACTACGGCATGATCGTCTGCTAAAACAACACGTATTGTCATGATCTTTACCTATCAGCTTGCTGCCATTATCCTGCTATGTAAGTATAATTCTTTCTCATGTGAGCTTGGTCTAATAAAAACAGGCAGGGTAAATGAAACACCCTGCCTGCCGCTTGTTATGAAATGCCAATCAAGGCGAAATCGCGCAGCTACATCGCCATACTTGCCATACGACCGCAGGATTCGGCGCAGCGGCGGCAGACTTCGGCACAGGCTAACATCTGTTGATCGCCATTCGCCATCCGTTCACATTCTTGAGCGCAGCGTTCGCACGCTTCCGCGCAGACCCCGCAGACGCGAGGATGCAGCGGCGAGTTGAGCAGCATAAAATTGGCGCTGGTCTGGCAAATTTCTGCACAATCGAGCAGCGTGGTAATATGCTCCCGCGAGGCGTGTTCACCGCCCATTTGCAGACAGTGTGGAACGGTTGCCAGACAAATGCTGTGACACTCCAGGCAGTTTTGAATACACTGCTGCATGTCACCGCTTAACCCTTGAATTCCAGTCAAGTTAACCATCATTCCGAATCTCCTTTTAAGCCACTAACTCGACCAGCAGGTTTTCCATCATATCGATTTCAGCAGTTTGATCCGCAATGATCTGACTAGCTAGATCAAGCACCTCAGTGTGACCTTCACCTTCCGGGACGCGCCCTAGGAGGCGCTCAGACATGTGGATGGCATCATCATGGTGGTCAATCATCGACTCTAGCCAAGCGATTTCGTAGTCAACACCTTCAAGGCGGTTGAGACCAGCCATCATGCCCATCATCATTGCCGGGTCGGTAGCAGGCATACCTTCCATCCCGCCATGATCCATGCCACCCATGCCCATGTCCATATCCATCATTGACATAGGGCTGTATTCAACGTTGTACCATTCCAGCAACCAGCCTTGCATAAGAGTAATTTCGGCGGTTTGGGCATCAATGATATTCTGACAGGTAGTTGTAACAGTTTCTGTAGTTGCTTTTGCCAGACAGTCGTTCGCCATATCAAGCGCCATCTGATGATGATCGATCATGCCTTCGAGAAACCGGAGTTCCGCACGTCCAGCACGTCCTTCGACGGGGGCATCTGCCAATGTCGCAGGTACAACAATCGCCGAAACCGCCAGCACAACGAGGCTAAGTACAATCCACAACTTCTTCATGAGCATCTCCTTATATACGGGTTTGGGTTACTAATGGTTAGTGATTCATGCTTGGCATTTGCGTGGAGGTTGTCTCGCTCATGCCCGACATTGATCCAGAATTCGACTCGACAACATAACTTTGCGATGCGGTATAGATCATCCAGACAACCAGCACAGCAAATACAACAGCGAATATCCATCCTACTTTTACATTTCTTTGACCTCCCGATTCTTCGACGGTTAGCTTTGACATTGTGTTCTCCAGTGACGTCAGATTAGAATAAGTTATTTTCTTGCAATCTTGCCATACAACAGGTGTAGTGACGGTTCAGTTTGTATGAAAGTGTTCATCAAATTCCTTGCGCGGATACCCCTGCCTTTAGGCATGGGGAGGAAGCGCAAGTTCTCCTTTTAATAGTAGCGGACGAGTGTCCCCGAAGGGAAAGGGAGATTTGCAGTTACCTGCTGGCTCTCCCTCAAAGCCTGCTCCGCTTGCGCGGGGTAAAGTCTTCCTCGACAATGTTATGCGGTGGTTTTGTGTATAC
>Ga0209591_10001785_pt1 | contig 26253 bp, 20 predicted proteins | sample MAT01_FD_187207 | JGI IMG/M metagenome (GOLD analysis project Ga0209591, IMG submission 187207) | Freshwater microbial communities from Lake Fryxell liftoff mats and glacier meltwater in Antarctica - MAT-01 (SPAdes) (version 2) | ecosystem: Environmental > Aquatic > Freshwater > Ice > Liftoff... | reverse complement strand
GGGAAAGTTACGCTTGTCAGGTACGATTCCGCCTGAAAAGGCAAACGGAATCGGGGCAGGAACCGTAATCCAAGGCTATGCCTGAAAAACGGATATTAACTGAGTAGTTAACGCTATTCAATTAAGGATCCCCGTGTCTTTAGACCGGGGAGTGTCAATATATAGCGGTTCTCGCTTACGTGAGGTACACCCGTAGGGGCACGGCATGCCGTGCCCCTACACCTTGCGATATAATTTTGTACCGCTTGTACTGCATCTGAGTGGGAACCACTATAAACAAAAAGCACCTTGAAAAAGGTGCTTTTAAAGTTAATACCATTTTGTTTGTCAAACAATTATTTAAGCATTGTAATTGTTAGTCCGAGGACTACGAGCGCCAGTTACGGCTCCAATCATTGAGGCTATTAAACCCAACAAAGAACCAAACACAAACCACCACAATCCCGAACGTAAATTAGCTGCTGCATCACTAGCTTGTTGGTTACTGACGTTTGCTTGTGGTACATTAACACTACCTTGTTGTTGTACCTGATTTATAACTTCCCCAGCGTTAGAAGCAGCAACACCAAAAGCACCAGATACTCCACTTGCTAACAGCCATGAGCTAACTGCCAAAGTCGTTGCCCAAAGAATTGCACCGTTAAGAAGAGCTGTATTGCGGTTCATCGGCCCACAAGCACGGGCTGCAACCCAACCACCAGTAAATAGAGAAATTAGTAAAGCGATAGTTGACCAAAGCCCCGCATTCCCCGCAGCGTTAGAGGCAATTGTTCTGGGTTCACCTGAACCTTCAACTGTGCCTGCCGCAAAAGCACCAATCATAGCGCTCAAAATTAATTGAGTAGCTAAAGCAACCAACAAACCAGAAATAATTGGCCCCCAGCGAACAAGATCATGATACTCAGTTACTCGGCCTGCTACCACAGGCTCAGTAGCAATACCTTCATTACCTGTCCGATTTACGTATGACATAGCTTATGTTCTCCAGTGCTGTTTCAGCAAAGTTGCTGTTTAGGTATATTCATGTTTATGCTTAAAATTAAATAGCTAAATCATCTACTTTTACATCTATCAATAGAAAGAGTTGCTAGGTATATCTTAAGTCAGAAAAATAGACTTTTTTAACGAATTTTAATATCTAAATATTTTTTAGTAAATAAATTTTAAATATTAAATTTTTTAATTAAAACACAATTAATTATTAAATTTTATGAGAAACCAGCTTTAATTGTGTAGGCAATTAGATTTAAGGCAAACCTTTGTAACGATTGTCAAAAGTAAGGATAATTAAAAATTAACGCATCCTCACAGCAGTACCTGTGGCAGTAATCAGCAAAAGAACTCCTGACTGGTCAAGATTGATTGTGCCAGTATCAATTTCAATCCCAATCACAGCATTTGCTCCCAAACGTTGTGCTCGTTGTTCTAACTCTTCTAGTGCCTTGCGTTGACCCTGCTCAAATAGACGCTCATAGCTACCAGTGCGTCCACCAATAATATCTCGAATACCCGCCAAAAAATCCCGCAAGAAATTGCTACCGTAGACTACTTCTGCTGTCACAATGCCTAAATATGACTCAATAACGGCTCCTTGAATCACATCAGTGGTAGTTATAATCATAAGTTAGCCTCCTAGATGGCATATTGGTTGATATTTATTATCAGAATACACACATAAAACTAGTTTGTGTTGATGCAAGCTTGATAAACATCCTCTCACATAATTTTAGATTGCGAGCGCATTTATGCTCTCATTTGCTGGCAAAAAACTAATATTTGAAGGAACATTTAGCCTGTTAAATTTATCTTACCGTGTAATGTCCAAAAAATGATATAAACGCCTGGATGGCGCCTTCCTAAAGGGTAGTAGAAAAGTATGAAGGATTGGATACAGAGTCAGCAAATTATTAAATAAAATAACAAACAGGGATAAATGTTAAATTTTCTGAAATTGGTGGTTCGCTTTGTAAAATTAAGCTAAACGCCTGTTGGGTTTTCTAAGTGACTCGTATAACTACTGAGAAAAAAAGTTTTATTTTGCTAGCCTACGGATTTATATCTAAGTAACTTCATCTAAACTTGATATCTTACACTTCATCATTCAGTAAAAACTCTGTAATGTAGCGCTAATGTAAAGGAAAGAGTCAATGAATTATTAACATCTTAATTAATACGAAGAAATACAGTTTTCAAAAGTCCATATTTTTGTTTTAATGTACAAGAAAAAAGTCCTCTAAAATTTCAGGAAATTTACTGTGTACAAGCCAACATCATTTGTGCTGAGTGTGGTGTTATTAGGATGTTTTTCCTTGACTATACCTTCAGTGGCTCAGGCTCAGGTATTAGTGGCGCAAGGCAAAAACCCAGAGTTAAAGCAACTACTAGAAGAAGGACGGAGGTTAGTGGATACGGGCGATTATGGTGGTGCGATCGCAGTTTATCAGCGAGCAGCTAGGCTAGATGCCAAAAATGCTAAAATTCATTCAGGTATTGGCTACTTATACGCACAACAGGGAAATTACCAAGCGGCATTAACAGCTTATCGTCGGGCGATCGGTATCAACCCTAACAATAGTGATTTTTACTACGCGGTGGGTTACATCAAAGCGAATTTGGGCGACACGCGTGGGGCAAAAGAAGGGTACCGTCGGGCCATACAGCTGAACCGTAACAACGTTAACGCCTATTTAGGATTGGCTGTGACGCAATCTCGCATGGGAGACTATACTGCTGCTAGCTGGGCCTACCAACAAGCAATTGACTTGGATAAGAACAACGCCCAGACTTATGAGTTAATGGGTTCGATGTATAAACAGCGCCGACAAACCAAACAAGCAAACAGCTTGCTTCAGAAAGCGCGTGACTTGTACAAGCGGCGCAATGACTCAGATGGCGTCAACAGGGTAGAAGCCATGCTGCGACAGTTAGGAGGATGAGGTTAATCTAACTGGCGTCCCGTTAATTCAACAAAAATATCTTCCAGATTAGAGGGACGCACCATCATTCCGGTTTTATCGGGCTGTTCATTCAAGTAGATATTTGCTGCTTCCAAAGATGGGAAAAACAGATATTCCCAACCGCGAACACCATCACTTCCCACTTCAGATACACCTAATTGTTTCATCACCAAACCTTCACCGTGAGCAGAACGCAGCTGTTGTAAACTTCCTAAAGAAATCAGCTTACCGCTATCCATAATACCGATGCGTCCTGGCTTGGTAGAACCAAAAGCATCGCACAAAAATTCGACCTCATCCATATAATGGGTCGTCAGTAGCATCGTCATTCCCTGCTTATTCAAATCCCGAATAATTTCCCAAAGCCGTCGCCTAGTTTGGGGGTCTAGTCCTACCGTTGGTTCATCCAAAAACAGAATTTGCGGTTGATGCAATAAAGCTCTCGCAATCTGCAACCGTCGTTTCATACCCCCAGACAGGGTTTTTACCAAATCATCACGTTTTTCTGCTAACTCAACATACTCTAGCCATTGATTAATTAGTTTTTGTCGCTGTGGGTTGCTAATGTGATGTAGCCTCCCATGTAGTTCCATATTTTCCCAAACGCTTAAATCGTTATCCACACTTACCTGCTGCAAGACTACACCAATACTCTGTTTTGCCAGCATTGCTTGGCTCATCACGTCATATCCACCTACTTCTATTCGTCCTTGGGACGGTTTAGTTAGTGTAGTCAGCATCCGAATCGTGGTTGATTTACCCGCACCGTTCGGGCCAAGTAGAGCAAATATTTCCCCCGCTTCAATTTGGAATGACAGGTCATTGACTACAGGTACATTGTTGTAAAACTTGTAGACATTTTCTACAAAGACAGCAGCAGTCATAGTTATTTTGCTCCAATTAAAAATTTAAAATCCCCAATTGAGGGCCGCAAGCCGATCCACCCTGCGGGAAGCCGCAGAAGCATCTACACACTTCTCTTGAAATTTAAAGAAGAAGTTATGGATTTAATTTAACTCTACTTAGTTATTTGTGAACAACAAAATTCCCGACTTCTTTGAAAAATCGGGAATCTAAAGTTTCAATTTTCACAAATCAAATAGGATTCATATAGCGATTTTGATAGTAAGCCAAAATTTGGTTAACTCGTTGCCGACTTTCTGAACCAGAGTTTGCTGTCCACGAGATACACAACCCACCAATTTGACTTTGATTGTAATCAAACTCTTGGGATGACTGGGGAATTAAATCCACTTCTACCCCTTCGACTTGATGTAAATGAGATGCTATCTCTCTATAGACAGCTAAAGGCAAACCAGCGAATTCAATTTTTTCCTTAGTCTCCATCTTTACGAAGCTCCAACATTAGAAGGATTTGAGGGGGGCGTTGTCACTTAAACAGGATTACCGCTAGCAGGTGCAGCTGACGGCGTTGAATTGACTGCCCCTTCCCCTACCATTCTGGCAACTTCAATACCATATTGTTCGAGAATCACGATGGGGTTGTAGCCCTGATTCATTTCAATACGTTTAACCAGTACGCCATCTGCTAATCGCTGTCCCGCCTGCACATAGCGACTCGTCGGCTCATCGGGTACTTTGATAATTGCCTGTGGTTCCTTACTAATTAGAACTACACCAGTCACAAGCACTGCCCTTGCTAAATCAGGTTGTGCTGGCAGTGGCAATACAGATACTAAAGTAGGGTTGGGGACAACTTGAGGCAAAACCTTAGGCAAGACTGAAGTCAAGATAGGATTGACTTTTTTTGGTTTTGGTACAGAAGAAACGTTAGTTTTCTTTGGATTTAAAGCTATGCTGGGTGTTGGAAGTTTTCGTGCTGGTAGTGATGCAGTAGGGAGCTTAGGCACCACGGGAACAGGTTTTCCAGATGTTTGAAGCATTCCGGGAACTATCTGTCCGAAAAGTTGTGTAAATGGATCAGTCCGGTCTTTTGATACCTGAACTAGCGGTATCCGCTCTGTAGCATTAGTGGATTGAATCAAGCCAACAGATGCAGGAGTAACTTGTGAAACCTCTTTGGCAAGTATCACTGGATTCTTAAAGGATTGGTTCGCTGGTGGCGACTTTGCTGCTATTTTGGGAATCGGCGTAGGATTGATCGCTTGTGGTGTATCTTCAGAAGCACATCCAGCGATCGCTAAAGTTAAAATAGCTGCAATTGTAATTTTTAAATTTCTGCCCATGAGCTGTTCTCAAAAGCCATTGGAAAATTGGAAAGTGGAAATTAACAAGCCTGAAATTTGTATCAAAGGCAAAGTATGTTCCCTTTATAACCTAATTTCTTAGATTTCAAGGGTTATTTTTAGCTAAAACAGCATTCATCCCACACTCACTATAATTGAGTGTGGGACGCCAGTCGCCTGCGACGGGAAACCCGTCTACAGCGCACCGCGAGTGAATGCGCGGGAGTGGGGAGATATAGTAATTGATGTTTTTTGGCGTAGCCAGAACAATTAATTGCTATTGTTCTGCCATGACCCATATTCATTATATTTCTTGAAGCAAATACCACGATTGATGGTATTAGAAATAAGTACTGGCATTGCCGAAAATGCTGGTTGTGCACTGAACCTAGACAATCTAGAATATGGGGTTCCATTCAAGAATAGACATTTTTGTGTCGTCTCCGTGAATGGGTAAAATTCTAGCGGTACTAAGGTAGAACATCCTTTTTGGTACTTGTTCAAATCTGCGGCAGGGCATGACGTGGATTCAAAACAAAGCTCAGTCAATGTCTTCATAGAAGAGTCACTGAGAAGCCTACACTGTATGCTTGCATCAGTGTAGGTATGTCACCACTGCCTACCCAGCATAACTGCGGGTTGGTGTTTATTTGCAGTCAATCTTCTGCCACACCCATAAGCTGTTTCATTAAATCCAGACCTTTCTTAACTCTACGGGAAACTGTTACTACACTAATTCCCAGATGTTCTGCAACTTGTTTTTGTGTCAAATCTTGCAAAAACACACATTCCAACACATCGCGGGTGCGTTGTTCTAGCTGAACCAATGCTTGTTGCAAGCGAAGTTGGTCTTCTTGTACTAGTTGAAAGCTGCGATAGTTAGGATCTGGAACTAATTCTCCCAAACAGGTAGAGCCTTCTTCTCCATCTTGGATTGGCACATCGAGACTCAAGGGAGCGCGATTTACCCATGCTAATTTAATTTCTTGCCATTCGTTTGGAGAAATTTCTAGTGCTGTTGCTAATTCCGAGTCTGTTGGTTGGCGATTATTCTTTTCACGCCAAGAACGTGACACTCCTATTGCTTGGTGTTGCAGTGCTAACCACTTCCGAGGAATTCGCACGGTGACACCTTTATCTCGGAGATAGTGTTGAATTTCACCCCGAATATAGGGAAGAGCATAGGAACTAAAGGCATGTCCCTTGGAAAGTTCAAATTTTTCAATCGCCCTGATTAAACCCAAACATCCAACCTGGAGCAAATCATCGTAGGTTTCATGACATTGATTTGTCCAATAGTGAGCTTCTTTTCTCACAAGTCCAATATTGAGTTTTACCAGCTTATTGCGAATATTTCCTGACGGAGATTGCTGATATTCTCGCAACAACTGCCAAATTTCATGTTTCAGTTCATTGGTGGTTGTGGTAGGCATAGACCTTTGTTTATTAAGTAAATCAACAATTAATTTCTCTCTTTTAAACTCAGATGCGATGGCGTACCCGCCCGCCGTATGCGATCGCACGATAGCAAAAAGAATATCGTCCTAGCCTTAGCAAATTATCTGGTAGATAACAACGTTTTTCTAGAGAAAATTCCATAGAGTTGCTTGACAATCGAGCAAAGTTTAAAGGGGCGAAATCGGTATTTAGTTTCTTATTGCTCTTTGGTATTATCTGTAGCTATTTTTAGAACTACATAGAAATAAAATATAAAATTAGTTACTAAATATCAAACCGAGATTGTACTTAACTTTAATTAATTAATGGTGAAGCTAATTTATAGAAACAAAACAACAGTAGTCGGAATTTTGTTCGATAAGCAAAAGTTTGATTTACAGTAAAATTACGTGTTATTCAACCTAAATTCATCCAATAATTAAAAATTACTAATAATCCTTACACAATATTACGTAAATTTACGCAAATTGATAAAAAAAAAGGGCGAGATGCCCTTTGTTGTATTTAAGTCCATAGCCTTTTATTGATTATTTCATCCACAATTTTGCTCGGCTTTAACTTTTCCTCCTCTTTGTAAAAAACCTATCTACCTCCCTAAAAAAAGGCAGGGCTGTTTCATTCTTTCAAAGCCTCTTGAAAAACGGGGACAAGGGAAGGAAGAATTTTTCTGTTGTCTCCCCCTTGAACCTTCGTCTCTGTAATGCTTTTATCGGAATGAAACAGCCCTGAAAATGGGCGTCAAGAAGTTAACTTTTGTTATGAAACCTGATGGTTACAGAGTTGTAATTCTGAATGCCAGTCAGTTACCTAACTCTAGAGAGTTTAGCTACGAGTTGGTTCAACCCGTGCAAAAAATAGACCGCGAATCTTAACTTCTTTAGGTTCGCCAGCACCTAAATCTGTATCAGATGGCTGTTCGCTCTCGAAAGTACCAGCAATTTCACCACTAGAGCTATCGACTTTAGCGATTTGCAAAGAAATCTTGCCATTAAGATTTTCAGCACGCTTGACGTTAGTGCGGGTAAGTTCTTCATCATCCGCTTGGGCGGGGAGAGCGACTGCATTATCGTAGCCACTGACGACACCACGACCCTTTGGATCTAGGAAGGCAGCACCACGATAGGAAGGAACTTTGAAGGTGCCTTCAAAGTCCGTGGAGGTGTTAATACTGGTCAAACTGGGTTGTGTTTGAGCAACTAAGTCTTTAATGGTGAAGAGGAAAGGTACTCGCTCACCACCAGGAAGTTGCACAGTGATGGCTTGGAAGTCAAGACCATCAGTTTCCACGAAGGTCAGGCTACTATCTGGGTTGATTTTTAGGTTGCCTTGCACCTGGTCAATGGTGGAAGTGTATCTGGTTAACAATTTGCCAGCAACAAATTCTGCTTGTTGGCGTTTATTAGCAGGTTCTTCTTTGATGAAGAAGCTAGTTGGTTCTAAGCAAAGTTCTTTGATGGCATAGGACTGGCTAGAATCAATGGGAATGGAGCCACGGCTTGTTTCTGCTAGTTGGGGGCATTTGTTAGCCAAGCCAGTGCCGCGAATTTGATCGTAAGTGAGTACATCTCTACCACTAGTAGCAGAAGGAGCATCACTACAAGCAGTTATTAGCCCCAGGCACAAAGCCAAGAATGCAACAATTAAAGCGCGATACCTCATGGTCAACCTCAATCTCAAAAATTAATATCTAAGTTGTAAAACTGCATCGAAGCTTTGATCTCTGACGAGAAGCCATCCTTTATCGGACACTGGATTGCTCTGATTGCAAGAGTTGAAACAATTGTCCGGGCGTATAGGTTGGCAGTCGCCACTCAAACTTTTCTCTGCTAAACGTACTTAAACGTGTCGCTCTCTTGAGCTTGGGGTGTAAGAAGCCCCAGACTAAGCACACTGCATCCATTTTGGATGTGTGTCACTATGGGAGCAAAAAACCAGCAGTTTTACTGTTGGTGGCATTTGTTAGAGTTGGGCGGGTGGATGAGTAAGCCCCACACAGAGCAGCATAAGTGCTTGCCTTAAAGAGCGCGAAGAGAGGTGTCTGCTTCGCACTTTGCTTTTGCCTGTGGCAAAAGCGGCGTCGCCCAAGTCTTTTTGTATTATGTATGTGACGCCACTACATACAGTCCATTGTTTGATTGGGAAATCAGCCAGATCATACGATTTTTTTTAACTCAAAATCAAAGTACTCAAAATCCAAGAAAGTCTCATCCTGATCACATCTAGCTGCTGTGGAGGCTATGGTAAAGGTTACTACGCTCTTTTACGAGCGATCGCAATTGCCTTTGATAAAGATACAAATCTAGTTATATTCACCCCTTACTCAGGCAAATAAGGGGATACGGGACACAGGATCGGGGGACAAGGGGAAACGGAAATTCCAGAAAAAACTGATTTAGAAGTCTACAGAAGGTTCATTTTCTAGAGGAACTATCTAGGGAAAATTAAGAATCTCCGGTAAATTTGAGTTGGACTCATTTATACGGAAAGGATGGCATGAACGATAATAAAAATCTTGAATCAGGAGAGTTGTCCTGTAAACTGCAAGCGATCGCAACTGTGGTGGATGATGCAGTTCAAGGTTGTCAAGGCGATAGTGTAGCTCTTTTGGCAATGCTTAGGCAATTGGAGCATTTACACCGAGAGATCCGGGATGGGGTTTTTCAAGAGAGTTTGCCTGTTAACCGTCGGCAACTCTACTCACTACTGAAAGATATTGAGTCTGAGGGGGGCTGGCCTTATGTTGAGCGCATGAGACTACAAGCCTTTTTAACGAATTTGCCACAAGAGGCTCCCGCAGAAAATAATCATGAAGTTTTGGAGAGCGATCGCTCAAAATAAGTTTCTAGCTTTGAATTAACAACTCTGATCGCCTCATGAACCGCTAAACCAAGAGCGGTTGCTCATTGAGGCTTCAATCTAATTCATAATTCGTAATTAAAAAGGGTTTTTACTGGTTATACCATCACAAATAAGGCGATCGCGCTTTTCAAGATTGCGGTTGTGTTTCAGGTAATCGCCCACCCAGTCGCAACCACGAACAAGCAGATCATCAAGATTTAAATTCCACAGAATTATCGTGTTGTCATCACTAGCTGATGCTAGTGTTTGACCATCTGGGCTAAAACTGACACTAAATACCCCAGCACGATGCCCATTGAGACTTTTAATTAATTTGCCTTCACGACTCCAAAGTTTCACTGTACTATCCCAACTGGCGGCGGCGAGCAATTCACCATTGGGACTGAAAGTTACGGCATTGACGCTATCGCTATACCCCTTTAATAAGGTTTTTAACAACGTCCCATCCCGTCGCCACAGTTTCACAGTGTTATCCCAACTAGCAGAAGCCAGTAACTCGTCAGTGGGACTAAAGCTGACACCTGTCACCCAGCTGTCATGGGGCGAAAAGGTTTTGAGCAAAGTACCATCCCGTCGCCACAGTTTTACAGTTTGGTCATCACTAGCAGAAGCTAAAATCTGACTATCAGGACTAAAATTTACGCTATTCACCCAACCCTGATGCCCCATTAAAGTTTTGAGCAACTTGCCCTCACGGCTCCAAAGTTTCACTGTTTTATCTTTGCTAGCTGATGCCAAAAACTGACCATCAGGGCTGAAACTCACGCTCATCACACTATCAGTATGACCGTGGAGAGTCATGATTAAAGTACCGTCAAGCCGCCAAAGTTTCACAGTTTTGTCATAACTTCCTGAGGCCAGCATTTCACCCTTGGGGTCAAAACTGACACTAGGAATTTGATCTGTGTGCCCTATTAAAGTTTTGTAGAGTCGGGTTTTGGCCTCACCTCTACTGGTGTATCGTTGCCAAAGTTTAACAGTGCGATCGCTACTACCAGAAGCTAGCATTTGACCGTCGGGACTCCAAGCAACGCTCAAAACTCGCTTCCGATGCCCTTGAAGAATAGACGGTATTGGGGCATCTAAACTCCATAGTTTCACACTTTTGTCGTAACTTGCTGAGGCCAGCAATTTGTTATTTGGACTGAAAGCTAAACTGACCACATAATCGCTGTGTCCTTTGAAGGTTTTGAGTAAAGTACCAGTGACACTCCAGAGGTTTATGGTTTTGTCTTCACCTGCGGAAGCTAACTTTTTACTATCGGAACTAAAGCTCAAGCTCCACACTCTCCTGCTATGCTGCCGTAAAGTTTTGTAAAGACGAAAGTCAAAACCGTCTTTAGTGCTGTTACTTTCCCGCCGCCAAAGTTTCACTGTCTTATCTCCACCTGTTGACGCCAACAATTTGCCGTCTGGGCTGAAAACAGCTATAGTCACACTTTTCTGATGTCCCTGCAAAGTTGTAACAAGGCTACCGTCGCGTCGCCAGATTTTCACTGTCTTGTCGTCGCTGGATGAGGCGATGAATTGACTATCAGGACTGAAATTTACCCAGTTAACTGACCCTTGATGTCCTCTCAGTATTTTTACTAAGCTACCGTCTTTGCGCCAGAGTTTTACGGTTTTATCCTTACTACCAGTAGCTAACAATTCACCATCAGGACTGAAATGAACGCTAAAAACCCAATCTCCGTGTCGTTTCAGGGTTTTATATGGCTTGGAGTCAAATTCACCTGTAACCGGGTTTTTGCGCCAGATTTGCACTGTTTTGTCGAGGCTGGCGGAGGCTAGGGTTTGACCATCAGGGCTAAAACTTACACAGTTGACAGCATCAGTGTGACCTTTCAGGGTTTGGAGTAAGGTTCCGTCAGGACGCCAAAGTTTCACAGTTTTATCTAGGCTACCTGATGCTAGTAACTGACCATCTGGACTGAAAGCTACTCCCCAGACAACATCAGTGTGCCCTTCTAGGCGGTTAACCTCCGTTACCCCATAAACTGCCTGTTGCAAGGCTGTCACCACCCGCATTCGGGTATCTGGCTGCACGACATCTGCCTGTTTAAGTTCTCTCCAAGCCCGCAAACTTTCTAGTAGGGCATCAAATTCTTTATTAGAGGCAAACAGAGCTTCACTAGCAGCAGCGATCGCACTAATGTTCAAGTTGGTTTCACTGCGTTCAGCTCGTAGAGTTTGGCGGATTGCTGCTGTTTTCTGCAAGTCAGCTTGCCACCATAATCCTGCTATTGTTCCCCCCATAATTGCCAGTACTGCGCCTGCTATTCGTGCTTCCCGCAGTCGCCGTTGCAATACCAAATTGAGTTGCTTTTGACTAAGTTGTTGGGCTACTTCAGCTTTAGTTTTTTCAAGTTTGATTTTTTCTAATTCCGCGAGCATACCATAATTGTTCTTTTGCCGAATTGGTTCAACTAAATAATCGTGAACTAGCTGGTAGCGATCGCCTAACTCTTCTCTAACTCGCAACACCAAACCTGAACCCACCAATATTTCTAAAATCAGTTCCCCAACTGTATCAAAGCTTGATATTGTATCTAAATCATGATTATTAACTAATGCAGCCGCTAAATCAGCTTTAGTTTTTAACGGTCGCGTGCCTTTTTCATCAGTTAACTCAAATAATAGTTTCCAAGTTAACTCTTCATTCTCCTGACCACAATCTTTAATAACCTCCCCAAGCCAGCGTTCTACCAATTTTGCCGAGCCGCCGCAAAGCTTATATTGTCCGAGTGTGGTAATGTTTTCTATTTGTAGTTGAGCGCCAACTATTTGTAATTCAATTGGATGTACTTCGTCTAGTTCTCCTGTTAAATCCTGGACTAATCGGTTAATTAATTCATCACTCAGTTCAGAATATGAACGCTGAGTAAGACTATGAATTATGGCTTTAGCATCCTGGCTAGAGAATTTTCCTAGATAGTAGCGAATATCCTTATCGAGAATATTTTTATTAATTACGCCTAAATCATATAGACCAATACTATTTTTTTGGCTCAACCGTTCAAATTCTAGTAAATGATGTAGATAATCTTCTCTTAATGACAGAATAATTTTGACAAATGAAATATTTAAACATTCACTAAAAAATTGGTAAAATTCTATCCTTTCTGTAGGAAGATTACTAATAAAGAAAAATTCTTCAAACTGGTCTAAGATAATAATTATTGTATAATTGCGTTCAGTTGCTAACCGAATTTTTTCTAGCAGTATAGTGGGTGTAGAGTCAAGATTAACTGATATTCCTGTGTATGCCAGCACTTGATTTAGACTGCTTATTAAGACTGTAAGCCAATCAGTGTAAACAGACAAAACAATAGGTATAGGAATGCGTTCACCGATAACTTTACCTTTCAGCGCTGGGACTAAACCAGCTTTGAGAATTGAACTTTTACCTACACCTGATGGCCCATAAATTACTGTGAGCTTGTAGTCTGCACGAGTAATTCTTTCAATCAAACGATTAACATCTTGCTGCCGTCCAGAAGCAGATATTTCTTGGGCAACTCCCTCAGGAAGAAACGGTATCTTTTGAGGTTCCAATGCTGGGTTAATTCTAGGGTGTTGCGGCTGCAATTGACTTGCCCCAATGAAGGCACGAAAGCCATACTGATGTTCTATTTGAATTTTCTCTTGCTTGAGCTTAAAGGCTTCTGTATAGTCATGACGCTCAAAAAAGTAAAGCGATCGCAGTTCCTCTAAAATCTCTAAATAAAGGGATGGCTGATGTTGTAGCTCACAAACTACCCTCGCCCATTCTAGGTTATTGATAGCCTCCTCTGGCTCACCTAGATGCCGCTGTGTACGTGCTAACAAGAGAAGATACCAACTTTCTTGTCGTCGTCTTCGCAAAGAGTCTCGCAGAGAAACTTGTGTTATTTCTTCGGAGATAGAAAGTGCTGTATTCGCTAATTCATGAGCCAGTATCCAATTGGACTCAGAAGCTGCCACATTTGCCAAAAAGCCATAATTTTGAGCAACTTGTGCAGGAGTTCCATAGGTTTTATGTAGATTTAATGACTTTTGAGCTAATTCTTTTAAGTCATCCCAGGCTTGTAAACGTTGCAGCATTTCACAAGCAGGCAAAATAAATTTAGCAACTAAGTCTTCTCTTTGTACCTCCTCCAATATTTCTAGGCATTGTTTAAACCACAACAGAGCATGTTCGCAATAGCTACTATTACTATTGTGGTGTAAGTCTGCCATTCGGTGATAACACAGCCCCAGATGAAATAGCACTATTGCTTGCTTGAGTAAAGATGAGGGAAGGGTAGGGTGAGGAGATGAGAGGGGTAAAGAAGAATTACTCTCCCGCTCTGCTACTCTCTTTGTTTCTTGCTGCCACAATGCTAGGCTTCTTTGATAATTGGCTAAAGCACCATTAATTTGATCGTTGGCGTATTTATCTCGCCCTAAAACAAATTCTAAACTAGCTTCTAATCCTGGTGTTAATTGAACGCCATACAAGCGCAGCAAATCATTACGGGCTGATTCTATTTCGTGGCGGGGTTGGGACTTAGGATCTAAATCTAGGGAGGCGTTAGATAAAAATGTTTCGGCACCTGCTTCTAAAACTTTGGCAAATAGAGATTCTGTCTCTTGGTGGATCAAAGCAATTAAATCTGCTTTAGCCATTTCAAATTTAATCGTGGTTACAGCCCAACTTTTAAAATCAGGCGCTAATCTTGAAAGCAATGATGCAACTTCATCTTGTAGCCACAACACCACTGGAAATGGAAAAGTCGCGGCATATATATCTCGCGCTTGGTTGATACCTGTAAGTAAGTTTTCCAGGTTGATATTTGACTCAATACCGAAAACCATCACAGCAGATGGCAAAGAGTCTGTGAGGACGGCAGGATTATCTAAAGATAGTTCTGAGACTATTGTGCTGTGTAAAGAAGTAGTGGATGGATTGAGAACAATTTCTCTGATATAGATGTCTTTGGTGATGGAGCGAATATTTTCTAAGATTTGCTCACGTAATTGCCCATAGTTACACCGAACTAAAATTAGGGCAAATTGACCTTCGGAAAGTGCGATCGCTCTAATCAGCCTTTGCAAAGTATGCTGATTTTCTTTTGTGTAGACTTGTAGCTGCTTGTCAGTAGTCATTGGTTATTAGTTATTAGTCATTAGTCATTAGTCATTAGTCATTGGGCATTGGGCATTGGGCATTATTATTAGTCCAATGACAATTGACAATTGACTGTTACTTCTTTTGTTGCCAAGCTAAAACTTTTTCTGTTTCTGCTAAGGCTGGACTGATACCAAACCATCGCCCCAGAGGATCACGATATTCAAACAGATACATGCTTCTTAGTAAGCTTTGGTAGTCAGACTCACCTTTAACTCTTTGCTGCTGAACTACTTCAAACAATAATTCCCACTGGGATTCATCAATAGCTAATAGCAGATCGTCGCGGTAGTCCTTAATCACGGCTTCTAAGCAGTCCCTAGAAAAAGGCGGATCTTGTCGTTGCAGGCAGCTATAAAGTAAACCTAATAAATTACGAATGTGACCACCACTAACGCGACATATACGATCCAAAGTTTGGGAGTGATCGAATAATTCTGTAATTAATGAAAGCCTTTCATTCAAAGGAACTTCTGGAAAAGCTCTTGCTAGAACTAACTGGCGCACTAGTGACATCCCTGGTTCATAGTCAGTGCCATCTCTTTGGCGCACTAATACCATCGGTAATACTTTTGGTGCAATCCCTCCTCCCAAGCGATTTTTTAGTGTCTCATACTCATTGGAAAAAATTAACGTTAGGGGAATTGTATAAACTAGGTGGCATTTGAGTCGGCGTAGCTGTTCGCCCCGGTCGATGAAGAGATATTCTGGTTGCGATCGCCCCGATGCTAAAGGACGCATATCCACTCGATCTAAATTATCTACAATTACTACCAGCCCTTTTTGACCCCGCAGCTTTAGCTGTTCAACAGCCTTTTCTAAAATTTCTTCGTTAATTGCTTGCAAAATACTATTGGTACGTGGTTCCAGATATTGCCTTAGTTGATTCCGCATCTGGGTACTATCTTTGGTTTTGGCGGTAATTTTGGCAATACCCAACGACAACTCTGCTTGTCCAGAAAGCTCTATGGGGCTTTGCAAAAAATCGCCCACTTCTTTGAATAAATTGGTAAAGTAACCAGGCTTGAATTTGATGCTAATGCCTTCTAAACTGGCACTGACTTGACGGGCTACACTTAGCAAAATATCGCTGATATCAATATCCGCCATATCTAAGTCTTGACTGGACTCAAAGTAAACTACATGAAATCCCGCCAATTCTAGTTCTGTCTTCAGGCGCTGCAATTCCGTTGACTTCCCGCAGCCAATGTGACCCGTAAATAACTGGCAGGTTGGCTCATCAGGAGAAATCCGAACGATAGTCCGCTGCAATTCTTCGACAATCTTGCAACCACGGACATCAGCAAAATCTATGTAATATTGGCGATCTAGCACGTTACTTATATTAAGCGTGTAGCTTGGGTTACATGCTTTATAAAAACGTGATAAATTCAATGTCGTTTTCATGTACGTAGAGGTGTATGTAGATGTGTGTGTAGATGCAGTTAATTCGTATTTTTTATACAAAAAAGCTCTAACCTGGATGTAAGCAGACAATTACTTCGCAAGTTGGTAGTATCTTGCAAAAGACAGCACTTGTTACAGATCACTGCCAGTAGTATGGTAGAGATTTAGTTGACCTTAATAACCTTAAGTCTGTCCTTTTTACACCTGCTATTGAGGTTTTGACAATTTGTAGCTTTTGTTTGACCTGGCACAAACCTTGATGGCTGAGTTAGTCAGTAAAAAAAGCTACTAGATCGTATTGTTCCCAATTTATATAGCTGATGATCAGGACTGGTATGAATTATAGCAAGCTATACAGAGATTTGGGGAGACTTATATATCATTTAATATTCTATTTGTCAAGAAAACAAAATCAGAAATATCTAAAGAGAAAAAAGATTTGACGATCCCTTGTCGAAAAGACAACAGTCAGTTAAGAATGGACACCGGAAACTTTAATCGGAAGGATGACTAGCGCCACGTTCGTTATGTAGTTACTGTAAAGTGTTACTAAAAATAAAAAAAGTCTTGAGGAGAGCGGCTAACAGATGCCGACAGTGTTTACTGAGATTAATAATGATACAAGCGCGTCAAGGAATTTGGATTGTAACCAGAAAGGGGTTTGAATGGCTGGCATAATATCAGTTTCCCGCACGGATCTAGCGCAGCGTCGTAAGAAATTACGTCGGCATCGGCAGATGAGAATTATTCAAGCTATCTGGCGAACTTTTGCCATTACCGGTTTGGCGGGTGGATTGCTCTGGCTGGCAGTCCAACCAGTATGGGTGCTAAAAAGTCCCAAACAAGTAGTGATCAAATCAGGCAATCAGTCCCTGTCGGATGAGACAACTCAATCACTGTTGGTGCTATCTTACCCCCAATCTTTGTGGCGGATTGAACCGGCAGCGATCGCCAACTCTTTGAAGAAACAACCAACTATTGCCGAAGCGATCGTTAGACGCCGCTTGTTTCCTCCTGGATTAAACATCGAAATCCAAGAACGAGTCCCTGTAGCCGTGACTCAAACACCAAGTGGGCAAAATCAAGGTACTGGCAACAAAAAAGTCACAATCGGCTTACTAGATGCAAGCGGAGCCTGGATGCCTTTAGAAAAATACACATCACTCAATCCCACTAGGAAATTACCCAATCTCAGAGTCATTGGATTGCCCAAGCAATACTGTCTCTACTGGACTCAACTTCATCAAGCTCTAAGCCAAAGTCCCGTAAAAGTGATGGAAATTGATTGCCAAAATCCAGCGAATTTAATTTTGAAAACAGAACTAGGAAATGTGCATCTTGGTGTTCCAGGTTCCCATCTGTCTGAACAAATTAAAGTACTCGCCCAAATGCGCCCTTTAGCAGCAAAACTTAATTCCGGACAAATAGAGTATCTCGATCTGAAAAATCCCGAAATTCCATTAGTACAGATGAACCAAAAAGACCAAAAATTAACTTCCAAAACCCCTAAAAACATCTAGTACAGCACGGCGTAAATAAACATACAATTTCAAATGGCGCAAAATCCTGGAATACAATTCTTTTGAATGCGTGACTTTTGACTTCCGCCTTGCGGTGCTAGATGTTTAATGTATTGATAGCTCCTAGTAAATTAAGAAGCTTTATGCTGATAAATATATTTATTATTTTCAGTTTTCGAGCAAAATGCACGAAAATCGGCATTAACTTCTAATTAAAATGAGAAGATAAATCCTAAAATCTCTATTACGAGTAAAACACTTTCAATTATGACCCCTAACATCTAATAGTAGGGTGCAAGATGTCCGACAATCTAATGATGGGCTATGGCGTGCAAAACGTCTTCTATTCTAAAGACAGTTGACCTTTATTTTCAATCTGTAAAGGAAAATGTCGCCCAAAGTTGCGTAAGCATTGTTTCTGGGCAATCAGTTTAGACTATTCTGTGCCGTAATTCCTATTTGCTTAGGAAACCTCTGGAAAAATCTTGATTTGTTGACCACAGTAGTAAGGGTTCTTGTAAGATAGACTATTGCTCAAGCAAAGTGTCCATTAAGACCCCCCAAACAACAAATTAATCAGGTATAGTCTGACAAAGTAAATTATTGCTTACTTCAACCTTAGGGATAAGTAAGTATAAGGTAAATTTTGTGTCTAAAGTTGCAGCTATCTCCAATGGTGAAATCTATTAACAATATTATTGAGGTAGATAAGATGCGCTCTAGTGTGTATTTACAAGTTCTGCCCTCTGCTGAGAATAATGAAGCGATTAATGTATGGTTGAAGTTATACAGATCACTTTTAGATAAATGTAGGTATACTTCTCTAGAATTGGCTGTGCGATCTGCTGCCCTGAAAGCTTATCCCATAGCAAATTTTCACTACTGCCAATTCTGTTAGGCTTGGCAGTAGTGAAAACAATAAAGAACAGTGCCCTAGTATTGTGGCACTGTGAAACTAAAGTTGACTCTTAGGTGAATAACACCTGAAAAAGTCGTTTATCTACCCTTTGACAAATCCAATGACACTTGATAATAACCAAGGACTTAACTATAAAAATTCCCAATCTACGGGACAGCCGGGGTTCTCTCTGGTAGTTAACTCGACCAATCCCTTTAATAACTCTGGGTTGAACTTCGGACAAAATCACGATAATAAGAAGATTTCTGCGGAAAATAGCCGAATTGGCGAGATTGTTCCAGGGCGAGTTGCCAACATAAAAGTGATTGGTGTTGGCGGTGGCGGTGGCAATGCCGTTAACCGCATGATCGAATCTGATGTCTCTGGGGTAGAGTTTTGGTCAATTAACACTGATGCCCAAGCTCTTACCTTAGCTGGCGCTCCTAGTAGATTGCAAATTGGACAGAAGCTAACACGGGGTTTAGGAGCAGGGGGTAATCCTGCCATTGGTCAAAAGGCAGCTGAGGAATCACGAGACGAAATTGCTACGGCTTTGGAGGGTGCAGATTTAGTATTTATCACTGCTGGTATGGGGGGTGGTACTGGGACAGGTGCAGCGCCAATTGTGGCAGAAGTAGCAAAAGAAATGGGCGCTTTGACTGTTGGTGTAGTCACACGTCCATTTGTCTTTGAGGGACGCCGCCGTACCAGCCAAGCGGAAGAAGGTATTCAAGGACTAAAAAGTAGAGTAGATACACTGATCATTATCCCTAACAACAAACTGCTGGAAGTGATCCCCGAACAAACACCTGTGCAAGAAGCTTTTCGTTATGCAGATGATGTACTGCGTCAAGGGGTGCAAGGTATTTCTGATATCATCACGATCCCCGGATTGGTAAACGTTGACTTTGCTGATGTTCGAGCGGTGATGGCAGATGCGGGATCGGCATTGATGGGAATTGGCGTTAGTTCTGGAAAATCTAGAGCTAGAGAAGCTGCGATCGCAGCTATTTCTTCACCATTACTAGAATGCTCTATTGAAGGTGCCAGAGGGGTTGTCTTTAATATTACTGGTGGTACTGACCTGACTTTGCATGAAGTGAATGCAGCCGCAGAAGCAATCTATGAAGTAGTTGATCCCAACGCCAATATTATTTTTGGGGCTGTAATTGATGACAGACTCCAAGGTGAGGTAAGAATTACTGTAATTGCCACCGGGTTTACAGGTGAAGTGCAAGCTGCGGTACAACAAAGCGTAGCGAACGTTCGAGTAGCACCTAATACCTCGAAGCGACCAACAACACAGCAACCAGCTGTTAATCCCCCAACCTCAACCCCAACTTCAACTCCAACTCCAACTCCAATTCCAGAACCGAAAGAAAAACCAGGATTAGATATACCTGATTTTCTGAGAAACCGACGTACACCACGGAATTAAAAGATTTTGGACTTCGGCTACGCTCAGTCGAACGATTTGAGGTTTTAGATTAAATTAGCAGTCTCAGGTTAGGCTGAGTGCTGTATAAAATCTGCTAGTTCCAGGGTTTTACTAAGGGCAGGGGTAAGCAATCTGTTGCCATCCCCGATCTTGCTAATGGGTAAAAACTCGTTAACGCTACTTTATAGAAATAAAATGAACTTGGGCAGGAGTCTGCTGGCTCACATGTCCAGCTTTGCTTTTGGAAGAAATAAAGAAGAATACCTGCCCAGCTACAGATACGACGCCGATAGCGAGTTTTTGTACCCTTACAGGGAAGCAAGCTAGCAAGAGCGTCTGTCTGCGACACGCTGCGCGAACGTAGAGAGCGTCATAGCCAGTTCTACTTATCGCTACATCTACCCCCGCGATTCATTAAACTGTTCAATCCATTGAATAACCTGATGACCAAGGTGAGTACCATCTAGGCGATCAATCTCACGAATTCCAGTAGGACTAGTGACGTTAACTTCAGTTAGGTAGCCACCAATAACATCGATACCTACAAAAATTAAGCCATCTTGGCGTAACCGTTCGGCTACTTGGGTACAAACTTCATCCTCTCTTGGGGTAATTTCGGTTTGAGCGACTGTGCCACCAGTAGCCATATTATTGCGAAAATCAGTTCCGCTAGAGAGGCGATTGAGCGCACCAATTGGTTCCCCGTTGAGTAGGATAATTCGCTTATCTCCTTCTTTTGCTTCTGGTAAATAGGTTTGCACCATTACAGGCACTCGACCTTGGAGGGTACTGAGTTCGACAATAGAGTTAAAATTGCGATCGCTTGATTGCAAAAATAAAATTCCTTCCCCAGCTTTGTTACCCAGTGGTTTGAGAACCGCAGATCCCTTTGCTTCCACAAATTGCCGGATAAACTGCTTATCAGCACTGACAATGGTTTCTGGAATCGCTTTGGTAAACTGGAGGGCGTACATTTTTTCATTTGCCCCTCGGATACCGCGAGGACTGTTAATCAGCAGGGTTTTATTTTGGTCAATGTAATCCAGAATGTAGGTGGCATAGAGGTAAGAATCATTGACAGGTGGATCTGTCCGCATAAATACGGCGTCCATTGTCTCTAAAGAAGTTAAGCAGGAATCGCTCAACTTATACCAAGGATTCGCCGCTACCCAACGTCCCTCAACTAACTCCACTGGTACAACTTCAACTCGCTGTAGGACAGCCCAAGCTTTGCCCTCCACCACACTCAGCAGATTTGCCTGAGTCACCCAAACTTCGTGTCCCAGGATTTGCGCTGCTTCAATTAGGGCAACACTGGTATCATGACACGGGTCAAGCAGATGGATGGGATCAATGATAAAAGCCAGTTTCACCCTTTATACCTCAATCACCAAGAAATTAAATGGTTATTCAATTATTATCTCTTGATGCTCTCACCAATTGACCTATATGTGTACTACTGAGTAGAAACTGGAGGGCAAAGTCTTGTGGACAGATATCGCTTTTATGAGAAAAAAGTCTGTAAACAAGGCAGCGCGTTGCTCTCCCTTCCAGAATTTTAGCGACTGCCGTGTAATTTGCAGCGGCTTGTCGCTAGCGCAATATCTTCTGAACCTAGACGCTATTGTTAGAAGTTAGTAGCTCATCCAGCTTGCCTTGACTGTCTAAAGCGTGGATATCATCACAACCACCAACATGATCATCATTGATGAAAATTTGCGGTAAAGAACGGCGTCCATTTGCTCTTTGAGCCATTTTATTTCTGGCTGCCTCATCTCCATCAATGCTGTATTCGATAAATTCAACTCCCTTGTTCTTCAGCAAACTTTTTGCACGAATGCAAAAGGGGCAAGTTCTCCAAGTGTAAATTTCTACTTTGGCAGCCATACAGTTTTTAATTTAGTTTAATACCTATAATTCTAAATCTTTACTTTTGAATTTATTAAAAAGGGCGGCTGACTCATCCTAATACAGAATGAATCTAGACCGCCCATGAAATTCTTATTTAACCCTCTTCTGTCGCTCTCGGAAAACAAGAATCTAATCCACACTCTGGAACTTTGATTTAACCAAGGTTTGAGGCTTTATTCTCTAACATGAATTAAGATTTTTAGCCAATAAGTGAAAAACAAAGCTCCGAAAGGCTTTGAGCGATCGGGTTCTCCCACTTTGACAGAAAAAAGTTAAGCTGGCAACAGATGCTTTTTCTTCTTAACCACCAATGCACTCACAGCAAATAGAGCGATAGCAGCTGCTGTTGTTGGCTCAGATACTTTTTTTGGTGGCACTGGTGGGGCAACATAGAATCCTTTACCTGTTCCGCTATTACCCAGATTTGTGCCTGTAATACTTTGGTAGCGCACACCCAAGTTGCTCAGGGTAAAGCTGGTGACATTGCCTGTGAAAGCAAGGATAGGAGAGAAAGTAGCAACCCCACTACCAGTACTAACACCGCCATTCCCACCTCCCTGGCAGGTGTTTCCGTTAGTGAAGCACACATCAACGTTGCCAAATTGATTGGGAAATGAACCAGCTCTGTCATTATTAAAAAGTCCAGAAACTCTTGTGTTTCCAGAACCGTTGGTGTTTCCAACTCCAACTAGCGCTTTGCTTACGTTAAAACCTAGAGCAGATGTCCTAGAAGTGATACCATTACTGGATGTATTGGATAGGCTAATGTCAAACTTTGCCTCAGTGTTACTACCAACTGTAGTAAAACCTAGAAATGTAAAGATACCTTTAGATGAGAGTCCTCCAACATTTTTTGTGGCAACGTTACCATCAAAGTTAATTTCAAAAGACTGATTGATGTCCGCAGCATTAATTGTAACACTGTCGCTGTTTGAGGAAAAAGTAAAAGCTGAAGCTGATGGAACCACAGCCATAAAACAAGCCCCAAATGCATAGAAGGCAGATAGTTTAAAGATGATGTTTTTCACAGACATTCGCAAACTTGTAATATTGTAATGAAGTACACCAAGAATAATTGAATACAAAAGAGATTGTCTAGACTATTAACAATATATTCATTACAACTTTAAGTAAGACTTTAATTTGATTTATTCTCAGTATTAATACTGAATTAATAGGTTTAGTTAAAGAGAATCGTAGGCTAGCTTGAACGTCAAAACCCGAAGGGTAGTGAAATCCAACAAACCGCAAAAAAAGTTGAGTCACCCTTCTTCTATCGCAGATGCTACGCGAATGGGAATGTCAAGGGCAAAAAGTCGAAAAACCCGCTTAACGCAGTGGCTCCCCAACCTACGCAGGTTAGGGTTTCTGGCTCTAAATGAGCCATATTGAATACTGAGTTTAATCATATTTATTCTTAATAATAGATATTTATATAGCGGTTCTCAGTTGAGTAGGTACTGAACCCCACCCCCAACCCCCTCCCCGCAAGCGATGAGCTTGCTCTGATGTACATTATGTGATTAGGAAACGCTATAGTAAATGCCGTAGTTAACATAACCACGGCATTTAGTTTATTTCCAAGATTTATTGTCAATCTTTACTGAGAGTCAACTGCGTATGCAATTAACTGGGCAAGGCGATGACGCAGGGTTTCTAATCCCAAGCGCTGACTCGCAGAAATAAACACCGCTAGGGGGAATTCTTCTCTAGCTAAAGCCAGTGTCTCACTATCGGCTTGATCAATCTTGTTAAAAACAACCAGCGCTGGGCCAGGAGTTATTGGCATTTGCGCTAAGATTTCTCTGACTGAGCGAATATGACGCAACCAAGCTGGATGAGACAAATCTACCAAATGTAGTAGGGCATCGGCTTCTGTGACTTCCTCCAAGGTGGCGCGGAAGGCATCCATTAATGATGCTGGCAGTTCATGGATGAACCCTACTGTATCTGTAATCAGAATTTCTTGAGGTTTATCAGCTTCCCCATGAGGAATCACCAGGCGGCGCGTGGTGGGATCGAGAGTGGCAAATAGCTGGTCGGCTGTATAAACTTCTGCATTGGTGAGAGCATTCAGCAAAGTGGACTTGCCAGCGTTGGTATATCCAACCAAAGCCACTGAGGGAACTTCTTCATGCTGTCGTCGCTGTCGTAACCGCGAACGATGGGCCTGCAACTGGTCTACTTCTTTTTGCAGTCGGGAAATGCGCTGCCCAATTGCACGGCGTTCAGTTTCCAGTTTTGTTTCACCAGGGCCACGAGTCCCAATTCCACCACCCAATCGGGACATAGTGCGACCTCTACCAGCCAGGCGCGGTTGCATGTATTCTAACTGTGCTAGTTCTACTTGCAACTTACCGGCACGAGATTGAGCGCGTTGAGCAAAGATATCCAAAATTACTTCAGTGCGATCAACCACCCGGATACCAATTTGCATTTCTAAGTTGCGGACTTGGGAGGGTGAGAGGTCGCGGTTAAAGACGACAAGATTAACTCCTAGTGTTTGGGCAGTTAGGGCAATTTCTTGCACCTTACCTTCGCCAACTACGGTTTGGGGATGAACGCGCGATCGCTTTTGTTGTATTGTCTGTAATACATCTCCCCCAGCAGTGTCAACTAAACGCGCCAATTCCACTAGGGTATCTTGGAATTGTAGGGGAGTTATTTCACTGGTCATCAGCCCCACAATTAGCACGCGATCGTGGTCAGCATCTACTTCCTGGGCGATAAATTCGCGCTGGAATTCCGCTTCCAGATTTTCTACCAAGTCTACTAAATCCTGGTCTGCCAAATCATCCAAGCTCAGAGGTGGCGATATATTCCAACTTGGGGATTGGATTTGTTTAGAGTGAGCGAAGCCGAATTGGCTCTCCTCTACTTTCACAGCAGCAGGACTAGCAATCAGGGTGCGAGAATCTTGGGGTGTCAGATGAGCTAGATAAGCTTCTTTGACATATCCAGTCGCACCGCCTCCCCGCCGTGTAAAACCTGTTCCGGTAATGTTTAGGACTACTAGGGCATCTAAGCGTTGCAGTGCCATAGCCGTGAGCGCCGATTCGTTGGGCGGTTCTGGCTTGAGATGGGTGGCAATACAACGAATACCACTGAGTCGTTCTGCACCATAACGGGGCAATTCCAGAGGTGGAATTTGCGTTTGACGAGGTGTGCCTACCCCGACGCGAATCACTTGTCCGCGACGGTTGATGTAGGCGCACACAGGCTGATTGACTTCTGTGCTAATTGCTGCCAGACGCTGGGAAAAGTCAGGCGTGGTAATGCGATCGCCTGGTATGCGCTGGTGATACAGCCGCTGTAGTTGCTTCAGCTGGCTGGACTTCAAACCTTGGAGATTTCCAAAAATAGTCTCTATAGGCGTTTATGACCAGTTAAATGGCCCCCCGAATCCTTATATGTATATTTTACAATAGGGTTTAGACTGCCATCTCTATCTTTTGAGGGATGCGTCATAAAGTCCTTCGTCTTCTGGTGCGTAGCCGTTCAAAAAAGCGTCATGGTTGCGGGTGCTTTTGGGTTCTTCTGCTTTTTGTTAGATGGTGATTACCCAGCGTCCTGTAGTTATATTTTCTAGTATTGATTCTGGGAGATTCAATTTCTCCCCTGGTTTTAGTTCAATTTCATAAGTCAGAGTAGTCAATTCATTTTGCATAACTGTTAGTTAGGATTTTCATAATGTTATTGCAATTATATTTAGGCGCGATCGCTTTTAAATTCAGTTGGTATTTTCAGTGGAAGTGCAAAGGCGATCGCTGCATCTGAATTGTATTTTTCTCAAAGATACTCTTTTTCAATTTCCCAGTCTTCACCATCCAGAACGGCAAACTCTGTTAATTCTGGGTCATTCAAAAAATCTTCGGCTGTGGCGGCGATAAAAGGTTCTAGTATTTTGTGACGTTCTGCTACAGGTAGTCGGGCAATTTCTCGGATAGATAGCCGTTGTTGCTGTTGGAGATTTGATGAGATACTAGAATTTGAATCTTCAGTGTCTAACTGTTGGTGATTGACTGTTTTTTTTACAAGAAACTCAACAAAATCTAGGACTTCTTGTTGCTTGTCATTCGAGAGAATTCGCAGATTATCTAATACCGCTTGTTCAATATTGATTGTTTCTGACATTTTATTTCTGTTCTTCAATATAGGTTAACTTTTTAATTTGTTATTCATAGGCATCGCTTTTAATTTCAGTTAAGATTTTCAGTGAAAGGGTGAAGCCGATCGCTACATTAATCGCTACATTAGTTTAGTATTTATAGCGGTTATTGAATTAAAGCTTGAAAACGCTCATCTTCCCGGATACCATCAAAATCTGAGTCAGTTTTTGCCATCTTTCGATATTCATCAGGATTCAGATTAATTGCTTGTTGTAGATTTTCTAGTACCTGCTCAATATTACCTTTAAGTGCATAATAGCAAGCTTTGTTGTACCAAGCT
>Ga0209591_10001783_pt1 | contig 26308 bp, 35 predicted proteins | sample MAT01_FD_187207 | JGI IMG/M metagenome (GOLD analysis project Ga0209591, IMG submission 187207) | Freshwater microbial communities from Lake Fryxell liftoff mats and glacier meltwater in Antarctica - MAT-01 (SPAdes) (version 2) | ecosystem: Environmental > Aquatic > Freshwater > Ice > Liftoff... | reverse complement strand
GCAAGCTGGAAGTATGCGGCAACTAGGGCAAGTGAAGCGTCAAAAATCTCAAAGTAATTTTGCTAAAAATGGGTTAGGGGATGTAGAAACCTCTAGCTCAAGCGAAGCTAGCTAGAGGTAGTTCATAAAGTATGATCGGTAGCTATTAACTATCAGGTTGTATCTATGCTAGAAGGAATTAAATATGTGAGCCTTGACGACGTGCGAGAAATGCTAGATGGCTTGTCTAAAGAAGAAAAAGAGGCTTTGTTATCTGAGCAGATGAAAAAGCTATCAGCTGAAGCTAAGGTGCGAGTTTTGGGGCTTTCAGAAAGTGGTTTAACTATAGTTACAGGTTCTTTCGTATCACTTAATAGTGATATAGCTATAAACATTGCAAAGTCTGCCACCGGGGAGAATCCCCGTGGCGAGCTTTGCCAAAATGCCTCTGGATTTGAACCGGAGGCGTTGCTTAAGGCGTTGGTGGATTTTCGGAAAGCGGAACGAGAATCGAAGTCACTTGGCAAATCCTAATCCTTTTGTTTTTTCTTGCTCTTTCTTTTCCAACTGCTCCAACCACCGCGTGTTAGCTAGTTGGCAAGGTATGTGCATTGCCACTCGCTGATACGAGGTGTAATCGCGCAGATTATAATGCTTTTCGCTCCAAATAGCGGCTGCTACCATTTTGCGAAAGGCGATACCAGCTTTGCGAGTACCTAAAAAGTCTGCTGCTTCAAAGGCGATCGCTTTGTGCAACTTCTGATCCACAGCAAGCGCAAAATAAGTGCGATCAAGTTCAATTTCAATCGCCCTTAATGCGCCGTAACGCTCTGCTATTTGGGAAACTCGCTCATTAGACTCTGGGGAAAAGTTAATCAATTTGCTATGAGCAACATCAATTAACTGGTAAACCTCTTCACGGTGGGAGTTCCACCATTCTTGGAGGGATTTGAATATGTGATTAAGTTTCTCCACCCCAATACGCTTTTCAACGATTTTTTCTACATTGTTGGGCGATCCGCTAGATTCGCGCACTATATCCCAAAAGAAGCGATTGAACAATTCAAGCCTTTGGTTGCGGCGGTCAATGCGTAGATTTTCTACCCATTGCTGACCTTCTGTAGAACGGCTACGCTTTTCACAGTCATTATCAGCGATATCGCCGCCAGGGTAATGATTGAAATGAGATTCTGTGTAATAGTATTTTCCTGATTTTTGGCGCTGTTTGATTGCACCTTTAACCAAGAATACTGGCTCATCACAAAAGGGGCATATCAGCCCCAATTCTTTTGCAAAATTATAATCACAATCGCCAGCATTAACTAAGTTGCCAGCACGGTATATTGCTCTAGCTTCTAGCATCAAATCATGCTATTTAGCTTGAATGCGATCGCCTCATCTATTCTTTGATTGATCTCCAAACAGAACTCTTCTAAGATTTCACAGGAATTGATGCTGATTTCTTTTTCTAAGAATGGTGCTAACAAAACTGAAGCAGTATCTAGCAAAATATTGGTAGCTGCTCCAGGAGTTTCTAAAAAAGTTAAAAGTTGTGCTACATCTTTTTTTGTATCGCTCAACTTATCAATACTGTATTCATTGAAATTCATAACGAAACCTTGGTAAGTTTGGAAACCCCGTCTCTTTAGAGCGGAGAGGAAAAACGCCTCAAGGGGTTTTAACCCCCTAAGGGCTTTATTGATGGACATAGCCGTATCCTCTTTGTGGATTACTTTGCAGTATTTGTGGCTAATAATTCAATGTAATCAGATTTCCATTCCTCAAACTTGGATTCGAAATGCTCAATTGCATTGTCATAAAATCTGACTAATTCATCATCATCCCATTCGTCATCGGAACAGGGAGGGATACCGATGATTGTACCGAGAGGATCATATTTGTTTCCAATTTGATTATCCCAGAGGATTCGATAATGACCCTCCGGAAATAGCTCTACACTATAACCACTACCGCCCCAAGATGCCCTGGTACTAGAGGCGATCGCTTCTTCAATCGCTTCAGCCTTAAATTTTTTATAGGCTGCAATAACGCCATTCAGGAATAAATCATTTTGGACTGCTAACATTTTCCACTCCTTCAATTCGAGTTTTAGTTGTTGGTTCTGTTTTCTCAGGGCTGCTAACGCTTTTTGCAGCCCTTGGTTTGTCGTTTCTAATGTCATCGCACCCAGCTTTTAAACTGCTAGATTGAAACTATCCATCCGCAAGTGTCGCCACCGTAGTTGTAGCCCTCGACGTCGATAGAATCAATTTCACCCACTACAAAGCTACGGGCAATTTTCTCCTTACCATTAGCCGTGGCAGAAAACTCAACTTTTGCCCCAACAGGCAATTCGTATTCAGCAACGCACCATTTGCCGTGCTTGCCTTTATTGCCAATTTCTTCCCACTCTTGGGCTAAAGCTTTTAATACTTGGTAGATTGGACTTCCATTCACTGTCACTATTGCCCCACGGCGCTCGGTGGTGTGCCACTCAGATCCAGTTTTGATTTGCACTTTCATGATTTTCCTATCGCCCGTTTAGCCGGCGGCGCGTTTCTTTTGTATATATCCAGAATATCAATTATAATAAATTTGTCAATACATCAATACAAACTTGATTAAAAGAATTTTTCTGCAAGTGGAACTGGCAAGCGAGGAAGAGAAGGATGCATTTAAACTGTGGTGTCAAATTAACAAGGTGGGGATGAGCGATCGCGTCAGGCAATTAATTGCAACAGATGTTGAATCTGGCAAGGAATTGTTGAAAATCTTACCTCAAAGCTAAACCCTGGTTGTTGTGGACAGGGTTTAGCTTTGATTAGCGATCGCCTACGTTTGAGAATCAGTGGGAAGTCAATATACTATTTAAACAATATAAATAGTATTAACTATTTATATTTCGTCAAAATGTAAGACTGCTGCGAAGCTCCGCTTTTTAAGTGGTGGATTAAATTAATTTATACCCGTACTATTAAACAAGCTCAAGACTTCATCTGTTAACGCTTCGATTTCATAAATTGCGTCTGTAGACTTCTTAAGCGTGTGAACAGTTTGCCCGAAAGCTGCACATTGGCGATATACTTGCCTCTGTTGCAATTTTGTCTTTAAAAGTTCAATCCCGAATTGGCTGAGGATTTCTCGGCTTTCTTTAACTAGTATTGTTCTCGGCTGGCATTGATTTAAGATTAATCGGGATTTTAAGCCCTCATTAAATTGAGAGATATTTTCAATTATTTGTTTGATTCCGACAGCGGCCCATAAATCTAAGGGGGACGGTATTAAGGGAACTAGAACTAAATCCGCAACCAGCAATGCACTCTGCGGTACGAGGGAGTCAACTGCTGGAGGGCAATCAATAATAATCAGATCGTAATCGTTAACAAATTTGATAATTTCTCGATGGACTTTTCCGTTAGCAGCGCTCAACCCCACGACTGAAACCGGAAAAATTTGCTCATCTTCCGCCGAAGAAGCCCAGCGAACAGCGGTTCCTTGGGGATCGGCATCCACAACTAAAACACGAAGTTTGCGCCGAACTACAGCCCCTGCAAGCTGCATTGAAACTGTCGTTTTGCCCACGCCCCCCTTTTGGTTGGAAACAGCAATAATTTTAGCGACCACAAAATATATGATGTAAACTATATGAATAGTGTAAATGATTAATACAGTTTACGTTATTGTATGCAGAAAGATAGTAAAATACAGTCAGCATTGAATAAAACTATTCAAGCTGAAGATGACGCCGTTAGAAAGCGTTTTGAAAAAGCGGATACATTGTTGGAAAAAAAGCCTTCTGATTCAACAAGCAGTAAAGTTATCCGTGATAGCTTCACCTTTCCCAAAAAAGACCATGACTTGATCGACGTAATCAAAAGTCGCTGTCTAAACAATAGAGCCAATGCTTCTAAGAGCGAAATTATTCGGGCTGGATTATTTGTACTAGCAGGATTATCCGATCAGGAATTACTAATAGCAATTGATAGTTTAGAAAAGTTAAAACTAGGAAGACAAAGTTAATAATGCCAAATCAAACTACATACAATTACAACAGCGAAGAAGTAGTTTTTGAAAAATTGCCAGAATCAATAAAGATTGCAATTCTAGGTGCAGAGGATTTTTGGAGGCAGCTTGATAGTGCCAGTAGTCATGAGGAACGAGAAAGAATTCTTGCAGAGCATCCACAGAACCAGACCTAAACTGCCTTGCGGCGATATCTTGAGGCATATCAGTTCTTTAGCTTGTAGATCAGATGTGCAAATGCCATCTCTAAAGTAAAGAGGATGAAAAAGCAGCAAACAACGCCAATGTTCAATTTATACACGCAAGTAAGTGGTGAGAGTCTGATGCCGAGAAAACCTAGATTGGCACTCCCCACCGTTCACGGTGGGGATTCCTAAGTGGTGAGTCTTAGGTTTCTGTTTCTTTCCCTTACGGGTATTTTGCAACTGCCCTTTAATCCTAGAATTGTACATCGGGTCTTATGTTCGCTCCACAGACAAGCCAGCGCGGTCTTGTGTTGAGAAGCAAAGCAGTCCTGACAATTGAAGGGGTATCGAACCCCTCCAATTGTCCCACAATTCCCCTCGCCGCCAACCTGCGGTGTGGCGGGAGTACCCTTGCGGAGGACTAGATGGAAATTAGAGCTAGAACTCGGCTGAAAAATTTTCAAAGAGTCTCTGAGTGGATGATGGCAAGCTCAAAGGAGATTACCTATTTTAATGATGGAAGGTATATCTATATTGAGAAAAGCGGCAGTCCTTTATTTTCTTGGACAACTCCCAGTCGTGTCACCAGTGAATCGCTATCGACAGACTCTTTATTTTATGAAGTCGCTGAATTAATTAGTCAGCAAAGTGTAAGCCGTACCTTCAAAGATTTTGCAGATTTACTAAGCATTTCTAGACCATTGCTAATCTCGGATGTTCCTGGACTGATTGTTTTAATCTTTCAAATGGCTTTTGAGGGCAATCAGCAGGCATTTATAGATTTTATCTTCAATTATTTAGATACCAAGAAAGCCGTTAATCTTTGTGATAAAAAAACGATATTATTTTGCTTGTACCAATTGACCGAAAGTAGTATAAATTGTTTCGTTCGTTACAACAGTGCGGATTACTTTTTTTTAGAGAGAAGATTTGTTTCAATCTTGAAGTTTTTTAACCGGAATTACGGGCTTTAGACCCAATTTCTGATAATAAAAACCCCGACAACTAATGTTGTCAGGGTTAAATCTGCATGGATTATTGGTTTAGTATATTGAATGTTTTCTAAAAGTGCGATCGCAATTCGTTCGATCGCTAGTCCAGTACCAATCAAAGTTTTTGGAATTAGCAATGGGTGAATCAGTCCGTTGGCTTAGAGAAGCGATTTCATAAGTGCGTTCTGGAGTAATCGCGTTGATGTCAGTGGTGGATAGAGAATAAGCTGGCTGCCTATCGCTGGGGGTAATCTCTGTACGGGGAATCCAGTTGTTCAAGATTTGTGCGAAAGTAGCTATTATCTGCGTCCAGCACCTCTACAGGGGATTTCATCTGGTTGGGGCAATGAATTGGGGATAGATTTATCTTGAGCCATAGCTGATAATGGTTGAAATAAAGAGAGGGCAATCAAGGAAGCTGAAATTATTTTTTTCATAAATTTTGATTAGAAAGAGGTCATTATTGTTCTAGTCCTGCCACCTTGCTTCCACAGCTTCTCTGTGATGAAGGGCATGAACGGGTGGAGCATTTGTAACAAGATTCTCAAGGCTTCTTGAGTTGTGTAAATAGCAGATATGCTTTTACGAGTTTTTGTTGATTCTAAGTATTCGTCGCAAAAATCATGCCAGAAAAAGGAGCGTAAATTTGTTGCGGCGTTGCGAAACTCGTAGTTAGCTAAAAGTGCGTTGTGTTGTTGCTTAAAGGTATCTAAGGTTTTCAAAAAAGCCTCATCTTCTGTTGCCAGGAACGGCTTTAGAATGGATTCTTGTTGGAAAATATACCGTCCAGCATTCCAAATCTTGTTGGTAAAACGCTTGGCGGCAATTAGTTGGTCTTGACGAATTTGGCTATCTTCTCCGGCTGAAGTATTCGCGGCTAGGGCAAAGCGCAGCGCGTCAGCGCCATACTCTTCAATGAGTAAAAGTGGTTCGATTCCATTGCCTTGGGACTTGGACATTTTCTGCCCTTGCTCATCTCGGATTAATCCGTGTAGATAAAGCTTTTTAAATGGCAGCTTCCCAGTCAAAGCCAGCGACATCATCGCCATCTTTGCGGCCCAGAAAAAGAGAATATCGTGCCCTGTCTCTAAAATTCCAGCTTCTAGATATCGCTCTAGTTCCGTCGTGTTATCAGGCCAGCCCAAGGCCGCGAAAGACCAAAGGGAAGAAGAGAACCAAGTATCTAGTTTGTCAGGCGACTGAATCAATTCGCTACCTAGCGGAGCTAATTCATAAGCTTCTGCTTCGTTGTGGGCGATAATCCAATTATCAGTTCCAGTAATTTGCCAAGCTGGTATTGAATGGCCCCACCATAGTTGGCGGGAGATTTCCCAATCGTGAGCATCTAACAGAGAATTACCATCGGGAGTCTGGCGAAATTTCTGGGCTGCGGTGCTGGGGGAAATGGAAATTTCATCGTTATCCAAAGCCGCAATTAAGGGTTTGGCTAATTCTGATAATTTCAGATACCAATTCCCATTTTGGTAATGAATCAGCCCTTGGTGATATAACCGGATAAAGGCTTCAGTTGTGGCGCGAGTGTAATCGGCATCTAGAGTAAATCGTTGACGACTCCAGTCACAGGAAGCGCCCAGTTTTTTAAGTTGCTCAGTAATCCGAGAACAATACCTTTGGGTCCAGGTGGCAGCGAAAGCTTCACGGTTATCTGTGGGGAGCATTTCGGCAAGCAATTTTTGCTGTGTAGCAATCCCGGCATGGTCAAATCCTGGAAGCCACAGCGCATCGTCACCTTGTTGGCGGCGATGCCGAATCAGAATATCTTGGAGAGTACAAAATAGGGCGTGCCCTAGATGTAACTGCCCAGTGATATTGGGGGGTGGCATGGGAATGTAAAAAGGTTTGCCAGTACCATTAGGGCTAAAAGCCGATGTCTCTTCCCAGGATTGATAAATTAACGGTTCTTCGATTTTATAGTTGAAGTGCTTGTCAAGGCGAGAGCTAGTCATTAATCCCACCAAGCCCTGAAGTCGTCTTTAGTTAATCTCAACTCATCGGCTTTCAGCCCGAATTTAATCAGGGTTAAAAGTAGATATTCGTCAAAATAGCCCTCGATAGTAATAGTATCAATACTAATCCGATAATCTTCTCTTTCAGGAGAAATGGCATAACCACCGAAAGTTATCCATTTGATATTGTCTTGATGATTTTTCATCAAATGATGCGCTAATCTTTGAAAGCTTCGGATAGGAGGAGCTTCGTTTTGTCTTTCTTGGGGGTCAGCAAATTTCAGATCTAGGAGTCTATCTAAGGTTCCTAACGGTATTTCAAAGTGGTAAATTGATTGTTCATTAATCCAATCTAATTTATTAAATCTAGGGAATTCAGCAATAATTGCATCCCTAGTTTTGTAATCTTGATTTAAAGTAATTTCTTTTTGAAGTGTTTTCATATTTAGTACTTGATGGTCAAATACTTTTTTATTTATTAATCGTTAGGGATTAGAATACTACTAATAAAAATAGTTGTATGTAAAAGCGGGTTAGCAGCAAATTCCAAGGCGGGTAAGCCAACGGAAGCAGCTAGGAGAATGATGGTGAGAAAGTAAGCGAAATAGAGGTAACTAAACCTAATTATTCTATTGAAAATAGAACGTTTTGGAGAGAGCAATGTGTCAATCGATTCAGATTGCTCTGGCGAGATATTCATAGTCGTCTCAGGTTGATTTGGTGAGATATTCATAGTCGTCTCCGGCTGATTTGATGAAAAATTTGCAGATGGCTTGGATGTTTTTATCTTTTCAGCTTGTGGGGTTTCCAATGTAGTGTCTTCCCAAACATGATAACTTTGGTTGTTTTTCTCATTAGCGCTACTTCTCTGTCGAGAGCGGCGATTAGACATGGTTAGTTGTGTCGAATGAATAATTTAATTATTGAGAGTTCCATGCTTTTTAAGAAAAGCGATGCAATCTTGAGTTTCGGTACACATAGTAGATAATGTTTGAATATCTCTACGGAGAGTGTTTTTCTCTTGTTCTGATAATTGATTGGATGCTTCTATTTTTTTGTAAGCGGAAAGCTGCATCAAATTGCGAGGAGAAAATTTTATAGTCTGACTGAAGATTTTCGATTTTTTCTTGAGTATAATTCATATAGATAAATAGTTTTATATATATGTTTATATACATATTTTAACATTTTTCGTGCGTAGTTGTCAATAGATTTGATACAGGAATCACGCGACTTCAAGTCGTGTGAGGTTCAAACAAGCATTAAGTTAATAGAGTTAAAGAACAGCTAGAATGGCATGTTGGACTAATTAAAGCAGATTTAACATCAGAAAAACTTTCAAGTTCAGCTACCTTATTCGCTATGTCAAAATTATTCTTTGCAACTAAACCCAGATCCAGAAGAACTTCTAAAGTAGCTCGAACACTCTCTGGCTCAACATTTGCTCTCATGGAATTGCCGACAGAGTAGAACTGAATTTCCATCGCATCTAACAGTGGCTGATGTAAATAATACTTACCACCTATCCGCCGAGATTTTTGAGTTTCCAGTAACAAGTGGAATTTCCCAGCGACTGTTCGACTCGGTTTAGCTTGTACTGTTAAATCTTGGTCTTTGGACATCAAGATACCGTTGTAATTAGTTGCCTCCGACAAAAATTGCCAAGCGTGTTCAACTTTTTTAAGTTTCACTGGCAGATGTGCCAATATCTTCTTCGCATCGGCTTTCTGGGGCATCAGCAGACCGTAATTAATCTTGTTAGCTGCATCCAGAAATTTTACGATACTCCCACCCAGATTACTGGCAGCGTAGAGCAAGTTTCCGGTACAAATTACTCTCGTCTCTCGCCACTGCCCTTGTCGTGAGTCAAACGCATTCCATATTGAATAATCACCATTCCTAACCATAAAACTATTCTCAGAACTTAGTTGAGAAAAAGATATGGTTATTTCTCGGTGTTGGGAAGCTAAATAAAATTTTACTCGCCAGCGCGAAGGTGCTACAGGATTAGATATGTACTTACCCTTGCTTGGGGTAGCAGTAACTTTACCAACCACTCCATACCAAAAGTTTCCTGAAGGATCAATCAATTCTTTGGTTTGACCCGGCATCAAATCTTTTAACAAGCCTTCAACTAAATTCTGTTGCGATCGCATTTTCTCTTCAAGCTTAGAACTAATTTTTGGCTGATACTCAAGATAGTTCTCAACCTCCAACGGGAGAGCCATCAAATACTCCTGGACAATCTCTTGCCCCAAAGCTAAAGCGGATTCTGGAGAATCTGCTTTCATCAACTCCAGCACCTTAGCTTTGGGATAAGCGCTGCGGGTAATTACAATCTCAAACTCTTTGGCGACTACCCCACCATGAAACGGGCTGCCATCTTTTTTAAAGGGATTAATCAGTTGTGTTTCCCTACCAGGAAGTAGTGCCCCTGGCAACAAACTAGCCTCCAGCCCGTTGCCCTCAATGGATGAATACGCATCCAAGATGTTATTATATTGTTCTTCAATCAGATCGTAGACCCACTCTTGTTCATCTATAGTTGGTAGTAGAGGGATTCGTCCTGTTACCTTGGCTAAGGCGTTGTTGATGACTTCAAAATCTTTCAATGGCTGACCCAAGGCTTCGTGAAGCATCGGCTGAGAAGTCATTACTTCAAAGGCTGCGGCATCTCCATACTGATTCATGAAATCTGTAACCCCATCCAACTTAATCCCAGTATTTTGTCGGTGGGATGTTGTGTTAGCATTTAATGATGCTAATTTTTTACACAAAACTGCCCCTGGACGTTTCTCAGCCGGGAGGTCAGAAAATATCAAACTAAACTTAGGTAATTTTACTTGTGCTGTACGATGCACCCTACCTAGAAGCTGCATAAAGTCGTTGATGTTCCTTTCCGCCTGGGCAATCAATAAATGACGGGGGCGTTGGTCGGCGAATAGGGCAGATGCGTGAATCGACACGCCAGTGGAACTGGAACGATTTAAAATTAAAGCATCCAGTTCACCGTTGTTAAAAGCAGTCACGGTTTTTACTGCTGCTGATTTAGAGCGTTCTTTTGCCGAACGCAAGCGATAATATTGTCTCTCTGGAGTGATTTTAACAGTATGACTACGCCCTGTAACTTCTCCAGTCTTAATGCCTTTAGTCGTCAACTTGTGAAGGATATAATCAATTGGAGATGCGGGGATATTTTTAAAATCAATTAGTTTGATTTTACTAAGCGTTTCGTTAAAAATATCAACGGCAGCTTTACTAAGTTCCCAATTTTCTAAGTAGCGGCGTTGAATATTTCCACCGGCATCCTTGATTAAAACGTAACGGTTGCGCTCCAAGTAATGAATCAGCAAGTCAGCAAAAGTAATATCAATCACATCGCCAGGGGCGAGGCTGCGTTCGACTGCGTAGCGTTCAATCGCTGCCCCCATTGTATTCGCCACGGCAATTACTGGCTTCTCCCCATTGCGTTCGGCAATTTCTGCCAACTCCACGACTGAATCAACCTTCGCTGCCAAAAGAAACTGATCAATTAGATTGTGGGCAATGGCTGGGAAAGAGGTGCTTGTCGCCCCAACTTCACCAATAGCATTATCGATGGCAATACTGGCAGCCTGTTTTTTTAAAGCTGAATCAAGTACCGCGACAGTGTTTTGTTTTTCCTTATCAAACCTCATGATATCTGCCAGAACCCCACTAAATTTTTCTGCCAGTTCTCTGTCGGCGGTCAAAATTACTGGGTTAAATTCCACTCCAGCGTAGGAACGCTCGCGGCGAATGTATTGTCCGGCGGCGGCTAAATCAGATGCGATCGCTTGCTGAATTGGGATACCATTTCTTTGTAAAATAGCAGTGAGTTCCCCCATATTTTCCACCGCATCGGCCATGTCTGTGCGCGAATACAGAGTTATACTTTCGGGATTTTTCGCAAATGTGGCACTAGAGTAAATTACTCCGTGCGCCGCATCAGCTAACTCCCTAGCAAATAAACCCCGCGAGCTAGACTGCTTAACGTTAGCTTTCCCCCCCGCTTGGTGGCTCTCATCTAAAATTAAAATCGCTTGTCTTGCGAAATAGCTCAAAAAGTTATGCCGGCTTTTGCGATTGCCGTTTACAGTAGATAGTTGGTAATAGGTAGTAAAAATTGCATCGTAACCATTCAAGTAACAACCTTGAAGCCGCACGTCTAAGTCTGGATCAGATTGCAAAACTTCCCCATCTCTTAAAGGAATAGATAGGTTACGATTTGTTACGAATGGTTTAAATGCACCGATGCCGACATCTGCGATATCGCGCATGATGTCTGCGTAGAGTTTTTCGTTGTCCGTGCAAAAAATCGGGATTAAGTTGTTGGCTAAGGCATAACGAATAACCCCAGCCAGTACCCTTCCCTTGCCTACACCAGTCTGATCCCCAAGAATTAATCCCTTACCCTTTCTAATATTCCAAATCGCCAAGGCTAAGGCATCTATCTGTTCGGCAGCAAAGCAGCGATACAGGTGTGTTTCTGTAAATGATAATGCCTGGGCAACATATAGATCGATATTTCCGACAAGGTTTTCTAAATTATCTAGAGCATTACTTGTCGCATCTCGTAAATTAGTGCTAATTAAAGTTTCAATTGCCGTCCCTTGGCTTTTGGGAGTGTAGGGGGCTTGAGTTTCCTTTGTATCTTTGGCTTGGTTCTCCAAATCGTCTGGAGATTCGTTACTAGTTAAATCATCTGTCGCAGAAGTTTTGATTTCATCTTCAGGGATAATTTTAACTTGGTTTTCTAAATTATCTGCATGAGTTCGATAAAGACAAAGTTCTGTAATTCCCTTTTGGAAGCTTGGGAAATCATTCTTAGTAATCATCGGGCTATCGCGCTTAATTCCTAGTCCCGATAAAGAGGCAAAATTGACTAAATCACAAAAGTCAATTTCATCCCATTGGTATCCGCGTCGCGGACGAATCGTGATTGTCCCAACTAAAGTTTTTTTGCGGGGTTTTGATACCAGGAATTTTTTATTGAAGAACTTCTTGCCCTCGTAACGAAGCTCTTCAAATTTATCTTGGCTAATAGGGGTGAAAGTATATTGGTACATTTTAACTTGATGGGAACGAATTATTTAGTTGAAATTCAAAACATCAGGTTTAAAAAATCTCATCATTCTCTTTTTCTAATGCCTTAAAAGCTTCAATTCCTAAAACCACGAATGTCTCTTCTGTCTGCAACTCCTTTGGCATTTCTGGACATCCTTGCTCAATTAAAATCTCATGATACAACTTACCAGTAGACGCATACATGACTCGCTCTTCGTCTGTCAAATTCTGTTCGTTCATAAAAATTACCTTATAGGTTAAATTTCCGCCAATTCGGGATAGATTCGATATAATTTAACGCTCCAATTTCCCCAATGATTAATAACATTCTTTCGGCTGCTAGCTGCTCTTTAAGAGTTGCTTTCATCTGTTGCAACATATCAACAAATGCCTGGGGGACATAGATTAATTCATCTGTATCAAGAGATTGCCACTCTACTTTTTCCGCAAGTAAAGCTTGGCTAGATTTAATTGATTCCCCCTTGGCTATTCTAATTTCATGCAGTTTAGCGGCTAGTCCGAGAACTGGTAAATCGAGTTGTCCGAAAGTTTTACGACGATATCTGCGCTTTAATTTTTTCTTAAAAAATCGCACATTCGGCTTTTGCCTACTCGCAGGCATTGGATAGTCCGGCTCCCCTAAACTAATTTGCCCTGGAGCGTGAATTTTGGGAAATGTGTAGGAACAGCGCGGGTAAAAAGTCTGAGATATTTCGTCTTTAACGTTTCTGGCTATTGCGCTTGGCGTTAATTCTAAATAGGTACGATGTAAATAATAAGCGCAGCCACTATCATAGCAGAAATATTTTGGTAAATCAACATTTTCTTGCCATTGAAACCAAAAATAATAGTATCCACAAGTCGCGTCATAAGTTTGAATAACAGTAGCATTTAAATGAGACTTTAAAAATACTGCTATCCATGCTTTTTGCTTTTTATTTTTGGGCTTGTTCATCGTTGAAAAGCTCTCTGAGTTGCGAGTAAGATTCAAAAACTTTTGGTACTTCGACAGCCGGTAAAGGCAGCTTTGATTCTCCAACTCCGGAAATTATCACTAAATCAATGGGAAATCTAGCACCTTGCCTTGAATAAACTTTGCCAGCAATGGATATATGCCGAGTAATGTTGTAATTCTCATAAAGGTATTTCCAGAAGGCGCGACAACTTAAGCTGTTGTACCCATCGGAACGACGGGCTTCCTTGCCCATTTGCCCTGCTAGAATCAATGCAGCCTGTCCATCCGGCTTCATCGATAGCAGCGATCGCATAATAATTGCCTGGTCAACTTGCTTGGTGTTGAACTGGCCCCAGTAATAGGTTTCGTGTCCGTTAGTTGTCGATTTCCTGCCAAAGGGAGGATTGATGATTACTTTATCCCACCCAGGTTTGAATACAGGGCTTTTACTTGCGGCATCAAAGCTTGTAATCTGAACGAATCCTTGTTTCCTAAGCTCGTTGCATCTATGTTGGTCTAACTCATTAACACAGCAATTAAGTGGATTTGCGGCAATCAGCAGCGCCCCGTGTCCAGCCGTTGGCTCGTAAACTGTAGAATTTTCGTCAATTCCCGCAAGGTAGCTAGCAAGATACGCCAAAGGGATGGGAGTGGAATAGGCTTGGTTTTTGACGCTTTCGCTGGAACGGCTACTGAGAATTGGCTGATTTTCATACAAAGACACAAGTCTTTCAAACAATTCCCATCCTTGATACCGAGATGCCCACATCCTAGCGACTCGGACGATAGCCGCTTCAATCAATTCTTGAAGTGCCTTATCTTCCATCGTACCAACAACTACTTTTACTCCCGAATGAGACAGAGCAAAAAGTCGCCACTCTCGCATCGATAGCGTATTTCCTACTAGTAGATTAACAGCAATTTCATTGACTAAATCGAGTTCTGGATATTTGTTGAAAATTCTAGTTCGCTTCCCATCTAACTCGATAATTAAATCGGGGTAATCAATATGTAAATCAGCCGGAAACGCTAAGATATTATCTGGGGAGTCATCGCAAAATGTATCGACAATATCTCTGCCGCAATAAGCCAACTGCCAACTCAGTGCCGATTGATTCCAAAAAGGTCTAAGGTGATAAATATCTAGCATCTGAGTAGACATTCTATCTTCAGTGGGTAATTCAATCGCCGGGTAGCTAGTTTTGCTCATTTGGATCAACCTCTTGTTCAAGTGGTAAAAGTTGTAAAACCTGATTTTGTGGACGGTTAATTACAATAATCGACGTGGCTACTTCTGTTCCACTAGCTTTAAAAGCTCCTTCTTCAAATCCTGAGCCGAAACATAGTCGGCAATCTTTTTCATCCGAAATTGGATTACATTCAATTCAGAATTAAGTCGTTTAATTTCTCCCTCTAGGTAACGTTTTTGCTGATTTAATTCTTGGATTGAGCTACGAACATTTAATTGCAATGCCACCCATTCACGTATTGCATCCGTTGCCTCTTTTGGGTCTTGTCCTTCTGATAAAATCACAGAGACGCTGATTTTTTCGTTCTGGAAGTTGCCTAAATTCTTTAGTTGTTCGTAGGAAATCTGATTAATCTTCAATTCAGATATTTGCATTATTGTGCTTCCAAAATTTCGATAAGTTTTGACTTAGAATAACGAGAGTAGTAAGGAACCTTCTGCAAGGAGGCTAGTAACCGCAGACTCTTAGTATTAAGGCGCTGATATTCAGAGTACTTAGAAGTCTTAGTGCCGTTGACTGCTAATAACTGGTTGATGAAGGGGCTGCCTTGTAGATTTGTTAGCCAATAGAGTGATGCGAAGGCAAAAATACCTAGTATAATACCAGCACTAAAATCGGCTTGCTCGTATTTTAATAATTCGGAGAAACTATACCCCATTGACAGCTTAAGTATACTGCCATAAAGCACTCCTGCTATTAATGAAGCAGTCATGGCAAAGTCAAGTTTTATATCTAGCAGTGCCTTAATTCCCCAGATGAGAATACCAGCAATAACACCCATTAAAAAGCCACAACCCAAAACCCAAATTTCATAAACAAAAAGTGTTGTATCCATGATTTATTTTTTGCGTAAATATGTTTTCTTGTCTGTTAGTTTATTCAGTCAACACATGAAGATTGCAGATTGGAGATTCTTGTACCAAATTCAATCTGCAATCTCCCTCATCCAATCTTTCCGTCAAAGAAAATGTGAGCAATTATCTTCTTTTTCCTCCGAGTAGGATTAACTCATCTAAATTATCTGTGGGTAAATCCTTATACTTCCGCTTCAATAAGGGGGCATACTGCCACCAATTCTCTACATCAAATTCAGTCTTTCTGTAATACAGAAGATTACTCGCTTTTGTTGCAGCAATATTATTGGTTATATAATCTGAAATAGTTTCGGCGTACTCCGCCAAATCTTTCTGAAATCTCTCATTTTTGTATTCAGGTAAGAGATGAACTCCAAACAATACAGGATGATTTACAAAAGCATTACTAGATGTACGAAGACGGGGTGGACTGACTACCCAAGGGGCGTAAAGATAGCTATTGACTAAAGACATTTTTAGTAAAGTTGGGTCTAAATCTTGGGCAACTATGCTCAATCGATAGTTGGAAAGATGAAGCAAGTTCCTTCCTGATGAAGTTATTGACAATACAATATCGTCTGTAGGACTTGCTTGATTCAAACTGTCATGGCAGCTTCTAGCGCAATCATAATTTGAATCTAGATGAAATCCAAGTTTTCGTCCGATGCGACTATGGAATAAAATTTCTCCAAAATAATCATTTGGCCACACTTGCATTGGCATCAAGGTAAATATTTGATGAAGCCTCTGACTCGCGCCTAGACATGCGGGTGGTTCCTTCGGTGGTAAAGGCTGTGAATGATGTCCAAAAGCATACAGCAACCAATCCAAGAAGTATTCTAAATAAAGCCAACCACGATTATCTCTGTCCCAATCTTCATAAATTGGGATTAACGCCAAACAGTACTCCAGCATCTGCATAGTTGGAGCATGAGGTGTTGACAGACAAAATGCTATTGGTGGTATTTTTCGCTTTTCTGCTAAACTTGGATCAATGTTAATTGCTTCTAGAAAATTCCATCGCCGCCAGAGGTAATCATCGTTATTAATTAATTGCGTGTAAAGCCAACCCGGACGAAGAATAGAAATTTTGTAAGGGTCAAATTCTGCTGCAATGTAGGACGTATCCATTTCATTACGGGCATCTGAAACATTTTTCGGCAGTTTAAAAAACATTACCTTCGTGTTCCTCCGTACTTCAAGAGACTCATGGTTTCCTGAGCGGATAATTTTTTCTTTGGTGGATTATCTGCTTCGCGGAGATTAGCTGCTTCTTTATCAACAAAATTCATAAATTGCATCCATCTAGTCCTCCGCAAGGGTACTCCCGCCACACCGCAGGTTGGCGGCGAGGGGAATTGTGGGACAATTGGAGGGGTTCGATACCCCTTCAATTGTCAGGACTGCTTTGCTTCTCAACATAAGATTTAAGTTGTTCAAGGGTAACCCCTCCACTTTGCTTATTTTTTTGTTAGTTTCCAAATGGCGAATCCTGTTTCTCCTGCCATCATCGATAAGATGTTGTACGCAAAACATCCCAAGATTTGGCTAGGTTCTGTGTACCGAAAGGGGTTGCGTCCAGCAAACGTGGTAATAATGTCAAACGCCCAGAAAAACAATGCGATTCCCGCCCCAGTGCGACGTTCTTTCATTCCAGCCCGTTTGTAATCGCCCCACAAAGCTTTAGATAAATCGATTTTTCCAGCAGGGCGCGAAGGCAGATTGTACTGTTGTGATTCTTCAAATTCAATTTTGGCTTGGTCTGGTCGCTTACCTCTTAAAGTTCGAGCCTCCATGATTTGGATTAAGGCACTCATGGCAAACCCGATCCAAAAAAGGAGGTTAAAAGGTATCATCAACCATCCCGTCCAACCAATCCAACTCTGTTCCCACCAAGGAAACAAAGGAGTTCCTTGAAACATTGTTTGCCAAATGCCATCAGTGCTTAATAATGTTCCAAAAATAAACCCAACTCCGCCAATGATTCTTGTTCCAGACGAGCCAGGGGTCAGGAATTGCTCAAGGATAGTGGAGAGGAATGTGAATGGAATTGAAATAATATTGACAATCCATTCCGCCAAGATTTCAAAAAAGTTAGTTCCCGATGCTTGGGGTTTTTGAAGAGGTTTGGTGCTGTTTTCTCCGGTGTCGGAGGATGACATCGGAGCGCCATTTTTATCAAGGATTGCCATACACGTCGCCTCGAAAGATTTTGCCATCAACTCGCTCGGTATAATTCGCCCCCAAGATTAATCATTCGTTTTGACACGATCGCTCTCCAATTTACTAACTTTACAGACATTCTTGTAGTGATATTTCCAAAGCCATTTCCGATTCTCAATTCGCCCAATACAACGCCCTGCCGAATCGTAAACCATCACAATTTCATCATCTAAATACCCCATCGTATCTGGCATGGGGTTGCGCTTAGGATTATCCAAGTACCGCCGGAATTTGAGTTTTTTAAAGCTGGGCATGATGCCCAGCTTATCTAGCTTCTCTGCTGTATCAGATTTAGCTTGGGCGCGGTACCGCTCCAATTCTTCCGAGTTTTGCAAGTTGTACTTTTGAAAGTTCAACGGCATCCGAAATAGTAAAGGAGACGCGACAAGCAGCAACCCAATAATCCCAAATATTGCAGGTGATTGATATTTGCTGCTGTACATTTTTACTCTCCCTTTATTTGCTCAACCAATGCTTGAATTAGTCCGAGCTTATTATGATTATCAATCTCTGTTCGCATTCGGTTTGACAACGGTTCAAAATCATTACCCAGGCTTCCTTCTGCATCCATATAAAGTTGATTTGCTAATTGAAGAATTAACCAAGCTCTTTGCGATTCGTTTAGTGATCCAAATGACGAACCCCAAGTCTGCTCCATGTCGGACAGCAAGCTGCCGTCTCCAGGTGTAAAGTTTGTCCAGTATCCAATAGGTTTAGACATTTCTAGAAGTTCCTAACAAGAATAAAACTGATGCGATCGCACAGAGCGTAATCCCGATTCCTCCACCCACCAAAACAGCAGTAGTTGGACTGTCTTGGTGAGTAGCTACCGAAACCGTGGTGGTGGCGGTAGTTGTAACTGCCCCCATAGATGCACCAAATATGAGGTAGTTAGCACACTTAATTTGATTTACTTGTTGTCGGATTGCGCGGCCAATAATCCCACCGTCTTCGTTGGCGATTGTGGCAGCAAGTTCATGGAAGCTGCCCCCAGGATTGCCCGATGCAAAAAAGTTTTTCCAGTTGCTCCGGCGCGACTGCCTAGTATAATCCTTCTAGCGGTTTCTATTGATTGGGTGACTTCTGGGCTTTTTAGCACTGCCTCGCTGTTGATTGCGGCAGCAAGAAGGGGGTAGTAGAGCTGTGAATATTCTGTAGCGTGCTGCAAAACATCTTCTTGGAGGATTGACGCTGATAACTCATTTTTGAAATCAGCACCAGATGCAGCTTGTTGGGCTATAAGTCCTTCCATTTCTGGTTCTGGCTCTGGAGGGAATTGTCCAGACTTGCCATATTGAACCGCTTCCCCCAAAGAGTAGCCAAGTTTCGTCAGGGCGTAAACTTTTTCCACTAACTGAGCAACTTCTTCCGATATATCCGCGACATCAACTATTCCAGCAGCCTGGAGGATGGCATTGATTTCGCCCACGCTTTCGCACCCGACTAGGCGCTTTTTCAAGTCTTGTTTGGTAATCGACATAATTCGGCAATCCTTCTTCTTTTAGTTTTTGGACTAGGCTTTCGCCTACATATTCACCCCTACGCCAATCCCGCAATACATCGAAAGCGTGGCGGTGGCGATCGCTGAAAACTCTTGACCTTTTGGCAAGTTGCAATTCTGGACAGTACTTGGTTAATAAATACTTGTCTCGCTTGAAAGTTGCTGGCGAAACTTGTAAATATTCAATCATTTCTGCCGTTCGCCAAACTTTTACGAGATTCCTCGTTGCAATGTCCACAAAGCTGATTTCTACTGCTTTTCTTTGAGTCGTCACGAGCCTTTGACGAGCTTTAGGTGAGTTGTAAATGAGCCATATATGAGCCAAAAAAAGAGTGTCTTGAATTAGCTCATTTAAAGCTCATGACAAAACTATAAAAAAAAGCGTCTGATGACGCTACAGGTTTGTGGGATTTTCCACATTTATTTATTTTGGCTGTTGGGTTTGATGACTTAAAACAGCAATCATCAAGTCTGGACACCCAGCATAGAACCAATCTCTAACCGTTGCTAAAGTTGGCGGCTTCCCTCCTGTTGGCGAAAGAAAATCTTCGATGACAGGTAGGATTAGGCGTGAAGCCGTTGAAACGAAATCCCGCTCTTGCGGGTAGAACTTTCCGCCTAATCCTTCCCGATTTAATAGCTCTTGGGCTATAGTTTGCAGTTTATCTATGTTGCGTTTGCCCTGACAACTCGTACCGCTACAGAGTGTCTTTATCTGGTCAGTTTGTGCGATCATTATATTGCCTCCAAGTCTTTTTTGGGGGAACCGCCGAAAGGTGGGATGCGATCGCATCTTTGGAGGGCGCGATCGCATTTAATGCTTACTTCTTTTTGTCGGCGGCTCGAATTTATTCTTGAACCTCAATGGGCAAGCTCGTGGCTAGGCCACTGGTGCTTTCGCATTAACCCAATTGGGTGCATCATTATATTTGTCTCCTGTGGGTGTTTGCAGGGGGTAGCCTCCGGTACAGCAATGTCGGGTTTTTGAAATTGCGATCGCAGTTCCGTCTAAGAGTGCGATCGCTTTTAACTAGATTATAGGGTAAAGACGTAAAAGGGTAAAGTCACCTATCTATTAACTGCCACTGCTTTATCAGGTTCCCAAATAATTGCCCAGTCTTCAGGGCGGCTGACTCCTATTCGCACTTCATCCCCTAAATAATTTCTGCATAGGTAATATGAAGTGGAGTATCTACACTTGGCCGAGTCTGGACGGTATAAGGTGTACTCAAAATTTTGAACTTGACCGTCTCTTGCTAACAACTCTTTCAACTGAAGATACTCAGGGTTCAATCGAGTAAAATCGTTGTAATCTTTCCTCCAGCTAAGACGGTAGTTATATCCCGTCCAGGCGGAACTATCCCAGCAAGCGCGACTGGGTAACAATAAATCATTTGTGTGATGGCAAATGTCCCGTCCTGCCTCTGGATTCTCTGTCTGCGTCCGTCGTCCTTGAGCGTCCCTGGTAATATTTGAGGTAACAACCACAATATTCCCCGATTGTCTTTGCTCTATCAAAAACTCATGGATGCGAACGTAGTCAGCGCCTAATAGGTTAGGGTTTACTTGAGGAGAGCTATTAGTCATTTTAGTTTTTGTATTTTTTTCAGCCATTGCCGCCGGAACACGATAAGGTTTGTTTTCACACCCAGGAAATCGAACGATTGCCGCAACGCAGTCAAATTTCATGGCGCTTATCGCCAGATTATCGGTACCAAAATCAATTAATTTGTCTGCGTCCTTTTCGTTCGGAGCTTCAAGTATCAGTAACTCCCTGCTGTATTTAATCGTCCATCCAGGGAGTTGTAGTAGCTGGTTGATGTCAACTTTATCCATGACGGCACTCCTGTTTGGAGGTAAATAAGCGATCGCACCACTGCATAACTTCTTCAGTTTCTATCTCTAGTTTTCTCGCCAATTTGACAATCTGGGCATTACTTGGTCTTTGGGTAGCCGCCATCAACTCTGAAAATGCCTCAATTATTGCTTTTCTTGTTTTTCCGTTTCTGCGCTCGGTTATGTAATCTCGAATATCGGCAGACATTTTTACATTCTCTTCAAAACAAATTTTGTGATATTCGTCTTTTTCACTTTGAGGCAGAAATACCTTAATGCTGGTTAGCTTCTGAGAGTCATCCATATTTTACCCTTTTGCCCTTCTACCCTTCTGATCGTAGAATATTAGAAGGTTCTGTGCAAAGTTAAATATTTATGGATTGGTTATTTCCACTTCGTTCCAATAACCCGCTCCGATCCCTACCCTACTAAGAGTTGAGGGTAGGGACTGCCGCGATACGTTCAAGCATGGTTCGTTGCCATATTATCTGATAGTCGAATTAATCGTAGACCAGCTATCGGTTCTCTCTTGACTTTATTCATCTCTTGCCAAAAAACACTTGCTTCATTAGTCTGCGGATGAATTTCTTGAATTATCCCGTGATAGGAGTAGGCTGGCTTACTTGGATCAAACCAGGATACGTTACTACCTTCGGCAATGCCCTCAATAGTGGGTAATATTTCAATATCTTGAAGGTTATATATATCGTCGGGTGTATCGGACTCCAACGCGAAGTCCCAATCGATGACAGCATCGTTCTCAATCACCTCTACCAGAGTCCCATACCTCTGAACGCTAAGAGAATTACACCTTAGCCTTCGTCCAGACAGGGGAACCCGATCTAGAAAATATCTGACTTTTTCCAGCATTTGACTTACTTGGGAGAACAAGTGTATCGGGGGGGGCGAACAAGCAAGCGATCGCAAATGCAATTCTGGCTCTAGAGCCAGAATTGCTTTCATGACTCGATCATTAATTACTTTCTCAGCTTGTTTGGTAAATGTGTTTCTCCACTCTTGGGCGGGGCGGTTTTCTAAAGCCCGCTCTAACTCTTCAATTCGTTGCTGTAGCTCCTGATTCTTCACCTCTAGTATTTGTAGCGATTCCAATTCCTCAATTCGTTGTTGAAGCTGGGCTACTTCTAACGCCTTGGCTCTGGCGATCGACTGACTTGCTGCTAACTGCTCCGCCACCTGCGCCTGGGCTATTTCCTCTAGCTCCAGCTTAAATCCAATCTTAGATTCGGCGATTGCTCTATCAATCGCTGACGAAAGCTCATTTTCTGTATATGTTCGCGGCACAGTCTTGCGTTGAACCACAGAATCAATGTTTGAGGGTTCCTCATGGGGACTGTCCCCATGAACAAACGCATTGATAACAGTAGAATCAATGTTTGAGGGTTCCTCATGGGGACTGTCCCCATGAACAGAGTGCGAACCCTTGTTTTCTCGTTCAACAATTGAACCATTGCGAACGTGCTTACGTTTTTTAAAAGGTAATATTTTCCCTTGAGACTCCAATTCTTCTCTTGCCTTTCCCACCGTCTTGTGGCAACACTCCAGAATTCTAGATATCTCCCGATTACTCCATTCCACAAACTGGGCATTTTCCAAAAGGAATTTAACTGCTGCTTTTTTGCTTGGCTGATTGTGGGCTTCAATCACATCAATTGCCTGCGATCGCACATTAGTTGCCATCGGAGAATTATTGAGCAGCATTCCCAGACGAATAGCAGCCCGTGGTGTCCAGTCATCCTCAAGGATTCCAATCTCCTGATGGTGGACATTAAGAATATCTAGTATCTGCTGTGGCAGAACCTCATAATATTGAGCAATCGATTCTGTTGATATAATTCCATCGGGATTGTGCCAAAGAGCGGCAAATACGCACTCAGTTTTAGTTAGCGTTGAATATGGCTTCTCTAGTACAACCGATTGTTCTATGTTTGCAAGCATTTTTCAGCCTAGTTGGTAATATTTAGCTTCTGATCCGCATTGGTAAGGCATCGGAACAAGTATCAGCATGACTAGATACTTGCTAAGACCCTTTTAAAGCCACTGATTACTGTTCCTTTGTGGCGATACTTTTTCTAACTTATGTTTGCGAAAAGGTGCTATTCGATACTGGACTCTTTTCGCTTTTGTTTTCGTAAGTATATACTTACTTCTTGATTCGGAGCCTTGATTCGTCAAGCTTTTCGTGCTACGATAGAAACCTAATAAGGAAGATGGGTTAACAAAATCCTATATTGAGCGCTTGCTCAATATCATTTGTTACTCGGTTTCTTTGAAAGTAATAAAAATTACTCTAGGCTGAGAATTACGAGTTCTCAGTCTAGTTTTTTACTTAATCCCACCTCCTCGTTGCCTTGCTTATTTTATTTAACCGCGAAAGCTTGAGGAGGTTGTTCAGAACCAAATCAATAGTTATCATGCTACTGCCCGCATATTAGCCAAATCAATGACTTGGGTAGTCTTTGATGCTTTTAAAGGTGTTTCTGAAGTCATTAATTGAATGAATTCTTCTGGAGTTTCGCATTCCCACTTAGAAATCTCTAAATGAACCTCCAAGATTAAGCACCTCTCTAGAACTTGAGAGTTTTTAATTTGAGAATTTTTAGTCGGGTTAAATTTTAACAAAAGATCATCAAGTTCCTCGTCGACGTAAATGCTTATCGACTTGTCCCTTCTTCCCGCAGGATGCTTGACATTAAAATCTGATAACGAAAGCTGTGGGAGCCATTTTTTGCAAGAGCTTAATCCGTAAAAAGAAATTGATTCTTTTTTTATAGAGGATAGTACGGACAAACACCAATGAAAATAATCGTTGGGTGTGTACAAAATCTTATTAGAAAAGCTCCTACCTCGTTTTTTGACGTGCATAAATTTTTTTAAACACTATATATTGCACTTTAGCATGAAAATTGCCTTGCCGCATATTTTTCTTGTAAAGTTTTACATCCACTGATTCCGGTTACAGAATTCAGTGGGGGGACTTACGGTGTAATAGTTAAAGCTAAAAATCCTTGATAACACTTAAACCAGGTTCAAGCCTGGTTTTTTCTTCTCAGTAAGGTTGCTGCGGCACTTTATACATGGATTAGCCACAATTAAAACAATTCGCAATGACGCTCTCTTACGAGACGCTAAAAGCGTAGCTTGCTTCTCTGTAAGAGTACGCGGACTCGCTAACGCAATTACGTTTTGTGACGGGGATTTAGACCCCGACACAAAACGTGCTGCCTATAGAGGCAGGGAACTTAAACCCCTACTACTGTTAAGGCTGCATGGTGAATAAAGCTAATTTACTTGGTTGATAATATGAATATTTCAGAAATAACTGCTGATCCAAAATTGGCAGTGCAGGTACAGAAACTTTTAATCAGCCTAAAATTATTATCTGGCACGGCTGACGGGAAAGTGGGTTCCCGAACAACTAGTGCGATCGCAGAACTGCTTCGTATCACCAAAAAGAGCGAAATAACTGACGAACTACTACAGATAAAATATTTACCACAGCCAAAGCTCGATTTGAGCAAGGGAAGTTTCGCGGACAGAATTGCCAAATACATGATCGCGCAAAACTACTGGATTGATGTGGCGCGTCCAAACATCGTGTATGTAGAAGGCTGCGATACAGATGGGAAAACCAATCCCGACACAGCGAACCAGTGGAACGATTTGCGGGTAATCTTAGAAATCAATCAGGGTACGCCGAGGATTAGCCACTCATGGAGGGCGACTACAGAGCCAGGGCTGAAATATACCTTACGGCCGCTCAACCCGGATGGTGCTTTTAGAATTGCTTTTGGGCAGTACAAAGCGTGGATTGTCGGGTGGCATAAGACACATGAAGCGTTGGTACAAGTGGGCGAAATCGCTGGTTACAGAGATAAAAATAAAGACGGAATGCGGACAGGCGATCGCTTAGTTTGTGGTAGTAATTTTGGTGTAAACCAGCACTGGGGTTATAATATGCAGCACGTAGACGGTGCCAGTGCTGGATGTTTGGTTGGCCAATCAACTGTGGGTCATTTGGAGTTTATGAAAGTTATTAAATCAGATCCGCGCTATTTAGCCAATAATAGTTACGTTTTTTTAACAACAATAATTCCTGGTGACAAATTATGAAATCTGAAATTATCCAGGCTGGCACTCCTTTAGTACTTGGAGGAATTGGATTAATTCTTGGGCTGACGGCAATGCTCGCACCCGGAATCAGTGAAGCCAGTCGCTCCATAGGTATTAATTTGGCGGGAATTGCAATTGGGGCTGCGTCAGGACTTTCTCAAGCCAAAAACAGCGACTCTGCTAATATTCGGGGTGATGAAGTTTCTATTCAATCAATTCAAGGCAAGGAGCTTGAGGAGCGGTGAAAATGATAGATTTCAAACTTTTTGTTCATTTAAAAGAGTTTGATTCTGCGATAGGCTATGAATTAAATAATAGCTATATCGTTGGCAGGGATTCCAGTTGCGAAATCCGCATACAAAACGCTGTTATTTCAAAGGAGCATTTTACTTTGATTTTAATGCCCAAAGCCAAATGCGACGAGCATTTCTTTTATCTAATCAGAGATGGTACATTTACTGGGTTGCCAAGCAAAAATGGTACTTGGATTAACGGAATTCGGAGCAACGAAATAGTTAAGCTTAAGCACCAAGATATAATTACTTTTGGGCAAAATTATCCCAAAGCAATTTTTTGGGAGTCAAGCTTAGAATACGAACATTATGGGCGGGAAACTTCTTCAACAGAACGGCAGCAATGAGTATCAATCATAATCAAAAACTTTATTTATTTATAATATCTTTCGCTTTAATGTCAGCTTGGCTGATATACAACTTTCTTCGTCATCAAGATAACTTCTGGAATTTAACAGGATTCATTATCGGCGCATCTGGGTTAATCTTCACTATTGAGGATAAACGCAACGCCAAGACTTTCAAAGCTTTTGATGATATTTCAATAAGCATTAAAGAGCTAAAAGTAGAATTGAGAGCAGAAATGCAGACCCATGACTCAGAACACGACAAATATCTGTTTGAACTAATGTCCAAAACAGCTATTTTGGAACATAAATTAGAGCTACATTCTGAGCAATTCAGCCATCCGAAGGTCGTCGAAGAACTTTTTAAAATCAAAGATAAAGTTAGTGATTTAAATGCTAATGTATCTTTATTAAGCCAACAAGGAAAGATGGCGTATCAACTAAAGAAAGTTAAGCTTGACAGTGAGAAATTAACTGAATTAGTACAAGGATTGATTGACTCTCACCCAATGCAGCAGGATTCACCAATTATCGGAAAATTGGGTCTAAATCCCCGTCACGCCTTTATCCCAAAGAATACACAATTGTCCTAATTGTAAGGTCAGTTTGTGCAGGGATCTAAATGCTTCCCTAAACATAAAGAATCGTGGGACGCACGATCTAAAAGCTCAAAAAATGTCCTCAATG
>Ga0209591_10001781_pt1 | contig 26322 bp, 29 predicted proteins | sample MAT01_FD_187207 | JGI IMG/M metagenome (GOLD analysis project Ga0209591, IMG submission 187207) | Freshwater microbial communities from Lake Fryxell liftoff mats and glacier meltwater in Antarctica - MAT-01 (SPAdes) (version 2) | ecosystem: Environmental > Aquatic > Freshwater > Ice > Liftoff... | reverse complement strand
AATAAAAGCCCGTGGTCTATCGGGTATTGAAATTGCGAGTGGAGCCGAGGTGTCGGGGGTATTGGAAACAATATCTAGACAACTGGCTACGAAGCTCGAAAGTCTCAAGAGTGATCTTGAGAAGCCCGCGCTGTACTCGTAGAGTCAGCGTCGGGAGAAGTCACTCTCGATCAATATTCGATCGTCATACTGTCAAAACTGCCAGTTTTTTTGGCTTTCTGGGCTTTAACAGTTAAGCTCGATCGCTTCACTGCTGCTTCCATCAGTTTGTCGTCAATCTTGGGCATGGCTGACTGGATTGCATAATCCGCCGCCTCAGCCTCTAGCTTGCTGAAACTTCGATCTAGTTCCTCTAAACGCAGAATAATCTGGGCTTGTCGATCGCCAATTCGTCTGAGTTCCTGTTGCAGCCTCTCTTTTTCATTTGCCAGTTGGTGTAGTTGTCCATAAACTGCCGCAGGAGTCTTACGGACAGGAATCGATCTGATCCTAGACTGACTACGCATCGGCGGAACGCTAGAAATACTCATAGATTTAGGCTCCAGACTGAATTAATCATGATTAAGGCTGCTGTTCAGATTCTCGCCAGATTAGATATGGTCGTTTGGTTACAACACTGGCATAAGTAATTCTAGTGTAAGTAGGGAAATCACTATTAATGTCATCGGGGATCAGTTCAGCTCTGAAATATAATTTTCCACCTTCAAATCGAAAAGTAAATCGATCGAACTTTTTGGCGGATCTTGACTCAGCCTGACCAACACAAGAAGCATACTGAGAATTTAACGTTGCCTCATAGTTAGCCGCCTTTCGATCGAAGCCAGACAACTTGCTAGAGTCCGTGAATGGCAGAATATTTGGCACTACGGTATATTCAACCGCCCCCACCACACTTAACGGCAAAATCCATAGCCCCACCGTATCTGGACATGTGCCAGACTGTCGATCGACCTCGATCGAGACATTTGGCGTTTTTTGGGCTTGGACTGGTTGGACGACAACCAATTGACCAGAAGCCAAGGCGATCGAACCCAACCAACTAGCAGAAAACAAAAACTTTAGAAAATTCAAGGTTAAAACCAGAAATCCTACAAATCTATACTGGCACAGGATTAATAATAGTAAGCCTTAAAATTCCTCAAGATTTACCCATTTTTTTGAGAACATCGACACCGACTCTGTAAACTATATTAATTATGGAAAAAATTTTAACTATCATCATTAACTAAAACCATGAGTGTAGTCAGCCAAGTTTTACTTAAAGCCGACGATGAGCTTCGCTACCCCACCATCGACGAGCTTCAGAACATTAAAAGTTTTTTACAAACGGGCGAGCAACGTATCCGAATTGCCAGCACTCTGTCTGAGAGCGAAGATAAGATCGTCAAAAAAGCCAGTGGCGAACTATGGAAAGTTCATCCCGACTACATTGCCCCAGGTGGTAATGCTTATGGTCAGAGACAGCGTGCCCAATGCCTGCGCGACTATGGTTGGTATCTCCGCCTAGTTACTTACGGGGTCTTGTCAGGTGGGATAGATCCAATCGAATCGATCGGCATCATCGGCGCACGAGAGATGTACAACTCGCTTGGCGTGCCTGTAAATGGCATGGCAGATTCGATTCGATGCCTCAAAGAAGCTTCTCTATCTCTGATGACCAAAGATGACGCAGACACAGCAGAGCCATATTTTGACTATGTGATTCAGGCAATGTCCTAGGATCGAGTCAGTCAGGATCGAGTCTCATAAGACAAATCAGGAGGTGGATTCTTCTGATTTGTTACACCATTCAGTGATATCTTAAGTAACGGCAAGCTAAAGCTTAGCCAATGTTTAGGTCTGTTCAAACATAAATTCATTTCACTAATAAGTAAGAAGGCTGGAGAAAGCAGCGAGCATGTCAATTACCGCAGAAAAAACAAATATCGGCTATATCTCTCAAGTCATTGGACCAGTGGTGGATGTAGACTTCCCTAATGGCAAAATGCCTCGAATCTACAATGCCATTGTAATCTTTGGTAAAAACTCCGCAGGTCAAGACATCAACATTACCTGTGAAGTCCAGCAACTACTAGGCGATCACCAAGTTCGCGCCGTGGCGATGAGCACGACTGATGGTGTGGTCAGAGGCATGGAAGTCAAAGACACTGGCTCCCCAATCAGCGTACCTGTGGGAACCTGCACACTAGGTCGAATTTTCAACGTCTTGGGTGAACCAATTGATGAACTCGGCGCGGTTGATGCCAAGGAAACTCTGCCGATTCACCGTGATGCGCCTCTATTCACGAGTTTAGAGACCAAGCCTACAACTTTTGAAACTGGGATCAAAGTTATCGATCTTCTTGCTCCTTATCGTCGCGGCGGCAAAATCGGGCTGTTTGGCGGTGCTGGTGTCGGCAAGACTGTATTGATTCAAGAATTAATCAACAATATTGCCAAGAAGCACTCTGGTGTATCTGTGTTTGCTGGGGTAGGCGAGCGTACCCGTGAAGGGAATGACCTCTACAACGAAATGAAAGAGTCAGGGGTTTTGCAGTACCTTGCGCTGGTGTTTGGTCAGATGAACGAGCCGCCTGGAGCGCGGATGCGTGTGGCTCTGTCAGCTTTAACCATGGCTGAGTATTTCCGCGATGTATCTAAGCAAGATGTGTTGCTGTTCGTTGATAACATTTTCCGCTTTACGCAGTCTGGTTCGGAAGTATCGGCACTACTTGGTCGGATGCCATCTGCTGTAGGTTATCAGCCTACACTCGGTACAGAAATGGGCGAACTTCAAGAGCGGATCACCAGTACTACTGATGGTTCCATCACTTCTGTGCAAGCTGTATATGTGCCTGCGGATGACTTGACTGATCCTGCACCTGCAACAACATTTGCTCACCTTGATGCTACAACCGTACTATCTCGGAGTTTGGCATCTAAAGGGATCTATCCTGCGGTCGATCCGCTCGACTCTAGCTCCACAATGTTGCAACCTGGCGTGGTAAGTGACGATCACTACCGAGTAGCGCGTGGTGTTCAGGCAACCCTCCAACGCTATAAAGAACTGCAAGATATCATCGCGATCTTGGGTCTAGATGAACTCTCTGAAGAAGACAAACTTGCTGTCGCCCGTGCGCGTAAAATTGAGCGGTTCTTGTCTCAGCCTTTCTTTGTAGCTGAAGTATTCACTGGGTCACCTGGTAAGTATGTCACGCTCGAAGAAAGCATCAAAGGCTTCGATATGATTCTCAAAGGCGACCTTGATGAACTGCCCGAACAAGCTTTTTACCTTGTCGGGAACATCGAAGAGGCGATCGCTAAAGCTGAAAAACTCAAGGCTAAATAGCTAGAAACATCACAAGTAGAGGCGTGGTTAACGATCGTGTTTCTACTTGGGTTTTCTGTTCAAACTATTTAGACGTAAAGATCAAAGACTCATAACCCATGACACTCACTGTAAAAGTTATCTCTCCTGATAAGACTATCCTTGATGCCTCTGCTGAAGAAGTGATTTTACCCAGCACGACTGGGCAGCTAGGCATCCTTACTAATCATGTACCGTTAGTTACTGCCCTTGATATTGGCGTATTGCGGTTTAGACAAGATAAAACTTGGGCATCGATCGCGCTATCTGGCGGTTTTGCTGAAGTTGAAGATAATGAGGTTACTGTCCTAGTTAATAGTGCAGAGGCAGGAAGCAGTATCGATCCAGATGCAGCACGTAACGAGTTAGCAACGGCAGAGCAGAACCTCGCTGGACTCAAAGACGATGATAAGCAGGGCAAGATTCAAGCTGAGCAAGCTGTAAAGCGAGCTAGAGCCAGATTGCAAGCTGCTTCTAGCTAAAATTCCTAAAATTACTAAGATTACTTGACTCAGACTCAATCTAGAGGAGTCAGCATAATTTGTCTAAGGGCGATCAAGCCCTTTTTTACTTGGCGAGATACCGTTACAGCACTAATGCCTAGCGTTTCTGCAACTTCACGATGGGTAAATTCTTTCAGGAACACAAATTCCACGATCTCGCGTGTCCGATCTTCTAAGTGGGCTAGAGCTTGATGTAGACGAATATTGTCTTCTTGAGCAAGCTGGAAACTGCGATATTTAGAATCTAGGACTAAATCACCAAGCGATGCTGAGCTATCATCATTTTCATGAATCAGTATGTCTAGGCTGATAGGAGAACGATTTTGACATGCGAGTTTAATTTCTTGCCATTCTGTCACGGGAATATTTAGTAACTTGGCAATTTCGAGATCTTGTGGTTCTCGCCCTAGTTCACCCCGTAATTTCTGGACGATTTTGCAAGCTTGGTTATAAAGCACTAGCCATCGACGAGGCATTCGCATGGTGGGACTTTTATCTCGCAGATAATGCTGAATCTCACCGCGTATATATGGCACGGCAAAAGAGCTAAAGGCATGACCCTTTTCAAGATCGAATCGCTCGATCGCCCGAATTAGACCGATAGAACCAACTTGGAGCAGATCCTCATAGGATTCGGAGCATTGGTTTGACCAGTGATAGGCTTCCTTTCTGACTAGCCCCATATTTAACTGCACCAGTTGGTTACGCAGCTTTGCCGATGGGTGAGTTCTGTATTCATGTAGCAGTGAAAATGACTCGGCTTTGAGTGGCCCAGAGGGGCTATCGTCAACTGGGACTGGATGTCCTGAGCCAAGTTTGTGGCGTTTTCCTAAGCTTGGATTTCGATCTAGATTTTCAACAATTTGATTGGCTGATTTTGCTTTATCTTCAGCCTGAATGTCGTTGTTCTCGCTGCGATCGATTTCCTCTAAATATTTTTGAATATGTCGATCGATGTAAGGTAGAGCAAAAAGATTAAAAGCTTGTTTTGAACCTAGATTAAATTCTTTTAGGGCCTGAACTAATCCTGATGAACCTGCTTCGATTAGCTCTCGATCGTTTGGCTCTCGATCGTTTGACTCTTGATTACTAGCATAATCACAACTAGCAGAATTTAGAATTACCTGATGAACTAAATCAATATTTAATTGCACTAACCGATCTTGCAGCCTCGCGGACGGTTCACCCTGATACGCCTTGAGAAGCTGTAAAGTCTGATTCCTGATCTTACTGGAGGTGTTTGATGGCATCTAACTTTACTTAGTTAATCATGACTATCTGAAGAGTTTGAGGTAATGCTCCATGAATGGCTGTAAATATTTAACTAAATGTTTAACTAAATGTTTAAGGAACGGTAAATAACAGGTGGAATACTATCAATCGAGAGCATTACATTTCCAGCTATTACTTCTGGAAGACTCCTTATTTATTTTGTATATTACTCTAGACTTAACCGAACACGCAAACCTGAATTAGTGGCATTAATCGATCGATCTGTCAGTTATTAGCCATTAGGTGTAAAGATAACTTGCAGACTGCACGGTTTTGGCAGCATGATAAGAATTAAGCATTAACTGTAGGATATGGCACCAAAGAAAAGAGTTTTGTCGGGAGTCCAACCGACTGGGAATTTACACATTGGCAATTATTTAGGGGCAATTCGGAATTGGGTTGAGAGTCAAGCAGAATATGAAAACTTCTTTTGTGTTGTCGATTTACATGCGATCACAGCACCACACAATCCGAGAGAATTAGCAGAAAACACCCGACGCACAGCAGCTTTATACATTGCCTGTGGCATTGACCCCGATCGATCTACGATTTTTGTCCAATCTCATGTTTCAGCTCATGCCGAGCTAGCTTGGTTATTTAACTGCATCACGCCACTGAACTGGTTGGAACGCATGATCCAGTTCAAAGAGAAGGCGATCAAGCAAGGTGAAAATGTCAATGTCGGACTGCTTGATTATCCCGTTCTGATGGCGGCAGATATTTTGCTGTACCAAGCCGATCTAGTGCCTGTGGGTGAAGATCAAAAGCAGCATTTAGAACTTACTCGCGATATTGTCGTGCGGTTTAACGATCGATTTAGCTTGCCTGACCAGAATCCCGTATTCAAGCTGCCCGATCCGATGATTCGCAAAGAAGGCGCTAGGGTGATGAGTCTGCTTGATGGTACGAGCAAGATGTCGAAGTCCGATCCTGCTGAGGCGAGTCGGATTCACTTGTTGGATAGTCCTGATTCGATCGAACAAAAAATTAAACGTTGCAAGACGGATGCCGAGCGCACTCTAGAATTTGACAACCCAGATCGTCCTGAATGTCATAACTTACTTTCGCTATACATGATTCTATCTGGCAAAACTAAAGCCGCTGTGATCGAAGAATGTGCAAATCTGCGTGGTTGGGGCGACTTTAAGTTACTCCTATCAGAAACAGTGATCGATAGTTTGCAACCAATTCAAACTAAGTATGCTGAAGTGATTAGTGAAACAGGTTACTTGGATCGGGTTTTGGCAGAGGGAAGAGAGAAGGCAGGTGAGATCGCGTTTACGACACTCAAAGCTGCGAGAGAAGCCCTCGGTTTCTTGCCGTCTTAACACATCCCATTTTCAGACTAGAATTAAGCTAACCACACTCAAGCTAGAGGTTTGCAAACATGTTTGCTAGTCGCGTACCCCCAGGTCAGAAGTTGACTAATGGTTTTCCTGTGCTGACCTATGGGCCGACACCAGAAGTTTCGATCGACACTTGGCAGTTTCGGGTCTGGGGATTGGCAACGGCGCAGACTTTTAGCTGGGCTGACTTTATGGCGATGCCTCAAACTGACTTCACGGCAGATTTTCACTGTGTTACCACTTGGTCAAAGCTGGATGTGCATTGGACTGGGGTTAAGGTGACTGATTTTATGCAGCAGATTGAAGTCGATCCGAAAGCCGTCCATGTTTTAGAACATTGCTATGGCGGCTACACTACAAACATTTCGATCGATGACTTTTGGCGTGAAGAGAATTTCTTTGCCCACACACTTGATGGCAAGCCTTTACCTGCGGAACATGGTGGACCGATGCGCTTGGTTGTGCCACACATTTATGCTTGGAAAAGTGCCAAGTGGATTAATGGATTAGAGTTCTCATCTGAGATGCAGTTGGGCTTTTGGGAACGTAATGGCTATCATCATCGCGGAGAACCTTTTGCCGAAGAGCGTTACAGTGATCTCTAAAGCGTTTTTTGTATGGCTTGGATATCTTTAGCGATTATTGTATAGCTAAGTTCTATGCTTAAGACCTTGCCAGAGCTAGTAAAGCAATAAGCTTAATCAATCGTTCAGGGTGATTAAAATGGGGGAGCTATTATGCTAGTACCGTAACATAATAGCCGAGTGATGATCTGAATATTTGCTCCTTAATAATCGACTATTGGAACTGTCTCGCATGGAACTGAGCATAACGTCCTGCTTGCTCGATTAATTGCTCGTGGCTGCCTGATTCGATAATTTGTCCGTGTTCTAGCACAAAGATTCGATCGCTATTTCTCACCGTGGCTAGGCGATGGGCAATCACAAACACAGTACGTCCTTGCATTATTCGCTGTAAAGCTTCCTGTACTAGAGCTTCAGACTCAGCATCTAGTGCCGAAGTCGCTTCATCCAAAATCAGGATCTTGGGATTAGGTAAAACCGCACGGGCGATTGCAATCCTCTGTTTTTGACCACCCGATAGATTTACACCTCTCTCGCCTACCCAAGTTTGATATCCATCTGGGAATTGAGAGATGAAACGATCGGCATTGGCAATTTTGGCGGCGGCTTTAACCGCATCTAAATCAAATGTCTCCTGTCCAAACGCAATATTAGAAGCGATCGAACCAGAGAATAGAGTAGTCTCCTGCGGCACGATCGCGATCTGTTGTCTTAAACTTTTTAAAGTCACATCTTTAATATCAATGCCATCAATCAAAATCTGACCTGACTTAGGATCGTAGAAGCGCATCAACAGGTTAACTAGGGTAGATTTACCCGCGCCAGAAGAACCAACTAGGGCGATCACTTCACCAGGAAATGCGAGGAAATCGATGTTTTTTAATACAGGTTGATCGGGTTGATAATGGAACTGGACTTGGCGATATTCCACTTTGCCTGTGACTGAGGGAAGTTCTTTGGCATGAGGTTTTTCGGTGACAATGGGATGAATCTCAAATAGCTCAAAAATTCGATCGCAAGACGCTTCTGCTTGCTTAATCTCATTGTAATTACTCGTGACATTCCGAATTGGATCGATAATTAGAGCCACAGCCGCGATAAATGCCACAAATTGACTACTTTTGAGTTGTCCCTGCGAAATTTGCCATACACCTAACCACAGCAAGATAATGATCCCAATCGCTTGGAGCAAACTAATAATTGGATATTGGATTGCCCGAATCTTATCTGTAGCATACTTGCGTTGGCGATTTTGTTCAGCTTCAGCCCGAAATCGCTTAATCTCATAACCTTCGGCGGCAAATGCTCTGACTAAGCGAATCCCATTAAATACTTCCGACAATAGTGAAGAAAGATTCGATATCTGATCTTGACTACTGCGAGTTAGAGATAGCATTCGATCGCCAAACCAAGCAACGATTACAGCCAAAGCGGGAGCCACCAGAAACACGGTTAAAGTCAACACCCAATTGAGATAGATCATGTATGATAAGATAAATATCAATTGCAAAATCGATGGGATAAACTGATGGAAAAATTTACCCACCATCTCAGCAATTCGATCGATATCCTCGGTCAACCGATACGAAAGATCACCAGTCCGAGATTCGGCGAAATAATCTAAATCTAAGCTATGCAGATGCGCGTAAACATTTACTCTCAAATCCATTGCCACCTTCAAAGCCGCCTGTGACATCAGCGCATCTTGTCCAAATTGAAACAGTCCCTGCACCACAAATAGCAACAGCGTAAAGCCAGAAATTTTAGTAATACCTGCGACATCTCCTGCCGCAAAAGCCTCTGACACCAAACCAAAAATATGTGCTAATAACGGCATCCCACTGATATAGCCCACGGTACAGATTAAAGCTCTGCCAATCAGCATCCAATGGGGACGGACGTATGTACTCAATTGCCAATAGGAGGATGGTTTACTCAAGATTGTGCTCTAAAAAAGATGAGATCTAGTGATGCCCGAAATTGAAATTATACGGTAGAGGGTGTAGAGATCGGCGAAATCAATCCAAGACCAGTAAGACATTCAGTTAGAATACGAACAAGCCTATTTTTGTAATTATTTAGTACTTCGGACTAGGAAGCTAGGGATATGAGCGTTACCTTACTCAAGCAAATTAATCCAGACCTAGAACAACGATTTCTGCTGCCAAGTAACTATAGCTGGCAAGAATTTGAAGTGTTAGAAAAACTGTTGACTGGATCTCGCAGTTTACGCATCACCTATCTTGATGGATGGATTGAACTGATGACCCTTGGTGAACCGCACGAACTCATTAAATCGTTGCTTGGGATGTTTTTAGAAGCTTATTCGATCGAGATGGGCATTGAGTTCATCCCTGTAGGCAGTGCTACCCGCCGAGGCGAAGAAAAAGGCACTTCGTTTGAACCTGATGAGTCCTATTATCTGGGTGAACAGAAAGCAAATCCCGATCTGGCGATCGAAGTGATTTTGACCAGTGGGAGCTTGCAAAAACTGGAGAAATACCGCCGCTTTCAGATTCCAGAAGTGTGGTTTTGGGAAGATGATCGACTAAAAATTTACCATCTCGAAAATCACGATTATCAAGAAATTTCCCGCAGTCAATTGTTACCAGAACTGGATCTGACTCTATTGGTGCGTTGTGTCCAGATGCCCTCACGTCTAGAAGCCATGAACGCTTTTCGGGATGGATTGCGCCACGCATGATGATTAAGGTGGTTTTGCCTAATTTGCTAAAACCGCCATCCAGATCTGGGCAATCGCAGGGACTTACCCAGATCGTTAGAAGACAGCTATTTCAGGGATTTTAAAATACTTTTAAAAGTACTTTAAAATACTTGCTCGACTTCACCAATGTCAGGAATGGTTTCTCTCAGCTTACGTTCAATCCCCATTCTCAAAGTCATAGCTGAGCTAGGGCAGGTACCACAGGCTCCTTGCAAGCGCAGTCTCACTACTGGACCTTCTACTTCTACCAGCTCAACATTGCCACCATCTGATAATAGATATGGGCGTAATTCATCTAGAACTGTTTCCACGTTTTCTGGGGTTAATTCCAGGGCCATAATTATTTCTCCACTTTTAGTGATCTATAGTTGTGTCTTTGTCTATCTTAAGCTAATCACAGCTTGGCATCACGATTAGGCGAATCAGGATTGTCTGCCCATGCGACTGAGATCGAGCTTGGCACGGAGTTCGTCTTTGATCCGTCCCAAAATTGAAGTTTCATCTAGGGTTTCGAGGATACGACCAACTACGACTTTTGGTCCTTGTGGCCCCCAAGATGCGCCGTTTGCCAAATATTCCTTGGTTACCAGTCCGATCGCGTAAGTTGAAACTCCCGCCAAACTTGCTTGGGTAATCGCTACTGACACATAAGCTCCGATCGTCAAGCCCCCAGTTGCGGGTGCAGCGATCCCTAACAAGCTTTTGAGCGAACCCAACCCCAAGGTAGCAAACAGTTCGCTGGCACTGATGCCGCCCATACTGATCGCAATTTTTTGGATCAGGGCAATCGCACTTCTCTGGGTCATGTCAATGCCGTAGAGCTTGGACAATGCCACGATCATCGACACATCGATCACCGCAGTGGTAATGATATCGAGCACGGTGATCGGGTTAACAGCGATCGACACGGCTTGAGTAATTACGGCATTCCAGATCATGCGATTAGCGCGTTGTTCGCGGATCAACATTTTGCGCCGCACGACTTGCTCTTGCAAATTACCCGCAAACATCATCGTATTCAGCGCGACTAGGGCTTTACCTTCTCGATCGAGAATTTCTAAAATCTTCAGCTTCAGATCGTCAACCCGTGGCTGACCTGGCACAAGTTCGGCTTCATACGAACCATCGGGCTGTAATACGGCTTTGGCGACTAGGGGTGAAGCTGCTGCCATCACGATTTCATTCTCAGAGAGAATTTGCCGCACCCGTTCGTCGCGGATCTTCTCGTATATTGCGGTTCGATCGGGCACAGGGTACTGATCGATTTTATTGAACACCAACAAAATTGGCTTACTGGCATCGCGAAGCTGGGAAAGGGCTTCATATTCGATATTGGTAATATCTCCTGCCACTACAAACAAGATCAAATCGGCTTGCTGTGCCACATGCTTGGCGATCTTAGACCGTTCTTCGCCATCGACTTCATCGATTCCAGGGGTGTCGATTAGTTCTACCCTCGAACCACCGAAGCCCTTGAGCGTGACTCGCATGATCCCTGGATGGTCACCAGCCGTAATGGTCTCATGCGAAATCTCCCAGTCGGCGCTTTGGCTGCTGCGGGTAATGCCATGAATCGGCCCAGTCTGGAAAATATTTTCTCCCAATAAAGCATTGAGTACAGATGACTTACCGCGCCCCACCATGCCAAAAACCGCGATTTGGACGACATTACGTTCCAGTTTGTCCATCATTTGCTGGAGTTCTTCTAGCTCCGCTTCCATCCCCTGTTTCTCTCTGGGTGTGAGATCGAGGTTCGTGACAATATCGCGTAATGTCCGCTTTGCCTGCTTGTAGTTCAACTCAGTCCGAATGTAATCGAAACTCAGATCGTCTTCATCATTAGGCATAGTTTTACCAAGAAATTGGGTCTAAAGCCCCGCCGTTCTAGGGCGGTTTTTTCTTCGCATCCTGCAATACTCATAGCCAACCTCTCAGGGCAAGGAACGCAGAAACTCTCGCACGATATCCGTTTTTGTTCGTTTTGTTTTCTTGGCATAGTTTTCTAGTTTCTTCGCCTCTTCTTCAGATATTCGAAAATGTATTTGTTTTTCGCTCATTGTATGTCCCGATATGATACACTTATTGTAGTGGATAAGGTAATCAACCACTTTAAAAACCTTGCTGTCGAAAGACAAGCTGAACCTTGACAATTAAATCTATGCGGTTCTACTGCATTGTTCTAGTTTCCTCCTAGCAGTAGGTAAAAGATTTATAGGGGCTAGACGACTCAGAATTTTGAAGCATTTTTGTTTCAACTAAAAAAGAACTTGGAGCAATCCAACTAGGGTAGGGCATACCCAAAGTCGCTTGGGGAGAACCCCACCTCTGGTCTAGGCTTTGCAAGGAATCTAGGCTAAGTGGTTTCGTTGAACCAAGAATCCCCGTCCGTTAACGGCGGGGAGTGTCAATCAAGCATTCATTCCAAACATTTTGGCAAGATCTTTGAAAATCGTCACCAACTCTTTTTAACTCTGAGTAAGACGTTCTTGGTTAATCTATATAGATTTAGGAGATCAAAAAATGACAATTCGTGAAGTTACTGTGGCTAAGTTGTCGCAATTGCCAGAGCCACTCTTAAAAGAGGTGAACAATTTTATTGACTTTATGGTTATGAAGCATCAGCTCGAACTTAAGAATAGTGACGAGCCAGTAAGCATTTCCGATCGATGGTTGCGGTGGTTTGAGGCTGTCGATCGATTAGAAATTTCTCCAATCGAACCAGTTAATGAATATGAAGAGGGCTTATTGAGGAAGTATCGGCAACAGGGGTTAGAGTTATGATTTTGTGTGATGCTGGAGTTATGTTGTGTTTAGTCGATCGATCGAGGCAAAGTTCTAATCATCTTCTAATTCCAATAGTTGTCGATCGATCGCTTGTAAACGACTACGAACAATTTCTTCCGACAAAATTCGTTTTCTGAGCGCATCACTCAAAGCTCCTTTTTCTGCCAGTAGTAACCTGCGTCGGATTGCTTCGAGCTTAGTTCGATCGACACTCGAAAACTTATCCTGTTTGCGGTTAAACAAGTCGCGCAGAGTCGATTCCGCCCTTGCCACCCGCACCTGATACGCCGATCTCATCTCTTCATAAATCGATTTTGGTAATACGCCCACTTTCAGCAGACTATCCAACTCATCCTGTGCTGCCTTGCCTGTGATCAATTCCGCCTGTAAGTCCTCAACTTGCTCGTCCGCTTTAGAGAGTTGCTGTAGCCCTAATCGCTTCACCACCCAAGGCAAACTCAAACCCTGCCCAACTAAGGAAAGTAAAACTGCACCAAACACTAGGGCAATCAACTGCTCACGTCCTGGAATTGTTGGAGGTAGGGTCAGAGCCAGAGCCATCGATAGAGAGCCTTTGATATTGCCAAAAAATAAAACGTGCTGCCAAGGTAGAGGGATGGGTCGATCGAACCACCGCACAATTGCCAGAAGTGGATACACAGAGATCGCTCTTCCCATTTGATAAGCCAGAATCGCAAACAGAATTGCGGGGAGAGTTTGCCAAATCGTGATTAGGTCAACTTCTAGACCAATCAGCAAAAAGATAAACGTATTCACGCCAAAGCCCGCATATTCCCAGAAGCTAAACAGCGTGATCCGTGCCGAAGCCGAGACCTGCCCAGACAAACCGATATTGCCCACCATCAACCCAGCGACCACGACAGCCACAACTCCCGAAACATGCAAAAATTGACAAATCTGAAAAGCTCCCAACGCCAATGCCACGGTTAATAAAATGCCACTGAGCGGATCGTCTGATTGTTGAAATAATCCATTACTCAAGTATCCCAACGCCAACCCCACCAATGTCCCGCCTAGGATCACGACCACAAGTTCTTGACCGCCCTGAAGCAGAGTCACTGAGCCTGTATTGTTGAACTGCAAGATTAGTCCGAATAGCACCAGTGCCATGCCATCGTTAAATAAGCTCTCTCCTTCGACAATGGTTGAGAGTCGATGCGGCACAGACACCTCTTTAAACACCGCAATCACGGAAACGGTATCGGTAACTGCCAAAATTGTGCCTAACAATAGAGCAGGAATCCAGCTCAGATCCAGCCCAAATTTGATCGTTAAGGCGGTAACTCCTGCGGCAATCACGACCCCAGGTGCGGCTAACAAGGCGATTGGCTTGAATGTACTGCGGAGCCGACTAATATCGGTATTGATCGCGGCTTCAAATAAGAGAATCGGCAGAAACAGGTTCAAAATTAAAGATGAGTCCAAGCCAACTCGACGGGGTAAGAGCAAAGTCATCACCAAACCCGCTAACACCAACCCTGTAACATAGGAAATCCGAAACCGTCGCGAGAGTAACGCCACTGCTGTCGCCACTAACAGCAACACAATCATCTCGGTTAAAAATAAGGCAAACCGATCTTGCCCCTGACTGGCAAAAGCCGCTATTTGAGTCGATCGAGCCGCAAACCAATCCATCAATCCTCGTCAATTACGCCTAATATCTTGTACTCTAATCTTTGATACTCTGATGCCTTAAAAATACAATATTCTGTCCTCTAACCAACGGAATGTGGGTTCCAACCCTATTTATTAAAATTTTAGAACAATATGCCAGACTCCCAAACAATCAGTGCCGCAGTTGCCCGTCTCTACAATACCTATCCCTTCCCGCCAGAGCCATTATTAGATGAGCCACCTCCTGGATATAACTGGCGGTGGAATTGGCAAGCAGCTTACAGCTTTTGTACAGGACAAAAACCTGCTAAAAATAATGTTCGTATTCTTGACGCTGGCTGCGGATCGGGTGTGAGTACAGAATATCTGGTACATCTCAATCCTGAAGCATCAGTTGTTGGTATTGACCTGAGCGAAGGTACGTTGGCGGTAGCAAAAGAACGCTGTCAAAGATCGGGGGCAAAGAGAGTCGAGTTCCATCACCTCAATTTATTTGATGTGGAGCAACTAGAGGGAGAATTCGATCTGATTAACAGTGTGGGAGTGCTGCACCATACTCCCGATCCGATCCGTGGGATTCAGGCCTTAGCGAAAAAGCTTGTACCAGGCGGATTGCTGCATATTTTTGTCTATGGTGAACTGGGGCGATGGGAAATCCAGCTCATGCAAGAAGCGATCTCATTACTCCAAGGCGATCGACGTGGAGATTTTACAGATGGCGTATCAGTGGGCAGACAGATATTTGCAAATTTGCCCGAAGATAATCGCCTACGCAAAAGAGAACAGGATCGCTGGGCTTGGGAAAATCAACGTGATGCTTGTTTTGCTGATATGTATGTGCATCCCCAAGAAATTGATTACAACATCAATACGGTGTTTGAGTTAATTGATGCATCGGGCTTGGAGTTCCTAGGATTTTCCAATCCGCAAGTATGGGATTTGGAGCGATTGATTGGTAAGTCGCCTGAACTAGTTGAACGAGCCAAAAACTTGAACGATCGACAGCGTTATCGTCTCATTGAAGTCTTAGATCCATCTGCAATTACGCACTACGAGTTCTTTTTGGGGCGTAGTCCGATCGTTAAACAAGATTGGCAGGTTGATGCCGATCTGCTGTCAGCAATTCCCGAACCAAGTCCTTGCATTCAGGGCTGGCGAGATAGTCAGAAATTTTTTAACCACGACTATCAAATCGTCAGCATCAGTGATTCGGAATGGAAGTTTCTGCTGGCTTGCGATCGAAATCAGCAAAAAACCGTCGGGCAAATCTTACAATCAGTAGAGGCAAGTTTAGAAGACGTTCGATCGATCCAAAAACAACAACTCATTCTGCTTGCACCTACCCATGTCCAAACGTAAGCGTTCAGACTCGCGCCAAACAAATCAGCAGCCTAGTCCAAAATCCTCATCCAAGCCGTCGCTCCAAGAACACGATGAGTTGTGGCGGCAACGTCAGTGGGTGAAATTGTTTGCCGAAGTCACGCTTAAGATTCGGCAATCGTTACAGTTTAAGGAAATTTTGCGGACGACAGTAACCGAGGTACAACGTCTTTTACAAGCAGATCGGGTGCTCATTTATCAGGTTTTGCCTAATGGTACGGGTAGAGCGATTAGCGAAGCTGTTTTGCCTGAATATCCCGCGATCTTAGATCTAGAGTTTCCTGAGGAAGTTTTTCCTACAGAATATCAGCAACTTTATGCGGGAGGTCGCGTGCGGGCGATTGCTGATGTTCATGCTACGGATGCGGGTTTGTCGGATTGTTTAGTCGAATTTATCAATCAGTTCGATATTAAAGCCAAGCTGATCGTGCCGATTTTACAAGGTCTGAATTCCCACGAATCAGCGACTCAGAATCAATTATGGGGACTGTTGATCGCGCACCATTGCGATCGACCGCACCAGTGGGTAGATTTTGAACTAGAACTGATGCAACAACTAGCCGATCAAATCAGTATTGCCCTTGCTCAAGCGCAATTGTTAGAACATCTAGAAGAGATTGTCGAGGTTCGCACTGCCGAATTACAGGAAGTCAATCGCAGTCTCCAACAGGAAATCATCGATCGAATGCAAGCGGAAGCAGCCCTACGCCGCAGCGAAGAACAGTTGCGCCTGATCACAAATGCCCTACCAGTTCTAATTGCCTACGTTGATGATCGCCAGTGCTATCGCTTTAACAACAAAGCCTATGAAGATTGGCTGGGAAAGTCTCCAGTTGATATTTACGGCAGCGATCTTCAGTCTGTATGGGGAACGGACTGTTATCAACGGATGCAAACTCATGTGCAGTCAGCTTTGTTGGGGCATATCGTCACTTACGAGAATGAAATCACTCTGAAAGATAGTCTGCCCTGCTGTGTGAATGTTACTTATATTCCCCACCTTGACGATCGAAAAGAAGTAAAAGGTTTCTTTGCCCTCACCAGTGATATCAGCGATCGAAAAGCGATCGAACGGATGAAGGATGAATTTATCGCAGTGGTCAGCCACGAACTCCGAACTCCCTTAACATCGCTCCATAGTGCGCTGAAGATTTTGGCAACAGGACGATTGGGAACCTTATCGATCGATGGTCAGCAAATGCTAGAAATTGCTGATGACAGTACCGAACGGTTAGTGCGTTTGGTGAATAACGTGCTCGATTTACAACGGATCGAGTCTGGCGAAGTCAAAATGGAAAAACAAGTCTGTAATGTCTCAGCATTAATGATTCAAGCGATCGAGGCAATGCAGCCCATGGCACAACAGCATGAGGTAGTTTTGGCGATGAAACCAATCGATATCGAGATTTTGGTAGATTCCGATTACATCGTGCAAGCGTTGACCAACCTCATCAGCAATGCGATCAAATTCTCATCACCCGATCGCACCGTGTGGTTGACAGTGGAAAGCCATAAAAATGCCGAAGTGCTGTTCCAAATTCGCGATCGAGGACAGGGAATTCCATCCGATAAACTCGAAAGTATTTTTGAGCGATTTCAGCAAGTAGATTCATCGGACTCACGGCGAAAAGGAGGGACAGGATTAGGGCTGACAATTTGCCGTAAGATTATCGAACAACATGAGGGTAGAATTTGGGCAGAGAGTACTCTGGGAAAAGGTAGTACTTTTTCCTTTACCCTGCCCCGATTAAATGCTTAATGAAACGCAAAAAGGCGAAAATCCATGCCAGCCAAACGAGTTTTGATTGTTGATGACGAAGAAAGCATTCAAACTGTCGTGCAATTTGGTATTCAGATGGTTGCCGATTGGTCAGTGCTGATAGCCAGTTCGGGGACGCAGGGCATCGCCACGGCTCTGGCAGAAAGACCAGATGTGATTTTGTTGGATGTAATGATGCCAGATATGGACGGCATTGCCACGTTTAAGGCACTCCAAGCACTACCTGAAACGGCTGAGATTCCTGTGATTTTTTTAACCGCCAAAGCTCAAACTTCAGAAAGGCGGCAATTTAACGATCTTGGTGTGAGCGGTGTGATTACCAAGCCCTTTAATTCGCTCGATCTGCCTGACCAAATTACCAAAATGCTCGACTGGTGACGATCTCTATGAAAATATTGCTTGTAGAAGATGATGAGGTCTTAATCGCCGTTTTGACAAGGCACCTGACGGCACAGCACTTTACGGTTGATGTCGTCAAAGATGGTGAAATGGGTTGGACTTATGGATCGACATTTGAGTATGACCTGATCGTGCTAGACATCGTTTTACCGAAGTTAGATGGCATTCGTTTGTGCCAGCGTTTTCGCGCCGAAGCATATACCACGCCAATTCTGTTACTGACATCCCAAAATGCTACGACTGCTAAAGTCAGCGGGCTAGATGCAGGTGCGGATGACTATGTGGTAAAGCCAGTTGATATCCCAGAATTGATTGCGCGGATTCGAGCATTGCTCCGCCGTAGCCAAGTTAATTCTCTTCCCCTACTCGCTTGGGGTGAGTTACTCCTAAATCCCAGCACCTGTGAAGTTTCCTATAATAGCCACCCCCTGACGCTTACGAATAAAGAATATGAGTTATTAGAACTGATGTTGCGGGATAGCCAACATTTGCTCAGTGCGGATGAGATTCTCGATCGACTATGGTCTTCCGATGAGTTTCCATCTGAGGCAACGGTTCGATCTCATATTCGGCGGTTGCGGCACAAATTAGTATCAGCAGGTGCTCCACCAGATTTTATCGCCACTGTGCATGGACGCGGCTATTGTCTCAAACTTCAGGATTCACAATTGGGATGTCAGACCGATCTTGAACCACAACTTGAACCGCTCAATTCTCCATCTGCGGGTTCAAGCGATCTCGATTCTGAGCAACAGGCCCAATATCTAACATTCCTGAATCAGCTTTGGATCACCAGTAAACCCAGAAATCTTGAGCTATTGGGAACGTTATTTCATTTCCTCAAAGCCCTACAGTCTGGTACTTTTAATCATCAAGTCGATCGATTGCAACCACAGGCTCAACAAACAGCACACAAATTGGTAGGAACGCTGGGAACGCTGGGGTTGACGATCGAAATGCAACTGGCGCGTCAAGTGGAGAGTTTAATCGGGAGTAACCCCCCATTATCAGTGCAGCAAATAGTAATATTGGAAGCTTTATTAATTGCCTTAGAGCAAGCAATTCAAAATACTAATTCGATCGAACGTGCTCCTGTTAACGCGAATTCGATCGATCGATCCATATCTGTTTCAGCGCCAGATCGGTCAAGAATCGGCACAAAGGTGATGATTGTAGATGACGATATCGAATGCTTACGATCGATGCCGCAATTGCTTAAACCTTGGGGATTTAAAGTCACAACTTTGGCAGATCCGTTAGAATTTTGGACGGTGTTGCAAGCGATGTTGCCTGACGTGCTGGTATTGGATGTGAATATGCCACAGATCAACGGATTTGAACTTTGCCAAGCCCTGCGAAACAATCTCACTTGGCGACGCTTACCAGTTTTGTTTCTGAGTGCGATCGCAGATCCAAATACCCAAAATCTCGCCTTTAGCTTTGGTGCAGATGACTATTTATGCAAGCCTGTAGTGGGCGTAGATCTGGCAAATCGGATTCTGAATCGGCTGCAACGAATGAGCACATGGGTGGAGTAGTCCTATATTTTGTCTGGGTTTGATTCCTGATTGCACACATTTTGCACGGATTCTAGGTCAGTCTAAAGCATTAACACTTTTTTAAAATAGGATAAAAACGCATGACTCAACCTATCCAAATGTCACTGCGATCGCAACAATATCCGCTAATTCAGCGTTTAGCCAATTGTATTGAAGATGTGTGGCAGACCTACCTAGATTTATCTCCCTACCAAGTTCCAGTAGATTTGGGCTATGTTGAAGGTTTTCTAGAGGGGGAACGGCTGGTGATTGAAAATCATTGCTATCAGACTCCGCAGTTTCGCAAACTCCACCTCGAACTCGCAAAGGTGGGGAATGGATTAGATATTCTGCACTGTGTGATGTTCCCTAATCCCGAATATGCCCTGCCAATTTTTGGCGCAGATTTAGTCGGTGGGAGAGGTTCGATCAGTGCGGCGATCGCCGATCTATCGCCAGTTCATCCCGAACGCGCCTTACCCCGAAGTTACCACCATGCTTTATCAAATCTGCCGACAGCAGTGTTCACTCAAGCACGGGCTTTACCAGAGTGGGGTGATATCTTTTCCGAGTTTTGCCTGTTTGTGCGTCCTGTCGGCGATCGAGAAGAAGCAGCTTTTCTAGAACGGGTACGGCAATATCTCACATTACACTGTCAACTTTCGATCGACACAACACCTCTTACTTCTTCGATCGAAATCGCTGAAGTTCTAGCAGGGCAAAGGTACTATTGTGAAAAGCAACAACAGAATGACAAAACCCGCCGAGTTTTAGAAAAATCATTTGGAGCAGAATGGACAGAACGCTATATGACCACCATGCTATTTGATTACGCTGCTTAATTTGAAAGTGCTCACTTCCTATTACCAGTTATGAATTACAACAAAGGTTCTTTACATGTTGCGAAGAACCTTTTTTTTGACATCTTTATGTGAAGAAATGAAACTAAATACGAAGACAAGTTAAGCTCTCAAATACTTTCAAAAATGCTCGAATTGCCTTGAACGAAAGAGTTCTAGCTCTTCTTAATATTATTTAACCATCTCATCATTCACTACTGAATAATTTGCACAAATTTTGCACAAATTAGTTGCTTTAATCGCTTTATTCAGAAGCCACTGAACCAAATGACTTTGATAGTTATGGGTTTAGTCCTTTTCGATTCATGGCGCGGCTGATCGGAACTATCGATCGACTTAGTTAATGAATCTTGGAAAGCTATTTGGGATGAATATTTAGATTAACTCAATATCCAAATCGATAGTTAGGCTGAGAATCCTTCCAATAAATTCATGTCAAAACAGGAGATTCTTTAGAATGCTAGACGCTTTTACTAAAGTTGTTGCCCAAGCAGATACTCGCGGGGCTTACGTGAGTGACGATCAAGTTGATGCTCTGAAGCAAATGGTTGCCGAAGGTTCTAAGCGTTTGGATGCAGTCAATCGCATCACATCTAACTCAGCCGCAATTGTCACAAATGCAGCCCGCTCATTGTTTGACGAACAGCCCCAGTTGATTGCCCCTGGTGGTAATGCCTACACCCATCGTCGGATCGCTGCTTGTATGCGCGATATGGAAATCATTCTGCGCTATGTCACCTACGCTGTGTTCACTGGAGATTCCAGTATTTTGGAAGATCGTTGCCTCAATGGTTTGCGTGAAACCTACAGTGCTTTGGGCGTACCTGGTGGCTCCGTCGCAACTGGCATCGGTCACATGAAAGCAGCAGCAATCGCACTTGCTAATGACCCAAATGGTGTAACTCGTGGTGACTGTAGCTCACTCATGGCTGAGTTAGGTAGCTACTTCGATAAAGCCGCAGCAGCAGTAGGCTAATTTGCGCCTTTGTAGACTTCTACTTGAAGTCAAAGCATCAAATAGACAATTACTTTGCCCATTTTTTACACAATTTTTGAGAGGTACAAATGAAAACTCCTTTAACAGAAGCAGTAGCAACAGCAGATTCCCAAGGTCGCTTTCTCAGCTCCACCGAACTTCAAGTTGCCTTTGGTCGGTTTCGGCAAGCGGCAGCAAGTCTTGATGCTGCTAAGGGACTAAATGCTAAAGCTCAAAGCTTGGCAGAAGGAGCAGCTAACGCTGTATATCAGAAATTTCCTTACACCACCTCGATGTCAGGCAACAACTATGCTTCAACCCCAAGAGGCAAGTCAAAGTGTGTACGTGACATCGGCTACTACATTCGCATGATCACCTACTGCTTGGTTGCTGGCAGCACAGGCCCAATGGATGATTATCTTGTGAGTGGTTTAACTGAAATCAACCGTGCCTTTGACCTTTCTCCTAGCTGGTATGTTGAAGCTTTAAGGCACGTCAGAGGCAACCACGGTTTAAGTGGTGACCCTGCGGTAGAAGCTAATTCCTACATTGACTACGCGATCAATGCCCTGAGCTAAGGGTTCCTTCTCGCCCAGAGCCACAGAATATTCTGAAGTTCTGGGCATGTTTATTTCCCATAAATTATCAAGGAGCTCAGACATGACAAGTTCTATGGCAGCCGTACAGTTAGGATTTGAGCCATTTGCCAATGTATCTCCATTGGAACTGCGGGCAAATTGGAGCGAGGCTGATGTCAAATCAGTGATCTCTGCTGCTTATCGACAGGTGCTTGGTAACGAGCATTTGATGCAAGTAGAGCGCTTAATCAGCGATGAATCTTTGCTCACGAGTGGCAATATCACTGTTCAAGGTTTTGTGCGAGCATTGGCGCAATCAGAACTATATCGAACAAAGTTTTTTTCCTCAACGCCACAAGTCCGTTTTATAGAATTAAATTATAAACACCTTTTGGGTCGTGCTCCCAAAGATGAATCGGAGATTCGATATCACGTCGATCTCTATATTGAAAAAGGATACGAAGCTGAAATCAATTCCTATATTGATTCTCAGGAATATCAAGAAAATTTTGGCGAAGCGATTGTGCCCTATTACCGAGGGTTTGAGACTCAACGTGGTCACACAACCGTAGAGTTTAATCGGATGTTTCAGCTATATCGTGGTTATGCCAATAGCGATCGAGCTCAAGGCAAAAACAAATCGACTTGGCTGACTAGCGATCTCGCACGTAATTTAGCTAACCCAATTCGGACTCCCCATTTTGGCCAAGGTCTTGCTGGTACAACCAGTGGCGATCGAGGACAGCTTTATCGGGTGCGGTTTACTCAAGCCGATCGTGGACGGACAACTCAAATTCGTCGCAGTATGAGTGAATGTTTGGTTTCGTATGACCAACTCTCACCCACTCTGCAAAAGTTGAACCAGCGCGGTAGTCGGATTACGCAGATTTCTCCTGCTTAATCCGTTCTGCATTGGTTTAATCATTCATTGAGAATTTCCATCACTTAACTCAGGGCAAAGAAATTTTGTCCTGAGTTAAGTCTAAATAAGAAAGGAGAATAGTCTGTGGTGATTACAAATGCTGCTTCCCGTTTGGGAACTAGTGCTTTTAGCGATAGCAGCCCAACGGAACTCCGTCCCAACTGGACACCAGAGGATGCCAAAATCGCCATTAATGCCGTTTATCGTCATGTGTTGGGTAACGACTACATCATGGCAGTGGAGCGTTTGGTCAGTCTTGAGTCTTTGCTTAACAATGGTCAAATCACTGTGCGTGAGTTTGTCCGTGGTGTTGCTAAGTCTGATCTATATAAAACCAAATTTCTGCATCCAAATTTCCAAACCCGCGTGATTGAATTAAACTTCAAGCACCTACTGGGACGTGCTCCCTATGATGAATCTGAAGTAGTTGAGCATCTCGATCGATATCAAAATCAAGGTTTTGAAGCCGATATTGATTCTTACATCGACTCAGAAGAGTATGAAGTAAATTTTGGTGATGCCACCGTGCCTTACTATCGTGGGTTTTCGACCCAAATGGGGCAAAAAGGCGTTGGCTTTTCTCGGATGTTCCGCCTCTATCGTGGTTATGCCAATAGCGATCGATCCCAGCTTGAAGGCAATACTTCGCGGCTGGCGGCTGAACTTGCCCAAAATAGTGCTTCGGCGATCGTCGGCGCTTCGGGTGGTAATGAAGGATGGGCTTACCGTCCCTCTAAGCAAGGGGTAATGCCGAACCAAACTTTTGGTCGCTCCTCAGTTGGTTCCTCCGATCGACTCTACCGCATTGAGGTGTCGGGAATTTCTTTGCCCAGATATCCTAAGGTACGTCGGAGCAGTAAAGAGTTCATTGTTTCTTACGAACAGCTATCCAGCACGCTCCAACAGATTAATAAATTGGGTGGCAAAGTTGCAAGTGTGACAATTGCCCAATAAAAGCTTCTTACGAGTTCTTGACGATCGGTAATTCTAATCACTAGGAACTCGTAAGAAATCTCTGTATTTTTAATTTTTTTATTTATATATTTGGGAAATCTACTTTTATGATCGGTTCTCCTTCTACCGCCGACAATCGCATCTTTCTTTATGAAGTGGCAGGATTACGGCAAACTCCGCAAACTACAAATAATAGTTATCAGATTCGCACCAGCACCAATATTTTCCTCCAAGTCCCTTACAGTCGCATGAACGAGCAAATGCAAAGCATCAATCGGCTCGGCGGCACAATCGTCAGTATCCATCCTTTCGATCGGGACATGCCTAAAGACTTGCCTGAGAGTAAATCAACTGAACATAAAGAGAACGACTAAGGTATCGATCGATTTTCTTCTGACTGCCGCTCGATTTGTGCGATTGCCAACTTAGCCAAAATTCTGATCACCTCTTCTGGAGCATTAAGCGCGGTTTTTAATGGTTCCATTGCGGTTCGATCGCCGATTTTGCCAAGGGAGTTGATCGCAGCTTTTCTCACATCTAGATCGGTATCTTGAATCGCCAAAATTAAATGGGGAACTGCGGCAGGATAATCTACCTGTCCCAAGGCAGCAGAGGCTTCTGTGCGAATAATTGCTTCAGGGTCGGTCAAAGCAGCGACCAAAAGATTACAGGATTTTTCATCTGACTGCTCTTGTGCCACATGACCAAGCGCCCCGATTACAGCGCATCGGACATCGATCGAAGCGGAGTTTAAAGCTTTGTAGAGATAATCTGCAGCTTCCGATCCAATAAACGCCAATGCCCAAGCAGCATGACCTTTCGTGTCTTGAGGCTGATCGGGTGATGCCAAGATATCCAACAACGCAGGCACAGAAGCTTCACCTGTTCTAGCTAACGCGCCTGCGGATGAACTTCTGACTACCGTATCAGGATCGTTCAGAAAAGCTTGGAGTAAGTTCGGCACAGCACTGGGATCGGCAATCAGCGTCAGAGTTTTCGCCGCCGCCCGCCGCACCACAACATTTGGGTGATTTGCTAGAGCTTCGACTAGAAATGGGGTGACTGGTTCGCCAATTTCGCTTAGGGTTTCGGCAAACCTTAGCCGCACTAGTCCACGCGGGTCACCTAATCCCTCGACCAGTTGTTGTAGGAGTTGTCGATCGACAGGATCGAAAGTGTCAAGTGAAATCTGATCGTTAACTTTAGCGATTAGGGCATCATGCTCAGCTTGAATTTGCAGAACTGATTCGGAGTTAGTTGAATGACTCATCAAAATTCTCTAGTTGCCGTTATTAAGTTAGCGATTTTGTTTGTTGCTGGCGCAGGGCTTCTAGTCTGGCATCGATATCAGCTAGACTTGGTTCCAAACTAGCCATTGCTTGGGCTTTCATCACCTTAGCTCGTTGCGCCATTGCTAGTGTATCGGTGACTAATCGATCGCGATATTGCGCTAATTCGGTAATGATTTCGGTCAGTTCTTCAGGGGTGGCCTGTTCGATCGAAGTAATTTCTGAGGTGATTTCTAAAGTATCAGCCATAACCAACGTGTTCCTAAAAATGATTATTAAATATCTATGCTAAATTTTCTCAGATCGCGGCACTAATAGTCTGATAATTGTTCACATGGAAATTTTAGTTTTACATGGGCCGAATCTGAATATGCTGGGCTTGAGGGAACCAGAAGTCTATGGCAGCCTGAGTTTAGCCCAAATTAACCAGATCTTGACCGACGATGCTCAACAGTTAGGTGTAGGGCTAAAAATTCTCCAGTCCAATCATGAAGGCGTATTGATCGATGCGATTCATGCCGCTTGGCAGCACCAACAAGGGATTGTGATTAATCCTGGAGCATTTACGCATACCAGTGTGGCAATTCGAGATGCGATCGCGGCGGTGAATATTCCCACGGTGGAAGTGCACCTTAGCAATGTCTACAAACGCGAGGAGTTTCGGCATCATTCGTATATCGCCCCTGTATCGATCGGGCAGATTGCAGGCTTTGGCGTGGAAAGCTATCGGTTGGGTTTACGCGCGATCGATACCTATTTAAAAAACCTAAAATCATCCTAAAATAAGGCGTAGCTGCAATTACTCATGGATTGAAATGACCGAAAAGCCTTATCGAAAAAGCGTGGGAATCATTATATTTAACCGCAATGGCGAAGTACTGCTTGGAGAGCGACTCAACGTTTTAGGGTCTTGGCAATTTCCGCAGGGGGGAATCGATCGAGACGAGGAGCCAATTGCCGCCGCTAAGCGTGAGATGTATGAAGAAGTTGGGATCGCTGATGCTGAGCTGGTGAAAGAACTCGATCGATGGCTGAATTATGACTTCCCATCCGATCTTGATTTAGGCGGCAAAATGGGCAAATACAAAGGGCAAACCCAGAAGTGGTTTCTATTTTTTTGGGATTGTGATGCCTCGGAATGCAATCTCGAAGTGCACGATCGAGAATTTGAGCAGGTCAAGTTCATCCCTTTCGAGCAATGCCTCGATACGATTGTGCCATTCAAGCAAGCGATCTATGTAGAACTGCTGAGCCAATTCCAACCTGTTGTCCAGCAATATTTATTGATTTGCGGTCATTAGTTAGCTTCCACCCAGAGGTTTTATACTCAACACTGCGACAATCTTTCTGAAAAGTTGGATAGCCTTTTTTACCAGTTATCTTCTTTTTGCAATTGTCGTAGAAACGCGAGATACTCGCCCATGCCCGTTCTGCCGCAGCTTGTCTAGCCA